>SDBU01003232.1_pt1 | contig 20864 bp, 20 predicted proteins | sample 2277071 | NCBI WGS metagenome assembly SDBU01 (sample SAMN10397929, study PRJNA504765) | marine sediment metagenome | isolation source: marine sediment core GS08_GC12, 126 cmbsf | place: Arctic Ocean: Gakkel Ridge, Loki's castle | collected 2008
CCGTCAGACTATTGCTGAGCAGCACCAGAGACTGGGCGTTTCCTGTGACTGGAGCCGGGAGTGTTTTACCCTGGATAAGGGACCCAGCCGGGCGGTGCGCACTGCTTTTGTCCGCCTGTATCATAGAGGGTTAATCTACCGGGGAGAACGGATTATAAACTGGTGCCCCCGCTGTGCCACTGCCCTCTCCGACCTTGAGGTGGACCATAAGGATATACAAGGACACCTGTACTATGTTCGCTACCCCCTGGCTGAAAGCAACAAGGATTTTATAACCGTAGCCACCACCCGACCCGAGACGATACTTGGTGATACTGCGGTAGCGGTTAACCCCAAGGATGAACGGTTTAAGGCGGTGGTAGGCAAGAAAGTTATCCTGCCGGCGGTAAACCGGGTAATACCTATCATAACTGATGAGGCAGTTGACCCTGCCTTTGGCACCGGGGCAGTTAAGATTACCCCAGCCCATGACCCGGTGGACTTTGAAGTGGCTCAACGGCAAGGACTGCCCCTGGTAAATATACTAAACCCGGATGCTACCATGAATGAAAATGCCGGAGCCTATGCCGGACTTGACCGCTTCTCCTGCCGTCAGGCTATACTATCCGACCTGGAAAAGGATGGGCTTCTGGTAAAGGTTGAGCCCTATACCCACTCAGTAGGGCACTGCGACCGTTGCCAGACAGTTATTGAGCCTATAGCCAGCAAGCAGTGGTTCATTAGTACCCAGCCCCTAGCTAAAGCGGCTATTGACGCTGTCTTGGATGGGCGAGTCGCCATTATCCCCCAGCGCTTCACCAAGGTCTATCTTAACTGGATGGATAATATCCGCGACTGGTGCATCAGTCGCCAATTGTGGTGGGGGCACCGAATTCCGGTGTGGTACTGTCAGGACTGTGGTGAACTAACGGTAACTGTTGAAGATGCCAGAGCCTGTAGCCATTGTGGCTCAGCCAGGATAGAACAAGACCCAGATGTTTTAGATACCTGGTTCAGTTCAGCGCTATGGACGCACTCTACCCTGGGCTGGCCTGATGATAGTGAAGACCTGGGCTACTTCTACCCAACCACAGTAATGGAAACCGGCTATGACATCCTATTCTTCTGGGTAGCCAGGATGATTATGATGGGGCTGGAGGATACTGGTAACATTCCCTTCCATACCGTTTACCTTCACGGTCTGATACGTGATGAAAAAGGGGAGAAGATGAGTAAGATTAGGGGCAATGTGCTTAATCCGATTGATATGCTGGAGCAATACGGCACGGATGCCCTGCGCTTTGCCCTATCCACCGGCACATCACCGGGGAATGACATTAAGCTAGCTCCGTCAAGGTTGGAAGCTGGGCGCAACTTTGCCAACAAGCTGTGGAATGCCACCCGATTTGTTGTCAGAAGTATTGAGCCAGATGCCGATATTAAAATTCAGTGGAGCTTGCTCCCGGTAGAAGACCACTGGATTCTATCCCGGCTTAATCGCACCGTATCCAGTGTAACCAACTTGATGGAAGACTTCCAGTTCGGTGAAGCCCAACAGCAAATCCATGATTTTCTGTGGGGTGAATTCTGCGACTGGTATATTGAGCTCGCCAAGATTCGCCTTCGGTCTGGCAAGGAAGTATTATCACCCATTCCGGTTCTGGTTCATGTTCTGGAGACGTCGCTCCGTCTATTGCACCCGTATATGCCCTTTGTTACTGAAGAGCTATGGCAAAACCTCGGGAAACGTCTACCCCAAGACTGGCAAGTAGCCGACTCGATAATGGTAGCTGCCTACCCTAAAGCTGAGGACACGGCTATTGACCCGCAGGCAGAGCGAGTTATGGAATCCATAATAGAAATAATACACTCTATCCGTAATGCCCGGGCTCAATACAAAGTGGAAAGCACCAGATGGATTGAGGTGCGAATCTGTGCTGACGAGCCTCTTTCGGCTATCACCCCTTATTCTCAGGTAATTGAGACCCTGGCTCGAGCCAGACCGGTTACTTTCCTGGTTAGTAGGCGGGAAAGCTTACCTCGGGAAAATGCTCTGGTATTGGTGCTTAAAGAGACTGAGGTAGTTATACCGATGGAAAGCATGGTTAATCTGGAAGCTGAGAGGAAACGGCTGCAAAAAGAAATAGAACAAAACCAGGCTGAAGTAGCTCGCCTTGAAGCCAGGCTAAAAGATAGAGCCTTTCTGACCAAAGCGCCGGCGGCTGTTGTGGATAAAGAACGGAATAAACTAGCCATAAGAAAAGATAAACTGGAAAGGCTCAAACAGCAACTAAGGCAATATGCCAGCTAACCCACTAGTCATCAACCCTTAGAGGGGGCTTTTTAACCATTGCTGTCCTAACTGCTCCAGTCCTTTCTTGGTATCACTGGCAACCCTTGCTTTATCACAGTGTTCCAGCCGATACTTAGATAGCCAGTAGGTAAACTCCTTCAGCTCAGTTAGGCTAATTGACTTAAGCTGGGGGTAACCTTTCTCTCGCCGGAAGTGCTTAAGCAGCGCAGCCTTGGTCGCCCCATATATTCGCCGGTAAACCTCACTAGTAGTATCATGCTTCTTCTCATAGCCTAATGCCCGCCACTCCTTGCGCACCTCACCCTGCACCACCAGAATTAAAGCCTCCTCCACGGTAATACCATAGAAGTAGTTGAGATATTGATGGTACTTACTACTACCAATAAGCTCCTTGAATTTGTCTACGGTCAGGTTAAGCGGTGGCTTACCATAGAAAAGGAGGGCATTCTTCTCATCCTTAGGTAATAAACCATCTACTGCCTCACACAGGCGCTCAGCCAGAAGTAGCCAGTCAAAGGCTTCACCGGCAATGACATAGCGGTAAATATGACCGTTATGATTTTCCTCAGCCTTAGTCCACAGCCCAATAGCCTCAAGTAAGGCGACGTACCAGTGCTTGCCAGCAGTGATCGCCTGCTCTAAATATCTTATTGCCTCAGCATCTCCCGCCGGAGCCAACTGAAGAAGTTGTAACTGGTTATCCGAACCTGCCATTTCACACCTTATTTATTCAGTCGGGGTGATGTAGAAATGTTTGAATCTCCCCCAATGGTCTGGTATTTATTATGTCCTGTGCCTGACACCAGCCACGCCTGGCTACCCCGACCCCGAAGCGCATAAATTCCAGATGCTCGGTTGAGTGGGCATCGGTGTTAATTACCAGTTTTACCCCTAGCTGTCTAGCCCGATAGGCATGAATATCCTTAAGGTCGAGCCGACTGGGCATGCCGTTGATTTCCAGCACAGTATTGGTTTTAGCCGCTGCCTGGAACACAGCCTCCATATCTATTGCCACTGGCTCTCTACCCGGCAGTAGACGACAGGTAGGGTGCGCCAGCACATCTACATTAGGATTCTCTATAGCTCTTATAACCCGCTTCGTCATCTGCTCCTCGGTCTGATTCATGCCAGAATGCACCGCCGCAGTAACAATGTCCAGCTCTGCCAGAAGCTCATCGGGTAAATCCAGGCTGCCATCGGCACGAATATCAACCTCCATACCACTAAAGATATGAATGCCGCTAATTTTCTGGTTAAGCTCTTTAATCTCCAGCATTTGCTGTCTCAGTCGCTCCACATCCAGCCCGTGGGCAATGCCACGCCCACCTGAATGGTCGGCAATCCCCAGATATTGATAGCCAAGCTCTCTGGCAGCTAGAGCCATTGCCTCAATGCTGTCACGCCCATCGCTCCAGTCAGTATGAACATGAAGGTCTCCCTTTATATCAGATAGCTCTACCAGACTGGGTATGGTGCCCTGCTCTGCTCTTTCCACCTCTTGTTGACCTTCCCTGAGCTCGGGGGGGATAAACTCCAGCCCCTGCCGCTCATAGAAAGCCGCCTCGGTGGCAAACTTCTCCAGTTGTTCGGTGGCTAAATTGGTGATGCCATACTCAGACAATTTTAGCCCCCGCCGGTGTGCCCTCTCCCTGAGGTTAATATTATGCTGCTTGCTACCGGTGAAATACTGGAGTGTAGAGCCAAAAGAGTCATGCTCCACAATTCTGAGGTCAACCTGAAGCCCGCCGGGAACAACCACGCTTGCCTTGGTTGACCCGCTGGCTAAAACCTCCTTGACCAGGGGCAGGCTGGCAAAGGACTGGATTATTTCCCTGGCATTATCGGCAGTCCCCATGAGGTCAATATCGCCCACTGTTTCCCGAAAACGGCGCAGGCTTCCGGCTGAAGCCAGATTTTTTACTCCGGGAACCTCCCTGAGCCTGGCTAAAATATCGTCCACCAGTGGCAATGCCTCACCAAGCGGGATACGCTGGTCTTTTCGCCTCATTGCCTGAATTTGATGTAGAATATTCTCTGCCACTTTATCCCCCACACGGGTAAGGGGTAACGAAGCCACCTCACCACTAATGATAGCCGCCTCCAGTTCATCCGCTGATTTTATGTCAAGTTCGCTGGAAAGAAGCATAGCCGTCTTAGGTCCGACACCGGGTATATCAAGCAGGGTGCTAATCCCCTCAGGGAACTCAGCCTTTAGCTTCTCGTAGTAGCCAAGGTGCCCGGTGGTTACCAGCTCGGTAATCTTCTTGGTAATAGCCTCCCCCACCCCCGGGACTTCCTTTAATCTATCCTCAGCCACCAGTTGCTCCGCCTCCACTGGCAAATGCTCAATGGAGCGAACCACCTTCTGGTAAGCCCGAATTTTAAACGGGTTCTCCCCCTTAAGCTCGAGTAGGTCAGCAATATCCTGAAATACCTTGGCAACCTCACTGTTTTTCACCGGCGGTGAGCCTCCCCCTTATCCACTCCCAATCCGGGTTACCGTGATTAAAGAACGACTTGAAATTATCCTTCAGCCACTCGTAGTAATCATCCTCCGTATACTGGCAGAACGCCTCAACCAAAACATCCTTTGGAATATCCTCAGGAATCCCCCAATCACCCTCCTCAAACTCCCAACCCAAAAACTCCTTAACAACTTCTCTGTCAAGCATGTTTTTCCTCCTTCAGCTGATTCACGTCTTTTCATTTGTGCATCCGCCAAAAGTTAGGTTAAAATCGTCTTAACCCACATAGGTTCAAATTCACCACGCTACCATCTACAATTCTAAAGTTTCATCTTGCGAATAGAGGACTCGATATCTTTAAGCCCCTCATAGACATTTTGGAAACGTTTCTTTGTCACAGAGGGGGCGTCTATGGTCAGAGTAGTGCCCTTTATGTGGGTATGAGCTTGGTCATCACGACGTTGTTTCAATTCTCCAAGAGATGATGTCATCTGAGTGAACTTGTGCACGTCGAAGACTTGTTCGAGTTTTTCAACCTTAATGATACCGATTATCTGTATGAGCATGTTTCTGAAATTTTGGTCGTATTTGAAACTATGCGTTTCTTTAATCAATTCCTCAACAGATTTAAGGTTCTTTTGCTCTTTAAGGTGCTTGTTGGCACAACCCCGTATTATGTCATCCATGGATTCCTCAATCCATCCGCACGCCTCGATAATTGCGAGTTTGGAGAAGTACAATCCTCTCCTGCCAAGCATATATTTCTGATAAAGTTTTTCTATCTGGTTAAGGTTGTTTTGTATTTGAGTCTTCTTGACCATGTCACTGTCCAGAAAATACTCTTTTGGCAGTACTCATCCTGCCGATGACTCTCTCTTTACCCGATAATCCTTCGCGCAATTTCTTTTCTGAAAATTCTTCTTGTCCCAATAACTTATCATACATGGTCTTTATACTGGATGTAGGCTGACTCTCAATAAACTCCAGGTTGAAAGATACCCCAACCAGTATTGCTTCAAGGATAGATGTGCTAAGTTTTCGTGGTGGTTTTCCTTCAAACATTGACTTATAAACCGTGTCAATAGTGCGATTAAACAAGCTCATCTTGCCCGTAAGAAAATTGTCCCCTGGGTTACGATGCTTTGACATATAGTTGTTAAGAAATTTCGCAAAGCGACCAGCATAGTTCTCGTAGCCATCATGAAAGGCAAAAAAGCGTAATATGATTTCCTCTTGGATAAACCTGTATCCGGAAGGTTGCTTCATCTTATTAATTTTCATCCAATTTGGATTCTTATTTAGCTCCTTCAGCAGATTGTTTAACGAGCCGCCGTAAATACAATTTCTTATCTCTTGGTTGTTTAGTTTTTTACCTCCGCTATTCAATCTATGGAATATCATGAAAATGTAGTTCGTGTGGCTCATTTTTGAATAGTCACATCTCAACATTGTTATTGGTAGGGTCAGGTTTTCAACACGTGTGAGATATGAATGTAGGTCTGAATTCCTGTCGACAAACTTAGATACAGATTGCCCCGACATTTTCGGGTCAATGTCTTCCAATTTAGAAAGTGTCCAGTCAGTATCGGACAAAAAGCGGGTAATGCTCCACATACGTTGGAGACCATCGATGACCTGCCACTTTTGAGTCTTGTAGTCTAGACTGAAACACATGCTAGGAATGGGGAGCTGTTTCACGAGGGAGTCAATGAATCGTGTTTGGTCGGCATCTGTCCAGACAATCTCTCTCTGATATTTTGGTTGTATTTCCAGAATGCCATCCTTATACATTCGGAAAAGGTCAGCGCAAGACCGCAGTTCATTGTATGCGATGATATCAGGCGGAGGTAATTCGAAACTGTCGTCTTCTTCGAAGGTATTCATCTCAAGTTTTTTTACGTTTGTTGCCATAATAGCCTCCTAAAGCGGATTCTAATATCTATGCCCATTCCATATCAATGTTTCCATCCCAGCAGTCTTTATGACACACAAAATAAATCTGGGAATATTCCAACTCTAGCAGTTCGTTAGAATCCTTTATTTCCCCGTCTGAAACAACAAAAACTTGCTGTGTTTCTTTAATTATCTCTCCACATTTATCGCATGTTTTGACTCCAAGATGTACACTCATCTCTTCTCACCTTCCACAGCAGTGTTTGTATTTTTTGCCTGAGCCACAGGGGCAGGGGTCATTGCGACCCACCTTTTTACCAGCAACCTTTAGATGCTTCCTGCTAACACCGGCGCCAGCTTGTGCCGCTACCGGTGCTTTTTGAGGCGCTTCCTTCTTGACAATGCCAACATGGTATATGGTGTGAACCACATCATGCTGAATACTGGACAGGAGGTTCTGAAACATGTTGTGCCCTTCCCTCTTATAGGCAACCAGTGGGTCTCTCTGACCTATCGCCTGAAGCCCTATCCCCTGGCGCATATTTTCCATCATCGTCAGGTGCTCCACCCACAGATTGTCTATAGTGCGAAGCATTACCAGCCTCTCCAGCACCCTCATATTGTCTGAACCCAGCTCCTTCTCCCGCTCCTCATATAGAGTCTCAGCCAGCTCAATCAGCCTGTCTTCAATCTGTTTGGGTTTCATTTGAGCGAAGACATTAGCATCAATCTGCGGCGGTAATGGGAAGACGGTGGAAACATCACTAATTAAGCCTTCTATATCCCAGTCATAGTCATGCCCATTGCCAATGTGAGCCGCCACCGTAGCTTGAATTTCCTCTCTAACCATTGACAGGATGTTTGCCTTAAGGTCGGCACCACCCAGTATCTTCTTTCGTTCACCGTAGACAACCTCACGGTGCTTGTTGGCTACATCGTCATACTCAACCAGGTGCTTACGCATATCAAAGTGGTAGCCCTCTACCCGGACCTGGGCGCCTTCAATAGACCGATTAACCATAGCATTCTCAATAGGGGTATCCTCATCCATACCAGCCCACTCCATAAAGCCCTTAATCCGGTCGCCACCAAAGCGGCGCACAATATCATCCTCCAGAGAGACATAGAAGCGGGAGCTTCCCGGGTCTCCCTGGCGTCCGGCTCGACCCCTGAGTTGATTATCAATTCGCCGGGCTTCATGGCGCTCGGTGCCTATAATATGAAGCCCACCAAGCTCAACCACCTTGTTGTGTCTGTCACGCCACTCCTGCTCATCTCCGTCAGTGGGTTCTTTCCCGCCCAGCACAATATCAACGCCACGCCCAGCCATATTGGTAGCAACTGTTACCGTCCCCGGCTGCCCTGCCTGGGCAATGATAGTCGCCTCTTTCTCATGATACTTGGCATTAAGCACCTGATGGGATATACCCTTCCTCTTGAGCCGGTCACTCAGGTCTTCCGACTTCTCAATAGACACAGTACCGACTAGCACCGGTCGCTTTTCTTTATAAAGTTGCTCAATCTCGCGCACCACCGCCCGGAATTTGGTCGCCTCATCCTTGTAAATCTGGTCGGCGTAATCTTCGCGAATCATAGGCTTGTTGGTAGGAACTACTACCACCTCAAGTTTATATATCTTGTGAAATTCCTCAGCCTCAGTAACCGCGGTGCCAGTCATCCCAGCCAATTTGTTATACATCCGGAAGTAGTTCTGGATGGTAACAGTAGCGAAGGTTCGGCTTTCCTGCTGAACTCTGACATGCTCCTGAGCTTCTATTGCCTGATGCAGCCCCTCGGAATAGCGCCGACCAAACATTAACCTGCCGGTAAACTCATCAACAATAATAACCTGCCCGTCTTTTACTACATAGTCGCGGTCTCTTCTATACAACTCCTTAGCAGTGAGGGCATTTCTCAGGTGGCGCATCAGGTCAACGCTACCTGGGTCGTAGAGGCTGGCTGACTTTAATACCCCTTCACGCTTTAGCATTCTTTCCACATTAGCATAGCCGGTATCGGTCGGTTCAACACTGCGTTCCTTTTCCTTGACCTCATAGTCCTGTTCCCGCCCCAGGCGAAGGACGAGGCGGGCAAATATCGGGTATTTCTGTGTTGCCTCCACATCTGGAGCACTGATAATAAGTGGGGTGCGTGCCTCATCAATGAGGAGATTATCTACCTCATCAACAATGCAATAGTTCAGTGGGCGCTGGGCACACTGGGATAGGTCTATGACCATATTATCCCGCAGGTAGTCAAAACCAAAATCACTACTGGTGCCATAGGTAATGTCAGCCTCATAAGCCTCACGACGTGAGATGGGGCGAAAATGGGGCCACCGCTCATCTCCTAAATCAAAGTCCGGGTCATATAGGCAGGAGGGGGTGTAGTCATCCGGGGTCTGCTGTGGATAAATGCTGGCTATGCTTACCCCCAGGGCATGGTAGATAGGTCCCATCCAGTAGGGGTCTCGTCGGGCTAGGTAGTCATTGACCGTAGCCAGGTGGCATCCCTCACCGGTAAGTGAGTTGAGATAAAGGGTGAGGGTAGCCACCAGGGTCTTACCCTCGCCAGTTTTCATCTCAGCGATTTTGCCCTGGTGAAGGACAATACCGCCCATTAGCTGCACATCAAAGTGGCGCTGACCTATAGTCCGCTTGGCGGCTTCACGAACGACGGCAAAGGCTTCAGGCAGAAGCTCATCGAGCGAACTGCCAGCCTTAAGCCGAGCTTTAAACTCATCAGTCTTGGCACGAAGCTCAGTATCGCTGAGTTTCTCAAATTCAGGCTCAAGCGAATTTATTTGGGCTACCGTAGGCTGTAAACGCTTTAGCTCTTTCTCATTGGAATCTATTAATGTCCCCAGCCATTTAAACATAGTTCACCTTACTCAAACATGGCTCCCACCGATAGTCCAGTATGAATACGGTGGATGGCTTCACCCAGCAGTGGGCCTATAGGCAAAACAGTAATCTTATCTAACTTTTTATTACCAGCTACAGGAATGGTGTCAGTAACCACTACCTCCTTCACCGGGCATGAGGCAATTCTCTGGATAGCCGAGCTGGAGAATACCGGATGCGTACAGCAGGCGTATACCTCCTTGACTCCCCGCTCCTTTAGGGCAGAGACGACACCCACCAGAGAGCCAGCAGTATCTACTTCATCGTCTACAGTGAGAGCCACTTTGCCCTCCACCTCCCCGATAACATTCAGCGTCTCAGTCTGGTCAACATTGCTCACCCGTCTCTTTTCCATGATAGCCAGTGGGGCGTTAAGCTTAGCTGCTAGGTCTCGCGCCCGCTTGGAAATGCCTATATCAGTGGCAACCACCACCAGGTCATCAAAGTCTCTCTTGGTGAAATAATCACTAAGTAAGTAGAGGGCGGTCAGTTCGTCGACTGGTATGCTAAAAAAGCCCTGAATCTGAGCGGCGTGCAAATCCACCGTCAGCACTCGGTTAGCCCCAGCCACAGTGAGCAGGTCAGCTACTAATCTAGCCGTTATCGGCACCCGGGGCTGGTCCTTCTTATCAGTGCGACCATAGCCATAATAAGGAACTACGGCGGTAATTCGCCCGGCCGACGCCCTCTTCAGGGCATCAAGCATAATTAATAGCTCAACCAGGCTCTTATTGACTGGAGAGGAGATGGGCTGAATAACGAAGGTATCTCGCTGGCGGACATTCTCCAGAATACGAACAAAGATATTCTCATTACTGAACTCAAAGACCTCACACTTACCCAATGGTATTTCCAGATATTCAACAACCTCCTGGGCTAGAGCCGGATGGGCATTACCAGTGAATACCTTCAACTCATCCATTAACTATTACCTCCCTTTAACTATAGCTTATTACGCAAAGCAGCCAGAGCTTCTTCAAAGTCTGCTGAGGCCATACATACACCTTGGCAGATAGCTCCCAGCTCTAAGGCTGTTTCCAGGTCAGTTTGGAGCCCCCTATGTAACTGGAGCTTAGACAGTCGGTTAGCTAACTGGGAATTTTGGCTAATTTTTTGCGCCAGCGCCGTGGTTTCCTTCTCCAGCTCTGGCGATGAAACCAGCCTATTTAATATGCCCAGTCTAAGCGCTTCCCTCGCCTCCAGAAAATTACCGGTGTAGATAAGCTCAGCCGCCTTGGGTAACCCCACAATTCGCGGCATTAACCAGGCTCCTCCTGTAGCCGGGGTCAAGGCTAATCTGGTAAAGCCCACCATAAAGCTGGCATTCTCTGAGCCTATCCTGAGGTCACAGGCCAGAGCTAAATCAAAACCAAAGCCAATAGCTGCCCCGTTTACCATGGCAATGGTTGGTATATCCAGATTGTACAGCTTAAGTATCGTACCCTGATAGATACGGTGGAGAGTGCTACTGATATTCTGGGCACTACCACCATATACTTCAGCCACCGGTTCACTAATGTCACCGCCAGTGCAGAAGCCTTGACCAGCCCCGGTTAATACCATTACCCTGGCATCATCATTAGCTATCTCAGCCACAGCTACCACTAACTCATCTGCCATTTGCCGGTTAATAGCATTTAACTGGTCGGGGCGATTCAGGGTAAGGGTAGCAATATGGTCTTCTTTTTTAAGGATAAGAGTGTTAAAATTCATAGTTCCCTCTCCTATTAACGCCCTCCTAGATAGCTCCATTATAGCACTATTGTTTACCAACCTCACCCCCTTTATCCCCCTCTCCTTCAAAGGAGAGGGGGATTTGGTTATGTAAGAGAGGCTTCGCCTCTCTTTGACTCTCCCATGCCTTGGAGTAGAAGTTGAGGGAGTTTTAGAGGGGCTAAGCCCCTCTAAAGAAATTAACTTCCCCTTCCCCTTATCAAGGGGAAGGGGATAAAGGGGATAGGGTTATTAAACAATCTTAGTCATCAATCCCTGGTACCGGGAAGCGGTGGCACATCTGGCTAACCTCCTGGCTCACCTGATTCTGAATATTCAGGTCATCAATATTAGTGATTATCCTGACAGTTAGTGAAGCAATTCGCTTCATTTCCTCTCCTCCAAAGCCGCGTGTGGTCACTGCTGGTGTACCTAGTCTGATGCCACTGGTTACCCGGGGCGGGTGAGAGTCAAAAGGAATGGCATTGCGATTAACCACAATGCCGGCTGCTCCTAACGCCTCCTCAGCCTCCTTACCGGTGACCCCGGTATCAGTGAGGTCTACTAAAATCATGTGGTTGTCGGTTCCACCTGAAATGAGGCGCAGACCTAGTCGCTTAAGCTCACTGGCTAGAACAAGGGCATTATCCAACATAGCCTGCTGATAGTCAACGAAGCCAGGTTGCATAGCCTCGTAAAAAGTCACCGCTTTGGCGGCAATGATATGCATCAGGGGACCCCCTTGCATTCTGGGGAATACAGCCACATCTATTGAAGAAGCCAGCTCACTCCGACACAGAATGAACCCACTTCGCGGACCGCGTAGTGTCTTATGCGTAGTTGAGGTTATCACATCAGCGTAGGGGACAGGGGTGGGATGCAGACCTACCGCTACCATGCCAGCTATGTGAGCAATATCAACCACAAGCCTTGCCCCTACCAGGTCAGCAATATGCCGAAAACGCTCAAAATCAATAATCCTGGGGTAAGCGCTGGCTCCGGCCACAATTAACTTGGGCTTGTGCTTTAAGGCAAGCCGTTCCACCTCCTGATAGTCAATTCTTTCGGTTTCCTTATTTACACCATAGGGTATGAAATTATATGATTTACCCGAGAAGCTTACCTTATCACCATGAGTCAAATGCCCACCGTGAGCCAGGCTCATGCCCATAACAGTATCGCCGTATTCCAGCAAGGCATAATAGGCTGCCATATTAGCTTGAGCCCCGCTGTGTGGTTGGACATTAGCATGCTCAGCGTGAAACAGCTCCTTAGCCCGCTGGATAGCTAAACTTTCGAGTATATCCATATTTTCACAGCCACCGTAGTAGCGTTGCTGGGGATAACCCTCAGCATATTTGTTAGTCAGCGATGAGCCCTGAGCTTCAAGCACCGCCTTAGTGGCATAATTCTCAGAGGCAATAAGGTTTATCGTTTCCCTCTGCCGCTTTTCCTCCATATAGATGGCATGGCTGACTTCCGGGTCAATTTGGCCTAAAATACTCATCTGCTTTCCTTTCCTGAAGTTAGAAAATCTATCAAAAACAGTCTACAACTGCCCCCTTGGACTGTCAACAATATAATGTTGTTTCTGAGGTATTACTATTGGCTTGCTGGCAACATAGTTATAAGTTGTGTGGTAAAATACTAATCAGGAAATGTGAAAAAATGGCAGTCACTTTATCTAAGCAGGAGATTTATCAGTTACTACAGCAAGAGCCACCCCTGATAGAAAACTATGTTAACCTTGAGCAACAGGTGCAGCCTAATGGTATTGACCTTACCCTGCGTGAGATAGCCTTGCTCCAGTCATCAGGTAAGATAGCGGTTAATGACCACCAGCGGCTGGTGTCTGATTTAGCTCCGCTGGTGTTTGACGGGCTGGACTTTATTGACCTGATGCCCGGTGCCTATATCATTACCTACAATGAGATTGTCCACCTGCCCAAGAATGTTATGGCATTAGCCAGTCCCAGGTCGAGCCTGCTTCGTTGCGGTGTCACTATAAACACGGCGGTATGGGATGCTGGCTACTCCGGTCGTTCCCAGTCTCTTATGGTAGTCTATAACCCCCAGGGGTTTCGCTTGCAGAGGAATGCCAGAATTGTGCAACTTGTTTTTTTCAAGCTAACCGAGGAGACAGAGGGCTACCAGGGAGCCTATCAGGGAGAAAATATAGATTAATATACCTATACCAGAATGCTCAATGCTAATGGCACCAGCCAGAAGGATGCCGGACCTTCCCCCAGAAGTTCACCATCGGCATGCACCAGAACTCGCTCCGGAGATTCAATGGTAATCTTTGTCACCTTTTCCATTCTGACTTTGGGATGGGTAATATGTGTTCCCTTATATACCATTGGCAACGCCTTTAACAGCTCAAACTTACCCACATCGCCAATAGTCACTACATCCAGTAAACTATCGTTAAGCTCAGCCTGGGGGGCAACATGCATCCCTCCTCCAAAGTAGCCCCCGTTAGCTACTATCACACTCAAGATACGCTTAGTCTCAACCTTGCTCCCCACACTTAAGACAACCGATTTGTTTTTATAGCTAAACAGAGACCTGAGCAGCCCAGCCAGATAAGGAATGGTACCGCCAAGGTGTTTGGGCAAACGCTCGGTAGCTTCCACTACAGTAGCATCAAAACCGACACCAGCCGCATTTACAAAAAAGCGCTGTAAAGTTTGTCCCTTACTCTGGTATTCAACAACGCCAACATCAATCAATAACCTTCGTGGGCTGGTCAAGCATGAACAGGCACTAGGATAGTCCCGGGGAATACCTGCCGAACGCACAAAATCACTCCCGGTCCCAGTGCTTACTACACCGAGAGCTATATTACCTGAACCAGTTGAACAAAGTATGCCATTAGCTACCTCATTCACCGTGCCATCACCGCCTACGGCAACAACACATTGGTAGCCATCACTGGCTGCCGCCCGAGCCAGCTCTATAGCATGACCTACGCCCTCAGTATACTCATAGTCGAAGGATAGCCCAACATGCTTTAGCAGCTTACTAATGCGGGGCCACTTCCGGCGTGTTGAGTGGGCTCCTGCCACCGGGTTAACAATTACCTTGGCATGCAAAATCGACATCATCTAACCGTTTATCTATTTTAACACCAATGTCAAGCTAGGGGGGCTAATCTAGATAGCTTATTCTGGATGGCGGTCTTTTCTTTATGTCAACCTCTATGCCAGCTTCCTTAAACAGGTCAACAAAGGCGTTATCGTCATACCTGCCAAAGCTGACAAATCGGTTTATCTTGGCATTCACCAGCATCTTGGCACATAGAATGCACGGAGTATATGTACAATAAATAGTGCCCCCCTCAAGGCTGACCCCATGAAGGGTAGCTTGTATAATTACATTTTGCTCAGCATGAATACCCCGGCATATTTCCTGCCTTGTCCCCGACGGTATACCCAGTTCATCTCTTAGACAACCAAGCTCAAGGCAGTCCTTAGACCCGGAAGGAGCGCCATTATAGCCTGTAGCCAGTATATGTTTATTCCTTACTGCCACTGCTCCTATGTGGTGCCGTCGGCAGGTTGAGCGTTCAGCGACCACAGAGGCTATTTTCAAAAAATACTCATCCGTATCCGGTCTGGTCAACCTTTTCATCTTAATCTAGAAATAACCCTTTCCGCTTCATTTTCCAGATTCTCCAGAGAGGACTCATTTATGATGGTGAAGTCAGCCATAGCAATGGGTCCGCCCTTATTAACATTTCCTATTTCTGCTTCATCCCGGCTGACAGCCTCGTCCAGTGTCAGGCTGCGGTTTAATCTGCTGGTCAGCCGAGCATACCTTGTTCTCGGTGATGCCCAAACCGCTACTACCCAAAAGTCTTTCTTATAATAACTCTTCAGAAAGGTATATTCCTCCCAGGAGTAAAGCCCATCAATTACCACATCTGAGTGTTTGAGTGCTGAATCAATCCGGGGCAAATTCAGCTTGGCATACGCCGCCATCCCGTGCTGCTTTCTGAGCAGTTCTCTAATGTAGCGCTCGTTCGTCTCGTTTAGCTCTAAGCCCCTCTTCTCTATTTCCTCGTCAGTCACATCGCCGAATCTTACTTTGACAAAGCCGTTCTCTTCAAATACTCTGGCAACTTCCGACTTGCCAGCACCGGTCATGCCTACAATTGACACCACTTTCATAATTTATGCCTTTACGCATTATAAGAAAATATCCAGCAAATAACAACCGATGAACTCAATAGCAACCTGTGGTATAATTTTTAATGGTTTCACCTACTCCCTAGACAAAAGAAAAATGCCTGAGATTATTAACTTAGCCGAAAAGATTGAAAAGCAGCTACCAACCGAACTGGTTAATTTTATGAAAGTAGCCGGTGAGGTAGCTCACAATCAAAAGCAGAGCCTGTACCTTGTCGGTGGGGTGGTACGTGACCTGCTTCTGGGAGAAGCCAACTTTGACCTTGACCTGGTAGTAGAAGGCGATGCCATAAATCTGGCGCACCAGCTAACCCAGATTAACCAGGGGAAAATCACCACCCACCCCCGTTTCAACACGGCTAAACTTCAGTGGAATAAATGGAGTGTTGACCTGGCCACTGCCCGCTCAGAGACCTATGCCAAGCCCGGAGCCCTGCCCAGTGTGAAACCCAGCTCTATTGATAACGACCTCTCTCGCCGTGACTTCACTATCAACACTATGGCTATTTGTCTTAACCCCAACTGCTACGGCGAACTGATTGACCGGTACGGGGGCATGGATGACCTTGAGCGTAAGCTTATCCGTATTCTGCATGAAAAGAGCTTTACCGATGACGCCACCCGTATTTGGCGTGGTCTGCGTTACGAGCAGCGACTGGACTTCCAACTGGAACCAGCTACCCTACAGCTACTCAAGCGAGATACACCCATGCTGGATACTACTAGCAGCGACCGAATAAGACATGAGCTTGAACTGGTATTGAAGGAGAAATACCCGGAGAAGGTCCTCCGCCGTGCTGAAGAGCTAAGAGTACTGCAAAAATTGCACCCTGCTTTAAAAGGGAATGGCTGGCTGGCTAAAAAATTTGGGCAGGCTCGCCAGCTAAGCTACCCTAATCTACCACCGGTTGGGCTTTATTTAGCCCTCCTGGCTTACCCCCTGAGCAACGAGGAAAATGAACAGCTAATTGCAAGTCTCAGACTGCCTAAATCGTTATGTCAAATACTGCGGGATACTATTGCCCTTAAAAGCAAGCTCAACTTATTAGCTAACCCTGAACTCGCCCCAAGTAGCATTTACCACCTCATTTATGCTTACTCCCCACAAGCTATCATAGCCAATTCTTTAGCCGCTGACTCTCCTGTAGCCCGCCGGCACATCCAGCTATTCCTCAAAGAGCTTCGTTATGTCAAGCCAGCCCTGACCGGCGACGACTTAAAAAGGATGGGCATAGCCCCCGGTCCCCGCATCAAGGAAATACTACACCTACTACATGAGGCTAGACTGGATGGGAAAGTAACCTCGAAGCAGGATGAGGAGGAGATGGTTAAGGGGTGGTTAGATAAGAATACGAAGACAAACTAGGGAAAAAGTAGAGTGTAATTTCATCTACTTCCTCCTCTGCCACGGTTTAAACTGCTTATCAATGATGAGGTCCTTTTTACTGCTGACGCTAGCCAGGCCTTTTTTGAATGTGGGTATACCCCTAATGCCGCAAAATAGGGGAAGCGCCACCGAATAGATAATAAGGCTGCCTGCCCCACCGAATAGCCAGATAATTAACGGGAGGAAAGCCAGCCCGACACCAATTCCCAGCCTGAAATTGCTGGTAACCAGGACAACTATCACTATTATAGCGAAGCTAATGGCAAACTCGATGGGCACCAGGGCAAGGAGCACCCCCAGGGTAGTAGCTGCCCCCATGCCCCCCTGAAGTCTGAGAAAAACCGACCAGTTATGTCCGGCTACGGCGACGAAGCCGGCAAGAAAGACAAACACCTGGGAGAGACCCAGCCACTGGGCAATAACCACCGCTAATAAGCCCTTAGCCATGTCAGCAATGAGAACGGCAAGACCAGCCGCCGTCCCTATCTCACGCATGACGTTCAGGGCACCTACATTCCTGCCGCCTACCTGCCGAATATCTACCCCCTTTACCAGGCGACCGGCAATATAAGCAAAGGGTATAGAACCAAGCAGATAGCTGATAACAATTGCGATTGCAATTCTTAATACCTCTGCCCCCACCATTTCAATTCCTCACAGGATTCCAGCCCTACTTGCTGAACTCACTTCTCAACTCAGTCCACACGCTTGAATTTAGTGCGTGGGGCGCCACATATGGGACATTTTTCAGGGGCTTCCCTGGCTACAGTATTACCACAGAAGGGGCAGACAAAGTAGGGCTCTTCCTTCAGTTGTTGTCCCGCCTCAAGGACTTCAAGCGCCTTCTGATATAAGCCATGATGGATTTGCTCGACCTTGTTGGCGAAATTGAAGGTAAGTTGAGCCCCTTTGTTACCCTCAGATTTGGCCTGCTCAATGAAATCGGGATACATTTTCGTGAATTCGTAGTTTTCCCCGCTGACAGCTTCCTTCAGATTATCTCTAGTTAACCCGATGCCGCCCATAGTCTCAAGGTGATTGCGGGCGTGAACCGTCTCCGCTTCAGCCACAGCCCGGAACAGCCTGGCTATCTGGGGATAACCTTCCTCTTCCGCCTTCTCAGCAAAGAAAAGGTATTTTCGATTTGCCTGACTTTCCCCGGCAAAAGCCTCCTGTAGATTTTCCTGTGTATTGCTCATTTGATTCCCCCCTTTGTACTGGTCTTAAATCATTATAGACGGCTCATGCAATCTTTTCTATGTTAGCTAGGGTATCGATTAGATAGGATTCCAATCCCTGCTGCTTGAGGCGAATATATAACTCCTCAGCCTGAATCCTGTCCTTTACCAAAGTAAATAGAGCTGGTCCTGAACCAGCCAGATGGACATTGGCGGCGCCAAGTTTCTCAATATGCTCCCGATATACGCCTAGCTCTGAGAAGTGAGTAAAGGCCACATTCTCAAAGGTATTGAACAAATGCGATAGGTCAAACTCTCTACGCGCCTTTAGTTCTTCTACCAGCCTATCCGTAATCTGACCATCTGTGTAGTGGCAAGCCTTCAGGCTATCGTAAAGTCGTTCTGTCTTGCCCGGTAGCCTGGGCAGAGGTGGTATCACCAGGGCAACCCACATGTGGGATAATGCCGGCAACGGAGTTATCACCTCACCTCTACCCTCAGCCAGAGCCGTTCCGCCATGAAGAAAGAAAGCCACGTCTGAACCCAACTGCGAGGCTAACTCAAGCAACTGCGGTAGTGATAAACCCAATCTCCAGAGCTTATTAAGTCCACGCAGGGTAGCGGCAGCATCACTGCTATCGCCACCCAAACCTGACAGCAACGGGATACGCTTATTAACCTCTATTTTTGCCCCTTTAGTGCTTCCGGTAGCCTTCTGAAACAAGCTGACTGCCTTAGATACCAGGCTTTCTTCTGGAATCCAACCAGGCACATTGGAGTTAAACTCAATATTCTGGCTCAACTGGAAGCGGAGGCTATCACATAGATTTATGGTCTGGATAACACTGCGAATTTCGTGAAAGCCATCGGGGCGCTTAGCCAGAACCTCAAGGGTCAAATTTACCTTGGCTGGCGCCAGAACAGTCAGCATGCTAGTTTTCCTGCTTGGGTGAATACTTGCCACAGCGTCGCCCACTCGTCAAGGGTCAGGGTCTCCGCCCGTCGTTGTGGTGCAATATTAGCCTTCTCCAGTACGGATAAAATCTCAGCCTTTGGTAACCCCAGACCTTGAGCCAGGGAATTGACTATCTGCTTGCGGGAGGCAGTAAAACCAGCCCGCACCAGCTCAAAAAAACTCCTTCCATCTACCGACACTGCTGGCTGAGGATATAGCTTAATTTTCAGTATAGCTGAGTCAACCTCTGGTGCCGGGTAAAAACATTGAGCCGGCACATAGCTAACTATTCTTGGTTCTCCGTAAAACTGGACACTAATACTTAGCAGGCTCATCTGACCGGGTTTAGCCGCAATAGCCTCAGCCACCTCCTTTTGCACCATCACTACCATGATTTGAGGCTTAACCGAGGCCTCAAGAAAATGGCGCAATACCGGAGAGGTAATATAGTAGGGAAGGTTAGCCACTACCTTGTAGTTAAATGGGCTATCTATCGTCGGGGGAAGCTTTGCTTTTTGCTCCTGGAGCAAAGCTGATGGTTCAACCTGAAGAATATCTCTATTAATGATAGTAACATTATCAAAAGAAGCTAAAGTCTGTGTTAGAATGGCAGCTAGTTTGCTATCTAGCTCAATAGCAACTACCCAGCCGGCTTGCCTGGCTAGCTCTCTGGTCAGCACCCCCAGACCAGGACCTATTTCCATAATAACATCAGTAGGGGTAAGCTCGGCTGCCGAGGTAATAAGTTTAAGCACTTCCTCGTCAATAAGGAAGTGCTGCCCCAGCCCCTTTCTAACCTGAAGGTCAAAATGGCGCAGCATTCCCTTGGTTTGAGCCAAAAGCGACCCTGTCTTCAGGTGATGCCTCCTATCGGCTACTTTTTAGCCACATTTTGCCTTATACCATAGTATAGCCACCATCTACGCTAAGGGCTTGTCCGGTTATCCAGCTAGCTGCATCTGAAGCCAGGAATACCACCGCATTGGCTACATCCTCCGCTTTACCCAATCGGCGCAGAGGGTATGCCTTAGCCATCTTTTCTTTCACCTCAGGGGTCATCTTGTCAAACAGCCCCCCGTCCCGCCACATACTGCCTCCCCCCATCTCTTCAGCACTGGCCGGAACAATTGTTGCCGGGCAAACCACGTTAACATTAATCCCGTAGCGCCCGACCTCCTTAGCCAGCGATTTAGAAAAGGCAATAACTGCCCCCTTTGCCCCGGCATAAACAGCTTCCCTATACTCCCCGACCTTACCGGCATCGGAGGCAACACTGACAATCTTACCCCTTTCCTGAGCAATCATATGGTCAATTACGGCTCTGGTGCAATTAACTGCACCCCAGAAGTTTAAATCTACTTCCTTTACCCATTCCTCCCTCGGTTTGTCAACAAACAGCCGGTCATATACCCAGCCGACACAATTTACCAGCACATCCAATTGCCCAAACTCGTCCAATGTCTTTTCCACCATCGCCTGGCACTGCTCAGGCTTGGTTACATCCGTCTTAACCATCAATCCCCGGCTCCCCTGCTTCTTGACTACCTCGGCTGTTTTCTGTCCGCCTCCTTCATCTATATCCGCAATCACCACATTTGACTTCTCCCCGGCAAAAGCCAGCGCAATACCATGACCAATATTTGAGCTGCCACCGGTAACCACCACTGTTTTTCCAGCTAATCCTAACTCCATCTGGGCAGCTACCTCCTTTCCATAATAGCTTGTGAGGTCGTGCACCTGCCCTCGACCCCGCCTCATAGCTTGCTTAAGCCAGCCAGCTCCAATCAGGTAACCCTACGGCACCCAGAAGCTACTACTTACCGCTGCTTCCTCCCGGACCTGACGGGGTTCATCGTGCTCTGCCGCGTAGGACCCAATCGTCAACAC
>SDBU01003233.1_pt1 | contig 20863 bp, 25 predicted proteins | sample 2277071 | NCBI WGS metagenome assembly SDBU01 (sample SAMN10397929, study PRJNA504765) | marine sediment metagenome | isolation source: marine sediment core GS08_GC12, 126 cmbsf | place: Arctic Ocean: Gakkel Ridge, Loki's castle | collected 2008
GTACCAAGAGATTTGGAGCGAATATTTTGCGCTTAAAAAAGAATGAGGGTCAGTGAAAGATTTAAACACAATCACTTAATTTTGTAACTACCCAAAAAAAATAATCTGTATTCTTATAAAATTTGCATTATTATGCATTGTATATCTTAAATTAAAACTATTACTTTGCTTTATCTTTTACCGGTAAATTGTATCCATGTGGTTCCCGTGAATTATACTTCTCAATATATTCTTTTTGCTTTCTGTCCAATTCTTCTTGACTAGAAGCAGAGTCTAATATTTCAAAACTAAAGTTTTCTAAGCCCAATTTCTCAATATCTTTTCTTAAGTTCTCAGGGAGATCATCTTTTATTTTTTCATATATTTCTTTTTTCATTTTAATCAATTATTTTAGTATGATTACTTTGATTTCACCTAAATCCTTTTAAAAGAAAAAACAATAAAAATTTTTTCTTCTATCGCCTAATAATGATAAAGAATTCAGCGAATCCTGAGACATATGTTAAATAAAAAAAGTATATAATCGTGGATTTACACCTGGATTTTACTTTAAAAGAGTAACTGAGGAGGATCATCAGCATAAATCTCCCACGAACTTATCACATTATAGATATATAAAAGTAGGACAAATTGAGAATTATGAAAAAAACACGGGATTTACTACACTTTCATTGGACAATGGATATCTTTCTATAAACGACGATATTATAATCATTAGTAAAAATTCTGATACATATATTCATCAAAAAGTTAAAAAAGTTAAGTATCAAGGAAAAATAGTTAAAAAAACACCAAGAGGGTCAAAAAATATGAAAGTGATTATTGAATTAAAAGTGATTGATAGAGTCATTGGAAATGGAAAGGATAAGGTTTATGTTTTTACTGACAAAACATACTACAAAAAGAAATATTCATTATGATTTATTCATATTATTTCAAGTAAGAACTCAATTAACATAGGTTTTTTTCATGGAAAAAGGTAAAAAGAAAATTGTTGAGTCGATACCTAATTACAGCGAAGGTCAAAGCAGCAAAAAAATTGAATTAATTGTATCTGAGATAAAAAATACTCCTGACACTCGTATTGTAGATGTTCAATATGATACTGATTATAATAGAGCTGTAATCACATTTGTTGGAACTCCTGAAGCTGTTTTAAGCGCAAATATTGATGCGGCTAAAAAAGCTATTGAGTTAATTGATATGAATATTCATAAAGGGCAACATCCTCGAATTGGAGCTATTGATGTAGTCCCATTTGTTCCAGCGCAAAATGTAACGATGGAAGAATGTATAAAGTTATCTATAAAATTTGCAGAAGCTATGGCTAAAGAAGGAGTACCTGTTTACCTTTATGAAGAATCTGCTCAGAAAATGGAGAGAAAAAATATTGATTATATTCGAAAGGGGGAATTTGAAAAGCTTAAAGAAGTCATTAAAACGGATCCAGAACGAAAACCTGATTATGGACCCTCTGAGCTACACCCAACTGCAGGTGCAATTATTACTGGTGCAAGAAATCCTCTTATTAGCTTTAACATTAATTTAGGAACAAAGAATCTTAAAATAGCGAAAAATATTGCTAAATCCATTCATCAACAATCTGGAGGGTTGGTTAATATTAAAGCAATGGGTACAGAATTAACTAAAAAAGATCATGTTCAAGTGGGTATTAGTAACATAAACTATAGAAAGACTCCCCTCTACAGACAGATAGAACTTGTAAGATTTGAAGCTGCTCGTTATGGTGTGCCAATTGTTGGTACAGAATTAATAGGAGTATTGCCTTTAGGGGCTGTCCTCAACTCATTAGAATATTATTTACAGCTTGAAAAACCGCAAAAACTAGAGGAAACACATTTATTAGAAAACTACTTTGATTTTTAGATAGATTTATCGTTTCGGATTACTTTCGAAGACTAGACTTCCGCTCTTAATTACTTTTGATACAAGATTTACCCCATAGTGATACGGAAGAAAATTATAATTGGGGACATCGAAAATCACTAAATCAGCCTTTTTTCCTACTTCAAGGCTTCCAACTTCATCTTGTTTTTGTAGTGCGCAGGCACTATTAATTGTTGCTGCAGTGAGGGCTTCTTCCGGGGTAAGTTTCATATTATAACAAGATAATGAAATAATCATTTGCATAGATTCTGTCCAACAATTTGGATTTAAATCAGTTGCTAAAGCAATGGGCACCCCTAGGCTGATCATTTTTCTTGCAGGTGCATACTCATTTGACATTAAGCAAAAAGGAGTTCCAGGCAACAGAGTGGCAATGATTCCTGCTTTTGCAATTGCTTTCAACCCTTCTTCATTAGATTTTAACAGATGTCCTGCTTGAACCGCCTTTACTTCAGCAGCTAGTAAAGCACCACCTGAATCAACAATTTCATCGATATGAATTTGTGGTTTCAATCCGTATACCTTAGCAGTATTTATTATTTTTCTAGTCTGGCCAATGGAAAAAACCCCTTTTTCACAAAACACATCAATAAATTCTGCGATGCCTTCTTTCGCAACTTTTGGAATCATTTCAGATATTATTAATTCTACGTAATCATCAGGATTATTTTTATATTCTAAAGGTATAGCATGAGCGCCTAAAAAGGTTATTGCGATATCAATTGGATGTTCTTCCTTCAAAATCGCTGCAGCTTTTAACATTTTAATTTCGCTTTCAGTAGATAAACCGTATCCAGATTTTATTTCCGCAGTGGTTGTTCCATATGATAACATGGTATTTAAAATCGCTTTACCATTCTCTACTAATTTTTCTAAGGATGCATTTCTTGTTTCCCTAACAGTTTTTAAAATACCTCCACCCTCGTTTAAAATCTCAAGGTATGATTTACCGATAAGCTTCTTTGAGAGTTCTTCTTCTCTAGCTCCTTCAAATATTAAATGAGTATGTGGGTCCACAAATCCTGGTGTCACTAATTTTTGTGAAGCATTTATTTTAGTTACCACTTTTCCAAGTGAAAATTTTGAGGTTAACTCATCTGTTGTTCCAACAAAAATAATTCTATCATCTTTAATAGCAAGTGCTCCATCATTAATAATAGCTAAGTCTAGCATATTTTCGCCTATCCTTGGAGCTCCATATACTGTGTTCATTGTAACTAATTCATTTGCATGAAAAATCACTATATCGGGATCAGTTTCCATAAAAATTTCACTTTTTCCATGCATAGAAGCTGCAAACAATTAATTCTACCTTTTTTTTTTTGTGATTTCTAATAATTCACTACTTTGTATAATCTTTTTCGATAAAACAATAATTTTAGATAGGATAGTATCTTCTACAATGTGAGGAATTTTATTCCGTATCAATTCATGACAATCTTCTATTATTTTGCTTGATATTAAGGGTTTTCTAAAATCAAAAGCCTGAGCTGCACATATTAATTCGATAGCAAGAATATTCTCAAGGTTTTTGACAATTTTTAAAGCTTTTCTCGCACTAATGGATCCCATACTCACGTGGTCTTCTTGACCTCCTCCTGTGGGAATGCTATCAGCGCTAGCAGGAAAACATTGAGTTTTATTCTCACTCGTTAAAGCTGCCGTAGTATATTGCAACATCATTAATCCCGAATTTAGACCTGTTTCTTCAATTAAATATAGGGGTAAACCCCATTTTCCCTCAAGTAACAAAAAAACTCGACGGTCTGAGATGTTTCCAAGTTCAGATGCTGCTAAGCTCACATAATCTAACGGTAAAGCAAGTGGTTGACCATGAAAATTCCCACCACTATATGTTTCATTCTCACTAAATATGACTGGATTATCAGTAACAGAATTAATCTCGCATTCAAGTATATCCTTTAGATGGTAATAAGCATCTCTTGAGGCCCCGTGAACCTGCGGAATGCATCTGAAAGAGTAAGGATCTTGAACCCGACCACAATCCTTATGTGATTCAATAAATTGAGAACCCTTCAGAAATCTTCTTATTTTTTCAGCAACAACAACCGCTCCTTTATGAGGTCTTAATTCAATCAATTTTTCAGCAAATGGTTGCGGAGACCCAAGATAACTCTCAAGGGATAAGGTTGCAATAAGATCAGCATTGTCAAGGCAATTTTTTAATTTATTTGCTACTTTTATAGCATAAGCTGCTATAAATTGGGTTCCATTGATTAAAGCTAATCCCTCTTTTGGTTGTAGTTTAATTGGCTTAAGATTAAATTCTTTAAGGATTTTTTCAGTTTCGACATAACTTTTACCATCCTTAGTTAAATAACCTAAACCAATTAAAGGTAGAAATAGATGTGCTAGTGGGGCTAAATCCCCTGAAGCTCCAACTGAGCCTTGTTCGGGTACAAGGGATATATAATCATTATTAATATGCCAACATAGTCTTTCTATAACTTGTAAAGAGATTCCTGAAAATCCTTTACATAAAGAATGCACTTTTAGAATCAACATTAATTTTGAAATTTTCTTACTGACTGCAGGACCCACACCAACACTATGGCTCTTAAGAAGATTCTCCTGCAAAAAGCTTGTTTCCTCTATTGAAATTCTAGTTGTACATAGGGATCCAAAACCAGTATTAATGCTATAAACTAATTTGTCTCCCTTGACTATAGATTGAACGGCGTTAAAACTTTCTAATAAATTTTTTTTTGCTTCTTCCGTTACTACGCCCTCTAATTTATTTTGCGTTAATTTTAATGCTTTTTTTATAGTTAAGCGATCGACTCCATACCGAAATTTAATACTCATATGGTTTTCACTTTACATTTTATCTTGATTTTTAAAAATTTTATCGGGCATTATTTATGAATTATGATTTTTTATATGCTTATTAATAAGGTCCTCCAAAAGGAGATCTTCTGCCAAGAAGGGTAATGTGATGTGTCCTCTTTCTTCATTTTCCATATTCCAACTGTAAGCTGTTTCAAGAGCATGAAGATTTCTTGCCCAGCTTCTTCTTGCAATCCCACCTATAACATCCCATTCAATAGATCTCTTTATAACAATATCAACTCTTTCAGTCCCATCCAAAACAAGCCCAAAACCCCCATTAAAACACTTTCCAATACCCACTCCACCTCCATTTGAAAGTACAACATACGTCATACCTCTTACAGCGTTTCCAGTAAAACTGTGTATAGCCATTTCTGCCATAACATTACTCCCATCTCTGATGTTTGAAGTTTCTCTAAATGGAGAATCTGTTCCAGATACATCATGATGATCTCTTCCAATCATAATGGGCCCAATTTCGCCTTTCCTTACTGAATCGTTAAATTTCAAGGCAATTTTAATCCGTTCTTGAGTATCTGCATACAAAATTCTAGCCTTAGTACCCACTACTAAATTATTTTTTTTTGCATCTCTTATCCAATTATAATTATCCCTATCTTGACCTCTTCTTTCTGGATCAATTGAATTCATAGCAATCTGATCAGTCTTCTCTAAATCTTCGAATTTTCCAGAGAGACATACCCATCTGAATGGTCCATAGCCATAGTCAAAACATAAAGGGCCCATTATATCTTCTACATATGAAGGAAAAATAAATCCATCACTCGGTAAATTGGAATTTTTTGCTATTTCTTTTACACCAGCATCATACACAGCTTTCATGAATGAATTTCCATAATCCCAAAAATGTGTACCTCTGTCTGTCATCGATTTAATAAAATAAAATTGTCGTTTCAAAGATTCATCAACTAGTTCTTTAAATCTTTTAATATTGGTCTTTATCAATTCTCTTCCTTCTTTAAAGCTTATCTGATGAGGCGTATACCCTCCCTCATAGACTGCATGGCAAGACGTTTGATCTGTACCAAAATCGACTTCAATATTATTTTTAACAACATATTCCCATAATTTAACTACATTACCATGATAAGCTATAGAAACTGCTTTGCCTAAGTTTTTTGCATCATTCACCCACTTAAAAATCTCATCCAAATTATCGGAGATTTTAGAAACCCATCCTTGATTGTATCGTGTTTTAATCCGTGATTCATCAACTTCGGCGATAACACCAATTCCTCCTGCTATTTCTATAGCTTTAGCTTGAGCTCCACTCATTCCACCGAGTCCAGATGATATATATAATCTTCCTTTTAAATCTTTATCTTCTGGAATACCAAGATACAACCTCCCAGCATTTAACAGAGTTATATAAGTCCCATGAACTATTCCTTGAGGTCCTATATACATCCAACCTCCTGCGGTCATCTGGCCATAATTAGCAACACCTAAAGCAGCAGCTAATGCAAAATCAACGGGATTATCATATAGACCTATCATTAATCCATTTGTAGAAATTACCCTTGGTGCTAAATGAGAGGTAGGAAAAAGTCCGACTGGGTGTCCGGATGCTATCACTAGAGTTTGATTGTTGTTGATTTGTTCTAAATACACCTTAACTAATTGATATTGCATCCAATTTTGAAAAACTTGTCCACTTTCACCATATGTTACCAATTCATATGGGTAGAGTGCTATATCAAAATCAAGATTGTTATCAATCATCACTTGTAAGGCTTTTCCTTCAAGTATTTTTCCTTTATATTCATCAATTGACTTTGCTTGTATATTTCCTTTAGGTCTATATCTGTAACCATATATCCGTCCTCTGGTTGTTAATTCAGTAAGAAATTCGGGAGCTAATTTACTATGCAATGAGGGGTGTATGTATCTTAATGCATTTTTTAGCGCTAATTTAGTTTGAAGGGGATTAAGATTATAACCTCTAGATGGAGCACGTCTAACACTTTCAATAAATTTAGGATATTCCGGTAAACTAATTGATAATTTGATTTTCATTGCTTTTGAAACATCCATATTTTTATCTAACCGCAATAGATATTTAAATTATATTATTTTTATTAAAACTAATGCTTGAATGAGTTAATGATAGAATTTTTGTTTCTATTTCAAAGAGAAGAAAAGAAATAACTTATTCCTTTCATTATTACTTTAAAATTTTAATCCCTTTTACCTCTAATTTTGTTAAGAAGTTTAAATACCCTTTAAGGTTATTTTTCTCGATATTTAGATATTGCAAAGATGACATTGATTCTAAACTTCTAGGTAATTCAGTTAAATAATTTGACCTTAAGAACAAATATTTCAATGATTTCATATGTCCAATCGATTCGGGAAGCAAGGTCAATTTATTATTACCCAAGTATAAATATTTTAGACCCTGAAGGGATCCTATAGATTCTGGAATACTACTTAGATCATTGTAATATAGATATAAATGTTTAAGAGATGTTAAAGAACCTATAGTTTCTGGTATAAAATTTAGGCGATTTTTACCTAAATCCAAAACTTCTAGGGTTGTAAGAAAACCAAGGGATTTTGGAATGTCAACCAGTCGATTAAAGCCTAAAATAAGGTTTTTTAATAGTGATACTGCTCCGATAGAAGGAGGAATGTATGTTAGTTTATTTGTAGATACATCTAATTCTAGTAATGAATCCAATGAGCCCAATGATTCAGGAAGCCTAGTTAATTCATTCTTACTTAAATCTAAGATTTCTAATGATGATAGTGCGCCTATAGATTCAGGAAGATGGTCTATTTGATTATCATATAAATTTAATTCTTTTAATAGTTTCAGTTGCCCTATTGTTTCAGGTAATTCCTTTATTTTATTTATATCTAATTTTAACGTTTCAAGAGAAGATAATTCTCCTATTGAGTTGGGAATTCTTGTTAGTTGATTACGGTCACATTTTAAAATATTGAGTGAAATAAGTCCTCCTAAAGAATCTGGTAAAGTTTTCAACTTATTATCAGAGATTTCAAGTCTTAATAGAGATTTAAGCTTTCCTACTGAGGGAGGTAATTCAACTAATTCATTTGATGAAAGACTTAAATTTTTCAGTGATGATAATGACCCGATAGTCTCTGGCAAAGAATAAATTTGATTAGATGATAAACCAAGATATTTGATACTATTCAAATTTCCAGTAGATGTTGGTAAGGTTTTGAGCATGTTTCCTTTTAGAAAGAGGGATGCTAAAGAGTTCAAATTTCCTAGAGTTTCTGGAAGATCAACTAATTTATTATTTCTTAAATTCAACCTTTTAAGAGAAGATAATGATCCTATTGAGCTTGGTAGTGAGTTTATCTTGTTATTCCCAAGGTAAAGTATACTTAGTGATCGTAATTCCCCAATTGAGCTCGGAATTTCTTTTATTTTATTACTACTCAAATCTAAAGTTTTTAACTTATATATTTTCCCCAATGTAATTGGAAGATTTAATATCTTGTTTTCACTTACATCTAAAAGTTCTAAAGAAGTGAGGTCTCCCAGGGAATTGGGTAAAACTTCCAAATGATTTGATTCCAAATGTAATTCTTTTAATGTTGATAGGGATTTAATGAACTCAGGCAATTTTATGAGACGATTTTCACTTAAATCTAGTATTTCAAGTCTTGGGAGAGAACATAATTCTTCTGGAATCATGCTTAAATTGTTTCCCCTTAAGTATAAATCCTTGAGAAAAGGTAAAAATTCAATAGCACTTGGAATTTTAGACATACCACAGGAAAAGAGACTTAAACCACTAATATGACCATCTAACACAAAAAACCCAAATGTATATCTTTCTAATTCTGATATTTCGGGTATTGAGGCTTTAATATCTTCCTTGATTAATTCTAATGCTTCTCGCTCTTCCTTAGGAATTGTCATGTTAAAATTAATTCAATTGTTTATAATTATAATTTTATTAAAAAACGCTTTAAAAAGATAATAACAACTCACTGTATTTAAAAATTCAGATGTATAAACGTAACGATGATGGCAAAAAATATGGGTGATATTAAAAAAAAAAGCTAAAAGTCAATATCTTTTCCTTCATAAGCGTATTCATATATTTTTATAAATTCCTCCTTATTAGGTGTTCTTGGTGCCATCACGCTATTTGGATCCTGGAAACAAAGGCTTACTAATTTCTTTAAATTTTTATCAAAATCTTCCTTGGTAATTCCTAAATCTTTCAGTTTATAGATGAAATCTACCTGATTCTGAATATATTTCAATTTTTCAACAACAGTAGAAGCAGCTTTCTTATCATCATAATCCCATTTTGCCCAACCTAATTTCTTTGCAAGATCTGAATATAAAATAATAGAATCATTAGTTTCGTTCGGATCGTTTAGGCAATATTGAACTATGTAACGGAGAAAAAGACCAACGGATTGTCCGTGAGGTGTATGGAATATCCCACCCCAACTATGCCCCAAAGCATGTCCTAGATGGCATTGACTGTTTCCAAAAGCTAATCCCGCCATAGTTGCTGCTTGATGGAGGTTATCCCTTGCTTCTTTATTATTCCCATCTTTATAGGCAATTGGTAGGTATTTAAAAACTAGTTCTATGGCTTTTAATCCTAGAGCATTACTAAACTCGTTTCTCCACATAGAATTATAGGCTTCAATTGCATGTGCTAAAGTATCAATAGCGGTAAATTTTGTCAAATCAGCGGGCATACTCATAGGAAAAACAGGATCAACTATAGCATAAGTAGGAATTAATGATGTATGGGTAGATCCTGCTTTCCTCCAAACACCCTGTTCAAATCTTGATATAACTACTGCCCACGTCGCTTCAGATCCTGTCCCTGAAGTTGTTGGGATAGCAATCAATTTAGCTTTATTTGAAAAGTCATATAACTGATCATTAAAAGGATCAATATTGTCGAACGTATAGTCCGGATATTCATACATTGCCCAGATTGCTTTAGCAGAATCTATAACAGAGCCACCCCCCAAAGCTATTATTAAATCGGGGGAATATTTAATACATTGTTCTTTTCCCTTCATAACATCTTCCTCATGAGGGTCTGGGACAACATCAGTGAACACAGTATATTCCTTGTCAAATTTATCAAGTTTATCTGTTAAAATTTCTAAAAAGCCTAACTCCTTAATTACTTTATCAGTAACTATGAAACATTTTTTTCCTTTTATTTTTTCAATAAAATTTAAGGCGTCTTCACCATATATTACATTTGGACTATAAAAATGCCACATTTGTATTTTTCACAAGTAATTTTTTAATTTGGTTTTGGTTTTAATTTGTTAATAATATTTATGTAATTATAATATTTAACAAATTAATGAATAATTTGATTTAACTAAAAAGTTTACAGAATTAATAAGATAATTTAAGAAAAGAAAAAATGAAAGAAAAGGAAAAAGAAAATCTTTTTATCACATATCAGCAAACAGTTGACAGTATAATACTCGATAAACGAAAAAATCCAAAAAATAGGAAATTATTAAGTGAATTTAAAGCGAATATAAACATAGGTCTGCATGTTGAGGAAAACTTTTGTTTATGGGTTCATTTATTATCAGAAAATGGAAAGTATGCCTTAAACAGAGGACGGTTGGAAGAATATGATTTAGAAATAATTGCAACACCAGAAGATCTACTTTATTTTTCAAACGGAGAAAATTCTACTTTCAATAGTACGTTTAAAAAGAATAGGTTTGGGTTTAGAAAATTAAGATTTTTAAAGGGTTCCAATGGAAAGCGTAATTTAGGGCTACTCCTTAAGCTATCTAAAATATTAGTTTTAGATTAATATCAAGTCTTGTTTCGCAAATAATTATCTTAATTTGTAATAACATCAGTTAGTACATCCAGCATTAATTCTAACTCGGGTAAAGTTAATTCACCCATATGGCCAATGCGAAAAGTTTTATTCTTTAATTTACCATAACCATTCACGATGCGGAAACCTTTATCCAACATTTTGTTAACCATCTTAGTTATATCTACATTGAGGTTATTACTTATCGTAGATACGGTGTTAGATTCATGACCTTTCTCGGAGAACATTTTTAAACCTAAATTATCTGCCCAACTTCTTGTTTTTTCCCCAAGTTGTTGATGTCTTTGAAATCGATTTGCCAAGCCCTCGTTATTAATAATATACGCTAGTTGGGCAACCAAACTTCTAATTTGTGGGATTGGAGGTGTTGTTGGAGTTTGGTTAACTTCATTTTTTTTCAATAAAGTCAAGAAATCTAAATAATAACCTCTATCTTTAACTTGTGAAGCCTTTTCTATTGCATCATCAGAGATTGAACAAATTGCTAATCCTGGAGGTAATGCAAGACATTTTTGAACAGAACCCAAACAAACATCAACATTCAGTTTATCTACTTCCAATTTTACCCCCGCCATTGAAGACGTTGCATCCACACACACTAGAACGTCATGATTTTTAATGATTGGAAGAATTTCTTCAAGAGGATTATATACACCTGTAGATGTTTCATTAGATTGAAGAAAAATTACGGAATAATTGTCAGATTCTAAGACAGCTCGGATAAACTGTGGAGTTAAAGCTTTTCCCCATTCAACACTTTCTTTTACTATGTTTTTTCCATTAGATAGACCGATTTGATGCCATCGATCACCAAACGCCCCAATTGATAAAACTAGACCCTTTTCTCCATCCTTGACGAAATTTCTCATACACGCTTCCATTATACCAGAAGCGCTTGAAGTAAAAATTAAACAATTATCATTAGTATATAATAATTTTTGAAGTCCTTCTACAGCTTGTTGGTGCATTTCTTCATAAGGTCTAGATCTATGAGTATCATTTGGTTTTGACATTTCCTTTAAAATTCTCTCAGAAACATGTACAGGTCCAGGAGTAAATAATCTTAAACTGGATCCCCTTTCTTTGTTAAAATGAATAGGTGGCATATTTATATCAAATAAAAACATAGATTAAATATATAGTTTTTTGTAAGTGCCTAAAATGTTTAACCAAGGAAGATAATTAATCGATTCGATTGGAACCCATTATACTTTTATAATATGGTTATTTTTAAAGATATAATTAGACTTTAAAACAACAATTTCTCTTGATCGCTTATCAAATTGAAAGAGGTTCCCATGGATTTCTTTAGTTTTTTCATTAATATTTAATTCGATAAATGACGGGAGTCGACTTGCCACAAATGACCATGCACCTGTAACACTTCCTGGATTTATTAATAAAATACCTTCTTCTGTAAGAGAAATTTCTTCTTTATGTGTATGACCAGAGATTAAAATATTATAATTTCTCTTGATAGCAAGAATTTCTAATTGCATATGATCTCCCCGTGGACTAATTTGTGTTCCATGGGTTAAACCAACAACTATTCTTTCATTATCTTCAAAATTTATAACTACCTGTTGATAAATAGGAGCATCTCGATTACCATAGTGGTAATCCATGTTTCCCATTACCATAAACAAATTTTCTTTTATTATTGAGTCTAAGTAATTGATAAATTCAGGAAATTCAATTAAATCTCCAGTAAATAATGTAAAATCGAATGGTTCTGTTTCAGATAACTCATTCAACTTATCATAAATCTTTTCTGGAAGGTCTTTAGCTCTATTGGGGATGTGAGAATCCCCAATACAAAGGATTCGGGTCATTATCTTTTAGGTTCATATGCTAATCTTATTTTTAGATTCTTGAACTAATATCGAAAAATTCCTAATTGTTTCTTCTAATGTAGGAAAAACAGGAATGTTATTTTTATTAAAAAGCTTTGTAATCCGTCTTACAGCACGATTTTCACCCACCATCCACATGAATACTATTTTATCTGTTTTATTTTCTGACATTTCCTGAAAATTATATCGTTTACTGAATCTGGTTGACACGAAAATCATATTGAAGACTCCTTCAACATTAGGGTCATCTAATATAGCTCTCCAAATTCTAGTCATTACCTCTTCTTGACTGACATTGTTTGTCATCGCTTTTTCCATTGTTGGCCATAAATCCAGGAGAGCGAACCGATTTGGAGGCATCCATTCAGGATAGAGTTCTTTAAGAAGTTGATGTGTTTTTTCACTCATAATTGCAAAGTTTAATCCATATTTCATTATCAAATCAGCAGAAATTGTACCCGCACCACCAGATCCAGCCATCATGGATACGTTACCGTATTTAGGTAACTTTTTCCCAGATTTATATATCATTGAAAACGTTCTTGCGAATTGAAATAAATCATGCAAATTACCCGCCTGAATCACACCTGATTGTTTAATTATAGCCTTCACTAATTGACTGCTTTCAGCCAGCGATCCAGTATGGCTTAAAGAGGCTTTTTGTCCCAAGGATGTTAATCCTCCTTTTAATAATATAATTGTTTTATTTGGAATACTTTTTGCCTTCTTACATAATTCAATAAATTTTCTAGGATTTTTGAACGATTCAAGGTATAAAGCGATAACATTTACGGTATGATCTTCAAGAAAATAATCTAAAAATTCTATTTCACTCATATCCATCTTATTCCCAATTGAACAGGAGTATCTGATTCCTACATCAGGGTGATTTCGCATTAAATTCATTAGATATCCGCCGTTTAGCATTCCTGATTGAGTGATAATTGCGATATTCCCACGTTTATATTCATCAAAAACACCAAAACCAGAAAAAAATCCACCCTTCGCTTTAGTGTCACTATCTCCATCGATTTTAGTAAGACCCATACAATTTGGTCCTACAATTCGTATCTTAGAGAAATTATCTGTGATTTCTACTATCTCATCTCTCAATTTAAGGCCTACTTCACCCACTTCCGCGAATCCAGAGGTTTCAATAAGAGCACCTTTTACACGTTTCTCAATACAATCTTTTAAAATGCTAGGGATTACTTTATTTGGCACATAAAAAATTGCTAGATCCACTTCTTTTTCAATTTCTAATATCGATTTTTTTAATTTTAAACCTAAAACTTCACCTTCTGAATTAGGATTTACAGGGAAAATTTTACCTTTATAATTATTGCTTATTAAATTATTTAAAATTCGATGTCCTCCCTTTATTGGGTTTTTTGATGCCCCTATAACAGCAACAGACTGGGGATCCAAAAAAATATCAATTACGTGATTTCCCGGCAATAGAATAACTCTTGATTGATTTTTTTAATTAATTTTATCTAACTAACGTTAATTCCTCTAATTCCTTTTGCATCTTTTTAATTTTTGGTTGATCAAAGTGTTTTCTTATTGGTTCCAAAATTTCAATAAGTTTGTTTGCGATGTTAATTTTAAGATCGAGAGGATGGATTTCCTTCTTCAAATATGAGTTTTTTAGTTCTTCAAAAGAGTTAAACTCAATGTTTCCCCCAAATTTTGATTTTCGTTCTATTAATAGATGAGCCTTTTCATGCCGAAAGATAATATTTTTTGCCCAATCCATAATAGGGTTAAAAGTTATATTTCCCTCAGGACAAAATGCTGATTTTATTTTAGTTCTTATATCATCTGGTGAATCATGAATAAATACAGCAGAATTGGGTATAGATTTACTCATCTTCATATCTGACCATTGTTCCTGAATTTGTGATTCATTTGTAATTGGCCAAATTGGGGGTTTTTTTAAACCTAAGATAAGATGATGGTGAATACAGATAGGTTTTATCTTTTCACCTGCCTTGTCTTTTAATTTATTTTTTTTCATTTTTAATGCAATATCTCTCGCGATTACATGAGCTTTTCTTTGATCATATCCTGCATGAGCGAAGTTAACATTCTGAATAAAAATGTCAGCAACTTGCATTATAGGGTATAACAATTTTGCAAAATCGATCTTTTCTCCCATCTTTCTACCCATTATGGTAATACTTCTTTGTATTCGATTCAGTGTTGTATTTTTAGCAACATCTATAACCGTTTCCCAATATTCATCGTTCTCATGATACAAATCTGATCCAAGTGTAAAACTAACCTTTTCTGGATCTGTACCAATACTTCTTAAACAGGTTTTTAATCCTTCTTTGAAATATCCAACTGCGATCTTTTGGATTTTTTCCATTTCCCCTCCAAGTTTATCATTTATCCAACTATGCCAATCAGCCAAAAATATAGTACATTTAATACCTGCGTCAATAAAATCTTTAATTTTTGACATGCAAATAATTCCTGTTCCTAAATGGATTCTCCCTGAGATTTCGAACCCGATATAATGATTTAAAGGAGTACCCGTTTCAAGGTATAATTTCAAATCATCTTCAGTTAAAATTTCTTCGATTCCTCGTTTGATTAGTTCGATTTTACTAATAACATCCATAATTGAAATAACTCTTTTAGTTTTAATTATTTTTTGAATGAGATCTTCTAATTCAAAAAGCTTAAAAATTAAAGAAAAGCAATCAAATTTGATATTACAATATTGAATTTTTAAGCTATGTTAAACTAATCTTTTTTTTGCTCAATAGCTGCTTGAGCAGCGGCAATCTTAGCAACAGGAATACTGTATGGTGAGCATGACACATAATCTAATCCTATAGAGTGTGAGAATTTAACTGAAGATGGTTCGCCGCCATGTTCGCCGCAAATCCCTATTTTTAAATCAGGTCTTGTTTTCTTACCAAGTTTGATAGCCATCTTCATTAATTTCCCGACACCCTCTTGATCAAGAATTTCAAAGGGATTATTTTCCAAAATATCTTTATTCAAGTAGACAGGGATAAATTTACCTTCAGCATCATCGCGTGAAAAACCGTAGGTCATCTGGGTTAAGTCATTTGTGCCAAAAGAGAAAAATTCTGCTTCAATTGCGATCTCATCAGCCGTGAGAGCCGCCCTCGGTACTTCAATCATTGTTCCGAACTTATATTCCAATTCCACCCCATAGTCCTTAATTATTTCCTCTGCTACCTCAAGAAGCTGTGATTTAACTAATTGCAACTCTGAAAGCATTCCTACTAAAGGTATCATAACCTCCGGTATTACATTAATCCCGTTCAATTTTAACTCACACGCCGCTTCAAAGATAGCCCTCACTTGCATCTCATTAATCTCAGGCCATACAATTCCAAGCCTAACTCCTCTTAAGCCCATCATCGGATTGGACTCAGAGAGAGACCTAATTAACATAATTACCTTATTTTTTTCAGTAATTTCATCGTTTAATGGGCTGAGATTTAGTAATGCTTTTGAGAGAGAGTTTGTCATTTTTAATTCTTGATTTTGCAACAATACCTTATTTAGTTCAGGTAAAAACTCGTGTAGTGGAGGATCTAACAACCTTATTGTAACTGGTTTTCCTTCCATAATTTTAAAAATTTCGTAAAAATCTCCTTTTTGCATAGGTAATATTTTGTTAAGCGCTTCTTGTCGTTCCTCTATAGTTCTTGCCATAATCATCTTCTGAAGTGTGCCGGTAGTTTCCGTGCGAATGGCCGTGAAGATGCCATGCTCCGTGATGATTGCGGTCCCATTGGGCCATCGGGTAATGGCAAAGGGTAATGGCGAGTGGGTAGCCATTTTTGCCCAGTTCGGGTACTTCCAAAATGACCATCGACGGCCACAATCTGACATCAAAACCACTCTTGGACTTCAGAGGCAAGCCTGTTTTTAACCATCGTTGATCGTGATGCCAGGGGTAACTCAGAATGCAAATATCGCCTTTGAGTTGGGAAAAATAAAATTGCGCTTGCTTCCCTTCCCCTAGGGTGAAATCCCCAAGGTGAATTACAAGGTCCTGTGGGCGAACGACCTTGTTCCAGTTGTCTATTAGGACCTGGTCCATCTCCAAAACGTTTTCAAATGGGCGATTGCAAAACCCTATTATGTTTCCGTGGGCAAAGTGATGGTCAGCCGTCACCCATACGTGGGCGAGGTCTTCTGTGATTGTTACTTTCATTCATCCCTACTTTTCAATAGAATGGCTTCCATAACGGCGTTGATAAAATAATCGTCGGGCTTCTCTGGCAGCATCTCAGGCCCTAGGGTTTCATCATAAATAGATGACAAATGACTACACAGGTCTCTAACAGTATCATTGTCCCCCGCCACTATATTCCCCATAATACGCAAAACTTCAGCGTGTTGCCGTTCAACTATCTGTAACGCGATCACACGTCCTGATTGCGTTACAATTCCCCAGAATGGGCCGGCCGGTCCCCCCGGCTCGCTTAAAATCCATTTGTCAACTTGTGGCGTTTGTGTTTGGTCAGTCATCTTTTTCAAGTTCCTTGTAGGCGTAATTTGCTGCGTTTTCACTCTCCCCATCTTCGTAAATTCTTTCTACCAGAACCCATTGACCAGGCGCAAATATAGCCTTAATTACCTTTTCGCTATAAGGTCCTGCAACCCTGTCTAAAAAAATCAAGGCTTCATCACCTGATATTTCGCAACTATTGGCCCTTATGTCTACAGGTGATACTTCACCTGGTGGAAATAGCGTTACTTTCCATAGTTGTTTCATTCATAAATCTCCTTCTCCTCATCCTTATATATCACGAGATTTTCTCTTCTTACCATTGCCCAACACCCTTCCCTAACCATCAAAACCACCACGGCATCTTTTGTATTGGTAAAAATAAGACCATCGTTTTTGGACAAGGTGCAAAAGTCAGCCCTGATACTTATAGCATCCTTTGCCCTATCTCTGTTAATCAGCAGAGCTCCGTTGGGCGTTAGAGTTACGGCCCATGTTTTCATTCGCATCTCCAAATAAATCGCTTCGTATTTCGGCCCTCGACCAACGTGTGGCCGATCACCTCAACTTCTTTGAATTCTCCAATTTGTAATAGCCATTGTTTCATATCGTCATTGTCAGTCAGGAAATCAAATCCTGGGCCATCATCGGCATATTGACATTCAATCAGGGCAATGTCGGAATGGGTATTTATCCATTTTAGGGTATCGCCCGGGCGCTTGAGATATGGCAGCACCGAAAAACAGATAGCAATATCAACCCGCTCCCAGAACCATATTTCCATAAGATCAAGTTCGCCAAATAAAGTCTTAATCCCAGGTCTGGCGGTACGGATGTGCTTAATATTATCTATATTGTGGTCCACCCCAACGACTTTGGCCCCAGCGTCAAAAGCGTGAAATAGAAGGTCCCCTTTACCACACCCCAAGTCAATTAGGGTCTTGCCCTGAAAATCAATGTGGTTAGAGATAATGTCCCACTGCTCAGGGGAGCGGGTATTATGCCCCATATACAATCTCCTTGATAGTACGGTTCAACCAGTATATATCACCCTCTGGCCTCTTGTCCGGTCGAGGGTCAGTCATTAACCTGCTTTCCGCAAAGTCAAGTAAAATTGGCTTGTTATCTCTCACCAAAACATTTGGCCGAGTCAAATCACCGTGTCTTATGCCTACACTTAACAGGACGTCTAAAACAGTGACGACGTTTTTAAGCAATTGCTCGATATTGGTAGGTGGCTCATCCTCAATAAACGTGGTCCTGATAACCTCCAATTCGACACGCTCTACCGCTGGCACGAAACCAAAAGGGAACAGTTTGGCAAAACACCACAACTCATTTTCGGTCAGAAATTTGGGTTGCCACTTGTAGATATAGCCTCCATCTTTCCAGAGTTTTGAGCAAGGGTGATCTTTGATTATTCCATTCATTTTTTATATGGCCATTCGCGAAGTAAAAACTCAGTAACGACTAACAAAGTAACAGTTATTAAGATATCAAATTCAGTCAAGGGATGACTTTGACTCTGTATTATTGCTCCAAAGATCACGCCGGTTGCCATTCCTATCAAAACCAGACTAAGTCTATCCAAACTTTCATGTGGTTTCATTCTCGCTTATCTCCTATCACCTATCAAATACCAGCAGTTAGGAAGGTGCGGAATGTTCCAATTGTGCCACAATTCCCCGCGACGTCTCATCAATTCCAGCGCCCAACCCATGTTGTCGACGCCCCCCCAGCCCGCGCCATAGGCTATCAGATAGCTTTTGGCCGGGCAAGCGTCAATTATGGTCTTGCGGGTTTTCAATGGCATCTCGTTAAGTGAGTAGAGGCCAATGAGTAAGTCATAGTCTGTTTGTTCGTCGATCTGTGATTGGAATTCTATGTCCTCGATACCGACATTAGACAAATAGTATTTCTGAAGCAAATTAAACTCTGGCAGGTCAAAGATGACATATCGGCCCTTAAACCCTAAGCGGCGAACGATCATGGCCATAGCGCCATAGCCGCCGCCGATCTCGACGATGGTACTGAGGTCCTTGACTTGTCGGCCTGTCTTTTGCTCCCATTGGTAGAGGTGGTAGGCTTGGTGGATAAGGTTGCCGCTTGTTCTATAGCCTACTTCGCCATAAAGAACAGGTTTGCCAAAATTTGGCTCACGGATAGCCTCTAACATCCCTTCCCTCAAGCAGTCGAATTCAAATTCAGTGTAGGGCGCGTTCCCGACAAACATCGTCCCGACCACGCTGGGCCAGGTGAGAAACTCGGCGGGATTGTGGTTTAAGATGTTTTGACGCAGGTCCCACGCCCAAAATGCCCAAGTGTGCGCCGGCTCAACCGGTTCTATGGGCGGCAGGGCCTGTATTGCGGCCTTTAGTTCGTCCTCAGTCATTCTATCCATTTCAACTCAATCGCCAGTTGACAAGCTATCTTGACCGCTTCAATATAAGAGGTTGCTTGTCTTGGAGGGTCAGATACTCTTCCTTCAGCCCGAAACAAAATTGTAACGCTATAAACTCTTTCGTCTGAGTCTTCTTCTGCGTCTTTGTCAACATAAACCACCGATGTCAAAATGCCATTATCTGCGAGCAGGTCAAGAATTTCTTGCGTTGGCATCTGGGGGATTGATCGGCCCCCTAATGTTGCGTTTAGCAAAACATCCTCCTTGCAGGGCTCTCTCAGTGTTAATGTTCCGCCATCCGTAACGTAAAGTTTGGTGATATCACTCATTTCTTTCAAGTCTCCATTCGTCTGATCGAAGCGTTTCGTCTAATACTACAGGATATTCAAGGCCGCCAATTCCAATAAAGCCTGTAGAATTTGGTTCGACTGGCTCGAAAAGTACAAGGATGCTGTCCTCATAATGTGTTACTTGACGAACCATATATTCTATGCCATCCGAGGCAGTAAAGCGATACCCCGCTTTTATATCGGGTGCGTTATCCATTTCCCGGGACATCTGAAAACTTTCCCTAAGAAATCCCCACAAGCACTTGAAAAATGACCAAATCATAAGAGCCCTCCCAATAACCCGCCTGACAACACCGCCAAACCCATAGCGACGATGCACCCGAGCGACCCTATAATAACAACAGAGCACAACCAGAACCCTAGCCCGAAATTCCAGCCGTCCTTAAAGATGATACCTAACCCATCTGTACTTCTCCCCTTGGGAGGAGTACCCATAACGTTGGGGGCCCTTTTGGGAACGGGTTTAGAAAAAAGGTCTTTTTTAGGGGGCAGTTCCCTTGGCGTACTTGTAGGGGTAAGGGGCGCCGATAGTGTACTGCCTATAGGGGGAGGTAGTTTAGTCAATTTTTACCACCTTTTGAAACCGATCATTTTCACGCGCAAAGTTGGGTATAGAACCAGGTGGATGAGGCCAAAAAGCCCAACAATAGACCTTAGCTATATTTACTGTATCCCAATCGCATGTGGCATTGAATACTTGGAATTCTTGGTGTTCAGCATCCCAAAATCCAGCTTGAACAACATCCCCCCGGCGGCCATTATCTTCGGTTAAAACTATCATTATGAGGTTGCTTCTATCAGGAACATCGTCAGGTTCGTGCCATTCAATGGTAGTAAGAAAATTATTGTATTTCATTTCTATACTTTCTCCAATGTACCCGTAAACACTTTAACCAAGCACTTATATCAAACCGCCTGACAACGCTGCCAAGCCAATATTGCAAGTCATACTTAGACCTCCCCCAATCCAGGTCTGTCATATAAAAATCTGATGAGAAGCCGTCGTCTTCTTGTCTTTGTGGTATTCTCTTGTCCCTTACGATTGGTAAAGGTTTCCGCTCATTACCCAAAAAAAGGCAGTCTTCAAACCCGAGCTTGTCGGCGACTTCAGGGTTCAAATACAATGTTAAATTATTTGTTGGAAGACC
>SDBU01003234.1_pt1 | contig 20849 bp, 14 predicted proteins | sample 2277071 | NCBI WGS metagenome assembly SDBU01 (sample SAMN10397929, study PRJNA504765) | marine sediment metagenome | isolation source: marine sediment core GS08_GC12, 126 cmbsf | place: Arctic Ocean: Gakkel Ridge, Loki's castle | collected 2008
AGACAGTATCAGATAAATCTTGGCTTTTCCCAACAATTGAATAGAATACCAATCGGGCGTAGAGTCACGGCAAGGCTGTTGCTCTGCGCCCTTTAATCAGCTCGAATAAGGAATAATAAAATATGCCCTTCGATTATCTACCCCCATTATTGCGGACTTCATCAAGCAAGATTGTGTTGTTAGTCTTGGACGGTCTGGGAGGTCTTCCTATCGAGGTTGGTGGATCAACTGAATTGGAAGCCGCCCGGACACCAAACATGGATCGTCTCGCCTCCGAAGGTGTGCTTGGTCAGGTGACACCTATCCGACTTGGGATAACTCCCGGTTCCGGTCCTGCTCATCTAGCTCTCTTTGGATATGACCCTCTTGAGTATGAGATCGGCCGTGGTGTTTTAGAATCAGCAGGTGTAGGCTTGCAGGTAGGACGTAGAGATGTCGCTGCAAGGGGAAACTTCTGCACTCTGGATGAGCAAGGGAATATATCCGACCGGCGCGCTGGTCGCATTGCCACTGAAGCGGCAATTCCGCTGGTCGAGAGTCTGAAGAAAATCACCATCTCAGGCGTGTCAACCGAGGTTCGTCATGTCAAGGAATACCGATTTGCAGTGGTTATGCGAGGCGATAATCTCAATCCCGACATCGATGACACCGATCCTCAACAAGTCGGCGTTCCTCCCCAGACAGCCACAGCACGTTCGTCAGCAGCAGATCACACTGCAGATCTCTTCAACCAGTGGATTGCTCAAGCTCGCCAAGTACTGGCTGATAACCCGAAAGCCAATGGGATAACCTTGCGTGGATTTGCCACAGACCCAAATTTACCAACTTTCCAGGATTCATATGGGTTGAATGCGGCAGCAATTTCAGTCTATCCGATGTACAAGGGCGTTGCCAGTTTAGTTGGCATGCAGGTGATCGATTTCAGTGGGGAGACCCCTGAAGATGAATTCTCCGCTCTGGCAGAGGCCTGGGACGGGTATGATTTCTTTTTTATTCACATCAAGAAGACCGACAGCAAAGGTGAAGATGGAGACTTCGATGGCAAAGCCAAGGTTATTGAAGGTGTTGACATGGCTCTGCCTCACCTGTTAGATCTCAATCCAGAAGTTTTGATTATTACCGGCGATCATTCCACACCTGCCAGTCTGCGCACCCACTCTTGGCATCCAGTACCCTTCTTATTGTGGGCGCCAGCCTCTGCCAGACCTGATGATCAACACAGCTTTGGAGAAAGAGCTTGCGGGCATGGTGGATTGGGAAATTTCCCCTCTATGGAAACGATACCTCTAGCTCTCGGTCACGCGGGACGATTAGAGAAATTCGGAGCGTAAGCCTTAAATAATCAGGGCGGGGTTGAATCTCCCGCCCTGATTTTATTAATCTTTGTTCGAACCACGACGAAAACCCAATCCCAACCCTAAACCACCTGCAAACGAAAGCAAGCCGATGGCGATAAAAGAATCTCGCCAGAAACGCTCTGGGAAAAGGCGGATCAACGTATCCGAAAATCTGAAGACCCAGGTGCCAGTATCAAAAAATACTTCGTGGAAAAATACGAAAAATACGCTAAAAGCGATCAGGACCGCCGCCAGCGTAACCGCGATCAGGGCAACGGTAATCCACCCTCCCTGGCCGAGACCTTGCTTGTACCCGTCCCACCAACCTCCCCAATATGCCCAGATGCCAAGCAGCAGCATCGCTCCAAGGCTGATATACCAAACAATGAGAACTGATTGAACCACATTTTTCACGTCCACCATGTGCCGCAGCTCTTGGGCGTTATAGACCGCGGTGCCATCCTCGAATTGCAGATCCCCCAGGAATGAAATACCCTCATCATTGAGCAAATAATCAAGGGCAATCATCGACCAATTTAACCGGTCTTCACGGGTGAAGCCATAGGAATCAGCCGGAAAATTGGGTGTGCGGTATTCCAGCTGCACAAATAATGGGGTCAAAAGTAAACGGACTGAAGTGAGAATTAGTAGCACCGGAACAAGAACTGTCACTAATCGGATCAGCCAACTGCGATATCCAGACCTGTTTGATTCTTGAGCAGTATCTGTCATTGTAATACCTCCATGTCACCATATAATATAAAACGAAGCACCATATTGTTTGTGATCCACTCAATTGGTGCCAAATCATCGGTGAATACTGTGCTTGATTCAGGATTCGGCTTTAAATTCAGCGCTGTGATCTGCAGAGCTTCAATCAAGAGCGGGTGTACATACTGATTTTCAGACAATTCGAACAGGTTGAGATACACATTCTCCACAACGGTAGGCTGCTTGGTTGCATAAATAATGGAATTAAAGGTTTCCGGTACATCCATAACATATATCGAAGGAAATACCTGCGTCAGCGTGCCAACCATCGCGTCAATTAACCTGCGATCCTCTGGTGCGCGCCCTACATTTATCGCCACTACACCATCTTCTGTCAAATGTTCCTGGACGATTTGGAAAAATTCCAGCGTAGTGAGATGCCACGGGATATAAGGGGGACGATAGGCATCCAGAGCAATTAAATCATATTTACGGGAACTGTGCTCCAATCCCCAACGCCCGTCCTGTGCTATCGGGTTTAGATTAGGTTGGTTCATGCCAAAGTACTGCTCACCAATTGAAATGATCTGACCATCGATCTCGAAGCCATCGATTGGAATGGGTCCAAAGACCTCAGTTGCCTGACGGACAATTGTCCCTCCAGCCAGGCCAATGATCGCAATACTTTGAACATCATCAGGAACGACTGATGGTCGATTGAAGAAAGGTGCCACCAGAAATTGCTTCCAGGGGCCATAATAATTTATCTCCGTTGGGTGATACACGGAATGGATACCTTGCCCTTCGTTCAATCTCAAGTACCGGTAACCGCCTTCTTCGAGCACCTGGATGTAATTGTATTGCGATTCAGTCTCAAAGATTTGCCCGGGGGTTGCTTTGACACCTCTTCCGAATCCAAGAATCACCAAAAGAAGGATCACAACTGGCATCCATACCCAGAGTAAAGCAACTCTCCAACCGTAAGACAACCACAAACCGATCAGCGCCACAAACATTAAGAACATGCTGAACACAATAAAGGTCCTTGTCGTTCCGATAGTTGGGATGAACAAAAGGATTGGCAGAAAGGTCCCCAGAAATGATCCCAGGGTCGAGACCGCGTATACTCGTCCGGAAATCCTGCCAGCCTCAGTTTGTGTGCGAATTGCCAACCGGATGGCAAATGGCGAGATCGCACCCAGCAATGTAATCGGGATACTGAACAGGATCAGCACGCCTGTGAATGCACCGAAGAGAATACCCACCTGGAGCTGATCAAATGCATCCGCGGCCAGCCTCAATACCGGATTAGCAACCAGAGGTACTAACCCGATCAGGAATGCTCCCCAAGCCAAGATCAAGTACATTGTTCGCAAATGGGGAGAACGATCAGCCCACCACCCACCAAGAATGTATCCTGCTGTCAAGTAAATTAAAATTAAACCGATAATGCTAGCCCAAACCAGATTGCTCGTCCCAAAAATATTCCCCAACAAACGGGAGGCGGTCAGCTCCACAGCTAAAGTTGTCATGCCAGAGGCAAATACGGCGAAGTAGAGGTATTTCCGTTCAGCCATTGAGATCATTTCCGTCTTTCCAGGATCAACCAGCTAATATAACCAATTAAACGCACTAACCAAAAAGCTATCAAGCGATAGGTCAGTCCTGCTGCCAGCGCGATTGAACCTGGAACTCCTAAACGGGAAAATATTACCGGAACAAATGCATCAGTCATCACCAGCCCTCCCGGAAGGGCACTTACCCCACTCACCGTGAGGATCAATCCATAACCAATAAGAAGCGTATCAGTGGCAATGGTGTAACCAAATAATCTAAAACAAACACCCAGTGTAATTACATCCAGGATCACCTTGCTGTATGCTGAAAGAGGCAATTTCAACATCGAAGATTGTGGATAGCGCCTCAAGTTTTGGTTGAAATAAACCAAACGTCCATCCAATTCTTCGAAATCAAGTGTTCCAAATCTCTTTCCAAAGCGGTTCCAGAAAGGAACAAACTTCTCTAAAGCTAATTTGCTGCGCTCATAATTACTCAGCACTCGCCAGCTGAGCCACCCAATAACAATTACCAACACCCCGAGCAGCACAAGAATGAGAACGTTAATAGGGGTAAGTCCACCGCTCTGAATTAGATAAACTATACCTATCACCGCAACTGTTGCCAGAGCGATGAATTCTAAAGTCGTTTCAACCACCAGGGAGAATAAAGATTCTTCAGGGAGATAGTCATACTTTCGCAGCAGATGGACTCGTAAAGCGACCCCGCTTAAACCTGCACTCGGAATAGCTACTGTAATGAAGGCCATGGAGGTCAATACACCTGCTAAAGGAATAAATCGGATCTGGCCGGAGAAAGGCTGTAAAGATAGGGCGTTCAACCAGGTCAAAAAACTATAAGATACCACCTGGACAAGTATAGCAACCAACAACCAGATCCACTCTGCTGTGCGGAATAAATCTGCAGCAGCTTTGATCTCCCCCAGCAACGGCCAGAAGAAATACAACAGCAGGCTAAGCAGCACTGCTGACAAAACAAGTCGCCACCATCTTCTGGCTGGCTTTTGTGAAACTTCTTGAGCGGGGGTTACTCCTTCGCTTTCGGCTGGTGGCATTTCAATCCTTATCTCACCCGCGGCCTTAAACCTACGCGGTGTAAACCACCAGCCTGGTACCAGGCAAAGCTGATTTGGCGATACATCCTGGCCCGATTTTTGAGACCTTTCCAAAATCCCCGGCGCGACTCACCCGGTAAATGCCAAACACCTGTAAGAAACACACGGACACAGCGCCATTCATATTGTCTGGCTGCCATGGTCAGTGCAGTTTCAAAACCATACCCTGCAGCTGCTTTTGAGGATACCTGCCTCAGCAAATCTGCTCGCAAACTGCGTTGACCGCTCATCCATGGGGTGAACCAATGGGCAATGTCAGAAACCCATCTGCCTTTCTTGAACTGGCCTATAGCCATATCCGCATGGTCTTCCAGTACAGGATTAATCAAATCTAGAATTTGTTGCGGATTCAAGCCAAACAGATCGCCATCCAGGAGAAGCAGACACCGAGATTCTGTGGCCTGCCATCCCAAAAATATTGCCTGCCCCTTCCCCTGATTCACTGGGTTCATCACCAGCTGTATGCGGGGATCGGATTGAGCTGCAAATTGAATTTCTTCCGCTGATAGATCGGTGGAGCCATCATCTACGACAATGATTTCCCGTAAGCGGTCCACTTGCCGCAGGACATCCAAAACCCGGCCAATCTTTCCTGCCTCGTTATAAACAGGGATAATTGCCGAAATATCTAGATAAGCACCTGAGGCTGAGTTGGAAGAATTTTTATTATTCACAAAGTTTGATTTATCCCATGCCTAACATTTACTTGCATATTCCTTCCTAAGAAAACCATTATATCGTAGAAATTTTCCATCTGCCTTCAATTGCGATTGAATAAGAATAAATTCCTATTAGGAAAATTTTGTTGATTCTCGAGGTAGCTCACCTTGGTATAATTCAAGCCAGATCATAATTTTATTCTGGATAAGATGCCCATCTACATATCCAAAATATTTATACAGGTATTTATTAACTCAGGAGCAATTATGTTCGATAAGCAATTCACTGGAGCCCAAATCCGGCAAACATTTATCGATTTCTTCGTTGAGAGAGGGCATACTTTTGTCCCTTCATCATCACTAGTTCCAGGTGGAGATCAAACACTATTATTTGCCAATGCAGGCATGGTTCAGTTCAAGGATGTTTTCCTGGGAGCGGATGCACGTCCGTACACAAGGGCAGCGAATTCACAAAAATGCATGCGAGTAGCAGGTAAACATAATGATCTTGATGATGTGGGACGCGATGATACGCACCACACATTTTTCGAAATGCTGGGCAATTGGTCTTTTGGTGATTATTACAAAAAAGAAGCCATCGAATGGGCCTGGGATTTGCTCACCGATGTCTGGGGCATCCCCAAAGATCGACTTTGGGTGACCTGTTTTGAAGATGAGAAAGGCGAGATTGAGCGTGATGATGAGGCCGCGAATTACTGGATCCAGCAAGCTGGATTTGATCGATCACATGTACTTTTCTTTGGCAGGGTAGATAATTTTTGGGAAATGGCTGAGACTGGCCCCAGCGGACCAAACAGTGAAATCCATCTCGATCTGGGACCTGGTCTGTGTGCCCATGAAGAGAATCCGGAGCATGTATGTGCAGTCAACCTGGAGGGCTGCACTCGTTATCTCGAACTTTGGAACTTGGTATTCATACAGTACAACCGAACCGGCCCTTCCACACTCGAACCTCTTCCAGCCAAGCATGTAGATACTGGCTTGGGATTAGAACGTATCGCTCTGGTGTTGCAGGGGGTTGATTCGAACTACAAAACCGATTTACTCAAGCCCACAATGGATACCATCCAGCATCTGACTGGACACACTGATGAAGAAAGAGCTGCCTTTCTAACTCCTTACCGGGTGATCACCGATCATTCCCGGGCAGCAGCTTTCTTGATAGCTGATGGCGTTGTACCTGGCAACACAGGCCGAAATTATGTCAGCCGGATGATAATCCGCCGGGCAGCTCGTTTTGGGAGTCTGATAGGTCTTAATGAACCTTTCCTGGCTCAAGTCGCAATGAGCGTTATTGAGAATTATGGTGATTTCTACAGCGAACTGGTTCGTAATAAGACTGCCATCCTGGACAACTTAACCAGGGAAGAAACACGATTTCAACAAACAGTCGAAGCTGGGGTTTCAAAATTAGAAACCATGCTGGATCAAACTCAGGGAAGTGGTCAAAAAAGGATGCCAGGTGGAAAAGCATTTGACCTGTACGCCACTTATGGCCTGCCATTAGAGATCACACGCGACATCGCTCGCGAACAAGGAATTGAAGTTGACGAACAAGGTTTTGAAACTGCAATGGAACAACACCGACTTGCCTCCGGAGCGGGCGAAGTCTTCGGTGTTTTCGGTGATGAGAACATCGAACTTTACCAAGATCTACTTATGGGGCTGGTAAATGCAGGGGTAATCAATTCCAAAGGTGTCATCAATGATCCGTACGATAAATATGAGGTTGAGGGAAAGGTATTAGCTTTGGTTAAGGATGGTGCCTTAGTTACCAGTGCTGAACCTGGCGACCAGGTGGAAGTCCTCCTTCCGGAGACTCCATTTTATGTTGAAGCGGGTGGGCAGGTATCAGATACAGGTTCCATTATTTCGCTCTCCGATCCTGGTTGGGAAATCAAGGTCAATGATATACGCCAGCCCTCAGCTGGGGTGATCATACATGTTGGAGAGGTCATTTCCGGTAATCCAAACAGTGGTGATCACGAGCTGGCACGCGTTGACATTCAACGCCGGCTTGATATCATGCGCAACCACACCGCCACACACCTGCTGCACGCCGAACTGCATGCGGTATTGGGAGATCACGCCCGTCAGGCGGGTTCTTTGGTCGCCCCCGATCGCCTGCGTTTCGACTTCACCCACCCAGAAGCATTAACTGATGATCAACTGGATATGATTGAAGCAGGAGTCAACCGTAATATCTTTGCCAATTATGCATTGGATATTGTCAATAAACCTCTCCAAGAGGCGATCGACGAAGGCGCGATGGCTCTCTTTGGGGAAAAATACGCAGAGAATGTACGAACCATCTCCATTGGTAGGGAGGAGCCTTTTTCATATGAGCTTTGTGGGGGGACACACGTAGGTGAAACCGCGGATATTGGAATCTTCTTGATCATCAGCGAGAGCAGCGTGGGGGCTGGTTTGCGAAGGATCGAGGCAGTGACCGGAACCGGGGCTTATGAATTAATCCATCATCGATTTAATCTGCTCGATCAGACTGCCAGGCTTTTAGATACCAACTCAGAACAAGTATTGGATAAGACTCGGACGGTTATGGAGCAGCTTGATCAGGCGCGCAAACAAATTTCGTCTTTACGTCGGGATTTGACTGCCCAGGATTTAAACCGCCTCATAGAAGACGTACCGCTTGTAGCAGGGGTTCCCGTGTTGATCGCTAGTCTACCTGATGCAGATGCCGAAACCTTGCGCGAGATGACAGATCGTTACCGCCAGAAATATCCAAGCAGCGTTGTGCTCTTGGCTTCTGTATCCGCTGGAAGACCACTGTTGATCGCAGCTGTTACTGAAGATCTGGTGGCGCGCGGCTTGCACGCTGGTGAGCTGGTTAAATACGCCGCCCAACCTCTCGGCGGCAGCGGAGGTGGTCGCCCCACTCTGGCCCAAGCCGGTGGTAAAGATCCCGAGCAGCTCGACAAAGCCCTATCCAGGGCCCAGGAATGGATAGAGGAAAAATTGTAAGCAATTGATTGAAACAAAGAGATTTCTAGATTTGAACAATATTGAAATCAATGACCGATCACTTAAACAAGGAATGAAGCTATCATTAATAATGGTTTCCAAATCAGAGACCCCATTCCCACGATTAGTACCTCTAAGGTTTTCGATAGATAAATTGTTGTGAAGATCCAGATAATTCAGATTGAGCCTTATGACGACACTATTTCAGTCAAAGATAAGATGGGATGGGGTCAAACAGGGCGGGTAGTGCTGGTCTGGCCTACTCGAGGCCGTTTGCTAGATCGCCGTCTCGATCTGGTTCTGATCCTGCGGCACAGCCAGGCGCTCAGCGCGCAAATCGCCTTGGTCACCTCTGATCCCGAGGTACGCTTCCAGGCACGTTCTTTAGATATTCCGGTTTATCAATCTGTTCGCAAAGCTCAAAAAGCCCGCTGGAAGCGACCCAGGCGTAGTTCATTCATCATCTATCAGGAGCGACAATTGTGGCAGGATCGAGTGGAGAGAGTACAAGAGATTATCGCTGATCCACTGCACCAGAAAAGGGAGACCAGGGTCCTTTCCCAACCTCTGCGCATTGGATTATTCGCGCTGGCAGTATTAGCGGTCCTATCTATCGCTGCGGTACTGATCCCGAGTGCCGAAATTTCCATCGTACCAGAAATCAGGCAGCAAGAAATAACGCTCAATGTGCGAGCGAATGACTCAGTGGATAAAATTAACCTGTCTGGAATTCTTCCATTGAGATGGGCAAGCACCGTCGTAGAAGGACGCAGCAGCCTCCAAACAACAGGCAACATCAGCATCCCAACGGATTATGCCTTTGGAGAAGTCGTCTTTCAAAATCTGACGGATCGACCTGTGGTAATTCCTGCCGGCACGGTGGTCAGCACAGCAGATTCTTCTCATCGATTCAAAACACTGAAAGAGACACGCGTGCATGCCGGATCCGGTAAAGTAGTAGAAACACCCATTCAGGCGATTTCTCCTGGCAGCACCAACAATCTATCTGCGGGTCGGATAAATGCCATTGAAGGCGAACTTGGTGTTTTTCTAACCGTTAACAACACCAAACCCACCCGCGGGGGCAGTATGTCTCCCAGTCCGGCACCCTCAACCCGTGATCGGAGCCAACTTCGGGAACAGCTGATCTTCACCTTAACTCAAAATGCACAGCAAGAGATCCAGGACTCCCTAGAACTCGAGGATATTTTACTCACTGATTCCCTAATCCTGGTAGGTGTTCTTTCCGAAACGTATTCTCCAGCAGATCTCCAGCCAGCAAGTGAGCTGCAGCTGACCCTGCGTTTAGAATTTAAAGCCCCATATATCTTTGCAGATGACAGCAAAGCACTGACAAGCGCGATCCTAGATGCCAATCTGCCCATAGGTTACACACTAATTTCAGACACAATGGAGATCGAACAACTTACCACGCCCCGGATTAATGATGGATCAACAACTCCCTGGCGGATCCGACTATCACGAAGCATCCAAAGCGAGCCCTCCGCAAACCAGGCGGTAAGTCTTGCTCTTGGTCGCTCTCCCCAAAAAGCCAGTCAGATCCTGATGGAAAGTCTATCTTTAACTACAACTCCCCAAATTGAGACCTTCCCATCCTGGTGGCCGATTATGCCGCTGATCCCAATCCGCATCGAGGTAATCACGATTGGCACAATTCAGGCTTCCAGCTCCGCCTCTTCAGAGAACGTGGAGTGAGACAGACAAACCAAGTATGAGAATCCTCGCGGTAGATCCAGGCAGTAAAAATCTTGGCCTCGCTTTGAGCGACCCCACCAGCACCATTGCCAGTCCATTAACCGTCCTTAAGCACATCTCCAGATCTGCTAACGCAGCTGCAATTATCGGTTTTGCCAAACAACATGGAGCTGAGATGATTATTGTTGGTCAATCTATTGATCAAGACGGCCAGCCTACTTTTGAAGGACGCCGTTCTGCCCGCCTGGCGGCGGAAATTCAAGCCCAGACCAACTTTGAAGTCGTTTTATGGGATGAAGACTTGAGTACCGTCTCAGCCCGTCAAGCGCAGGTTGCCCTCGGATCACCCCGCCGTAAACGCCAGGGGCAAATTGATGATTTAGCCGCCACGGTTATCTTGCAGTCATTCCTGGATGCCCAGAACGCAGATCAATAGTTATTGGGTGAAGATGAACCATCTCAGTATTTTCCCAACCTGGTCTTACTTCCCCACCCATCCAGCTCGAATGCAATATTTATGAGTAAACGTCGAAAATCTGTTTTTGGGATCTTATCCCTGGCACTGATCGGAACTTTCTGCCTGGGAAGTTGTCTGTTAGTGGTCGGCTACTTAGAAATCAACCGGCGAACAGAAGCAGCATTTGGATCACCCGCTCATGCGCTGGATCCCATTCAGCGTCTGCGCCTTTCCACTCAGTTGCTTTATCAAGCCGATCACTTACTCGAGCCCGCTGACGAGTTCGGAGACCTAGCTCCATTTGAAATTGAATTAGGTGAATCACCACCAGCGATCGCTTACCGTCTTGAAAGCACAGGGCTGATTCCGAATGCACAGGCATTTATCACTTATCTGAAATACACCGGCCTTGACACTTCTCTACAGGCAGGCAACTATTCCCTCAGCCCAGCCGTAACCCCCGTCGACCTCGTACATATCTTACAAGATGCGACTCCCAGTGAAGTGACCCTGTCGATACTTTCTGGTTGGCGAATGGATGAGATCGCCGCGACCTTACCAACCTCCGGCCTGGAGATCACACCGGATGAATTCCTACTGGCTGCCAGTTCACCTGCCCAACAAGGTATTACCCTACCTTATTTTCCTGAAGGTAGATCACTTGAAGGATTTTTATACCCTGCTTCCTACCGCATCCCCCGTCAAACTACTGCCAAAGAGCTGATCAGTATTTTGCTGGAGGCATTTAATTCCAGACTATCGCTGGAAATTATGGATGGATTGCATGCTCAGGGTTTGGATGTTTATCAAGCTGTCACATTGGCTTCAATTGTGGAGCGCGAAGCAGTAGTGGCTGAAGAAATGCCGATGATCGCCTCCGTTTTCCTGAACCGCCTAGCGATCGGGATGGCATTGGAAGCTGATTCTACCGTCCAGTATGCACGCGGATTCAACCAGGAACAAAATACCTGGTGGACGAACCCCCTGAGCGGTCGTGATTTACAATTCGACTCACCCTACAATACCTACCTCTATGCCGGCTTACCCCCAGGACCGATCGCCAACACTGGACCGCGCGCCCTGCGCGCAGTAGCTTTCCCCGCTCAGTCCCCGTACTACTACTTCCGAGCAACTTGTGATGATTCTGGGAGACATACGTTTTCAGAGACCTTTGACGAACACTTGGGTAAAGCCTGTCAGTGATCTCGGATTAGTACTATTTTTCCCTTGAAATAATCAAGATATTGCGTATGATCGGATTGGAATAAAATCCTATGAAACCTGGATACCTCCGGATCATTCTTGTTTTCCTAATCTTATCGGTTGGATTTCCCTTCGAAAATCAGGATGGACAAGCGGGCAGTCAATCCAGCTGGCCGATCATTGGCACGACTTTCATCGTCGGGGGATTAGTAAATCCTGTCCATATCACGAATGCTGGGGATGGCAGTGGGCGTTTATTCGTTGTCGAGCAGCGCGGCCGAATACGCATTATTGACAACAACTCTCTCCAGTCCACTTTTTTGGATATCAGCGACCGCGTCCGCTCTCCTTTCAATAAGGGTGGGACTGAGGAAGGTCTGCTCAGTGTAGCCTTTCCACCTGGTTTCGGTAACGATAAACCATACTTCTACGTTTATTACACGCTTCAAAATGGGAATAACAGAGTTTCCCGTTTTACTGTGAGTGGAAATCCCAACCTTGCTGATCCGGCGTCAGAACGGACGGTTTTAGATTTGGCGCACCCCACCTATGTAAATCATAATGGCGGTCAACTCGCTTTCGGTCCTGATGGATATTTATACATTGGAACGGGTGATGGGGGTGGGAGTGGAGATCCAAATAACCACGCACAAAACCCAGATTCTTTGCTGGGGAAAATGTTGCGGATCGATGTAGAGCTGACAAACACCCTGCAAAGCTCTGGAAATTTCTTAATTTATCTACCTTTGATTCTAAACAACAGCTCCAGCCCCCCAAATGGTCAGGCATACCGCATCCCCCCCGACAACCCCTTCGTCGGAGTTGCTGGATATCGGAGTGAAATCTGGGCATTGGGTTTGCGAAACCCCTGGCGATTTTCTTTCGACCGCTTGACGGGAGATTTATACATTGGTGATGTAGGCCAAAATACCTGGGAGGAGGTTGACTTCCAACCTGCCACCAGTTCTGGTGGTGAGAATTACGGTTGGAAAATTATGGAAGGCAGGGTGTGCTATAACAGCAGCACCTGCGACAGCAGTGGTCTGACAATGCCGGTATTCACTTACCAGACCCATGTCTCGGGTTGTGCGGTTAGTGGGGGTTATGTTTATCGGGGATCCAGCTATCCAGGTTTACAAGGCATCTACTTCGTTGGAGATTATTGTTCCGGAAAGATCTGGGGGCTGCAAAAAACTGGAGGGAGCTGGCAAAACCAGGAACTCGATATTCCTGCTCATCAGATATCCAGCTTTGGCGAGGATGAAGAGGGAGAGCTCTATTTGGTTGACCGTTCCTCCGGAACCATTTACCAGATCATCGCGGTCACCTCAGGATCGTAATCGCCCAACACTTCTTGAATTCCCAATAATCCTTACTCAGCGGCGGAATTGGTTTTCATTGACTAGAACCTGTTACTTGAAAATGTAGTAGGTGGATTTTTTATCCCCAATCTTCAGCAAAACCCCCCGCGACACCAAATCTGCCAAATCCCGGCGCAGGGTTTCCGGATGCACGTCCGGACACAGCTCCTGGAATTCACGGTTTGTTATCCGCCGGCGGGTTCCCAGGTAATTGAGAGCAGATACCTGGCGGGGATTGATATCGAGCAGCTGGTACTGGGACATATCAGGTAGAGCAAACTCTTCTGCGGGAGTGTTGTAGAGTGTGACTCGGAATGCTCCCACAACTTCCTCAAATTTGGGTGGTGAGAGCGAATTTTCTCCCATTAAGGAAACCACCCGATCTAATCCGTATCCCAGCCGTTCGACATAACCCAGATCTGCCAGCACTTGAACGATGACTGGGTTGCGGGAGAAACGGGCCTCCATTATGTTATCGATCGTGACCGGTCCAGGGAGACCACCTGGGGAAGTCACTTCCAATCGATCCGAGAAGAGATTCAAGTGGATACTATCCCCCTGGATATTGTAATCCCGGTGGGCGATCGCATTGACAACCAATTCACGGACCGCGTCAAATGGGTATTCCAATACTTTCTGGTGCTGCAACCCGATCATGCGAACTACACTCTGTAAGTTTGCCCGCAAAAATTTTTCAACCTGCTGTAATTGAGAAGGTAATGAACCATTTATCTCTTGTCTGATAAAGCGATCGCCGAAAGAATGCCCAGTGAATCGTCCTGCCAGGATTTGGGCAGCTGGCAGCCATCGTTGGGGAGAGCGACCAAACAATAAGAGTGCTGCATTCGTTGGGCGTAGTTCACCATCAACTTCATGCAAGCATCCCCTTTGCAGCAGGAGATTCTCAAACGTTAATCGGCTAGCCCCCTCCGGAACTTTTAGCGCAGCATAATACGCCTGGGAATACGCCTCTATTTGCTGGGCATCCAAATCCTGATAAGTAATAGATGGAGGAGTGCGAGACTCAAACAGCACCAGTCCCTTTTCGACCAGTAATTGGCGTAATTGGCGGGGTGGGATTGGGTTTGATAGCCTGCCTTCCCGCCAATAATAACGTCCCTCCAAACTATAGATATTAGGCAACCCTTGGGGTACGATGATTTCCAATACCTCAACTTGAGCGACCCGCTGTGTTTTAGGAACCGGTATTACCAGGGTTGGTTCCGCGTACAAACATGCCCGGAAGACGCGATCGAGCGCAGAGGGGACGTCCTGCAACCCATGGATTTTTCCTGACTGTGGATTGATACCTAAGAAAAGTGTGCCGCCCGTTGTGTTCGCCATGGCGACAAGTGTGGCAGCCAATTCCCCCATTTGCACTTCCTCTAAACACCAGTGCAGATCCGGTGCCATACCTTGGGCTAAAAGCGGGTAAATATTGAAATCAGCTGATTCCACTTGAGGAATTGTCTCTATGACGCGCGGTTGACCGATCCAACTTGAAGTTATACTCCTGGATGAATGGCAGGCTGTTCTCCGTTGGATTTGGCAGGGGTATCCACTGAGGACAGCCCAGATTTCAAGGTCCGGCTTCTGCGACTTGTCTTGGAGGGCATTAAAGCGATATCCAATACCTGATCCATATTTTCAACAAGGACGATCTCCAGTTCAGCCCGAACCTGTTTGGGTACTTCTACCAAATCTTTGTCATTGCGTTTGGGCAAAATCACAGTTTTTAATCCAACCCGGTGTCCGGAAAGCACTTTCTCCCGCACACCACCCACCGGTAATATGCGCCCGCGCAAGGTAATTTCTCCAGTCATACCCACATCCTTGCGCACCTTACGACTGGTGAAAGCGGATATTAACGCCGTCGCGATCGTGATCCCTGCGCTGGGCCCATCTTTTGGTATTGAACCCTCTGGGATATGGATGTGGATGTCTGTGTCGTCAAATAAATCTGAGCTGATTGCTAATTCCTTGGCGCGTGATTTCAGATACGAAAGTGCGGCTTGTGCAGATTCTTGCATCACATTGCCAATCTGACCGGTGATCTGCAGATTTCCTTTACCCGCAACCAGCAACACTTCAACTGGCATGATCTCACCTCCATTTACCGTCCAGGCAATGGCGGTCGCTACACCCACTTCGTTCCGCCGCTCTGCTTCCAGATTGATAATTGGGGGAGGGCCAAGAAAGCGGTCCACGGATGCCGATCCTACGCGATGTGGGTAGCGTTTCTTTTCTGCCTTCAGACGGGCGATTTTTCGGCAAATACGGCCGATCTCGCGCTCCACATTCCGTACCCCGGCTTCATAAGTATATTCACGGATCAGCCTTTTCAAAGCCAGCTCGGTGAACTGGAATTCTTTACCCTGCAATCCGTTCTCCTCCATCTGGCGAGGGATCAGAAAACGACGGGCAATTTCGATCTTCTCCTCTTCGATATAACCAGGAAACTCGATCAACTCCATTCGGTCAAGCAGGGCGAAGGGGATAGTCGCTGTAGTATTGGCAGTGGTGATAAACATGACCTTGGATAAGTCATACGGCAACTCAAGGTAGTGGTCAGAGAAGGTGTGATTCTGTTCTGGGTCGAGAACTTCGAGTAAAGCTGCAGCCGGATCACCCCGATAATCTTGCCCCAGCTTGTCAACTTCATCCAACATGAAGAGCGGGTTGACCGTACCTGCTCTGCGCATGGTCTGCAGAATCCGTCCCGGCAGCGCACCGATATAAGTGCGGCGGTGCCCGCGAATCTCTGCCTCATCTCGCACTCCACCCAGCGAGAGGCGCACAAACTTACGCCCCAAGGCCTCACTGATCGATTTACCCAACGAGGTCTTGCCTGTCCCAGGGGCCCCAACAAAGCATAATATCGGCTGGCGGGAGCGCTTTGGGCTCAGGCTGCGAACTGCGATATATTCCAGGATGCGATCCTTGATCCGGGGCAGACCATAATGGTATTCCTCCAAGGTTTTACTCGCATGGGGCACATCCAGGTTATCCTCGGTTGTCTCTGTCCAGGGCAACTCCAGGATCCACTCCAGATAGGTACGGATGATGCCGACCTCTGGAGAAAGCGGCGGCATCTGGCTCAAGCGGTCCGCTTCCTTGAGTGCCCGAACTTGGACTTCTTCCGGTAAGCTGATACCCTCAATGCGACTGCGCAGCTCGTTGATCTCCCGGGACCAGGGATCTCCTTCACCCAACTCCGACTGGATGACCTTCATTTGCTCTCGCAGGTAATATTCCCGTTGGGTGCGGTCTACCTCTCCTCGAGCCTTGGTGTGGATTTCATCTTCCAATTCCAATACATCTGCTTCTTGAGCGAGCATCTTAACCACTCGCTGCAGCCGCTCTAAAGGTTCAGGGATCATCAGCAATTCCTGCCGTTCTTCAATCGGAGGTGCGATAGTGGTCGCGATCATATCCGCCAACCAGCCTGGTTCTTCAATATTTAATGCGTAGAGATAAGCTTCTTCCGGCAGGCTGCGATCCAGCTGGATAACGCGTTGGAACAGCTCAAGTGTTGTCCGCATGGTGGCATCAATCTGCCGGTTTACATCGGTTGGTTCAAAGATGCGCCTTGCCCGAACTACCAGGAACGATTCACTTTGAGTAAACTCGATAATCTCCAATCTACGCCGGCCTTGCACTAGCGCGGAGCTTGATCCATCCGGCATGCTTAACAATCGACCGACCGCAATTTCTACCCCAATTGGATAAAAATCTCCCGGTCCAGGATCATCTTGGTCCGGATCACGCTGCAAGAGCGCGATCATGGTTTGATCTTCCAGTTGCGTATCTTCGATCGCCAAGAGCGATCCTTCACGCCCCACAAATATTGGGGAGACCATGCGGGGGTAAATCACCAGATCGCGTAAAGGTATTGCCGGGCACTCGATAAACCCATCCTCATCGGACAGGGAATCCTGGACGCTGTACAGCTCTTCCGTGCGCCGGTGCAGGGTCTCTCCAAATTCGCCTTCATCTTCTCTCAAAAACCAATCTCGGTTTTTCATATTTAATTTCCAGTATACAATAAGTCTTTCTCACTCGAACTGGCCAGCCAAACAGACCGGGCCGCAGCAGCTACGAAAATGGATCCAGTCACTAAAATTACTGCTTCTCCATCAGCCAAAAGCGCTGCCTCGTCTAACGCTTCTTCGACCGAAGGGGTCGCGATCGCCAGGCAGCCCATTTCGTTTGCTATTTCAACTAATTTCCCCGGATCAGCCGCCCTGGGATGAGTGGATTTGGTGGCGACAATCTTGCGCGCACAAGGTCGCAGTTCTGCCAACATTCCTTTAATATCTTTGTCTTCCGAGGCGCCAAACACCAGCACGACAGGCATCCCTGGATAATAATCATCTAAAACCGCACGCAGTTTCTTTGCAGAATCGCGATTGTGGGCCGAGTCGATGATCGCAGGGGGATCTTGCTGCAAGATCTCGAAGCGCCCTGGCCAATTCACACTTCGAAATCCCCGGCTGATTCCCAAATCGGTTACCTGAATACCGTTCTGGCAAGCGACCTGCAAAGCCGCGTAGGCGGTAGCTGCATTTTCCAGCTGGTGAAATCCCAACAAGGGGATCGTTAAATGCTTTGGTTCCCGATCTGGGTCCACCCTGGATGATATCGATCCATCCTCACGGGTTAGTTCAGACTTGTGCCACACCTGCAGGCTCTGACCCTGTAAAGATCTGTCCAGCTGCTTGTAAAAGTAATCCTGGCCCACTTGGATCAGGGGAGCATTCCGCTCTGCCGAAATGTTTTTGATCACCTGGAGGGCTTCCTCTTCCTGAGGTGAGACAACCACCGGTACGCCGGGTTTGATGATGCCCCCCTTTTCCCCAGCGATTTCAGCCAAAGTCTCGCCGAGCAGATCGGTGTGATCGTATGAGATAGAAGTGATCACAGTCACCTCCGGGGTACAAACATTGGTTGCATCCAAGCGGCCCCCCAAACCGACTTCCATCACCGCCGCGCTCACATTGCACCGCGCAAAATATAGAAATGCCAGAGCGGTTGTGATCTCAAAGGTGGTTATTTCTGGGCTGGCAGCGATATAGGGTTTGATCTCCTCCACCAGAGTGATCAGATCGTGATGTGGGATTGGATTTCCATCAACCTGGATCCGTTCGGCATAATCCTGTAGATGAGGTGAGGTATACATACCAACCCGGGCTCCGCTCTCTTTGAGCGCGCTGGCACAAAGAGCCGAGACCGAGCCTTTACCTTTCGTTCCGGCTACATGCAGGATCTTATAATCGTTTTGCGGATCCCCAAGCGCAGCCATAAATTCCCGCATGCGACCCAGATCAAATTTTTCTGGAGAATAGCGGAAGGTCTTCTGCAGGCTGTAATCGATAAAACTATACAAATAATCCAGGGTATCCTGGTAGATCTGATCGCTGTCCATCTGTTAGGCATTGTAACCGCAGCCCAGTCCGGACGCAAGAGGATGAATCTTTTCTTAAAATCGCTCCCAGTAAATAATGTCACTTGCCTTTGGCAACAAATCGCGTTATCATTTACAGGTTCGTGAACGGCGCTCTTTCTATGCGCATCCAAACCTGGCAAACTATGACTTCACCCCCATGCAGTCAACCACTGCTATCATCTATTGTGTTAATTGTTGTCTTCATTAATTCAAACATTGCATTCTTATCCGGATTAGCCTGAGTGCCAGGAAAACCATATTGAGCGCCCAACCCACAGCTCCCCCCAAAACCAGTAAAGCAACCCCCTTGGTGCAGACCCGCATCACGGAACGCCTGGCGAATTTCCCCTGGTGGGGATTATTCTTGGCCTTGATGGGGGTCTTGCTGGTTTACAGTTTCACCACCAACGCCACCTACCGGGATATTTTCGCCTACCTGATTGCCGGCATCAGGCTGACAGTCATCGTCACCCTGGTCGCATTTACTTTTTCGATAGTCATCGGCTTGATCACCGCCTTTGCCCAGATGTCAGAAGGCAGCAATATTTTTAGCGTGATCGCCAGGAATCTAGCCACCCTGTATGTGCAGATCATCCGCGGGATTCCGGTGATCGTGCTCATTTTCTACACCGCGTTGGTGATTGTGCCAGCGAGCATTAACCTGCTCAACTCTTTAGGCGACTGGATGTTCAGTATGGGCTGGTTGGCTGCTGACAATGTATTGAGCAGTCTGACTTCACGTGGAGTCAGTTTTGTCATCCGCGGCATCATCGCCCTGGCGATCAACTACGGCGCCTTTTCGGCAGAGGTCTTCCGCGGCGGAATCCAATCGATCGAGAAAGGCCAGCTGGAAGCCTCCAACGCACTGGGATTGAGTTGGTTTCAGACCATGCGCTATGTGGTGATGCCCCAAGCGCTGCGCCGTATCATGCCGCCTTTAGGTAACGACTTTATCTCGATGTTAAAGGAATCTTCCCTGGTCTCGGTATTGGGTGTGGGCGAGATCACCCAGCTGGGTAAGAAATTCTCCGCGGCTTCATTCCTTTACCCTCAGACCTATAATACGGTGGCTTTCCTATATTTAAGCATAACGCTGATCCTCTCCATGGGGGTCAAATACATGGAACGGCGTCTGAGTGTAAGTGAAGAATGATGAAATTTGCTTCACAGATGTCCCTGTTCATCGAAAGGAGGTGTATTGGAAAAAACCAAAACCAATAACACGAAAGAAAATCCTAAATTATTTCTCTGGAGGAGAAAACGAAAATGAAGAAACTTTTTCTGATAATTAGTTTACTGATTGTGGCCAGCATGATTTTAGCAGCCTGTGCACCGGCCGCTACCCCGACCGAAGCCCCACCTCCCGAGGTGGAAGAACCAGAACCCACAGAACCACCCGAAGCAGAACCGACCGAAGAAGAGATGATGCTGCCCGACCTGGATGGGCGGGTGATCACCATCGCGGTCGAGAACGCCTATATACCTTTCAACTTCGAGGCCTTAGCGACCGGCGAGGTAGCTGGCTGGGATTACGACTTTATCGACGAAGCCTGCGCCCGTCTGAATTGTGTACCTGACTATATCGAATTTGGTTGGGATACGATGATCGCCTCCGTGGCTGATGGACAGTTTGACATGGCTGCCGACGGCATCACCATCACCGAGGAACGTGCCAAGAATGTCGATTACTCTGACGGCTATGTGAGCATTGACCAACGCCTATTAGTACGTGGTGATGATGATCGCTTCGAATCTGCCGAAGAGCTCGCAGCTGATCCCGATACGATATTAGCTGAGCAAGTAGGTACCACCAACTACAACGCGGCTTTGAATTTCCTACCGGACGATCGAATCCTGGCTACCGATACATTCCCCCTTGCTATTCAGGCCTTGATCTCTGGCGATGTGGATGGCGTCATCATCGATGAAATAGCTGGTCTGGGATACATTGGTGTCCGAGGAGATGAGTTAAAACTGGTTGGTCCTTCAATCTCGTTTGACGAACTGGGCTTCATCTTCGAAAAAGGCAGCGACCTGGTGGAACCTATCAACCTGGTCCTGGCCGCCATGAGAGAAGATGGATTCTTGGAAGAGCTAAATGCCAAGTGGTTTGTCATGTCAGAAGATGACATCGCTGCACTGTTCGGTGAGCTCGGTGCAGGTGCTTACGAAGAGGAAGCCCTTGGCACAGAGGACAACCCGATCGTGTGGGTGCTCGTGCCCTCCCAGGACACACAGGTTGTTCTGACCGGTGCCGATGA
>SDBU01003235.1_pt1 | contig 20848 bp, 31 predicted proteins | sample 2277071 | NCBI WGS metagenome assembly SDBU01 (sample SAMN10397929, study PRJNA504765) | marine sediment metagenome | isolation source: marine sediment core GS08_GC12, 126 cmbsf | place: Arctic Ocean: Gakkel Ridge, Loki's castle | collected 2008
CCCATGCACATGATGAGCCGTTCGTTCAGGTAGTGCTCCTCAGTAGGCCTGACGTGACTATCGAGGTTGACGGCAGAGGAACGATACAAGTCGGGCAGCATATCGTGAGGTATCCAGCCGCCGTAATGCGATTGGTCCATCATGCCGCCGTTCTTGCCCCAGCCGCTCCTTGCCTCATTCCACCGTCCATATGCCTCGAACGGTAGCCCAGCGTCGATAATCGCTTTCGCCATGTCCGCCCGGGCCGCATACATCTCGGGCCATGCCTGCATCGTGTAGCAGTTGCCGGCGGCAAAGGCCACGCAATCAAATGGCTTGGTCGAGAAGTTGTATCGCCCTGGCATGATGTCGTAGGGCGGAGGGAAGTACGCCGCCTGCTGTCCCTCAGCCTCCCAGCCCTTTACCTGTGTCAGTGTCGTCCCGATAGCAAAGTCACACGCCTTGCGCGCGGCTTCACGCGCGGCATTCGGCGGGTCACCAGTAACGTCTATCGTGAAGAATACGGTCTTGGTACCATGCTGTTTCATCCGCTCTACTATGTCCGGCGTTATGTCGACATTCGGCATCCAGATTAGAGCGATATCACACTCTCTACTTCCGGCCTCAAGAATGACATTCCACACTTCACCATGCCCGCCCTCGTTGAATATCTTGCGGGAGGGAACGTGCGTCACTTCATGCCCGCGTAGGAGGAAGCCGTTCACAACCGAGAGCTGAGTGTCGGCCAAATCCTTGCCGCCGATGACCATGACGTTCATAGCATGACCTCCTCAAGCGCCTCGAGCACCGGCTCTGCTTCCCACTGCAAGCAACCGATATCGCATTTCTTCGGCTGTGCCGCCCAGCACGGCTGACAGTCGAGGTTCTTCGACAACTCAGCGACCCGTCCGCCGTAAGCGTCGGAATAGCTTATGTGAAACCCCCGGCCCACCATGCCGAGGATCGCAACAAGCGGCGTCATGGTAGCTCCTGCCATGTGGGCGCCGCCGCCGTCCACTGCTACCATAGCATCGAAGTACGTCATGGCGTGGAGGGCTTCCTTCACCTTGAATAACCCGCCGCAGTCATGGACATGCTCGGCTTCCGCCAGCCTCGGTTGAGGCTTGTCGTGCATGAGAACGACGGTGTATTTTTCAGCAAGTAGGGCGATAATCTTCTGCTGGTATTTATCCGGCATTACGTTGTGGCCGGTATTGTGGCTTGTTAGTGATACTGCTACCATCCTGCGGCCTTCATGTTTCGGAAGGCGCATCTTTACATACTCAATGACTTCTGCATCAAAAGAGAGTAGCGGCTGGTAGCGGCTCAAGCGCGCTCCGCCGCGGCGGGCTATCGACTTCTGACGCGGCTCGAACTTCTTCACAGCCAAAGTCTCAGTAGGCATGAATGGCGGGATGTGTTCGAGCGGGACGTTCAATCCCGGCTTGTCAGGCCGGAAGTGCGGACACATCTCGAATATCTCACGCACCGGGCCGGTGACCGAGGGCGCGATATAGACATCGTGTGTTCGAGATTTGGCGACGACAAAAGGGAGTGTCATTAGGGCATCGCCTACGCCTGCCCGTTGCTCAAGCGCGATTGCCGGGCGGCGCTCTCCGGGCTTGACGTTGAATGTTTCCGAGAGCAACTCCGCTGTCGGTTGCGCGCCTATCTTCCACGCATCCTCCCACGGCTCACCTATCCCTTTGGCAAGAGCGCGCTCAAGTGCAGCTTTCCACACATCGGTTTTTTCACCCGCGACTACTTCCACGAGGTCCGGGCGTTGCTCTGCGAACCAGGGCAGATTGCCGCGGTCACTCACGACACATGGAATGCCGTTTCCGATGGCCTCGGCTACCGTGCGGCAGAACGCCTCCTCGCAGCGAGCCGGAGCGAGAAAGACCTTGGCCCCCGAATACACTGGCCGCATGTCGAGACGCCAGCCCAGCACTTTGAGATTGGTTTCGCCCTGCTCCGGACGGCCGCGATTATCAATGGCCGCAAACTGCACGTCAGGCATGGCCTTGGCAAGAGACTGGATTATAGCGCCGCCTTTATGCGGCGTCATATAGATTGAGAGTACATATTCCGGATTGTGTTCCTTGACCTTGGCCCAGCTATCGTCAAGTGGCGGCATCTGTACGCTGGTCCGCTCCGCTCCCATTTCCTTGACACGGGCCTCTGAAAAGTAGCTGTTGCAGAGGACATGAGCGTACTTGTGAAACGCTACATGAACCGCAGCGACATTCTGCACATATTGGATGAGGACGCTTCCGGGAAACCGTTGCCGCAGCTTGTCAGTGAGTGTAGGACCTGCGCTGCACTGCACGATAATCGCCTTGGGATAAGGCAGGCCCATCGTGCGCCCCGGCGGGCAAAGCGTATCCCAGCCGCCGAGCATCGTCCAGTAGCCTTCATTCTCCAAGCATTCAGTGAGGCGTTTCAAGCTCCGCTCGCCACCGCCCCGCCCGTCAGCTGTAATGCCCAAGACAAACACATCCGGCCAGTTGGGCTTATCCTGTACCGCCTGCATAGTGGGAGGGGCCGCGACATTGCGCCGGACGATAACGGGCTTCAGTGGATGGGCCAACTTTGCCTCAGCGAGTTCAAGAGCGAGGCCCATGTCGTCACAGATAAAGACGGTCCGGGGGGGGACAATGCACCCCCCCGGCCCTATCATATCGCGTCGTGTTTCTGACTGCATCAACACCAGTACTATCCCCCTTGGTTTCTTTAGCTGGAGTTCAGCTTGTAGTAACCAGCAGTACGGAGATACTGCCCGCCCCAGCGACGAATGAAGCGGAAGTACGTCTGGTTGGTGTTGGCGTAGGTGTGCTCACTGACGAAGAACTCAAGGAGCGCACGGTCAACGAAGATATAACCGCGCGGGTCCACGAAATCAACGTCGTTCGCGTCCCAGTTGGCGTCGTCGATGTACGGCCTGCCGAGAATGGTGTCGGTAGGAGTATTGGCACCGCCCGGGAAGATAAGGTGGCTGCCAGCATCGGTGAGGCCAAGGATGGTCCCGAGCACGCTTCGCGTGATGCCCCAGATGGCGCTATCAGCATACGGACTTGTAAGCCCCGTGAAGGCTGCCAGCAAGTCAGCGTATGCCAACCCGGCGGCGGTGAACTGGTCCACCGTCCCAGCCGTTGCGGTGGTTATGCCGTAGGGCTGGCTTGAGCCGGTGCCGGATATGATATACTTCTGCATATCCTGCTGAAGCACCTGGCCCACCTTGCGAGTGAGGTACTGCGCCAGGTTGAACACGTTGTCCGCGAGCAACTGGTTGGACATCTTCACGCCGTAGCACCAGTCGTACATGGTGATGTTGGCCTGTCCCCACGCGGGGTCGGTCGAGGCGCTTTCGATGTCGCCGGCTTCGGCCACGAATGACCCTGCGGGTTCCGTGGTCTCGTATGGCACCAGGAGTGAGTTGTTGCTGGAGCTCACCCTCGTAGTAAAGGCCATGATTTTGTTGGGTACGTTCAGGAGTTCGAGGATGAAGTCGTTCATCGGGTCAGGCACGAGGTTTCCGCCTGCGGTCCCAGAACCCACCGACAGCGCCTTTTCCTCCTGCCAGTTGCGGAACATCTCGGTAGTGAATTCCTTCGCGGCCCTTGCACCCGGGACGCCCTTTTCTGCTGCGGCAGCGCGGAAGAAAGCGTTGGCATTGATCCAACGCTCGGCAACCTTGAACATCCCATCTTCCTTGAAGATGTCCACGGCCTTGCGTGCGCTCCGCATACTTATGTCCTCGTAGAGACTTTCCGCCTTCTGGATGCCCTTCGCGAACTCCATCCGGGCTTCCTCCAGCGCTTCTTTCGTGCGGGTTTCGAGGTCGGCCACGCTTTTTCCGAGGTCATCTTTTACTTCCTTGAAGCCCTCGCTTATGGTCTCGACCAGACCCGCCCTTTCGAGTGCTTCTGCATTTTCTCCAGGCATGGTCCTATCCTTTCTCTATCGCCCCCGTGAATGCCCCCTTTACATCGTCAGGAGTGAGCCGCCTTGAAACGAAGTCTGCGGCCAACTCCTCATCATACCCTGGGCTCACGTCTCGGCCTGATACCTCCGGCCCTCGCGGACCTAGCATCTCCAGCCACTTGTAGTCCAGGATAATCCGCTTGTCGAAATGCAGCTCCATGAGCTCGCCGAAATTATAGTCCTTGAACTCCGGCGCGTCTTTGTCGAAGTCTGCATAGTGTTTCTTCAGGTGGTTATAAACGCTCTGCCTGTCACTGGTCGGTATCCTGACCCCGCCTCTGGCCCCGAGCAGTGCGCCCATTGCGGCAGCCACTCCACGCCAGATTGTAGTGTAACCATTGGCCTTGTGATGGGGCAGCTTGTATGCGAGCTTGTTCTCAGCGTTCTCAGCGTCGAACCAGGCGCCCATAATCTTTAGGTCATTCACGTCGGCATTGCGGACCTCACGGCCAGCATCCCACGCGGTGCCTTCCGATGCGAGCGGGTATTTCTTGTAGGGTATAGGGCGCTTGACTATGATGCCGAGCATGTCCCTTGCTTCCGCTGAGAAGTCTTTGGATACAGCTCGGGCCATCAAGGCCTCGGGGTTGGACGGCACATTGCAACCTGAGAATTCCAACATCTCTGAGCGAGTGAACCTTTTACCGTGCTCGCTTTCCTCTCGGTCCTCCCATTCCTGCGGGATGAAGCCTATGGAAAACGCTGATAGTATCCCGTCATCATAGAGGCCCTTTATCTCCTGGGCTGCCGCTGTTTTCGCCCACCGGATTTTCGCCCGGATGTCGTCCTTTGTGCTCTTTATCCACGTTGCCCTGCCGATAGCAGGCTGCTTGTGGTCATGCGCCCAGAGAATGACGGGGTTGTTCTCGAAGTGCGTTGTGTCCACACCTAGAGGATCGATAATGTCACCATCGCGGTCGACAGCGCTGGTGCTTATGATGGCAATGGTTTCATCGTCCTGCTTCTCAATCTTTGCCACATATTCCTTGATAAGCATGTCAGCTTTCCTCTCCGGTTTCTGCTGGCGGTGGAGGAGGAGGTAGGGGTGGGGGTGGAAATGGCACCCGCGGCCCCTTGCCTGTAATCCCGTCGACTTCCCCCTTCAGCTCCGCGACTACATCCTCAAGCGCCTTCACGCGTTCAAGCAACTGCGCTACCGTCATGCGTGGCATATCAACCTCCTACCACTGGGGCTACCGTGCATCGGCAGTTCACAATCTCAGCCGCCGGTGCAAACGGGTCACCCGGCATGTCCATAGAAACGCCCCCGACATTGAATGGGCTTGCGGTAGCCACCACCTGCCCGTTCGCTTCAACATGGCTATCGCGAGTGAGAGTGTCGAGCGTTGCAATCCACTCTTTCCCCTCGATGTTGTTCGCCCGGTACACTGCGAGGTTGCCGCCGTTCATCCCGGCAGCTATCTCAGTGCGCGCTATCCGCTGCGCCCGGACCCGACCGAACTCACCGCGTAGAAGCTCCTCCGCCTTCTTGGCGGTGATATCACCTGCAACCGCGGCTTGTATTGCATCCTCAGCAACACCAGCGCTTGAGCGCATACGCGTCGCCCAGAACTCAGGGCCGCGTGTCTCGTAGAAGTTCGAGTATTCCTGCCGCCAGTCCTGCAACTCGAACGTCAGGCCGAACGCTCCAGCCACACTCTGAGCTGCTTCCACACCGGCGCCGGATAGGACTATCTCGTTATACAGCTCGAACATGCCCTCTGCGATTAGGTCCGGGTTGTAGAAGTCCTTCTCATAGCTCTTGCTGGTCGCTTCCTCAAGCTGGCCTTGCCAGAACTTGAACGACGGTGTGAATATCTTCCGCATCAGGGCCGCACGAAACCGCGCCTCCCATCTGTCGGCGAGGATTACGAACCTGTCACTCTGGCGCTTCTGCCTGGGGTTGCGAGGGTCTATCAGTCGGTAGCCCTTCGCCTTCAAGGCTGCTTTAGGCTCGGTCGGTTCAGTCTCCCGCTCACCCCCGACTGGAAGCAAGTTCAGCGGCAACCAAATCTCATCCCCACCCTCTATCGGCTTGTAGCCAAGCGTCTCCCGCACTTCATTCCTGGTCAGTATGCCTTTCTCGACGTACTCGGTATTCGTCTGGACTTCCCGCTCCCAGTTATCAGGATATGGCACCCGTGGGACCGGGAGGACATCCGTGCGGCCAAAGAGCTTCGGGAAAACCTGCTGGCGTAGCACGTCCCGTATGAGGATAAGCTGCGGCTCGACAGTGTTCTCTACGAACGTGAACCGGGCATTGTACTGGTGCGCCTTGCTCGACGCCTTCTCCAAGCCGGCTATTGCAAGCGGCACGCCGAACGCCCCGTATATCGCCGTCCGAAAGTCAGCCGCGAGCTCGGGCGAGATAATCTCTTTGGGCTTGAGGCCGACATGATCCACGCCCTCGAGACCTGCCACGCCCAACGTCCGCCCTGAAGCATTCGCCCCGCGGTTGAAACGCTCCAATTCCGCCTTGACTTTCTGTTGTGCCTTCACGGGCAAGTTCACATTGAAGCGCAAGAGCAGCGAGTTGATTATGGCGTTCTGAAATGCCTTCCACTCTGCGACGCGCATCCCGGTATATGCCTGGACGATCCCGCTCACTGCCTTTAGCGGAGAGTAGCCGTCCTTGCCATCAGGATTAGTGAGTGACGGCTGGACGAATACTGCAAGCTCCTCCTCGGGGATAACTGTAGATGTGCGATGAGTGTAGTGCCAGTTGCCTTCATACCAGCGCATCATGTCCGGGCGAAGCAGCTTGATGTCGAGCTTTGAGCCCTCTTTCTGAAGGTGCCAGAACGCCGTGCCAACGGACAGCATGTGGCCGCAGGTAATCCAGAGCAACGTGTACCAGGTCAGGGCGGAGCTTGGCCTCTGAAGAACTTCATAGACGCGGTAGGTGTTTATCCTGTCCGGCTCGATGATGGGCTTGTCTTTCGTGTTCTTATGCAACACCCACTCTGTCTTTGCCACAACATTGCAGATTTTAGAGAGAGCGCCATACACGTCGTCGATGACAGTCTGAAGCAACTTGGTCTTTGAGTTAGCCCAGCCTGTAGGCAGAAGTGAAGCCACGGAGCCAAGGTTCGATGAAGGCAGATTGAGATTGTCGAGGTTGAGGTCTTTCTCGACACCTTCACCTACGCGCTTGTCGCGTATCTCTTGTTTCCTGCGCTTACCGAGTAGAGGCAAGCCCTACCCTTCCATCCCCCAGTGTGGCTTAGTTATCTTTGGCGAGGCATTCCGGGCAGACCCAGCGGCCTACCTTGCTCTGCTTGAGTGGCTGCTGTAGCTTCATGCACTGGCGGCACTTGCCGACGACATCCTTCTTGGCCTTGTCGAAGCACTTCGGACAAAGCATCTTGTCCGGCTTGTCGTCACGCGGGATGCGATGGAGGTCATTGCCTGCCTTGAACTTCGTGTGGCAGTCCTCGCAGTACCGCTTTATCCAAGCCCCCTCATCCTTCACTACTTCCTGCCGCTCCGTCATAGCGCGTACTCCTTCTCAGAAAACATACTCACGGGTTTCTTGGCCTGACCCCCAGGCAGCAAGAGCGAGAGACATAACACAGTCATCGTGCAGGCCCGGCGGCGCTCCGTATTGCAGGCCAGTCGAACGGACCTTTACAGCGTATCCGCGAAGTTCCTGCACCAATGTCTCCAGACAGGCAGGGATTATAATCTCCTGCTTCTCAAATGCAAGGACTAAATTCTCGACAAGTTGCCTTTTGCTCTCACGGGTGAAAGTTATCGGAATGACATTATCGTAGCACTCATTCAGCATGTCGAGTATCGCCTGGCCCACACCCGTCGCATCGAGGTAAACTGCCGCCTTGAACTTCTTGGCCCAGTGTGCTATGAACTCTACTTGCTTCGGGTATTCCATCTTGTTCATGCGGTGGAAGTAGCAGACGCGGCCCTTGCTATCCAAAACCGTGAGGACCGTATAGTCCTCAATCTTCGCCACGTCGACGCCCATGACACAGCCGCCCGATGGCTTGGCGAGCTCGTAGTCCTCGATGGGAATGTGCTCGAACACTATACCGCCGCCTGGCAGCCATTCGCCGAGTATCTCCTGCCGGAACACGCGCCCCGGTAGAGATGTGCGCAACGTCTCGATTTCCTCTGCCGCGAGATGTGGGGCTTGCGCGGGTGTCGAGTGGAATATCTCGACTTCGGTATCTCTCGGGTCATCCCCCCGCTGGCAGAGCGTGTGATACCAGCCGCCCCAGGTGGCGGAGTAGGGAGTGCCCTCAATCACAGCGGGAGCCTGCTTGGCTATCATCGTGCCGCGGATGACGTGCTGCCAGTCGTAGTCCTTGATATAGGCAGCCTCCAAGACATGCACGAAGTCATACTGACGGCCGCGGATGATGTCAGGGTGAGTGGTCGAGCGGACGTAGATTATCCCGCCGCCCAGGACGTTCATGTAGTGCTTCCCCGCGTTGTAGTGTATCCCGAGCTGCGGGTAAAAAGTCTCAGCGATGTAGACCGTTTCCTCCGCTTGCTCATATGTCGGGCCGATGATGCAGCCGCGGAAGTACGGGCCGCCGGCAACGCATTTTATGAGGTCTGCGAGCGTTGCGTACCCTGTCTTTCGCTGGCCCCTGCCCCAGTGCATAATGCGGAAGCGAGCCTTGGATTTCAAGATGGGTTCGACGCGCGGGTCACGGGTTGTGTCGATGTGGATTGTGGCGGCGGCGTTACTCATCTACTACTTCGGCCTCCGCTCCTTCCCCCGGGTCTGCACCTATCACTATGCGGATTTCACCGTTTGCTGGAATCTGTATCGTACCTGCTCTGAGGTCAGAGCCAGGGCTACGCTCAAGAATGAACTTAGATGCGTTCACGGCTACCTGGTCGTCCTTGTCCATGGCTCGTGACATGACGTTCAATGCTTTGTCGCAGCGAGCTTTGTGGGACTGACGTTTGGCCGCTACATACTTTTCCTTGAGGTCGTCGTTCTCATCAATCCAACGATAGAAAGTAGCCCCGGAAATCTCCTGCTCTTCGCAACCCAAAAGAACAGTGCCCCCCTGTGAAACGAGCTTGATTATTGCCTCGACCTTGTCTGGTGTCGCAACCTCATCCATATTCTAAGTATACGCGATAGGAGTAGCGGCTGTCAAGAAGTATTTTTGTTTCAATCACAATAAGACCAACACGGGATATACCGCTCGTCAATCTTGATTGCTGGTAAGGCCCAATTACTCTCGCCCCAAGGCAGCGCTCCACTTACTTCCCCGTCTTCCGCTAGAGATATCCTTCCGCTCGATGACCTCCAATCACCAACAAGGCCGCCGATGGCCCACTTCCTTCCGTGTTGTTTGAGTATTTTTGCCGCCTTGTTATAATCAAAATATCTCGCCCTCTTTCCTTCCGCCGCTGCTACCGAAGACTTCCCCATACAGCCCAACGCAGAAGATACCCCATCTATCACGTTATGTTTTTGCTTACCCATCACTTCTCCTTCCCCAACTCACTCTCGTCTAACCACTCCTCAAAGTAACCGCCGCGTATATCACAGTAATTGCTGGGACTACACGGGCTGCCTTTCACGCCCTTGCATTCGCCATCAAATAATACACAGAGGCCAAGACTCCCGTCGCACATTTCGCCCTTATAATCCGGGCATTTCACTCTGACGTGTATCAACATCACTTCTCCTTTCCCTGAAACAGCGGCATGGTGTTTTTGAGCCGCTTCTCAGCCATCTTGACATAATCCGGATTGAGTTCTATGCCGAGGAAGCGGCGGTTGGTCTCGAGCGCGGCTACGCCAGTCGTGGCGGCGCCGGAGAACGGGTCCAGCACTAAATCACCTTCATCCGTACAAGCCTTTATGCAGCGAGCTGGGAGTTCTACCGGGAAAGAACAAGGGTGTCCTGTGTTCCCCGGCCGGGGCGCTATGCGCCACACAGTTGTCTCGGATCCGGGGCGCCACTTGTTCGGGCGGCCAAGCATGAAAATACGCTCGTCTGAATGGATAAAGCGAGATACTTTCCCTGGTAGACCACCGCCCCTGTCCCATATTATCTCACACCACAACTTGCCCATTGGCACCCACTCAGTCGGATGCAGGGCCCGGCCCCGGCGCTTTATAGCATAGCGGATTTTATGGTTATAGAAAACGACGCCGGAGCACACCCGGAGCATTTCAGCAATACACTCACGTTGCCACGCCTGGTATTCTTCTTCAGGCATCTCATCCTCATACCACTCATCCAAGATTTTCTTTCTCATGGCGTCCATTGTAGTGTTGGGTCCACCACGGATGTAATCACGCACAAGATTGTACGGGGGCGAAGTCACCACACAGGCCACGCTATCATCCGGCATCTTCCGCAACTCCTCGAGCGCGTCCCCGCAGATGATTTGCCAGTCGCTCATGTCAGCAACTCCCATGCTGTTCTAACCACTGCTGGAACCTGCATCGCTCCAGCGGCCCCAAGTCTATCCACCCCGGCGGCACGCCCATAAGGAGTTCCGAAAACGCTGGATTCGCCCAGCCTTTCTTCAAGTCTTTGCACAGTATCGCAGCGTGAATCCAGTGAGTTCTGCGGCCATATCGCGCCAGCGACGCCTTGCGTGATACGACGTAATACCCATGGCCATCGCTGCTCTTTGGCGTTGGCAACAATCCAGACTCTATCCCGCGGGTGCGGCGCGCCGAGGGCGGAAGCCGGAACGCAGTCCCATCTAACACAACGCCCGCCCTCGGCCAGGTCCTGGAGTATCTGTCCGAAATACTCGTGATTAAGCAACCCTGTGACGTTCTCCAGTAAGCACCATTCGGGTTCCACTTCGCGAATGACACGCACTGTTTCGGGCCAGAGATTCTTCGGACTATCTCTACCCTCGGCAGGCCCGATGGTTGACCAGGGTTGGCAGGGGAAGCCGGCAGTGATGACATCCACTTTCTCACCAGCGATAAGTCCTGCATGGAAGGTCCGGATGTCATCCCAGATTGGGAAGGGTTCGATGTGGCCTTCTTCTTGCCGTCGTAAAAGGCTTTCTCTGCGGCGCGGGTCGATTTCAACCGCGCACACTGTTCGCCATCCAAGAAGCCTCGCTCCGAGAATGCCTCCACCAGCGCCAGCGAACAATGCCAACTCATTCATGCCCCCTCCCCTGCCAGTCGCTTCGCCTGCTCCATCGCCTCGGGGTTGTACTGATTCAACTGTGCTGTCGGCGGTTCCTTTGGCGGCGCGTCCGCCATGCCGTCAACGTATTCTTTCCATCGACCTTGATTGAGCCAGGTAGCAGCGTGAGGCGTGTACTTCTTGGTCTCCTTGTCTGCTTTCTCCCAAAGAGCGCGCTCGGCCGCGAAGTGCTCGACGGCTTTCTGTAACTGTTCCGTAGAAGCGCCATCCTTTTCCTGTGCGCGCTCCCACATTTTTCTAGCCTGTTGCTTGTTGACTTTTCTGGGGTATGATTTCCAGAAGGTTTCAAAACGCGCACAAGAGTCTTTTTTCTTCTTCTTCTTCTTCTTTAATACTTTCTTCTTCTTCTGCCCTTTCTTGGAACCTCTACGGATACGTTCAAGGTCCACTTCCTCTCCGTTTTCGTTCCCTTCTTGGAAGCGTTTGAGGCCAGAGTGAACACGGCTAACTCCGTGTATGTTCAATAGGTTATGGCTTTTATCCGCCCATGACAACACGCCATACTTGTGGCAAATCTGTTCCACCAACCTATCACCGTACTTGGAACTTACATTGGCCATCCCGGAGACCAAGTTTCGCACTACGTTCCACTTGCACTGACACAAACCTTGGTCCCTGGCGTACCTCCAAGGTCCGCGGATGTAGAAACTAAACTCCGCGGGCGTCATCAAGTTTCCTTCGCTGTCGAGCCATAGGATTTCTATTTTTAGGAATTGGGATACTGGCATCAGACACCCCTAACAAGACTCGGGGCGCAGTGGAACCCGGTAGGAGTCAGAGACTCTTGCGGCTGCGCCCGTCGTCTTGGTTTTGCCATGTGCGATACTCCTACCAAGTTCCACCCTCATCTTACCCTAACTCCCGGCGGAGTCAAGAGTTTTTTCAAGCGCCTTCAAGCGCTTTTCGAGGTCATCCACGCGGGACTTTCGGAGCTTTCTTACTTCAGCAATGTATTCCTCTCCATGCTTAACAAGGTCACCGTCCTCATCAACTATCACCGTTATCGTGTGTGGCTTCGACGTTGCTTCCCCACTCCCCCCGCAGTCGGGGCAGACACAATTATCACCAACCGCCGCAGGTACTTTTCCCGTATCCCCACACAGAGCACACTTGGACCCCGAAAGGCGTGAGAGGTTCCAGAGAAACATAGCAAAGTTGGCTACGTCTATCTCCTGTCCAGTCCCATCACCACAGCGGATGGCATGATTTAGAAGTCGTCTTTGACAATGTGCGGGCCATTCACGGCTTGGACTATTCCAGCCAGTCCAGCCATTGTGTGCTTTCTCTATGAGTTTTTTCTTCATAGCGTCAGCAAAATCATCCACGCAATCACAGAGCTTTTTTACGTCATCCATCACTCACTCCTTATCCACCGCTAAGAACTTTCACCATTTCCGATTTGTCAAAGTGGAAAGCGTTGATTTGCTCTTTCATATCATCAAGAATCGCTCGCTGGTCTCGTTCCCCTTGAAGCGCAGCGGCGAGGTCTCGAAGGGCGTCTTTCAGCAACGACCGCCAAAACACGCGCCCATCACCGTGATTTTCGTTGGCAAATAAGCGCAATGAAACACATCGGCTTTTCCATTCGTTTGACAGACGCTCCAGCACTTCCTTGTCTGAGAGTTCAGGCATAAGGTTCGCCTTTCAGAACTTTAGCAAGTTTCCACTCCAAAGCTATCACCCCATCCTTGTAGTCTGCATCAAAGGCGTATTCGTTTATCGCTAACTTCAGCGCCGCCACGAGGCGGAAAACATTTGGGAGTGGACTGTCACAACTCTTGCAAACGTCGCAACTCTTTTCCGCTCTCTTCTCAATCTCATCCAGCATTTTGTCGAGTTCGCTTGGCATCACTCGCTCCTCTCAAACTCAATGACCCATACCCAGGGATTTCTTTTCCATCCGAAGCCGCGCTTGGCTATGCTGTCCCAGAGATATTCAAACTCAAGTCTGGCTGTAGGGCGCCCTGTTTCGTCAAAGCCGTCAGGAGGTATCGGATTGTCGTCATAGTCGCATCCCTCCGCTCTTGCATCTTCCTCGCTTATCTCCTGCACCCGCTCGACGCGCACGGCTTTGACTTCGAGCGTTAGGCGGCAAGCCCAGCGGGGCATGTGGATTGAGGGTTTCCATTTGTCATTGTCACGATAGCGCGGGTTGTCGTCGGCATAGTAGTGGACGGTCTGTGTGGTAAGGTCGTGGTCGATGTCGCCGGTGAACGGTCGTGTCACATTGAACCGCTCCCGCACCCACAGCAAATCCTCAACTTGCCACTGTGGATAGAGCCTGTGAACGGTTCCCGCTGGATGGTCCTTCCAGCCGCCTTTATACTCTGCCTTGAGATATGGGCCGGGATTGCCAGCGGGTGAAGGTCCGGGGTCTACCCATGCGTTATCGAGGTCGAGGCAAGCAAACCTATCTTTGGGCCAGCGCGCTCCATCGACTAGCGTATTGCGATACGTCACCACGCGCCGCGTCTGCCGTTTGATGAGCGCCAGAATAGCGCGGACCATTTCAGCCTTCATTAGCGTTGGATGCTCTTTTACGTCAAGGGTTAGCATTACTTCTCCAATCCTAGAACCTGCGCGACGTCGTCCGTTGAACTTGCCACAATATACACGCCGCCCATGCGCGTAATGCACTGGCCAAAAACAGCCTGGAGAGCCGATAGCTTCTGGCCGGGTCTCTTGACCTCAATCTCGATACGTTGACCGCTCGCCAAGATACCCGTGATGTCAGCTTGCCCCGCTATACCAAACTTGATGAAACGGTTGTCTACTTTCATGCCGCCTGTGTTCGCTCTCCACGCAAATACCTTTCGCGGAAACAGCGCAAGGTAGTCGAGGATGGCGCGCTGGATTTCTTTTTCGAGAGGCTTGGTCATTTGATACCCAAGGCGGCCTTAGCTTTAGCAATGCTACTATAAGTTTTTCCTCTGAGGTCGAGGTAGCCGCCGACTGTCTCAGGCAGCTTCAGTCCCTTGGCGTCAGTGAGGCCTCCGAGGTCGAGGGAGCCGCCGACTGTCTCAGGCAGCTTCAGTCCCTTGGCGTCAGTGAGGCCGCCGAGGTCGAGGGAGCCGCCGACTGTCTCAGGCAGCTTCAGTCCCTTGGCGTCAGTGAGGCCGCTGAGGTAGAGGTCATTGGGGATATAGCTCGGTTGATTTATCGCCCAAACGAGAAAATCCACGAAGTGCGGCCAGCGGTCGCGCAAGGCCGCTCCACATTCCGTATAAGTATGGCTATCCTGCTCCAAGACGCGCACTGCAATTTCGCCAGTTGGCAGATAATGAAACTCACGCCATCCGTCAGGCTCCGGGCCATCCTGTAGTTTCAACAACGCTTGTGTTTCTCCATGGCCATTGAGGTCTGCCACTTGTGCTTCCATGGTGCTCGGCTTCAGAAAACCGCTTGCAAATTGACACATGGTCTATCTCCTTTCCGCCGCCACCTGGGGGTTCTACGGAACCCCTGGGGGACGGCGTGTTAGTGAGTTATTTCACTTCCCTTGATTCAGCTTCCCACGGTGGCTCCGGCATGTCAGGCGGCACTATCTGCTCGTCACCGCTGGCCTCGCCGAGTTCGCGCTCGAGCTCTGTCACGCGCTCACCAGTATGACCCTCGATTTCCTTCTGGTCTGTTTTCCACTGGCGGCGCATTTCAGCAACGTACTTGTTGTCGTCCCACATGCCCATGAAGATATCAGCGTTGAAGCCGAGCTTGGACAAGCCCTTGGTGAGAGCGTCGGTAGCGACCTTCTTGGCCCAGTCTGGCAAACCAGCTTTGATGCTGGAGTGGATTGGCAGCTCACCGCTAGGGTAGATCAAAACTCCTTGATAAAGAATGTGCTTGTTTTCCTCGCCAGCCTCTATTAGACGAAAGTTCTCCTCGCATATTCCCCACTTGTCGCCTACTGGCCCCCACAGTTCCGTTGCCTTCATAATCTGGCTCTGAGCAGCAACGGCGTGAAACTCACGCTTGCCAAGCGTTACCTTCTTGACGTAGAGCGGGTTGCTCTTTTCAACCTTGCTCCAGAGTTCCATGTTTTTGTTCGTCTGGTCTTTTGTTTCAGTGGGCTTGGTCATGGTTTATCCTTTCAGTGTCAATGCTTTTTCGGCTGCCATGGTATGAAGCCCATCCAGATTATCCCTAAGTCTCTCACATGCCTCATAAGCAGATAATCCGTTCGCTGAAATATACGTTCGGTTATCAGCGATGTAAACTTCCGCCGTCCATAGGTCACACGTCTTTGCTTTTGTTACACGGATTTCCGCCATCATCCCAACCTTTCCGCCGTCTTGTGGCTTGTGTACTTCAATGCAAGCTCCGGATGTTCGGCTCGAACCCGCTTCCAGTCCACGCGCTCTGTCAGGAACTCCGTGTAGGTCACAGCGCCGTCCACGCCGGGACAGGTCACTTTCCAGTAGCCCTTTTCCTTCATAAGAAACTTGCAGTCCTTGGCGAGCACGTCCAGTTCGGCCGCGGCTTCGTCCCGAATATGCTTGAATTTGGCCCACCGAAACAGCTTTCCTGCAAGTTCTTCGTCCTCTTGGAGTTGCACGACAGGGCGCTCAGAGAGCGTTTCTAAGCCGTTTTTCTCAGGCTTTTGGCCGTTATACCCGCCCTGGCACGTTTGACGCCAGCAGCAGTCGCTACAGCGTGTGTCGGCGGCTTCCAGGCGGTTCGGGCCGTCGCTGGCGGGGTCTTTGACCATCTTCCAGAAAGCGTCGCCGGCGACCAAGATGCCAGCGATAATCTTCTCAGAGCGGGATACCTCGAAATGCCGGAACTCGCCGCTGTCCCGGTTGAGGACCGCGAAGGCTCCCCACTGGCAGCCAGTCTTGGCGAGATAATGCTGTAGCTGAAGGATGTATCTGAGCGGCAAGCCTTGGCCTTTGAACTGCCACCAAACTTGACTATTGGCGGTCTTGGCCTCAAGAACTCCATAGGTACTGTCTCTGGAAAGCGCCCGTGCGTCAGGGTGACCGCCTACCCAGTCAGGCATATCGCTCTTGTGAGGCCAAGAGAAGTTGCGCACGACTATGTGGCCAGCCTTATCCGCATAGCGTCGGCAGGTAAGCCCTTCAAGTTCTTTTCCCACTTCAAACAGCGGCTTGTCCTCCTCCGGGAAGTCCCGCTCGACCTTGCGCTTTTCATAGAACAGCGCCCGCGCACAGCCGTAGGAGTTCTTCCCCATGATGGTAGCGATTTCGCTACCTCCAATACCATCAGGCGTCAGGGTTGGCATTGGCTTTCCCTTCCAGTTCCCGCGCTACCCGTTCCGCTGCCGCGAAGTCCGGCCGCGTCATTATCTGGCCGAGCTCAGGCCGATGTGCGTTTTCAGCCACATGGTCAATGTAGTGCTCTTGGCCGAGGTCATAGGCGAGGAGCATCGCTTCCACCGCGCGTGTCAATAACGCTTCCTTTTCCAGAAACTCGTAGAAGCCGGGTAGGGCTATCTTCAATTGCGATTCCAACACAGGCCACATTTCTTTCCTTGAAGGTAAGCTCATGCCGTCACCGCCTCTCTGGCTTTGGCAAGGGCGTTGCCTGCGGCAATCCCCGCATCGTTTACAATAGCCCAATCCGCTACTCGCTTTCCGCCAAGTTCCGCCAGCACCTCTTCAATCGCTTTTTGTTGTTGTTCACACGCCGACACAAGCGCATCATGTGAATTCACGGCGCGGAGAATAAAGTCGGTTACATCACAATCGAACAAAAACTTACCGTCTGCGTCTACAACGTAAGCCGGGCCTTTTCCAGCAACAACCCTGAACGGAACTGGACTATGCTTCGCTTCCTTAGACATGCGCCGCCTCCCTTTCCTTTAACGTATAGAGATATGTCTTGCGCTTGTTCTCGGTCAGGCCGAGAAACTTGCAGTCAATGTCGAAGCCGAGCGCGCGGGCCTGACTTGCTGTCGTCGATGGATTGAGGCAGTTCAGCGCCTTGGCAATCTCAAGCGTGGTCAAGCCGCGTGGGTTCGCTCGGAGGAGTTTCACCAACTGCATCGGAAGCGCGCCGGGAGTCTGCCCGACGTGGCGCTTCGAGATAGGACAGTCAAGCCCCGCCCAGTAGAGGTGGATAGGATGGCCGTCGCGGTCGTCGCCGTCGTGGTCACAAATGGAGTAGTGGCATTCGCGAGGCTTGCAGTGACAACCTTCGTGGCTGCTGCATGAATGGCTCATCCCTCAACCCCTCCAAAAAAAGAGGCCCCGCGGGCGCGGTGTCAAAACACTTCCAGGGGTTGAGGGAGGAAGCATAGAGTCGCGCCCTTGGGGCCTGCGAGTTTTGAAGTTATCCATGAATGCTGTCCTCTCCTCAACCGACAAGAAGTATAATCGGTGGGAGGCAGGAGCGCAAGTAAAATCCCAGTATTTCCTGCGATTATTTCTATCTCATAAGCCCTACATTCCCCACGCCTTGCAAGCGTCAAGGCGGTTTCTGCAATCACGCCAGCCGCGGTCTCTGTGATAATAGCACGGTGCTCCGGCACATTCCTGGCACTGGACGGCCTCCGCATTCGTATACTGCCTACAGGCAAGCCGCCCATTTGTCACAGAAAAGAACGCGGTTGTCGGCACGTCCCACACAGCGCCCAAATGCAAGAGACCGCTATCCCCGCAGAGTAAGTGCTTGGCATTCGCGATAGTCCAAAACAATTCAGGCCAGGGTAGATTGACAACAGCTTTATCGACGGGCCACTCGTCTGACTCACGCGTACCGAGACTGATAATCTTCAAGCCTTCTGCGCGAAGCTTCTCGATATGCGGCTGGTATATCTCAAGCGGCACGTCGCGCGGGATGTCCATTGTATGGCGTTGGACGACAGCATAATCCCATGTGAGGGGTAACCAGCCAGGCTGTTCCATTTCAGGCTCGATAATGTTGAGGAGCGGATTGCTCTCGACCGGCTTTGGGTATCCGGAGGCTATCAGAAAACAGTCGATGCGGTTTCGCCAAGGCAGGCCCGCCGTTGCCGATTCATGTTTCCACGCCGGGCAGTACAGGTCGATAACGCGGGCGGGCGGGTCGTCAACGTCTACGCCAAACTGCCGGAGATAGGCTTTGGTTATCTTCGCATCCCTGTCGCGGCGGGGTATTTTACCCGCAGTGTATATGTTTGTGATGTAGGGGCAGGAATGTACCACCGGGGCATATCCTTCAAGGCAGAGATAGTCAACCTGCCAGCCCTCATCGTGGTATGCCTTCACGGCAGGCAGTGTCATCAGCACATCGCCCAGCCCACCGGCCTCCCTCGCGAGCAGGACTCTCGTTACCTTCATGTCTGCTTCCTTTCCTTGCGATGTAAGCGAACTACTCGCCGCACGGGCAGGGCTTTTGCTGTTGCTTCTTTTTCTTCGGCAACCATAGCTCCTCCGCTTTCTTCCTGCCAACGGTTTCAATAATGTAGAGCGCGTTCTTTATCCAGAGCTTTTTCAGGAAACAGAACACGGGGTCATGCTTGTGCAAGTCGCCGCGCTTATCCTCAGCGTCTTTTCGGCAGCCACCGCCGCAAGCGTTGTGCGCCCAGCAGTCGAAACAATCTTCATGCAGATACCATCTATTGTCGAGCCACAGCCAGCGCTTTGCCTCGTCGATGCCGTGCCACACATCGCCCATAGGCTTACCCTCACGATGGCAGGCGTAGATATCACCTTCAGGCCCGACAGTCCAGTAACCATTCCCCCCGCCGCAACTGGACGGCGAGGCTTCCTTTCTCAGAAGCCGCACAATTATCTTGTCGTAATGGAAGAATATCGGCTTGCGGCCCTGCTCGATTTCAGAAAGCATCCAATCGGTTACGTCCTGGTAGGCTGTCCGCAAGAGTGGCAGGTGCTTTTCGGTAAAGGCGTGCTCATGGTTATCGTCAAGCGTCGCGCAACCCTCACATGCGAGGCTCGCCGGTTCAACTGAAATACCGGCGGCATAGCCGAGCGTTGCCAGATTATTCAGGAATACCAGCCGCTCAAGAATGTGGAAGCCAGCTCCGGTGAATGTCGCGCGGAGCGTCGTGCGCTTCGCGAGGTCAGGATAGCGGCGAATGAACTCCAGGCCTCGCATAGTCTTGTCGAACGACTCACCTTCTCCGCGCATCGGCCGGGCGTGGTTATGCAAGTGCGCCGGGCCGTCCATGCTCACAATTAATGAAAACCCGTTCGCGTTGAAATACTGCGCCATTTCTCGTGTGAGTAGCGTCCCATTTGTGGTAACATGCACATGATGCTCGCACCGAGCGTATTTTCCCATAGCCTTGAATGTTTCTGTAATCCGCTGCACCAAAGGCCATTCAAGCAAGGGTTCGCCACCGAAGAATGAAAGTGCCAGTTTGTGTTGCTGCTGTTTCTGGCGCGGGTCATACGGGACCGGCGGCTGTGCAAAGAGAGAGAGCGCGCGGTGGGCCACATCCCATGACATTCGAGGAAGCTGCTCAGGATAGTAGTTTCTGACGAAGCAATACTTACAGGCTAGATTGCAGCGATGAGTGACATTGAAAACCATCATCCGCGGCTGTTGCGCTACGGGGCTGTGACGGTACTGTTTCCGCGGCTTCGCGTATGGTGTCGTTATATCATCGGGATACCAGTCAAGATTTTCGGTATCAAATTGTATATAGCGGTCCCGAAGTTTCACTCGTCGTATCGGCACTACATCCCCCGTTCAGCAGGTTGTTTCAGGGCCGGGGGATGAACCCCTCCACAACCCGCATCTTGCCACTACGGCAAGCTCAGTCAATCTTTTCCATCCCCCCTTGTATCAGGTATTCGCTTTTACTACCTTGTCGAGTTCGGCCTCAACGCCAGCACGACTTGCAGCCGCCTCGATAGATGCCTTTGTTTCTTTGTTGCCACCCTTTTCCACGCCGAGCACAACGGCACGCAGTATTTTCTGAGCAGTGGAAGCATGTTTCCATTTAAGGCCGCCTATTGCTCCTGCTACAATCATGCCAGCGACAGCGTACCACGGAATGTCCTGCTCTTTCAGTTTCTCGATAAGAGCTTTGTCCGCCGCCTCATTTTCCAAGTACTCCGTTATGAGTACGGCACCCTCGTCAAGAAAGAGTTCGCCCTTCCGCACCTTCTCCATCACCGCGGCCACCTTGGGCCTGTACTGCTGGATCCGCGCTTCCGCCTGTAACAGCGTCGTCCTCTGCTCTCTTGTGAGACCACAGCCTACGGCCAGCAAGAGAACAGATACCACAAACAACTTTCTCACGGCGTTCCTCCTTTCTTCTTCTCCTCCAAAATGCGTATGATTGTATCAAGCTTCCCGTCCTGGTTTTGGAGCTTTTCAAGCTGAGTGTCGTGAGTGTCCAGCCGCCCCTCATGCTCGGTAAGCGTTATGTCCTGAGCGGCGTCCACTGTCTGAAGATAGAGGGCGGACCCGACAAGCACAGTGGCGGCTACGAGGATGACCGCTATCCAACCCTTCACGTCAAGATGCTTCGCCATGATGTCTCCCTATTCTTTCTTCGGCGCATCCCTCATCCTCACCTTTACCCTGACTGTGACATGGGCCTGCTTCCCCTCGGGTATCTCAGGCACAGACACCTCAAGGGTTTCCTCGCCCGGGTTCAATACCAAGCTCGAGCGTGTGTTCGTGCGGCCACCCTTCTCGCTGAGTGCTGCTACTCTGCGCTCCTCTGCTTCCGCGGCTTCAACCGCTACGTCAATCTTTGCCATCGCCTTTCTCCTTTTTAGGTGGTGTGAACGCTAATAGTCGAGGGTC
>SDBU01003236.1_pt1 | contig 20839 bp, 19 predicted proteins | sample 2277071 | NCBI WGS metagenome assembly SDBU01 (sample SAMN10397929, study PRJNA504765) | marine sediment metagenome | isolation source: marine sediment core GS08_GC12, 126 cmbsf | place: Arctic Ocean: Gakkel Ridge, Loki's castle | collected 2008
AAACCCTCCTCTCAAAAGAGGGATTACCATGTTTTTACAGGGGAAGTGGTACACTTTTCATTCCCATTTTTGGTACATTATTACATTCCCATCGACAGCTGTTTCATAAGGATATTATGAGTAAAATTCTATTTTATTTCAATAGAATTAATTACTTTGAAAAAGTATTGAAAATAGATGTTCAGCCGGAAGATATCACTCAAATTACAAAAGTAAACATTGAGCCAGCAATATCACCTTACCTTGGTCAACTTAAAAATGTAAAAGGGAAAAGTTTTCATCGGATAATGGGGTATGTAACTTATTTATCTTGGATTACGTGGTGGCTCTTTATTATAGAGGTTATAGTCAAACATGGGTGAAATCTTTGCGATTGTTAATTTCATTAAACCTAAATTTAAGAATTTGATCTTATGAAACAAGAAAGGAAAAAGAAAATGACCACAGTTGAAATAACGCCCGCTGCTTTTTCATGTGTGTGGACTGCCTGCCCATCCATATTTGAAACTGATAAAGGAACTTATATTATCGTAGGAAAGAAACTCAATTTGAAGGAAGCATCACAAGAAGTAAAGAACAAAATCGGAGATGGCGAACTTGCTGTAGAGGTGCCAAAAGGATTGTTGGACGAATTGACATCATAATAGGCTCTAATGATAAATATCTACATAGCTTTAGGGGTTTATATAGCCATTCTTGGCATCATCACTTTTGTTGCTTCGCGAAGAAGGAGTGCAGATGATTTTTTGCGGGCATCAAGTGAAATTGGGTGGAAAACATTTGCCTTGTCTGTTTTTGCTTCCACCATATCGAGTTATAATATTGTTGTAGGACTAACTTTCTCTTACATCTTTGGTCCTTGGGTTATTGTTACATACCTGGGTGTCTTATTTGCATTTATAGGCATTTACTATTTAGCTAAAAATCAAAATACCGAAGTTGTTATTAGTAAACGCTTCAATTCAGTTGTTGATTATTTTATTTACAAATTCGGAAAGCGAAATGCGTCTGTGCTTAACCTATCCTTGTTGTTAGTCCTTTTTATATTTATTTCACTTCAGTTTTTTGTCAATACCACTGTCTTTTCCAATATACTCGGATGGGATAAGTACACTTCGTCACTTTCTGTGGGAATAATCGTCCTTTTATATACGATTATTGCTGGTTTGAAAGTTGAACTTTTCACTGATGTTTTCCAAGGAATCCTTATGATTTTTGTTGTTGGGTTGGTTTTTATGGTTGACACCTCGCAAATATCATGGGGAACAATGTCTCCATTATTGACTGACAAAACAATTATCGCTGGAGCAATTAGTTTGGCGGCTGCTCAGTTTTTAACTATCTTGGTACAACCGGAAATGTGGCAAAGAGTATACGCCACAAAAAGTATTGTTCATTTAAGAAAGGGATTTCTCGCTTCCTGGATTTTACTCATGCTGGTCGTTATTCCACTAATAATAATTGGGCTATCTGTACGGGCAAGCGGAGGGATAGATAACCCAGGTAATTTGTTTTACAATATTCTTGAAACCTCTGCCCCTCAATGGTTTTTGCCTTTCCTATCCGTTGCCTTGTTTGCTGCATTTATGTCCTCTTTAGACTCTTCTCTGTTTGCCATATCTTCCCAGCTTGGCAAATATGGTTTTTGGATTAAATCAAAAGAACATCCGTATCAAACTCAAGACAAAACACTGGTAAGAAATACAAGAGTAGCGGTAATAATTGTGACCATATTAACCCTCGCCACATCTCTTTATTTTTCAAGCTTCCTATTATACGTTTTACAGCTCGTCTCTCTGTTAACATTAATTTCAGCAGTAGTTTTAATTTCACTTTTATTTAAAACGTCAAAAAGCGAGACCTTCTTAGGATTGATAGTGGGTCTTGCTTTTTTTCTTTACGCTGCTTTCAGCGGATTAATTACAGGAGCTCCACACACAACACTATATCCAAGCGCTGTTGTAATTCTCTATATGCTATCACAGAAGCTTGCTATACGAGTTTCTAATCGTATTAACAAAGTAAAATAAGAAAAATGACAATAAAGATATTCCCATACCAATTAAAGGATCAAATCAGCTATGTTAAGGAGAATTATTTTTTCCCCTCACTTAAAACGTTGACGGGTAATGTGCTGGAAATTGGCTGTGGAAAAGGGGAAAACTTTGAATACTATAGTGAGGAGTGTTCGGTGTTTGCTATAGATAAAAGAATTACATTTGAACACTTTGGGGAAATTCAAAAAAAGGCAAGATGTAAATTGTTTATACAAGAGACAAGAGCAGAAAGACTTCAACATGAAGATGGGTATTTTGATACAGTAATCGCCTCCTTTGTTTTGTGTTCGGTTGCATCACTGGATAATACGCTGGATGAGATAAATAGGGTGTTAAAAAAGGGGGGGAAGCTAATTATTATTGAGCATATAAAATCCAGTCATAGCCTTACCAGAGCATTTCAAAAAGTATTAACTCTAATACTAAGTCTTTTATCAAAGGATTGCCATCTTGATAGGGATCCGAGATATTTTCTTCAAAAGGACAGATTCTATATAATTTCAGAAAAAGTTTTTTCAAACTCATTTGAACCGTACCTTTATTTGGAAGCATTAAAGCGTTGATTGAAAACGCCCTGTGCCTAAAAAAAGCCAAATGCAAGCGGGCGGAAATAGTAAAAATGAAACGAAAATCAAGAAATAAGCAATATTACGGTCTGACAAGTTGGTGAGTTGAGATGCCCGCCAGCATTTAGCCAAACCGTTGAGAGTAAAAAATGAAAGAAACACACAACAAATCACTGCACTGGATTTGTACTCCGCTGCGCTCCGTAAAAACCAGTGAGTTCAACGTTACCGACGTTCACTTTCCGCTATCATGAATCAGGCCAAATTTGCGATACTGTCATAGCATCTTTAGATCTAAAGCCCTGGTCTCAGACTGAAGCTCCCTGGTATGTATCGCAATTCTGACCTTTATCAGGACGACTTGAGATCACCTCTTGAAAGGTTGAGCTATCAGCGGTCCCTCTGATCGCGTTACCGCAAATGCTTGATTACAAGAAAAGGTCTTAGAATCTCCCATATTCACGATTAGCCGATTTATCGCAAGCCGGGCCAGATTTACGATCTTGCCATGGAAATCTACAATTCTGGTCAGCCCGAAAATGTTATAATGTCTACTTGCAATAGTGGCTCTTTGGATATTGCAGTGGCAGGACATATACTGCAATTCCCAACATTGCCACAGGCCACAACATAAAGGAATGTGGTCCAAGCCACTTATAATGAGGGTCGGCTTATTCTAGCATATCTTTTATTTACCGATCGATCTCCATTATCAACCCATGCCAGTTCCATTGTCTCAAAGTGGAATTCATTCCCTAAAACCAGGTATTTCCTTCCATACACTTCATTCCATATTGACCATGTTTACCTTCCGCCTTGTTAAGCTAACCAGTTAGAATCTAAGCTTATATTTCCAACTGAAAAACTTGCACGATTCTTGCGTTGGCTGAATTACGTTCCCACTGCTGATTAGAATCTGTTTCTTGGAAAATCTAAGGCCCTCATCGAATCTGATGAGAAGAGCGACTCTTCTACATTAAGGAGTCAGTGTCATGACCAAAGAGAAAAAGGTGGTCGAGCGAAGGAAACATCAACGGTTTCACGTCCCAATAGATGCCTGTGTTGCGCTCAAGTCTGATTGTATCGAAGTCGGCCAAGTCATAGACATAGGCAAGGGGGGGCTTGCGTTTCGTTATATGCCTCACCTGGAGCGGTCAAACGGATCGATAGAACTAGACATCTTCTTGGCCGATCGCAGATTCTGTTTGAGTCAAGTACCATTTCAAGCCATTTCAGAGTTGGAAACCCACGAAGTCGATGTCGGACCTTCGATAAAGCGATGCGGTGTGAAATTTGGCGAACTGACGCACCGTCAGATATCTCACCTCGAATATTTCATTCAGAATCAGACCACAGGTGAGGTGTAGGTGAGCGTGACGGAGAAAGTTATGTAACCCATAATTTGTTAGGAGCAGATCATGAAACCAAGAACTGTTTTTGTCTTTATTATCGCTGCTACCTTCTTAGTCAGTGGAAGTTGCTGGGCTTTTACGGCGACAGACCCGGCCCATGGTGATACTTCGTCCGGAGTTAATCGCACGGGCACTTCGTATCCAACAGGGAGCTGTGCCCACTGTCATGACACCTTTGACGGGTCTATTTGTGGTTCGAACAAGCTTATGCTCTTCGTTACGGACAATCCTGCCAGCCAAACCGACAACCTTTGCTTTGAGTGTCACAAGGGGTCTGGTTCGGTTCAGGACGGGGGGCTTATCAACAACGATTATGGTGCGACATTTGGCGGCGGAGAGCCTATGTTTGGCAATATCTATGATGCCTTCAATCCCTCCGGAATGTACGCATCATCCCACGATCTGGCTACTATGCAGGATTATGCCAAAGAGAGCGATTGGGGGAGCTGGGTGACTGATGACACCAATGCATGCCTTGCCTGCCACGATCCCCACTTGTCACAGAAAAACTTCCCGGTTCAGATTAATGCCAATGGAGGGGTGGGGACGGCGATCAGAAGAGGCGATGATGTAAACGATTATCCGGGGGATGTATGGGGGGACGAGCCCGAAGTCATTTCAGGCCGTCCGGAAATCATGTCCGACTGGACGTCTGATTATTTATATCAGGCCCCCTTGCGTGGAGATTCAGGCTACGAACCCGGACCTCCGGGATCGATCGTGGAAGACGGTTCAAATCTTCCGAACTTCGTGGAGGCTTGTGCCGGAACATGCCATAAGAAAAACGATGTACCTCACTATGATCCGGTGAACTGGATACTACACACAACCAAGGAGTGGAAGGGAAACCCCAGTCGCCATGGGCAAGCACGTGCTATGGGCGGATTCTTTGGGGACTTTCAGGAACCATACCTCGAAGCCTTTCGTGGCAGTTATGTGCTGTCCTGTACCGACTGCCACGAGCCTCACGGGTCCACGAACCCGACGTTATTGAGGGCAACAGTAAACGGCGTGTCCGAGCTATCCACAGGAGGTCCGGGGTACTCTGAGTACGGCGGCTACTGGTATGATTGGTGTCAGGCCTGCCATGACCTCACAGACCATCCTGTCATCTCGTCTGGATCACGTTGTGGCGACTACGTGGGCTGCCACATGTATACGCCGGATCCACTAGACAATGGTGGTGATCATGGTTATATTTTCTAAAGTCATTTTCTGAGGGAGGTCCGTCCATGAGGAAAACAATCTTGGGTAACCACGTTTTGAGACTATCTGCGCTCATAATCTCACTGCTATCATTGATCTCTTTGGGAATAGGGTCCGTGAATGCTGGCTCAGCTTCGGAGGGGCAAAACTTAAATACTGCAAAAGATATGGTGATAAGGCATATGGACGCCATGAGACAGAAGTTTCCGGAGATTGATGAACAAGTGAGGCAAACAGAGGAAGGATTGAACACCGGCGCTATGTCTCCACGTAGCGCCTGTTCCAATTGCCATATACAAGAATAGAACAAACCACAGGTTACCTCTTGAGTTTCTTAGCCAAAAAGACGCGAAGAGGACAGTGACAAAAATACGCACGCCCATAAGCCACTGAGAATTTGCATTGGAAGGGGCGTTCTTCAAGACACAGTAAATGTGATTGAAGCTCCCGGCAGCAAACTGCAGGGAGCTTCGACTGTAAGGAATTTTACAATTTTTAGATTCGCTCGCTAACCCCCCAGCCCGCGAAGCACTGCCGTCAGGCAGAACCTGCGGGGAATGCGCTCGCTGTTGCAGTTCAAGTCCAACATCTTTTGCCTTGCAAAGATCATCAAATCCCATTCTGTAGCACTTAAAATCTTCCGGGCACTCCAATTCACCTATGATTTGCTCTAATTCCCGCTTATGTTCTTGTTTCATCCGTGAGCCCAATTGGCATTGTTTGAGTAGTGTAAGACAGTTCGCGACTCCCTGAGAAGCGTCCCCGGGAACTGGAGGATATAGCACAAGGAAGGGGGTGGGGCATTTTGCACTATACCACAGCCCCCAGGGATTGGGAGGATGGTATGTTAGCCGATGCCCCAAACTGAGCAACGGCCATCCTGTATGTCATAATAAGCATATAGGGGGCAAAGTCAAGGAGCCAATAACGGACTGAGAAGACGCACGTGAACAATCTTATCCAACGAATATGTGTATCAGGCCAAGGGGCGGACATAGAAAAGCCCCGAAACCAAGTAAACCCGATCCAGCCGAGTGGGCGGTAGGTCATGGATGATGGGGGGCCTTGGAGTTCGGGGCTTCTAAAATAAGGGGAAATCTGTTCCCTGTTTTGTGTCAGTTCTTTGACGATTGAACATATAATTGACGTTTGATTCCACCTCATCTTCCGTGTATTTGTGGATAAAATGTTCCAGCCGAAAGACCCGGTCGGGGGTCAGGTCACCAAATTGGACGCCGCATCGCCTAATGCTTATGGGAGCAGAATGGCTTGCATAGGCTTTCAAATCCACTACAGTTTCGCACGGTATTCTATACAGATAGAAGCCACAATCTCCCGAAAATATGCTTATTTCGGTTGATTCGTTTGATGGCTCTTCTGTGCCGATATAATGAAACGCAAGTCCGTTCATGCTAATATCCATAATTCGACCCACTTTAGTATCAGAGGGGGTCAGCACCGCGAACGACCCGTTCTGGACCTTGAACCGTTTATGTTTCCTTCGCTCAATCTGAGCTTTCGTATTCGTCATTACCCAATCTCTTCATCAGATTTGTGATGCAGCATGCCGGAGATTCTTGGTGTAACATGCAGGAGTCATGCCAGACTTGTTAATTGTAGGTGCCAGGTAGTGTCCTGATTTGGAAAAAACCGAAAAATTGGAAGCCTATGATGACTTTGTGACGTTCATGCAAGAAAAGATGTGACTATCTCACCCCGTTTCTCAGGAAGGGATCAGGACTTTTGCGTCGGTTCAGCCGAGTCCGGTGGCAACAAACCATTTACCCTTACGCAAGAATCGTGCAACATTGGCTTTGATTATAAATAGTTAGCTGAAGAGTGAGGAGGGCTATTTCAAGAAATGTGGATAGAGGTGTATAGAAAGAAATACATAGTTCTATGGAGCAGGTTCCACCTTGAAGCAAATTTCGTGCAGATTGAAGGGTGGGGGAAGAGCGGAAACTGAACGGGTATGGGTTGACCCGGCATAAGCCCGCGCAGCGAACCGCCGCGCGGAAAGGGGGAGAACTTCACAGAGGAGGGGGGTGGTTGTTTCCCTTACTACTCGGGTAAAGAAACCTTCAACAGTGCTATATGGAGGAAAGATGAGACCTGAGGTTCGCCTTCGTGTTTTTGATGCCAAGCTTAATCCTGATGCTTTGCCTATGAGACTCGATTGTTCTCCTGGATGAATTCATCAACTCTGCTATCGCTCTTGTGTTTTGGCCCTCTCTTACAAGCTGTGCTATTTGAATTTCTGTGTGGGTCAGCGCCGAGTACCTGGAAGATAAATGGCGTACGAATGGCGAGACAATGTCACTGAGATTCGACTCGAGTATCTTTACATAGGTCGCCTGCCTTGTATCTAAGCGAGTCTTTTCCAATTTGCCTATGTATGGCGTAACCAGTTCTTTGACGTTCGACAGCACCTTTTCCTCAAAGTCTGCCTTATCCCTATCCCTTGCTTTCAGCAAAACTCTCAGCGCAGCGTTAACTTCCTGCAGCTCTTGTTTCTTGGCCCTCAAAGTACCTTCTTTCTCTTTCATCTGTTCCAATGCCTGCTTGCGTTCGGTGATGTCTACCAGAATCCCTCTCAGGCCCACAGATTTGCCTTTACGAATAATGGCACTGGAATATGCAAGGACAGGAACTGTACTGCCGTCTTTCCTAAGTACTGTGTATTCGTTACCGGGCGACTTCTCCCCGCTCAAAACCTTCCGAATATTGTTTCTTAGCCTATTCCGGTGGGAGGGAATAAACAACTTGATGGCGTTCAAACCATTGTTGAGATCCTCTTGAATATAACCAAAGGTTTCAAGTCCATGCTTGTTGGCGAACGTGAGATGGCCTTTTTTATCAATTTCAAAAACAGTTTGAGGTAACAGGTCAGCCAACTCTCTGTATTGGTTCTCCTTCTCTTTGAGTGCCTTCTCTGCTCGCTTGCGTTCACGGACTTCCTTTCGTAACTCTTTTACCTTTTGTTCCAATTCCTTATAGGTTGCTTTTGCCGCCATCAATGAATCCTCCATCTCTTTGAACTGAAACGTCTACCCTTAAGTAGGCGTATGAAACAGGACTGAAAAAACAAAGGGCACTTGAGAGTCATTTCAAGGCCCGAAAATCAAAAGGCTTTTCTGGTCGGGGCGAGAGGACTCGAACCTCCGACCCCCTGAACCCCATTCAGGTGCGCTACCAGACTGCGCCACGCCCCGCCAGCCGCCTTCAAGAACGGTCTAACGTTTAGCTAGTGTCCATCCATAAATAACTTAACAAGTGTTGGGCACAGGGTAAGTTTCCAAGTCATAAATGAGAAGTTTTTCTGATGAGCAAGGCCGCACAAGGGTTTCCGTTGAGGCGTACAAATCGTACTCCGCAGACGGAAACCCGCGGAGAACGCCGCTCATCGGAAAAAGGGCCATTTATGGATGGAAACTAGCTAACACTTTGTCCTTGCCCTGTCAACAACTGATCAATACAGTTTCTGGCCCAGTCACAAACCTTTACAATACAGTAGGTTCCGTGATACTTACGACCCGTGGAACAGACTCTTATCAGACCTCAGAGACTCCGTCCCGGGGACACCATCGGAATCGCTGCGCCAGCCTCCCCGTTTGATCGGGAAGCCTTTGAGGGCGGGATTGCAGTCCTCGAATCCCTGGGCTACCGGGTGAAGATTCCCGAAAGCCTCTTCTCTAAGCACGGCTACCTGGCCGGTTCGGATGTCGAGCGTTCGTCTCAACTGATGAAACTTTTTGAAGATGAAACAGTAGGGGCGATATTCTGTGCCCGTGGAGGGTTTGGCTCCATGAGACTCCTCCCCTTGTTAGATTTTGAGACCATCCGCGCTCAACCTAAAATCCTAATAGGATTCAGTGACATTACCGCCCTCCTGGTAGCCATTTACAGCAGGTGCAGCATGGTCACGTTTCATGGACCGCTCGTAACGACCCTGAACGAAACTTCTGAAAAGACCTGCTCCGGGTTGGTGGACGCAGTCGGGTCGAGTATGCCCCTGGCTCTAAAGCCGAGCAAACCTATGATCTTGAACCCCGGGAAGGTCTCAGGCCCAGTGCTGGGTGGGAATCTTACCAGCCTGTGCCACCTCATGGGAACACCTTATGAGCCACGCTTTGATGGGCATCTTCTTTTCCTGGAGGACCGGGGCGAAGCCCCCTACCGTATAGACCGGATGCTGTCTCAATTGAGCCTGGGAGGTCACCTGGATGGGGTTGCCGGGGTAGTTCTCGGGTCTTTTCTCGACTGTGGGTCTCTTGAGGATGTCCACACAATTGTAACAGAAGCCTTTCGGCACAGGGGCGTGCCTATTCTAGCCGGATTTGACCTGGGACACGGAACTGACAACCTCACCCTGCCCATTGGAATCAAGGCGGAACTGGATACGGAGGATGCCAGCCTCCGATTTCAGGAACCAGCCACGAACGAGGACAATGCATGAAGTCAGTACGGGATTTGATGCAGCGCGGCGTGGCAGACGGCGTCTTTCCGGGTGGTGTGCTCCTGGTTGCAAAAGACAGTGGAGTGATATTCTTGGAGGGATTCGGCCTCGCGAGACTCGCACCTGAACGGCCTCTGACAGTCGATGCAGTATTTGACCTGGCATCTTTGACTAAACCCCTTGCCACCACAGTCGCCTTGATGCTTCTGGTCCAGCAGGCAAAGCTGCATCCGGATCAGACGCTGGGCAATGCAATCTCAGATTTTTCAGGCACTGACAAGCAGTCAGTGACCGTTCGCCAGCTCCTTTCACATACGTCCGGACTGCCTGACTACCGGCCCTATTACAAGGAGCTTGTAGATCTCCCGCCATCTGAGCGAAAAGGCTCGCTCAGATCGCTGCTTCTTGCTGAAGAGCTGATTCATGGGCCGGGGGAGGCTAGTCTTTACAGCGATGTGGGCTTCATGATCCTGGAATGGATAGTCGAGGTCATCGCGCAAAAGCCCCTTGACGATTTTGTACGAAAATCCGTCTATGGTCCGCTCGGACTCAACCATCTCTTCTTTGTCCCCTCAAACGGTGGTGGAAGGAGAAACGACCTGCCGTACGTGGCGACTGCAGACTGTCCGTTGCGGCGGAGAATCCTGGATGGAGAAGTGCATGATGAAAATGCCTCTGTTGCGGGAGGTGTGGCAGGACATGCCGGGCTATTTGGGACGGCCCGGGATGTATATGGCCTCCTCAACGAACTCCTAAGTGTTCATGCGGGAAGACCGAATACAGGGCTATTTAACGGGGACGTAGTCCGAACCTTTTTTGAGCGGCAGTCTGATCTGGGGAGTTGGGCTCTAGGGTTTGATACCCCCACACGGCCCGATTCGAGCAGCGGCCGGTATTTTTCTGATCAGAGTATAGGCCACCTTGGTTTTACAGGGACCTCGTTCTGGGCGGACCTTTCAAAAGATGTGATCGTGATTCTCCTGACCAACCGAATACACCCCAACCCGGAAAATGAACGAATCAAGGCTTTCCGACCCATTATTCACGATGCAGTCATGGAGGCCATGGGCCGCTGAATTACATGTTCAGCCGGGAACCCCGCCTTCGCTGAAGCCTAATTCGCCTTTTTGAGACGGCTTCTATAGCGGTTCTCAATAATATGTTCCGTTAAAGGCAGTCTTTGCAGGCTGCCAGGGGGCATCTCTTTTTGAATCAGGTCAATCCCCGTCCCCGCTCGTTGGAGAATAATGCATGGAACTCTACAGGCTAGGCACACGGCAACATCCCCTATACGCTTGGCAGCCTGTTTGCAAATGCGTTAACCCTAATGTTGCAAAAGTCGAGGATGCTGGAGATGCAAGGCGTCAAGGGTGAAGCTGTAGTAAGCTACTGCGAACCCTTGACAACGCAGCAGATGCGGTATCATCGGCTTTCCCGGAGGGTCAACAACTCGGCAAATATCATTTCCTCGTTGGACTTAACCATATGTGCATTCGTCCGAGACGCTCGGAAATTCATAAAACTCTTTACCACATTGGCTTTATCACATTCTTGCCGTATTGTTTATGCAACGTTAGGGTCAAGACTGTGCAGAAGATAGTCCCGTTGTGGTACCTGTCAGGAAATAATCAGTGCCCTGACTTCAAAAAGAGATACCCCCTGACAGCTCCTCATAATGGTTCCAAACGGAACATATTTTTGAGAACCGTTCTAAATGCTCGTAAGCGTGTGTTCGGGGCTCGCATCCCTCTATCACTCACGCAGAAAAGCAATTAAGTCTGCTTCCCCTTGAATGGCTCGTCGCGTCAGGACGAAATCGTATCTCACCGGGTCTTCTGGAACTATTTCCCTGAAAGCTTCAGTTATTTCTAAAGCTGTCCGCATTCCCGCCTGTTTGCGCCTTGTAATACCGAGAGACAGACAGACCCTGTGCATATGGATGTCCACCGGAACGATCAGCTTTGATGCGGGCACGTCTTTCCATCCTCCCGGATCCACCTGGTCTTGGCGCACCATCCACCGGAGGAAGAGGTTGAGCCGCTTGCAGGCGCTCCTGTTGGTGGGGCAGGGGACCAAATGACTCAACTTGTCGTCGGCGCATGTGGTCAGTTTAGTAGTAAAGGTGGTAAGGGCGGGCAAGACAGTGTCATTATTATTGAGTCCGGTCAGAAAACAGGCTTGCAGGGATCCATAGTGTTCCAAGATTTGCTTCAGGCCAAACAGCATGCAGGCAAACTTGTGGCCGGTGGTAACGCGGTGCTTGTAGTCTGCAAAGGTTCTATGAATCTCTTCATAAGTAGCTTTCTGCAGGAAAACCGAAGGTGATGGGATCATCCTTTGAAGGGCGCGGGCTACGCTCTTGTGGATCTGGGCTACCCTGCCGTAGGCAAGCGAGGACGCCACAAACGCCACGATTTCACGATCACTAAGGTCCTCATAGCCATAAAGGAATTCAACAGGGTCCGGATGAACAAATTCCCGCCGATTGTATTTCCGATACAGCTCTTCCAGTCTGTTTTTCATGTTTGCATGTATCGTGAGGAAACCGGGTTCTCTCGCCCGCTCCTTGCAGTCGCTTGAGTACACAGAGAACGCAGAGAAGATTCTTGAGCTTGGCCGGATTTTTTGACAGGAAAAATCAGGCCAAACAATCGGCCCCTGCCGGAGCATTTATAACGCGCGTCTTGGTATCGTTAAACAACACTATGAACATCTTACGCGACAGCGTGGCGTTTAAGCTGAATTGCCCCCTCTCAGCAATTCAGCTTAAGGAACTCTGAGTCTCAGCGTACTCTGTGAGAGACAAAAAGCCCTGGTGTGATTACTTATCCCCTATCAAGACAACGGTTTTCCGGACATGGCAAGCTCTTCCAGACCCTCTCGGTCCATTATTTTGATACGAGGGCCATCCACTTGGATCAATCCCTGTTTTGTCATCCTGGTAAGAATACGTGAAAGGGTCTCTGGAATAGTACCCAAGAGGCTCGCAAGTTGTTGTTTCGAGATCTTCAGATCAACAGGGCTTTCTCCGCCCTTTTCATCTGAAAGATTTAGCAGATAATCAGCCAGCCGCCCGGGTACCTCTTTGAGGGAGAGGTGTTCTACTTTAACCGTAAATTGACGAAGTCTCTTGGAAAGCATGCCCAGCATATTGAGGGCCAAAGAGGGGTTTTGCTCGATCAAGTCCGTGAAGGCGTTTCTGGGGAAAAAGAAAAGGCGACTTTTGGCAATCGCCTCGGCATGGGCGGGAAAATGCTGACCCGTGAAGACAGGAACTTCACCAAAGGGCTCGCCAGATTCGAAGATATGCAGAATCTGCTCTTTGCCTTCGACCGAGAGTTTGAAGATCTTTACCAGACCTTCGACAACCACATAGAAGCCGTCGGCCTCATCCCCTTCAGAAAAGATGATTTGGCCCTTTTTGAATTGCCTGTCAACCGCTATCTGTGTCAGATCTCTGAGCTGATCTTCGGGGAGTCCGCTAAAAAGGGGAATAGCAGAGATTATGTGAGGGGATTTTTCCAAGTAGCTTCATCTTTCCGGAAACTTTTTCCATGTTCACATCAGCCAAGTATTTCTCTGTATTCATCGATCGATTTCATATCAAGGCTGACTATTCTTTCGGCAAGCATCTGAACTCTGGGGCGGGTGTCTGTGATAAATCTCTTTGCTACACTCAGTTTGTGTTCCGACCTTCTTGCGTTTTCCAGCAGCAAAATCCCCATAAAGGTTTCAACGGCCATATCGACTAATGCCCTGGCATGATATTCTGTGCAAGTGTGGTCATTTTGTTCTTTGACAAAGGCGATTGACTGTTCCAGGAACCTTTTACACTCATCAGTTTTCTCAATAAGACTGTTGAATGAGTCGGGGTAGCCATTGTTCTTTTTGCTTTCCAACATTCTAAGGAAAAGGCCTGAAGTTACCCCGCCAACCGCACCTATGATCTGAAGCTGTGACGTCCCTTCGTATATTGTGGTTATCCGCGCATCCCGATAAAGGCGCTCAACCTCATGGTCACGCATATATCCGGCGCCGCCAAAGATTTGAATCGCGTCATAGGTTACTCTGTTACACATCTCTGATGCATAATACTTAATCATCGGTGTAAGCAGGCCGGCAAAGCGCTTTACTTCTTTAAGTTCAGCGGTGGTCTCTTTATTTTTTTCTCCAAAATGATCGAGTGTATATTGTAGGTCAACAACCATGGATGCGTCATACAGGAGGCTTCTTGCAGCCTCAATCTGCACTCGCATCGACGTCAACATGTCAAAAATGGGAGGGAATTCGATGATGGCCTTGCCGAATTGTTTTCGCTGCTTTGCATATTGCAATGCCTGTGTGTATGCTGCCTGAGCGATCCCTACGCTTTGGGCACCAATGGCGAGCCTCGCCCCGTTCATCAATTGCATTACATAACGGGTTAGACCTCTTTTGCGCTGGCCCACAAGGTGAGCACGGCAGTTTCGGAATTGAAGCTCACATGTTGGAGAGCCGTGAATGCCGAGCTTATCCTCCAATCTGCGGACCAACAGGTTCTCATCTCTTTCATACAGAAAGAGACTCAACCCCCTGCCTCCGGACGCCTTTTCCTCCGAACGGGCAAGGACAAGTAAAACTTCGCCGCACCCATTCGTGATGAAGTGCTTGACGCCATTCAGGAACCATGCATCTTCCTTCTCATCATAAGTCGCCCTCAGCCCCACTGCCTGCAGGTCTGATCCTGCCTCCGGCTCCGTCAGGACCATGGCTCCCGTGTATTCGCCCGAGCTGAACCCGGGAAGGTATTTTTCCTTTAATTCCGGGCTCGCAAATTCGTTAATCGTCTCGGCAATCTCTTGCAGACCGAACAGGGTCATGAAGCTCGCATCTGCCCGCGATACAATCTCTATGGCCATTATGTAGATGGTCATGGGCAGGTTCAGGCCACCGTACTGCCGGGGGAGCGTAAACCCGAATAAGTCGGCCTGGGCCAAGCGTTTCAGCGTTTCCCGGGTGCCTTCCGCAAACGTTACTTCATTGTTTTCCAATTTGCATCCGACAATATCAACATCACTGGCGGAAGGTGCCAATGTTTCAGCCGCTATCTCTCCGACTAACGACAAAACTCGGTGGAAATTATCTTGTGCGTCTTCAAAGTCTTCAGGGGCAAAGGGATATTCCTTGTGCTCGGCATACTCCCTTTCCCTCAGGTCTGTGATACGTCTGAGACGTGAGTCGTCAAGATGAAACTTGATGTCTTCGTTATCAGTGAAAAAATTCGCCACGGCTAATCCTTTTTCTTGTAAGCTTTGATCATTTTCGGGATCACCTCATGAAGATCTCCCACAATGCCATAATGAGCCACTGAGAATATTGGAGCCTGTGGATCGGTATTGATCGCGATTATTCTTTGAGACTGGTCCATCCCGGCCCTGTGTTGTATGGCCCCGGATATACCGCATGCTACATATAAGTTGGGACGCACGGTAACACCTGTCTGTCCGATCTGGTATTCGGGTTCTATGAAACCGGCATCCACAGCGGCTCGTGACGCCCCGACTTCTCCCCCAAGTGTTCCCGCAAGTTCATGGATGATTTCGAAATTCTTTCGTGAACCCACACCCATGCCGCCGGCGACAATGATCTTGGCAGGTTTAAGATTGACCTTTTTTTCAGCCTTAACGCGTTCAACAATGCTCAGTATGAAGTCTTCCTCTGGTATCTCTGGTTTCAGTTCTATGATTTCGCCTTTTCTCGAGTAATCCGGATCCGGCTTCCTCATGACGCCTTCTCGGACAGTAGCCATTTGGGGTTTTGTTTCAGGCGTCGCAATGGTCGCTATAATATTTCCACCAAAAGCCGGACGAATCTGGAGGAGAATTTCATTCCACTTTTTCTTCCCGAAGGCGTAACTCCCTATCTGCAAAGCAGTACAATCGGCCGTCAGACCTGTACTCATGCGGGACGCGATTCTGGGCGCGAGGTCTCTTCCTATCTTTGTCGCGCCTATAAGGAGGATACTTGGCCGGTGCTTTTCGATCAACTCGACAGCAATCCTGCTGTGGGGCAGGGTCAAATAGAACTCCAATCGAGGGTGCTCGGCTACAAAAACCTTGTCGGCCCCATGAGCAATTAGTTCAGTACCGGCATCTGAAAGGCCATGTCCGATGATGAAAGCAACCAGCTCAGAACCCAGTTGATCGGCAAGCTCCCTACCTTTCCCGAGGAGTTCAAGGCTCACATCAGCAATGGCTGATCCATCGTTTTCTACATATACCCAAACACCGTTTTCCATGACTTTTCCATTCAAATGATATGCTCGTTGATCAGTTCATTCAAAAGGTCCCTAATCCCCTCGTCTGATGTATCAATAGATTTTGACTCAAGGGGGGGTGTTAGTTTCACACTCTCTACACTCTTTATCCAAGTTGCAGACCCCTGGAAGCCGCATATTTTGGCAGGGCACCCAAGCTCCTCGAGATTCCAGAAAGGGATCAGGAGTCCCTTGTTTGCGAGCCTCTCTTGTTCGTCTTCACTCTTGGCCCCGAGTGCGGTCTTCCCCTTTTTCCAAAACATCATGCGTTTTGCGGATTGAGGCCTCGGTCTTTCTGCTGAGTTGGTGACTGTGATGAGAAGTGGAAGCCTGCCACGTAATTGTTCGTATCCTCCCTCGATTGTACGCCGAATGATTATATCATCTCCGTTCAACTCTTCGATCGATTCTGCAAATGTGACCTGAGGTATTTTTAGCTTCTCGGCTATTTGAGGGCCTGTCTGGGCCGTATCACCATCAATGGCCTGCCTGCCGCAGAATATGAGATCAAAATCACCACTCTTCCGTACGGCTCTTTCCAGTACGTGCGATGTGGCAAGTGTGTCAGCTCCTGCAAATTTCCTGTCACTCAAAAGCACTGCATGATCAGCGCCTCGGCTCAGGGCATCTATGAGCACTTCGACGGCCGATGGTGGGCCCATGGAGATCACAGTGATCTCACCCCCGTATCGATCTTTGACACCAAGGGCCATTTCGAGGGCGAAGAGATCATCGGGGTTGACGACGGCTGGCAGAGCCTGACGATTTACTGTCCCGTCTTCCTTCAATACGTCGGCAGTTATATGCCGGGTGTCAGGAACCTGTTTGACCAAGCAAACCATACGATAAGGCATAGGCACCTCAAAAGAACTTTCCGTCTTCTATTTGAGAAAAAATCCGAGGGGTTTCCCAGAGCGGTTCTCAAAAACATGTTCCGTTTGCGGCAATCTTTCTAATTATAACTGGTTCAAAACGGAACATACTTATGAGAATTACTATAAACGAAAGGTCTCAGGTTGCGAGGATTAACAAAACTGCTGTTTGCTCATTACCCCATAAAGTGAAAAATCTGGTGGCATCCCCCAAAGACGCCACCAGCGTTTAACAGGTTTGCAGGAAATAGGCAACAATATTCACTCTTGCAGTCTGCGCAGATTATCCCTGGCAAAGTCTATGGTGGGATCGAGTTCCAGGGCAAGTTGATAATAACGAATTGCCTGATCCATATTTCCCATATCCCGATAATTAGAAGCCATATTGGCATAATCGATGGCAGAACTGGGATCTATACGGACCACATTCTGGAAACATTGAATGGCCTTTTCATGTTCCTTTAACTTGAAGTGACAGAATCCCATCAGGTTATAAACGTCGATTCTCTCCTTGTCGCAACCCTCGGCTCTCTCCAGGACTGAGATGGCCTTTCGGTATTGCCCCAAGTCTTTCAAGCATACCCCCATATAGGAATAAATACTGGCAATATCTTCCCGCTTTGGATCGAGTTCCAAAGCTTCCTCAAAAAATACCAGGGCTTCTGACAGCTTATTCATGAAAAGATGGCAAGACCCCAGGTAAAACTTCACATAATATTTCCCGGGCATCAAGACGTCTACCTTTTCCAATTCGGCTATTGCCCTTTCAGGATTACCGTTTTCGGCTATCAGCTTGGCTGAGAACATACCCACGCTGGTTCCTATGGCCCGTTCCCGGAAATGGGCGCCCGGTATGATCGTATAGAAAGAGGGAATCTCGAGCCTGCGATGGGTCACGTTGACAAAAATGACCTCCATGCCAATTCCGGACAAGGCGGAAATGCAGTTTTCCACCTCCACCTTTATGTTGTCATGGGAAAGATTGGGCAGCTCTGTGATGTCTTTCTTGCCGGAGGGCTTCATGACAAAGTCGGCTTCCTCAAGCGTTCTGAACTTGGGGAGACCGCTGGCCACGTAGTTGGATGATGAATTGAAACCACCCGCAAGCTGGGCTACCTCTGTCAAGGCTCGGCTCAAAGCCTTCTGGGGATCGGGTGTGGTGCCGGCAGTCCATACGATTTCGCTCCGTTCAGGGAAGGTGGACGGATCATAAGCGAGCACTCCCACACTGGGAATGCCTGTATCAAGCGAAAAATCAGAGATAAAGAGCCTGATACCCGCTTTCTTGTACTTGTCGAGCATCTCAAGGACCAGTGCATCAGTCACTGAGTCTGTGTTGATTTCAGGTAGCGCCAGTCTCTCCCGGCTAACAACCGACGATACATGTCTTTCTGTGATCTCGCATATGCCCTGGGAGAGCGCTTCCTCCACACAGTTCCCGGCTGACGGGCCGTTGAACTCGTTGATGGCAAAGAACCAATCAAAAGGAATGAGGACTTCTTCTTGTCTGGTCATATTGTAGGCCGATGTCCATTTCAAAGGGAGCCCTGAAAAGACTTCACGAGCCTTGTCCAAGTCGTCAGAATTGTCATGCACAGACAAGGCAATCAGCTCGAAGGGGAGGGCGCGATCTTTGAGGTTTCGATATTTCTCAACGAAAAAGTTCTCGGGATTTTTGTAAAAACTAAAGAAGCTGAATCTTTCAGCCAACTCCATGACAGCACTCGCCTCTGACTGCTGCGGGGTGCCCCCCTTCCCCATCTGTTTCTTTGTGCCTATGATCTCTATGGCATCCCGGCCGCAAAGGCTGAAAAACACGGGGATATCCAACCTTCCGTTGTCGATTCTCATGGTCTTTTCCAAGACGTCCAAATCGACCTCTTTTAGTTTGTCCTTAAACCTTTGCACCGTCTCCTCAGGTGTTAGGACCTTGTCCTGATCAAAGGTGACACGCTTGAAGGCATCCTCCATGACTACCTTACCCGCCATCTATATCCTCCCACATAATTCCGATTTCACCCATGTCAAAGGGATCCCCCTCATCCCCGGTGGGGACAGACAAGTCCATTTCGATACCACGGTTCATACTCCCGGACACATAACCTTCCAGGTCCAAAGCAACGTGCAAAAAGCCCATCTCTCTAAATCCCTGCACAATAGCTCTTTTGAGGTCACTACCCATAACCATTTCTTGCTCCGACTCATCCACCTCTATCCTCGCCGTAGACTCGTGGTGCCTTACCCTGCATTGCCTTAGCCCTCTCTCAAGAAGAAACGCTTCGGCCTCCTCAATCATCTTCAGCTTTTCCACGGTGACAGGGCTTCCATAGGGTATCCTTGAAGCGAGGCAGGCCATGGCCGGTTTGTCCCACTGGGACAGCCCCATCTCCTTGGACAGAAGGCGGATATCCTCCTTCCTCAGGTCGGCCTCCAACAGAGGGGCCATGATTCCTAATTCTTCGGCTGCCTGATGCCCTGGCCGATGATCTTCCAAATCATCCATGTTGGCGGCGTAGGCCACATGTTTTAGGCCTTTCTCCTTTGCTATCTCCAGCAGTTTCTCAAAAAGTGCTTTCTTGCAGTGATAGCACCTGTCCGGTTCATTGGCGACAAAGGCAGGGAGGCTCATCTCCTCGGAGCGGAAGATGATGTGCTGAATGCCGCTCTCCTTGGTAAATCTCTCAGCTTCCTCCTCTTCACGTACTGGATATATCTCTGAAGTGGCTGTTGCAGCGACCGCTCCTTCCCCAAGGGTTTCGTGGGCCACGGCCAATAGAAATGTGCTGTCCACGCCCCCAGAAAACGCAACCAAGATGGAACCTGCATCTCTGAGTAGATGAATGAGACGTTCTTTATTCTGTGTAACGCTCTCTTTAGCCATCTTGCGCAAATTCCGATAAAGCCGTTATAACCCCGCTCCGTCCTGTAATTACAAAAACCATTATTAGAGAGGTGATATGGCGTTATTTATCATACTTTGTTCACTGTATCATATTTTTTTGAGTGCCTCCATGTTTTGTCGCCTTGTTGTTAACAATCTGTGCATACTTTCCTAACGACAAGCGAGCATGCAGCGACTTAGACCCAAATCCGTGTTTTTTAGCAACAGAGGATTCTTATACATAGGGGCTTGCCGCTTCCGGCTTCAAATATATGGATTCAGATATAGGCCAGATTTGTCATTCACTACGCAAGAATTCCGGCCCGTCCGGTGCGGGTGTGCAGGACGTTATTTCTTGTTGACGCAAGTACCACAATGTGTTAGAAAACTTCAAACTTTTTTGTGAACGTTGAAACGAAACGTTCTTGGAACCCCCGATGGACAGCAAGGAATTCTCATATTTCCGCAAGAGATTGAACAAGACGCAGAAGGAGATGTCCCAACTGCTCGGGACTTCTGTTAAGGCAATACATAGCTATGAGCAGGGCTGGCGGTCTGTCCCAGGCCATGTGGAGCGGCAGGTATTCTTCCTGGTTTCCAGAAAGCGAGGAGGATTGAGTCGGCGGAAGTTGTGCTGGGTCATAAAGAAATGTCCTCGCGAGCAGAAGGAAAAATGCCCGGCATGGGAGTTTCAATTTGGTCGTTTGTGCTGGTTTATCAACGGGACTATGTGCGAAGGAACAGTCCAAAGAAATTGGAATAAGAAGATGAAAATGTGCAGGGACTGCGAAGTACTTCGGCCGCTACTGAATCTTGAACCAAGCAATTGAGTGCGGAAACGGATAAAGTGAGCCTCGATTTAAAGCATCGCGAGAAACTGATTTAATGGACTTATCCATTTCATTTCGGGGAGGTTATGGATGGACAGTGAAAGGAGGTGATGAAAGTCTAGTACCCGAGATTTAAGTTGAGGTTAAGAATCGCTAACGCAACACAACCTTGAGGAGGAAAGGCCATGAAGAAGTCGATAGCATTAGTAGCGGTATTCTTAGCAGTATTTGCTGTAAATGCAAACGCTGGTCAGCTGACGGTTG
>SDBU01003237.1_pt1 | contig 20837 bp, 19 predicted proteins | sample 2277071 | NCBI WGS metagenome assembly SDBU01 (sample SAMN10397929, study PRJNA504765) | marine sediment metagenome | isolation source: marine sediment core GS08_GC12, 126 cmbsf | place: Arctic Ocean: Gakkel Ridge, Loki's castle | collected 2008
GGTGGACACAGAGGAGGTACATGTGCCGGAGATAGAGGTTATCGAGGCCTTCGTGAGAGGCCGCTGCGCCGAAATACCAAGCCTCAAGTCGGACGGAGAGCGGTTATTCGCGGGGGGGGGGGCCGTGGTCGCCGAGCGGAATAGAGACGGGATCAGGATAGCGCCGCACAATGGCGAGCCGACGTGGCCAATGCGCAGGGAGATACTGGCGACCCTGGTGAGGCTGCAGATACACAAGGAAAAGATACTCGGGCGTCTCATAAGACTTGGATCAGAAGAGGCATTCAGGCTCAGCAGCACACGTCGTGTCTCGGGATCGCAGAAGGAAGAGACCCCCAGTGGGCGCATTACCCTTAACGTGACATGAACGAGAGTTGGTATTCCTGCAGTTTGGCCCTCGCTGATATCGATATGAACAAGATGATTGACCATCACTCTGTTGAGAGGAGCAAGTGCAATGCCTGAGTTTGTCAACCCGTTCAGTGGTGTGCTTCCCGGCCGCAAGCTGACCAAGCGCGAGCTCACGAGAGCGATTCGCCTTTCCCTGAGCGCTGAGGAGGAAGCAGTGCACCTGTACGAAGCGCTTGCAGACGCCACAGACGACTCTTTGGCCAAAGAGGTTCTTCAGGACATCGCCGATGAGGAACGCGTGCACGTCGGTGAATTTCAGCGCCTGATCAGCATCCTCCTGCCGGACGAAGAAAAGTTCCTTGCTGACGGTGCCGCAGAGGTGAACGAGATGGCCAAAAAAGTCGGCAAGGGCGGGGGCGAATGATCAGCTTCGGAAAGCAACGAGATCCCCACAGTGGCAAATATGAAGCGATAACAAGCAGGCGATTCTGAAAGGTCCCTCGTGGGAACGATGAACGAGACGCTGTCCGGTGTGGGCCGGCATGATACCGCGGGGAAAGGAGGTGAGAGCGGGCCCACGGGACAGGCTGGGCGAGGTGCGAGGGGACGGCGGCGACGTGCATGAGTGCAGCATGGGACCGTGAGTCCTTAATCGACCGGCGTTCAATCGAGAGGCTTTGCGGCTGAGCAAAGCCAAGAGGGACGACAAATAGGAGTGAGCCGTGCCCAAAGAAAGGAGCACCAATATGGGTATCAGAACTGTTGGTTCGTTTGTTTCGATCTTAGTCGCTTTTGTGTTCCTGACGCCGGTGTGTCATGCCGCAGAGCATCCGGCAGAACATCCGACGGCGCGCACTGCAGCGAAGAAGGGCCGTCCCTTGACCAAGGAAGCGCTGGCCAAGGCGATCCGACAATACGTGAAGGAGGACGCCGCCCTGAAGGGTGGGTATTTCCTGGTCTACGATGATGTAGCCAAGAAGGCTCTTGTCCTCTCGCTGGAGAAAGTCCATAAAGAGCGGCTCTCGAAAGTCGGCCCCCAGACCTACTTCGCGTGCGCAGATTTCAAGACCCCGCAGGGGAAAATCTACGACCTGGACGTCTTCATGAAGGGACCCGACAAGGATAACCTGGTGGTTACGGAGATCTCCGTCCACAAGGAGGCCGGCAAGCCAAGGTACACGTGGCACGAACAAAGAGGCGTCTGGACGAAGAAGCTGGAAGGTCCGGCGAGGAAGGCCGCTGAGCATCCGAAGGGTGCCGAGCATCCCAAGCGGGCCGAGCATCCCAAGCGGGCCGAGCATCCCACAGAACACCCGAAGTGAAGGTGCGGCCAGGACGCAACCAGCTTCGTGAATCGGGCAAGTGGCAGGAGTGCGTCACGTGAGGCGCCAGGCTGTCCGGCCCGCATAATTACTCGATCTACTCACACGTGGGAGTAGACGGAAAGCCTCACGACCACGTTCAGACCCGCTTCTTCTTCCAACGTGTGGATGATCAGGCTCACGCCGACGAGCCCATCTTCAACTGGTTGGCGCGACAGACAGCCCGTTGCCCATCTTGGTCGGAGCTCGTGAACCGGCCAAGAGCAGTGAGGAAAACGAGGCGTTAGATGGGCGATGAGCACAAGATCAACGTGGAGACCGACGCGCTGATCCTGGTGGACGTGCAGCGCGACTTCTGTCCGGGCGGGGCCTTACCGGTGAACCGCGGCAACGAAGCCGTGCCTGTGCTGAACGAATGGCTGAAGATCCGCAAGTTTCTGAAGATTGCACCACGCGATTGGCATCCCCCAAGTCACTGCTCATTCAAGCGCAACGGCGGACAGCGGCCCGACCACTGCGTGCAAGATACGCCGGGAGCTCAGTTTCACCCCGATTTGCACGCGCAACTCATCGATGTGATCGTCTCTAAAGGGACCGACCCAAAGAAGGAAGCTTACTCCGGCTTTGACGCGCCGGAACTCCTCATAGTGCTAAGAACCCATGACATTCTTCGGCTGTGGATTGGCGGCTTGGCCGTCGGCCATTGCCTCAAAGCCACGGCAATGGACGCCCGCAGGTATGGCTTTGACGTGTTTGTCATCGAGGACGCAGTTCGGGGCTTGGAAGTCAGGCCAGGCGACCAGGAGAGGGCTCGACGCAAAATGGAGGAGGCCGGCGTTGTATTCGTGCGGACGCAAGAAGTGGTGAAGGCCCGATCTGCGGCCGGTTTGTCAGTGAACCCGCAGGGTGATCCGGAGCAGTAGGGGAGGGGATGTCCCTCTCCCCCGCAGATTAGGCATCTTTTGATGCGGTTCTCTGGAGAGCAAGGAGGAGCATATGAGAGCAGCCGTTGATCCGGAACTCTGCCCGGGCTGCGGGACTTGTGAGGAGCTTTCTCCGGAGTCCTTTTCAGTTGGATGATAATCTTGTCAAAGTGAAACTGGATTCTGTTCCCGCGGAACATGAAGAAGCATGCCGCGACGCGAGGGATACGTGTCCTGTGGATGAACTTTCCGTTGAGGAGTGAGGACATCGAGGTTTCGTAGGTTGTCGGCCTCTCTTGGCCAATTCAAAAGAGGGAGAGAAACGTCATGGCTGCTGAACTAGACCTTTTTGCACAGATCAATACGCCGCAAGATCCGAACAACATGACGGATCTTGAAAAGAAGCACGTGCCCGCCATCACGGCTCCGGACAAAGTGAAGCCAGGCGAATGCTTCGAGGTGACCGTGGAAGTGGGCAAGCTCCTGAAACATCCGAATGAGAACGCGCACTTCATCGAGTTCATCGAGCTCTATGCCGGCCATGTCTATCTGGCGAGGATGGACTTTACGGCCCGAACGACCTGCCCGGTCATGAAGCTGTGCGTGAGTCTCGACAAGGACATCGGACCGTTGCGCGCGTTCGAACGGTGCAACATCCACGGTGTCTGGGGGTCATCAAAGCCGATCACCGTCGGTGAATAGGAACTCACATCACAGAGAGCACCCTGGCGGCGGGCTTCCCGTAAAACGTTGTCGTGGACGGCAATCTCATGACGTACCGGCGTCCCGATGACCTGCCGGCCTTTTGCGCGGAAATATCCAGAGCGCTGGATCGTTGAAGAACGGAGTGCGGACTCGAATTCGAGAGGAAGAGGTAATGAAGGTGAAAGTCGATCCGAGCCTGTGCGCAGCCGGCGCAAGTTGCGTGGCCATATGTCCGGAGGTCTTCAGGCTTGAAGGCGAGACATCCGAAGTGAAGGTAGACGTGGTGCCGCCGGAGCATGAGGACGCTTGCCGTAAGGCAGAAGACTCCTGTCCGACCGGCGCGATCTCCATTGAGGAGTGACGGAACGCATTCTCTGCTCTTCCTGTTCTGTCAGCGTGCCGCTGTGCAAACATCACAAGAACCACGGCTGCGAGAACGTACTGGATTGTCCGGATGGGGTCGCTGCTTGCCGGTCGGCCGTATATCCGGTGGACAACGCCGGCGAAACAGGATAAGCGAAGTTTCTTTTCGAGTTCAGAAAAGGGAGTCCGGAGGATGACTCAGGGAGGCAATGTAACTCTGAAAGGAGAGCCGGTCATGCTTGTCGGAAGTCCGATTGAGGTCGGTCAGGAAGCCCCTGATTTCATCGTCGTAGATGAGGACTTCTCGCCTGTCCGGTTGTCTTCATTCCGCGGCAAGCCGTGCATCCTATGCTCGGTAGTCTCGCTCGACACCGACGTGTGCGACGCCGAGACGCGCCGATTCAATGAGGAAGCTGGCCGCCTGGGTCAAGACGTCCAGATTCTTGTCATAAGCATGGACTTGCCGTTCGCCCAGAAACGCTGGTGCGGAGCAGCACGCGTCCGCCGGGTCAAGACTCTGTCGGACTATCGGGATGCTTCCTTCGGCAGCGCGTATGGAGTGCTCATCAAGGAACTGCACTTGCTGGCACGTGCTGTTTTCGTGATCGACGCGGAGGGACGGATCCGCTACAAGGAACTGGTCAAGGAGATCACAGACGAGCCGGATTATGAGAAAGCATTGGCCGCCCTCCGGCAACTGGTATGACTATGCTGAGGCACATCGCATCCGGACCGTGCAAAAGCGGAGAAGCGCATAGTTGTCACAACCTTATCTTTTTGCTGAAGGGGGGCCGAATATGCATGCAACGACAGCAGCCAACCTGCGAAGCGCTTTTGGCGGCGAATCCATGGCCCATATGCGCTACAAGATCTGGGCCGACAAAGCGGACACAGACGGATTCCCCAATGTCGGGCGGCTCTTCGGAGCCATTTCCTTTGCCGAGCAGGTACATGCGTTGAACCACTTCACAGAGCTGCGAAATGAAGGAGGAGCGTTTCTGGTCCCGTCAATGGCGGGCTTTGGGCTGAGCGCCACTTCAGAGAATCTGGCGGGAGCCATTGAGGGCGAGACCTTCGAGATAAATGAGATGTATCCCACGTACTTGAACTCCGCACAGTTTCAGAGTGAGAAGGGCGCGGAGCGAAGTTTCCACTACGCCCTTTCCGCAGAGAAAATCCATGCCGCCATGTACACTCAGGCCAAGCAGGTGGTGGATGCCGGCGATGACATGGACCTCGGCCCGGTGCAAATCTGCAGAAACTGCGGCCACACCTGCGAGGGCGAGATTCCTGACAAATGTCCTATCTGTGGTGTCAGCAAGGAGAAGTTTCAGACCTTCGCTTGAGGCAGGGAGAACAATAGCGTGCATGCCGCAGCACTGGAGGAGGTGTGACGAATGACCAGAGTACTACACATTCAAGCAACGCTAAGGGGCCGGGAGTCCTATTCGCTTCGCACGGCGCAGGCCTTCCTCGAAAGCTATCTCGATTCCCATGCGGGTGACGAGCTAGAGACCCTCGACCTGGCGACAGGAGAAATCCCGGAATTTGATGCTGCGGCAGTATCCGGCAAGTATCACCTAATGGCAGGCCACTCCTCGACCAGCGAGGAGGTGGAGGCCTGGAAGGCGATAGAGGCGACCATTGATCAACTGAAGAGCGCGCATAAACTTGTGCTTTCGTCCCCCATGTGGAACTTCGGCATCCCGTATCGCCTGAAGCAGTACTTCGATGTCATCGTTCAGCCGCGGCACACGTTCTCCTACTCTCCGGAGGATGGTTACACGGGATTGGTGACCGGCCGACCCGCCATGCTGATACTGGCACGCGGAGGTGAATACGCCCCTGGCACGGACACAGCCGTTTTCGATCTTCAGTGGCCTTACCTGGAGTGCATTCTCCGGTTCATCGGTTTCACGGAGATAGATTCGATTGTTGTAGCGCCGACACTCCAAGGCGGTCCAGAGATTGCGGAGCAGAAGCTCGCCGAGGCAATCGCCGCAGCGCGCGAGAAGGCAAGGGCTTTCTGAAACAAGGACGGCGGTGTTCCAATGCGAAGACGTGCGAGCACACAGGATCCTTGGGAGAGGAGAAAGAAGTCATGGCGCTATTGCCGATCAGAAGGGTCTCGGCGGATATGTCAAGCATGCTTGATGAGATGAACCGAATGATGGACGCGTGGTTCGGTCAGCCATCCCGCGCCACGGTTCGGGAGGGCCTGTGGCACCCCACAATAGACGTCTACAACCGTGCTGATGATGTCGTCGTGGAGCTGGAACTCCCCGGCATCAAGGTGAAGGACGTGAACATCTTCGTCGAGGAGGACCATCTCATGGTGGAAGGCACGCGCAGTCGCTCAGGCGCGTACAAGAAGGAGGATCAGTACTATCTGGAGAGAGCCTTCGGTGGGTTCCACAGGGTCATACACTTGCCAGTCAGCGTGGATCCCGACAATGCGAAGGCGACGTACTCCGAGGGGGTGCTGGGGATCACTTTGCCGAAGACCACGAGAGCCAAGGGCAAGAAGATTGAGGTGGCTGCCAAGTAGTGCGTCCTGCAACAGGAAGAGCAGAGTGCAGGCTCAAGGTCCGGCCCCGGCCTTGAGCCTGCTCCGATTAAAGCCATCGGCTCTCCTGCAAGTCCGTAAGGGGATTCCTGCCCACGGCATTTTCGCGAACACGCCGGAAGGCGCGAGGCCGATCATCTTCCAGCGGTGGTGACGCATTCAGATTGGTTGTGGGCAAACGTGGACGCGGCCGTATCTTAGGATAGATTCGCTTGCACCCAGGCCCATCTTCTGAGACGATACGGAGATGTGATGACCACAGGCGGAGGCAAAACCCCGATTCTGAAGAGGAAGCCGCCGATGCGGCGGGTCCTCATCGCGGCTTTTCCCTGTATTGCCGGTTCCGTGTACTACTTCGGCTGGCGCTCGCTCGCGGTAACCCTGGTTTCCTGTTTAGCTGCGTTTCTGGCAGAGTATGCCTTCTGCAAGCGCCGAAATGAACCCGTGGGTGAGGATGTTTTCGTCACCGCCGTACTCTTTGCTCTGGTCATGCCGCCCACCGTGCCGTGGCACGTGGTCATCATCGGGGTGGTCTTCGCCATCGTCTTTTCGAAGCAGGCTTTCGGCGGATTCGGCTGTAATACTTTCAATCCCGCGCTGTCGGGACGATGTTTTGTTTATGTCTGCTTTCCCGTCGCCCTGACCAGTACCTGGGCTCCAGCGGCCCAGGGCTCCCTCGGCGCGCTTGCCCAGTGGTCCACTGTGTCAGGCCCGGATGCAATCAGTTCGGCCACTGCCATGACGCTGATGAAAGCAGGCGAATACGTGCCAAGCGGCTCTGACCTGTTCTATAAGCTCTTGCTTGGCAGGTTGAGCGGCACCATGGGAGTGACCAGCGCGTTGCTGATTCTTCTGGGCGGCGTTTACCTCTTTGGCACGAAGACTGCCAACAGGACCCTGATTGTTACGGTTATTGGAGTCTATGCCCTTTTGAATCAGTTGCTGCACTCGTTCGGCGTGGGGAATATCCCGGGGGCCGTGCCGGCTCTGCTTGGCGGCGGCTTTCTGTTCGGGGCCTTTTTCATGGTGACCGACCCCGTGACTGCGCCGCGCACGAGTATTGGGCGTGTCATTTACGCGGCGCTTATTGCGGTCTGCACGTTCGTGATAAGAAACTATTCCATTTTCAACGGCGGCATGATGTTTTCCATCCTCTTGGGAAACATGTTTGCGCCAATTATCGACCATGCGGTCAAGTCTTACAGCAAGACTAACAAGGCTGTTACACCGTAGACTATGCGAGGAGCCGTTCGCTGATAACCGAGAAAGCTGAAGACGAAGGACCGAAGCGGCAGATGCTTGGAGAACGTCTCCGCAGCAAGGCGTCTTACCCGGTGATCTATATGTTCATTGTGACGTTCTTCTTCACCGTCATTCTGGTGGGTCTGGCTCGAGGCACGCGCCTTCGAGTGGAGGCAAATCGGCAGATCATGTTCGAGCGAGCGGTGCTCATGGCTGCGCTGCCCGATGAGGTCAAGGCTGCGACTCGTTTGCCTGAGGTCCACGACATCTTCATGAGCAGAGTCGAAACCGCGGATGCTTCCTCTGGCGGGGCTTATCGGGTGATGAGGGCAGGCAATTTGGAGGCCTATGCGCTTCCGATTGAAGGCCAGGGCTTTTGGGACGTCATCAAAGGTGTCATTGCGATCAGGCCCGACAAGAAGACCATTGTGGGAATCGCCTTTCACGAGCAAAAGGAAACCCCCGGATTGGGCGCCGAGATCACCAAGCCGTACTTTCGCCGGCGCTTCGCCGGCCGCAAGATGGCTTCCGGCGAGAGGCACATGGCCTTGGTGCCCGTGGGCGCTGAAATCGGCGAAAATGGCGTCCAGGTGATAACCGGCGCCACTCAGACATGCAACCGGCTGGAGAAGATTATTAACCAGGCCATCAAGAATTGGCATCACTCAGCGCCTGATAGCGAAGAGACTCAAGAATGAATCTGCCACGGCCTCAGCGGCTAACGATACGGTCCATCGCCGCTGAGGGTATTTGGGGAAACAATCCCATCTTTCGTCAGGTCCTGGGCATTTGCAGCACCCTGGCCGTGACCAATCTGGTACTCAATACTGTAGTGATGTGTGTGGCCCTGACCATCACTCTGGCAATGAGCAGTCTCACAGTCTCGCTCCTGCGAATCTGGACGCCTCGCAAGATCCGGATGATGGTTGAAACGCTGATCATCGCCTTCTATGTCATCGTGGTCGATCTCGTGCTTAGGGCATACTGGCCCGAAATGAGCCGTAACCTGGGACCGTACGTAGGGCTAATTATCACTAATTGCATTATCATGGGGCGGGCCGAAGCCTGCGCGAATTCCCAGCCCCCGGCGCGAGCGTTTTGGGACGGGCTTTTCAATGGGATCGGCTACAGCCTGCTCCTGCTGGCCATCGCGGTTCCTCGCGAACTGCTCGGTATGGGCACATTGCTCGGAGTCGCGATGCCGTATTTTTCCTCGCCATATTGGGACAAGTGGAGCATCATGGTGATGCCGCCTGGCGCATTCTTCATGCTGGCGCTCGCGGTCTGGCTATTCCGCACGATCCAGCCCGAGAAGGAGGGGCAATGAAAGTCAGTCCGGAAATCCTCCAGTTATTGGTCGTGGCCTTCAGTGCCGCATTGACCGAGAACATCCTGCTCACCAAGTTCTTGGGCATGTGCCCGTTTCTGTCAGTGTCGCGTCAAGTCAAGAGTGCCGCCGGGCTTGGATGGGCCGTGGTCTTCGTCCTCACAGGCACCTCCGTCGCCAACTGGCTGGTCTACTGGGTTGTGTTAGTGCCTTTGAATCTGGAGTTCCTGCGGTTCATTCTGTTCATCATCACTATTGCGGCGTTTGTCCAGGTTGTGGAGATGATCCTGGACCGCTACTCGCCGGTGCTCTATCAGAGTCTGGGTATTTTCCTGCCCTTGATCACGGTGAACTGCGCCATCCTCGGCGGCTCCCTTTTCATGGTCATACGGGAATACAATCTGCTGAACGCCATTGCGTTTGGCCTCGGCAGCGGCGTCGGATGGATGATTGCCATCCTTGCCATGGCAGCGATCAGAGAAAGGTTGGCGGCGAGCCGGATCCCTCGAGGGTTGCAGGGTCCGGGCATCACGTTGATTATCGTTGGCCATATGGCTTTGGCGTTCATTGGATTCACAGGCGTCTTGACGGGATGAGCCGGGTGGCCGGGCTTGTTGCGCCCCGGGTTGCTCGGAGCGCGAAAATGCCATGCGAAACGTTTCATCATGTTCATCCCGTTTATGAGATAAGCGTTGGCTGAAGAGGTTGACGCAAATGTCTTGAAAAGCAGAGAAGCTATTCGCGTTTGTTCGTCGAGGCCCTGCGTGATTGCGATCATCATATCCGTGTTGGTCATAAGTGCGATAGCCGCCGGCTTGGCCGCAGTGCTGGTGGCAGCGGACATGTTTATCAGCAATTACGGCATATGTGACATTACGATCAACGATGAAAGAACGGTCAGTGTGGATGGCGGCTCGTCTCTTCTGGACTCCCTCATGGCGAATCAGATCTTCGTTCCGAGCGCTTGCGGCGGAAGAGGCACCTGCGCATACTGCAAGGTGAAGGTTCTTGAGGGCGGCGGCCCCTTGATGCCGACCGAGGAGCCATACCTGAATGAGGAGGAACGCAGGGACGCTGTTCGACTGTCGTGTCAGGTCAAGGTTCGGAATTCGCTGCGAATTGAGATCCCCGAAGAACTCCTGAGCATCAAAGAATACGTTTGTGTGTGCATCGGCGTTCGGGATCTTGCCCACGACGTCAAGGAGTTCCGGTTCAAGTTGAAGGAGCCCGCCGAGATATCCTATATCCCTGGTCAATACGTCCAGTTGCTGGCCCCGGCCTATGACGGCAACGAAGAAGTGTACAGGGCATATTCGATCTCCTTCGATCCCGCTGAGAAGAACATGATTGAGCTGGTGATCCGCTTGATCCCAGGCGGGATATGCACAACATGGTGCTTCAAGTATCTCAAGGTGAACGAACAGGTCAAGATGAACGGTCCGTACGGCGAGTTTCATCTGTCCAATGCCGACGCCCCTATGCTGTTCGTCGCCGGCGGGTCAGGCATGGCGCCTATCAAGTCCATGCTGCATCAAATGAAGAACACCGGAGATAAGAGGGACACCACCTATTTCTTCGGCGCGAATCAAATCAATGAACTGTTCTATCTAGATGAGATGGCCCGGTTCGAGAAGGAACTGCCCAATTTCAAATTCGTTCCAGTGGTTGGGAACCCCGAGAAAGGGGCGGACTGGAACGGCGAAAGGGGCCTTGTCACTGAAGCCCTGGATAGATGGCTGAACGACGCATCCGAATACGAGGCTTACTTGTGCGGAAGCCCTGCAATGATAGACGCGGCCATTGCGGTCCTTACTGGCCACGGCATGAATCAAGAAAACATCTTTCACGACAAATTCGCTTAGGAGGCCGTTGAAGAAGTGTGGCTCCGCCGCCCTCGGCGGAGGTCGCCGAGCCTACTCCGCCGAAGGAGCTTCGGCTCCGAAGGCTGGACGCGCCAGAGCCGGTATGGCGACGGTGCGAAGCGCAATCCGCCGCGGCGGACCGCGGCGGGCGCCACACCGAGTAGGGGCGCACCGCCGTGCGCCCCTACGATCGGCGGGAACTTCGGGTTTTCGCCCACTGTGCACTTCTTCAACGGACGGTTAGGAAACGTCGGAGCCATGAAGCGCTCGCCACTGATGCAGCGGTTGGATGAAATACTCCGTTCTTCGAAGCTGTCCGCCGGCGGTTTCCTCGGCAACGACCGCCGTCCACTGGAAGAGATCATCGAAGCCGACCTGAGAACCGTATCGGCTTCGGCGCACAGCCTGGCTGAGATTGCCGGCCGCATGAGGGCCATCACCGCCGCTGCCAGGCGCGGCCAGGAAATGACCGTGACGGTTGATGACAAACTGGCGGCCAGGGTGATGGCAGTCCGCGGGCTCATCCCGTGTCCCTGGCCTCATCCGGGGCGGTTCGAAAAGCTGGTCACCAACATCGAGCGGAGGGATAGCGGCAAGTCAATTCGTTGGTCGGATTTGAACATCCATATGATTGAAGCGCATGGCTTCTTCGAGGGCCGCGGGTCTTGTTTTCGGATTGAGCCGCGGGAGTTGATTGAGATCGTATTCTGGCGATGATTGCCCAGCGCACTCCAACATGAGCCTGAGGAATGAAGAGTTGGTATGAAGTCGCTATCCGATGAGGGATCGAGAAAAGAAAGCGTGGAATGGAGCTATGACGGATCTGCACAATTCGGAGACTGAGTCTGAGGCCCTGGAGACGCGTGAGTGGCTGGAATCCCTTGATGAAGTCCTCGAACGGTCGGGCCCCGAACGGGTCCGGGAACTTCTTCGGGAGCTTTCATTCCGCGCACACAGTCACAGTGTCCGCATTCCGTTCACCGCCAATACACCCTACATCAACACGATACCTGCCAACGAGCAGCCCCCGTATCCAGGCAACCGAGAAATTGAGCGGCGAATAAGGAGTATCATTCGCTGGAACGCCATGGTAATGGTCGTGCGCGCTAACCGCAAGGAAGAAGGCATCGGCGGCCACATATCCACCTACGCATCTGCTGCCACGCTATATGAAGTTGGATTCAATCACTTCTTCCGGGCCAAAACCGACAAGCATCCGGAGGACTTGGTTTATTTTCAGGGTCACGCGTCCCCGGGGAACTATGCCAGGGCTTTCCTGGAAGGCCGCATCACGTTGCAGCGGGTCGAGAATTTTCGCCATGAACTTCATGATGAACCCGGACTGTCATCCTACCCTCATCCGTGGTTGATGCCGGACTTCTGGAATTTTCCCACCGTGTCCATGGGGCTCGGTCCGATTATGGCCATCTATCACGCGCGCTTTATTCGTTATCTTGAGGACCGAGGGCTCAAGAAGCCCTCCGATCAAAAGGTATGGGCGTTCATGGGAGACGGCGAGACGGACGAGCCGGAGTCGCTCGGTGCCGTCAGCCTGGCTTCACGAGAGCATTTGGATAACCTCATCTTTGTCATCAACTGCAATCTCCAGCGCCTCGATGGCCCTGTGCGCGGTAATGGAAAGATCATCCAGGAGCTTGAGGCGGTGTTCCGCGGAGCCGGATGGAACGTCATCAAGGTCATCTGGGGCAATGATTGGGATCCCCTGCTGGACAAGGACAAGGACGGTCTTCTGGTCAAGCGCATGGATGAAGTGGTGGATGGTCAATATCAGAAATACGCCGTGGAGGTCGGGGGATACATTCGAAAGGATTTCTTCGGCAAGGATCATCGACTCCTTGACATAGTCAAGCATCTCTCGGACGAACAGCTCCAGAAATTGCGGCGCGGCGGCCACGATCCGGACAAAGTCTACGCCGCGTATAAGGCGGCGACGGAGCACAAGGGGTCCCCGTCGGTGATCCTCGCTCAGACCATCAAGGGATACGGTCTCGGTGCAAGCGGCGAAGGCCGCAACATCACTCATCAGCAGAAGAAGCTCAACGAAGAGGAACTCCGCGCTTTCCGTTCCCGCTTCGGCATCCCCATCTCGGACGAAGATGTGGGCGAGGCTCCTTTCTATCGGCCCCCGCAAAACAGCCCGGAGATGGAGTATCTTCAGGAGCGCCGCAAAGCACTGGGCGGTTACGTTCCGGAGCGCCGCCCCATGCAGACCAAGCTCAGAGCGCCCAATGATGAACTCTTTAAGGAGTTCTTCGAGGGGTCGGGCGGGCGCGAAGTCGCCACCACAATGGCTCTCGTTCACATGCTGTCCAAGCTGATGGAGGACAAGGAGATCGGAAACCTTATCGTGCCGATTATTCCCGACGAAGCGCGTACATTCGGCATGGACGCCCTCTTTCGAAAGTTCGGCATTTATTCCCACCCCGGCCAATTGTACGAGCCTGTGGATAAGGACAATCTACTCTACTACAAGGAGGCGCGGGACGGACAAATCCTGGAAGAGGGCATCACCGAAGCCGGGGCCATGTCCTCCTTCATCGCGGCCGGAACGGCCTATTCGAACCACGGTATCAACACAATACCATTCTTCGCCTTCTACTCCATGTTCGGTTTCCAACGCATCGGAGATCTGATCTGGGCCGCCGCTGACGCCCGGTGCAAGGGGTTTCTTGTCGGCGGCACCTCCGGCCGAACCACCCTCGCGGGTGAGGGCCTGCAACATCAGGATGGACACAGCCACCTGCTGGCCCTCAGCGTGCCGAACCTCCGCGCCTACGACCCGGCTTTTGCCTTCGAAACTGCGGTGATCGTCCAGGACGGCATCCGCAGGATGTACGAAGAAGGAGAGGACATCTTCTATTACATCACCGTAACGAATGAGAAATACCCTCAACCGCCCATGCCCGACGACGTGAGGGATGGAATCCTGAAGGGCATGTACAAGTTCCGCGCGTCCGGGAAGGACTCAGGACACAAGGCCCAATTGCTGGGGAGCGGGGCCATCCTCAATCAGGCTCTGAAGGCCCAACAGATGTTGGCGGAAAAGTATGACGTGGCCGCCGACGTCTGGTCCGTGACCAGTTATAAGGAATTACAGCGCGACGGCCTCGATGTGGAACGCTGGAACATCCGCCATCCGGACCAGGAGCCGCGAGTGCCGTACGTGACGCAATGCCTCGCCGACGCGCCGGGGCCAATCGTGGCGACGAGCGATTACGTGAAGGCCCTGCCCGATACTGTCTGCCGCTGGATGCCCAGGAGAATGGTCGCACTTGGAACGGACGGCTTCGGACGGAGCGACGGAAGAGAGTCCTTGCGCGATTTCTTCGAGGTCGATGCCCCCCACATCACCTTGTCAGTTCTGGCCTGTCTCGCCAGGGAGAATAAGATTGAGCCCCGCGTGGCAAAAGAGGCGATGAAAGATCTTGACATTGATCCCGAGAAACCGAATCCCTGGGTCTTGTAGCAGGAAAGGTTGTGAAAAATGACAACTGAATTCAAGCTCCCCAAACTCGGCGAAGGCACTGAAGCAGGACAAGTAACCAGACTACTCGTGTCGGTCGGCGACATCGTACAACCCGATCAGCCCGTCATCGAACTGGAAACTGACAAGGCTACCGTCGAAGTGCCCTCTCCGATTGGGGGGACCGTCAAGGAGGTCTGCGTCCACGAGGGGGATGAAGTCAAAGAGGGCCAGGTCATTCTCATCTTGGACGGAGGAACGGAAATCGCGCCCGTTGCCGCGAAACCAGTGGAAGAAGAAGAGAAGGCCCCAAGACGAGAGAAGACACCTGCTGAAGAGACGCGGCCCGAGGGAAAGCCCGAGGAGAGAACAAAGAAGCCGGTTGAAGAGATTTCCGCTGTGGAAGTTCCCAAAGAACGCCCGGCCGAAACGGAACCGGCTGGAGAAGAGAAAGAAGCTCCCGAAGAGGAGGGTCCGGCTGTTCGGGTCCCTGCTGCGCCTTCTGTGCGCAAGTTCGCCCGTGAAATGGGCGTTGATATCTCCCGTGTTTCAGGCTCGGACACGAACGGGCGTGTGTCCGTTGAGGACGTCAAAAGGTACGTCAGACAGATTATGAAATCCAACGAGCGGCCGGTCGTGGCGGGTTCCCCCTCTGCTCCGCCGCTTCCGGACTTTGAGACGTGGGGCTCGGTAAGAAGGGAACCGATGAGCAATATCCGTCGCCGAACCGCCGAACACCTTAGCTTCTGGTGGCCGCAGGTGCCGCAGGTCACCCAGTTCGATCAGGCCGACATCACAACGCTGGAGCAGGAAAGAAAGCATGTCTCGAAAAGAGTTGAAGAGGCCGGCGGCAAACTGACAATCACCAGCATAATGGCCAAAGTCGTCTCCACAGCCTTAGGACTCTTCCCGCAGTTCAATGCATCTGTCGATATGGAGCAAAAAGAAATCATATACAAGGAGTACCATAATATCGGAATAGCCGTGGATACGGAACGCGGCCTCCTCGTGCCTGTCCTGAAGGACATCGATCGCAAAAACCTGATCCAGATTGCCACAGAAATATCCAGTCTTGCCGAGAAGGCCAGGAATGGCAAGATCCATCCCGACGACCTCCACGGGGGCACGTTCACGATAACCAATCTTGGCAGCATCGGCGGAACGCATTTCAGCCCGGTTGTCAACTCCCCCCAAGTCGCCATCCTGGGTATCGGCCGCGCCTTCCAGGAGCCCCGTTTCCAGGAAGACGCGGCCGAGACTCGCGTGGTCCTGCCGCTTTCTCTGTCTTACGACCACCGCGCCATAGACGGCGCTGACGGCGCGCGGTTCCTTCGATGGATTGTCGAAGCCCTTGAGCAACCGCTGCTCTTGCCTCTGGAGGGCTGAGCGTCGTCGAGCGGTTCTTTTTGTTGGAGAAAGACCTCGGAGCTGGAAGCCACACAAGTCGAAACATATTGTCCGTCTGGATAAGGAGACATGACGATGATCACGGAACTGAAGAAGGGCGCGTACTGGGTCGGGGTCGTGGACTGGGGCATCCGTCAATTTCATGGCCATGAACTTTCCACTCATCGGGGCACCACGTACAACGCGTACCTCATCGTGGACGAAAGGATTGCAGTCGTGGATACCGTCTGGAGGCCTTTCCAGGACCAGTTCATTGAGAACATCCGTCACGTCGTCGATCCGGCAAAGATCGACTTTGTGGTCGCCAATCACGCCGAGCCGGACCACTCCGGAGGCCTGCCGGCCCTCATGCGGCATTGCCCAAACGCAACGGTCGTCGTCTCCAAGCGCGGCGCTGAAAGCATCCCAGGACACTACCACCAGCCCTGGAACTTCAAGGCAGTGCAGACAGGCGACAAGATCAATATTGGAAAGAATGACCTGATGTTTGTGGAAGCCCCGATGCTCCACTGGCCTGACAGCATGTTCACGTATCTCACGGGTCACAACATTCTCATGCCCAATGATGCCTTCGGCCAGCACTACGCCACTGCCTTCCGTTTCAACGACCAAGTAGACCAGGAGGAACTGTACGAAGAAGCCATCAAGTATTACGCCAATATTCTCACTCCCTTCAGTAAGTTGGTCACTAAAAAGATCGAAGAGGTTATCGGTCTGAACCTGCCCGTGGATATGATCGCGCCGAGTCATGGTGTAATCTGGCGCAAGGATCCGCTTCAAATAGTCAAGAAGTACCAGGAATGGGCGGCACAAGATCCTGAGAAGAGCGCCGTCATCCTTTACGATACAATGTGGGAGGCAACTCGGCGCATGGCCGAGGCCATCGGGGAGGGGCTGGCGGCCGAGGGCATCCCTTACAAGCTCTTCCACATGGCCATTTCAGACCGGAACGACGTCATCACAGAACTGTTCAAGGCCAAGGCAATCATCATTGGATCCCCGACTTTCAACCGGGGGCTGCTGCCCACTATTACCCCGATCCTGGAAGACTGCAAAGGCCTGAGATTTCAACACAAGATCGGGGCGGCGTTCGGCAGCTATGGGTGGAGCGGCGATAGCATCAAGATCATCGAGCAGCATTTCGAGAAGTGCGGGATTCCGGTTGTCGCGGAAAGCGTGCGCGCCAAATGGCAACCTAACGCGGACGATATTGCAGCGTGCGAGAGCCTTGGCCGCAAGGTTGCTCAGGCCATAACATCAGGCTGAGGCAGCAATGCCCGTGAATGAGGCAGTGTGAATGTGATGATGTCCGTCCTATTCACGAGTACCGTGCAGAGGTAACGCGGTTCTCGGGTTCAAGCGACCAGTCCATCCTCGTGATTCATCGTAGAGTATCGACGTGCGACCGTTGTGCATACCGAAAACTCCATCCTGGCTGATGGAACCGAGAAGTCACGTCCGTGTCTGTGACACAACGCTTCCGACGGTCAGAGGATTCCATGAGCGATCGGTCCCTTCAGGGCTCCCCACGTACCATTCTCAAGCGACATCCGTCTGATGAACTGGCGGACTTCCTTTTCTGTCTTTGGGCGGCCACGTCCTCGGGATTTCCACTTCCAGTAGAGCCTGAAGCCTCGTCGATGCCAGCGGACGACCGTTTCCGGTTTCACGATTAGAAGAGGTGAGCGCCAGTTGCACCAGAGCTTGGACAGCCAGACCCAGAAGATTCGGTCGCGTTTGCGGAGCTTGGGGCGCTTGCTGCTGCGCTGCAGAGTGGCGAGCTGTTGACGAAGAGCAAGATTCTCTGCGGCGAGGTCTGACCTGTCACGGAGGAACGCCAGGAAGAAGGCAAGAATGATTCTGAATATCGACACTGACTGCTCTCCGAACGCGCGAAATCATCACCAGATGGTTCCGAAGAGCGTACACTTACCACTTGTCATAAGTCCAGACATACTAACGCTGACGGGATTTTCGGGAAGGACAGGGATGCCGTGCGGTCATCCGGTGACACTGTCGACGCAGAGGCAATTCAGTCATCGCATGGTCGACAAGTAATGGCCTTCTTGCTCCGCGCAACTGCAAACCGGCAAAAGTCGTCGTTGACTCTCGCGCAGGAGGTTGTTAGGATGCCTTCGGCTGTTTTGCCGTCACCGTGACGGCGGCTAAATGGGAAATTCCCACTTGGAGGCAAGAAGGGAGAACTCGTCATGTCAAGGTTCAAGTTGCTGCTCACAATCACGTGCCTGTGTGTGATCTCCGTTCCGGCGTGGGCAGCGGAGCTCGAGGGCCCACTTGCTGAATGGAATTTCGACGAAGGCAAAGGCGATGTTGCTCACGACAGCAGTGGCAATGGTCGCGACGCAAAGCTCTATGGCGCGACTTGGGTAAAGCAGAGGGACGGCTTCGCCATCAGCCTGGACGGTCTGGACGACTATGTCACCTGCACCGAGGGGAAGGCGCTGGACATTACGGGACCGATAAGCATTGAGGCATGGATCAAGCCGATGGTCGAAAGCCAAGGCCTGGCAGCTCTCTTCGGGGACGGGTTAAGTAGCTACCTGATGGGCTACTACACCCACTCCGCCATCTGCTTCTGGTTCATCGGGGGCGGGGGGAATAAATGCGCGGGGAGAGTGAATCTGCGCGAGTGGAATCACGTGGCGGGCACGTTCGACGGCAAGCAGATAAGCCTGTGGATCAACGGCCGGCCGGGACAGGTATATCCAAGCAAAGAGTCGAAGTTCAAGAGCTACAAGGCCAGCGGGGGCTTCCACATAGGCACTAAGGGCCGTCCCGACCTCCCCAAGTTCGTGGGGCTGGTGGACAAGGTGCGCGTGTACAACCGCGGCCTATCGGGTGAAGAGATAGTGGCCCACTTCAAGAGAGAAGCCGTCGGATACGAGTTCGATCCCATATGGTTCAGCCGGGTGAAGGTAACCCCTTACTACTATCTGGAGCAGGGAGAAGTGGTGGTCGAGGCCGACTACAGAGGCCTGCAGCCTCTGGAAGGCAAAGGCCGGCTCGAAGTCACGCTATCGAAGAAGGAGAAACCCAAAGAGGTCATCGAGCGGCAGGTGATAGACCCGGTGCCTGAAGTCGGCCTGGTTGAGGTGAAACTAGCCTGCAGCGGGCTTACCGTCGGCAACTATATCATTCGCGTGGCCCTGCAGGACGGCAAAGGTGCACGGCCCGTGGAAGAGCTGACCTTCTCATACTCGCAGAAGCCACGGCCACTCACCTCTCCAGCCAAGAGAGTAGCGCCTGCACTTCCGCCAAAGCGTGAACCCACCCCCTTCGAATTCAAGATGGGTAAGGGAGGCGGATTTGCCCTCACGATCAAAGAAGTGAGTTATCCCTTCCTGTCCAGGATCTCCTGGCCACACGGCGACTTCAACCATCTCGCGGCGGGCGACGATACACACGGCGGAGGCGAGAAATCCTGGAAGACCAACGTTCGGAAGGTCGGCTCAGACCGGTACGAAGTCGACGCCAGGGGCGACTTCTACACGATCCACCGCCAGATCGACGTTTTCGCTACGCACGCCTACGTAAAAGACACATACACCAATACCACGAACAAGGATCTGGGGCTTCTGATCTACAACGAGATGCCGGTCAAGCGCGATCAGTTCGTCGAGTACCGGCTGGGTGGCTGGAAACGCGGCGGTCGGCCTAAAGGAACATTCAGTCCAAGTGTTTTTGTGGCCGACAGTAACACGGGCATCGGCATCATACCCATCGACGATGTGTACGTCATCCAGTCCGTGCTCTACACCGAACCAGAGGCCTCAGGAGCGGGAACCGAGAACTTTGCCCTGGCGCCTGGAAAGTCGTACACCCTGGAGTGGGCGGTCTACCCGACCGGCTCGGGCGATTACTACGATTTCATCAACACCTTCCGGAAAGTGGAGGACCGGATCGGCACCATCGACGGAGGAGTGGCCATTTACACTTACAGCCCGGGGAGCCGCCGCCAGGTGCCGTCCAAGGATGTTATCGAGAAGCAGGGGGTGAAGTACGGCATCATCCACGGCCTCCACGGACCGCCGGATGATCCTCAGGTAGGGATCCAAGGCATAGAGTTCATGGACTCCCCCCAGGAGAGGGCACTGCTCAGAAAGCAGGCGGCCGCCATTCACAAGAGATACCCTGGGTTCAAGGTTGTTTTCCACATAGCCCACAGCCTCTACGCGACCAACAATCCAGACAGGTTTGCCGATTCCAAAATGATCGGGCCGAACGGAGAGCAGTCCATCTGGGGAGTTCCGTACGCCTGGATAAGTAAAGAGCGACAGGACAAGGGATGGAAGTTCTGGATCTTCTACCCCACCCCGGGCAACAGCTTCCATGATGCTATGATGAAGAGCGTGGACGTACTGATGGATGATATCGGCATGGATGGTGGATTCTTCGACGGGTTCTTCGTCGGCTACGGGGGCAAGTGGACGTACGACGGCCGCTGGGACGGGCACTCCGCCGAGATTAACCTTAACACCAAGACCATCACGCGCAAGATGGGATCGGTACTGCTGCTCTCCCAGCCGTCGATGATCGAGTTTTGCCGCAAGATCCGAGACAAAGGCGGGGTGGTCATCGCCAACAACACGGTGGTTACGCGCTCCCTTGCGAATGAGAAGTACATCATCCACGATTCGGAGTCGTCGTCCGGGCCGCAGTTGCACCTGGCTCCCACCATAACGGCGCTGGGGGGTGGTAAGACCGAAAAAGCGGTATATCGGACTACACTGGAGTGGTTGAGCTGGGGTGAGCTGCTTGTGCCCTACAGTGTACCTAGAGGCATGGGTCACGACCTGACCCGCCCTTTGTTGTCGTCGAAGGAATTTCCAATGACCTTCGAGGAGATACGCTCCGGACTGGTGAGAGGGAAAGAGCGGATCGTGACGATGAACTCGGGCGTGTATGGCTGGCCGGGACACCGCCACCTGCACCTGGTATACAAGTTCGACGCCCGTGGCGCGCAGCCCTCGCACGATTTCATTACGACCGTTGACCAAGACGGCGTGCGGACCGAGCTGCAATTCCTCAAGCACGAATCCGCGGTCATCGAGCCGATACCGGTCACCCTGGAGGCGAGCACGCCTGTGAATGTACGCGTCTTGCAGTACGACTACCAGTACGACAACCTGGCCTTCAAGATCCTTCTTAATGGGCAGGGCGAAGCTACGCTGGACGTGTTTGTGGGCCGCAAGTATTTCTCAGGAAGCGACACGTATCGGGTCACGACTGGAGGAGAGACGACGACAATCGCAGAAGACGACGGC
>SDBU01003238.1_pt1 | contig 20836 bp, 20 predicted proteins | sample 2277071 | NCBI WGS metagenome assembly SDBU01 (sample SAMN10397929, study PRJNA504765) | marine sediment metagenome | isolation source: marine sediment core GS08_GC12, 126 cmbsf | place: Arctic Ocean: Gakkel Ridge, Loki's castle | collected 2008
GGGAGATTTGAACTCCCACGAGCTTGCGCTCACTAGCCCCTCAAGCTAGCGCGTCTACCAATTCCGCCACCTCGGCTTAAACTGGCAGGAGTGGGAGGAGTCGAACCCCCGACCGACGGTTTTGGAGACCGTTGCTCTACCAAACTGAGCTACACTCCTACATTGAAATATATTTTACCATAATTTCTGCAAGAGTTATAGCTGTTATATCGGTCAGATAAAACATAACATAGAGAGGGATACATCTGTCAACTGTGCATTGACTTGTAGACATGCGCTTGGTATCCTGCTATATAAACATCAGGTATGCTACTAATTATGTATGTAAGCCCATCTCATTTACTGCCAACTCAACTTGTGTTATAATCCATTATATAAATTATCTTGGACTATTTCTCATCAGGTAGCGAGGAGATACAATTTGGATAAGGAAAGAACAAAGGATATTACAGCTGAGTTCCAGTCGCATCAAGGCGACACTGGCTCGACTGAGGTTCAGGTAGCATTGCTTACCGAGAGGATAACCGAGTTAACTGGCCACATGAGAGCTAATCGGCATGATTATCACTCTCAACGCGGTTTACTCAAGCTTGTCGGGCGGAGAAGGAGGCTATTAGCTTACTTGAGCAAAGAAGATATAGCCCGGTATCATAGTCTGATTAAGAGGCTTGGCTTACGTAAGTAAAGTCTTCAATAGGGGGAATTTTGATAACAAAACAGTCTTTTAAGTGCGAAATTGGGGGTAGAAGCCTTATCATAGAAACCGGAAAACTAGCCGGGCAGGCAAGCGGAGCGGTAACGGTTCGCTATGGAGATAGCGTGGTTCTGGTTACCCTTTGTATCAGTGACCAGCCACGAGAGGGAATAGATTTTTTGCCACTGACCGTTGATTATGAAGAAAGGTTATATGCTGCCGGCAAAATCCCCGGTGGCTTTATCAGGAGAGAGGGACGTCCCAGCCAAGAGGCAACCTTGGCTAGCCGACTTACCGACCGCCCACTGCGCCCGCTTCTTCCCAAGGGGTGGCGTAATGATATTCAGCTTATAATCACTGTCCTCTCTGCTGACCTGGAAAACGACCCTGACATTCTGTCTGTCATTGGCAGTTCGACGGCTCTATCAATGTCAGAGGTGCCGTTTAGTGGTCCAGTGAGTGCTGTCCATATTGGTTATATCAATGATGAGCTAATACTGAATCCAACATTAGCCCAATTGGAAGACAGCCAGCTTGACCTGGTGGTGGCTAGTAAAAAAGAGACGGTGGTAATGGTAGAGGCGGGAGCCCGAGAGGTTTCAGAGGACATTGTTATTCGGGCGATTAACTTTGGTCACGAGGCAAACCAGGATATTATTAAGCTCCAGGAAGAGCTTCAGCAGGCTTGTGGTAAGCCCAAGATAGAAGCTCCCAGTAGTGAAGCTAATCCGGAGATACTGACAGCAATTTCACCGATTATTGGTGATAGACTTGCCCAAGCCCTGAGCCATCGAGAAAAGCCACAGCGACAGGAAGCCATCGATAATCTACAGAAAGAGCTTGTTGAGCATTTGGCAGAGTCATTCTCTGAAGAAGGCATAATTTTTGCCTTTGAGGCAAAGGTTAAGGCTGAAATAAGAACTAATATTCTTAACAAGAGACAACGTATCAGCGGGCGTAGCCTGAATGAGATTCGTCCGCTTAGCTCTGAGGTAGGGCTTCTACCTCGAACTCATGGCTCAGCTCTATTTACTAGAGGTCGGACGCAGGTGCTTACCATTGCTACCTTGGGTTCTATTAAAAAGGAACAACAGCTTGATGGGCTGGGCATAGAGGAAACCAAGCGCTTCATCCACCACTACAACTTCCCACCCTTCTCTAGCGGTGAGGTGAAACGGGTGGGTTCACCCGGTCGCCGTGAAATTGGACACGGTGCTTTAGCCGAGCGAGCTTTGCTACCAGTGCTACCTAGGGATGAGGATTTCCCGTACACTATTCGCCTAGTCTCAGAGGTGCTCAGTTCTAGCGGTAGCACGTCTATGGCCAGTGTTTGCGCTAGCAGTCTATGCCTCATGGATACTGGGATACCGATAAAGAGGGCAGTAGCTGGGATAGCTATGGGATTAGTTACTGGTAACGCTGGGGAATATGCTATTTTAACCGATATTGAAGGTATAGAGGATGCTTATGGTGATATGGACTTTAAGGTGGCTGGTACCAGTGAAGGCATCACTGCTTTGCAGATGGATACCAAACTTAAGGGTGTAAGTCTGGAAATCCTGGAAAAGGCGCTATATCAGGCTAGAGAGGGACGCCTGTTTATCTTGGATGCGATGAATCAGACCATCAGCTCTAGTCGACCTGAAGTCAACCATTATGCGCCACGGGTGTTTAAAATAACAATTAACCCTGATAAAATTGGTAGTGTAATCGGCCCCAAGGGTAAAACAATCAGGTCAATCAGTGAGGAAACTAAAACGACTATTGATATTGATGATGACGGGACAATCATTATTGGTTCAACTAGTGAGGAAGGTGCCCATAGGGCCATTAAAATTATTGAGGGTCTAACCAGAGATGCAGAGATTGGCAGTATCTATACAGGAAAAGTAACTCGTATATTAAACTTTGGAGCTATGGTAGAAATTCTCCCCGGCAAAGAAGGCTTGGTTCATATCAGTGAACTGGCTGACTATCGAGTGGCCAATGTTGAGGATATAGTTAAGGTGGGTGATGAGGTTACGGTTAAGGTAATCAATATTGATAATCTTGGTAGGCTAAACCTGTCACGACGGGCGGTGCTTGGAGAACCTTCCCAGGCGTCAGGAGATCAGGCGAAAAATTCACTATCTAAAGATTACCCCTTTAGAAGCCAGCGTGGGGATCATCCGGTATCACATCTCCGCTCACCTCGGAACAAGCCACGTAACTAGAATTGAAATTCACTAAAACCACACTTTGCCAGAGAGGTTTAAGCTATGAAACCAATAAGAGTTGTAGTAAACGGAGTATTAGGCAAAATGGGACGAGAGATAACCAATGCCCTGTGTCTTGAACCTGAAACACAATTAGTAGGTGCCGTGGATGTAAAGGTTACCGAGGATTACTTACCATTACCAGACGGCTCTGGCAAGGTACCCTCTTCTTCTGACCTGGATTCTATCCTTACTACCTGCCAGCCTGATGTGTTGGTAGATTTCACCATTGCTACAGTTGTTATGCCTACTGTGCGTATAGCCGTCAAACAGGGTGTTAACCTGGTGATAGGGACCAGCGGGTTAACTACTAATGATATTAGTGAGATTGAGCGGTTAGCCTCAGCCCACCAGGTTGGGGCAGTAGTAGCTCCCAACTTTGCTCTGGGTGCAGTTCTAATGATGCACTTGGCCAAGATAGCTGCCAAATACCTTGACTATGCTGAAATTATAGAGTTACACCATAATCTGAAAGCTGATGCTCCTTCAGGAACTGCCCTAGCTACAGCCAAAGTAATGGCAGCCGCCAGGGGTAAACCATTCAACCGTCCTGTGGAACCAAAGGAAGGCACAAATAGTCGGGGAGAACAAGTTGAAGGTGTTACTATTCATAGTGTGCGTTTGCTTGGTCTCCTGGCACATCAAGAGGTCATATTAGGCGGACTAGGACAAACTCTGAGCATACGACATGATACCATTAGTAGAGAGTGCTTTATTCCGGGTATTATGATAGCCATTAAGGGAGTAACTCAACATAAAGGGCTAATCTACGGGTTAGACACTCTACTTGGTTTATAGGAGAGGGCGATGAAAGGGTACAGAGTGGCTATCGTTGGTGCTACCGGGTTGGTTGGGCAGGAATTCATTAAGATATTAGGGCAACGCAACTTCCCTATGTCCTCCATTCATCTTTTTGCCTCAGACCGTTCAGCAGGTAAGAAACTATTCGTCGCCCATCAGGAAATTGAAGTCAAGGAGACCACTCCTGAGTCATTTCAGGAGATAGATATTGCCCTCTTCTCGGCTGGTGCTGAGATTAGCCGTTACTTCTCACCCATAGCTGCCAAATCAGGAGCGGTAGTTGTTGATAATAGCTCTGCTTTTAGAATGGACACTGAGGTTCCCCTGGTAGTTCCTGAGGTCAACCCTGAAGATGTTAAGTGGCATAAGGGGATTATAGCCAACCCGAATTGCTCTACTATTCAAATGGTAGTGGCTTTGTATCCACTCCACAAGGTTAACCCCATCAAGCGCATCATCGTCAGTACTTATCAGGCAGTGTCGGGTGCTGGTTCAGCAGCAATAGGCGAATTGACAACCCAAGCCAAACAAGTTCTGGATGGACAGAATACTACTCCCCATGTTTTTTCTCATCAAATAGCCTTTAACGTATTACCGGAAATAGATGTTTTTCTGGACAACGATTATACTAAAGAAGAATGGAAGATGGTGGAGGAAACAAGAAAAATAATGCATGCTGATGATATAGCTATTTCGGCAACTTGCGTGCGAGTCCCGGTATTTACCGGGCATAGTGAGGCAGTCAGCGTAGAATTCTCTCGGCCTATGTCTCCCGATAAGGCACGACGTATTCTTGTCCAGGCTCCAGGGGTCAAAGTATTAGATGACCTAGCAGTTAGTCTTTACCCTCAGGCATGGTCAGCTGCCGATAGTGATGAGGTCTTTGTGGGCAGGATTCGCCGAGATGTCTCCCATCTTAATGGTTTAGTTATGTGGATTGTGGCTGATAATCTGCGCAAGGGAGCTGCCCTAAATACCATTCAGATTGCTGAAGAGCTGGTTAATAGAGAATGGATAAACGCTGGGGGTTAAAAAGATGAAAAATCCGGGACGATTACTGACAGCGATGGTAACCCCATTCGATAAAAAGGGGACAGTTAATTATGCGCAGGCCAAGAGATTAGCCTTAGCCTTGCTTAATTCAGGGAGCGACGGTATTTTAGTCTCAGGCACGACCGGGGAGTCTCCTACCCTTACCCATGAGGAGAAGCTGCGCTTGTTCACCGAGGTGAAATCAGGGGTAGGTGAACGAGGAGTAGTAATAGCTGGCACTGGTAGCAATAGCACGGCTGGTAGCTTGGAGCTAACTAAAGGGGCGGAGAAAATTGGGGTTGATGCTTGCCTGTTGGTAGTCCCCTATTATAATAAGCCTAGTCAAGACGGCTTATACCAACACTTTAAGACTATCGCTCAGGGGACTAGTCTTCCCTGCATCCTCTATAATGTGCCGTCTCGCACGATTATTAACCTATCAGCCGAGACAGTCATCAGACTGAGCCAGATAGACAATATTATCGGGGTAAAGGAAGCCAGCGGTAATCTAGCTCAAATCTCAAAGATAATCAGTAACACTGGAGGTGATTTTGTCGTCTGGAGTGGTAATGATAGCGATACTCTACACGTGCTAGCCTTAGGCGGCTACGGGATAATTAGTGTGGCTTCCCATCTGGTTGGTAACCAAATCAAGGAAATGATTGATAGCGTTATTAATAATAAAATGGATAAAGCCACCAGTATACACCACCATCTCTTGCCTTTAGTCAATGCTCTGTTTGTTATCTCAAACCCAATGCCAGTTAAATATGCGGTTAACCACGTGGGTTTTAATGTAGGCAAGCCACGCCTGCCCCTCATTGAGCCGGATGAAAAATCAGCTACCCTTATTAGAAGTATGCTGAAGAACTATCACATTGACCTGCCGGTACAAGAGTAAGGGCTATCCCCACCTAATTTCTATAATAACTGATGCCCTGATTCAGGGTTATGCTGGCTGACGCCAAGAGAGAAACAAAGGGCTTCATCAGCTTACCAGAGTTTATCCATATTTTAAGATAGCACTCTTGACAAATTCCTGGCATGGTTTATAATATAAGTATATTAGTGAATACTTATAATACCAATGGGACAACCATTAAAGAAAAGACTGAAGAGCAGGCGGCAGTTTTTGCTGTCCTTTCCGACCCTACTCGCCTTAGGTTGGTAAAGCTCCTCTGTCGCCAGCACGGTTCGCATGCCCTGTGCGTTAATGCCTTAGCCAGTCTCCTAGGAGTAACTCAGTCTGCCGTGTCCCAGCACCTGCGTGTTCTTAAAAACATTGGTCTGGTCAAGGGTGAGAGGCGAGGTTATCATGTTCATTATTTCATAAATAGAGATGCTCTAAAACGCTGCCGAAATCTTGTATCGGCAACTCTAATAATAGAAGAACCGAACAAAGAAGAACCAGACGGAAATTATTATCCAGTAAGGAGGTAAAAAATGCACCATCAAGATGAACCTAGTCACGAGTATCATGGGGGGAAACACCACCACGAAGACTGCGGTTGCGGGCATCATGGCCACCGTTCCCATATGGGTGAACAGCACCATCATGAGGGCTGTGGCTGCAGGGGACATCATCACGGGAGAGGCTTTGGTCCAGGGTTTGAACGGCGTTTCATAAGCAAAGAGGAGGTCATAGCCCAGCTTGAGGAATATCTCAAGCAACTCCAAGCCGAGGCCAAGGGAGTAGAGGAGCGCATTGCTGAACTTAAGAAAGTGTGATAGATGAGAGCTAGAAGCACTCCTAGAACTGAAATGATGGGGCGAGCCCCGATTTGGAGACTGCTGCTCCGTTTTTCGTGACCAGCTATGGTCTCCATGATAGTAGCCGCTACTTATAATATAGTTGACGCCATTTTTGTCGGACGACTTGGTACTGAGACGCTTGGCGCTCTGACCATTGCCTTTCCAATGATGATGATATTTATGGCATCGCTATGTGAACCGGGGTTGGGCGGCACTAGTAATAGGCTCAATAAGCTGGAAAGCCAGTCTTGAAACCTTCATAATAGCCACATTCGTGATAGTAGGGGTGAGAGTGGCTACGCTCATTTCGGCAAAGCTATCTTGGTAATAAAATAAGATGTACGTTTTATACATAATAACCGGACTAGTCCTGGTAGCTTCTCTCATTGTCAGCCGTCAAAAAACGCTGCGAGCCATAAAAATAGCGGTCAAGAGATTCACCAATATTTTACCCCGCTTTTTGACAATGCTCATTCTCGTCTCAGTTGTCCTCTTTTTAGTTTCCGATGAAATGATTGTTCATTATCTTGGCAGCGAGAATAAATTCCTTGCCGTTCTCTTTGCTTCCCTTTTTGGTTCTGTAACCCTAATGCCCGGTTTCATTGCCTTTCCATTATGTGGTATTTTATTAGAAAAGGGTGTGCTGTATATGGTTTTGTCAGCCTTTACCACTACTTTAATGATGGTGGGTATTCTTAGCTACCCAGTGGAAAAAGTGTATTTTGGGATGAAAGTAACTATAATAAGAAATGTGATTAGCTTTTTTATTGCTCTTACTGTTGCCATAATGACCGGTATATTCTTCAGGGAGATTTTTTAATGAAGCGGAATCGTATTATTACAATACTTATCATATCATCCTATGCTATTTTCCTAATCGTTTCCTGGATATTCAGGTTTAATCCCGGCGAAAAAATTGGTTTCAATTTTGCCTCCTTTGCACTGGATATGGTTAAAGTATTGCCCTGTGCTTTCATTCTGATAGGTCTGTTTGAGGTATGGGTTAAGAGGGAAACGGTGGAAAAGCATCTTGGCGAACAGTCTGGTATCAAAGGATATCTTTGGGCGGTGCTGCTTGCTGGCACCATAGTTGGTGGGTTGTATGTAGCCTTTCCTGTGGCTTATTCCCTATATAGTAAAGGAGCCAAACTCAGCGTTATCTTTACTTACATCGGGGCTTCAGCAATTTGTAGAATCCCAATGTCAATATTTGAAGCCTCTTTTGTGGGGATAAGGTTTACTGCAATCAGATTCTTTGTATCCATACCCCTAGTGATTTTGACCTCAATATTGTTGGGAAATTATCTGAGCAAGAAAAACTACAAGGTAATGGCAGGAGAATAAGGAATGTGCCGGGTGAATGATACCTTAAGGGTTAACTATATCTAATTTAACTACTTAGAGAGGAGGCGATAAAATGCCGGAACACCCATTACAGATTTTTGAGAAACTTGACCCCCAGCTTCTCAAGCTCGTTGAGAGCACCAGTGAGCTTGCCCTTGCCGATGGTGCCCTACCCCGTAAGTTTAAGCTCCTCATCGCGATGGCTTTAGATGCCGATCACGGAGCTACTCAGGGCGTAAAGTCATTGGCTCAAGCAGCAATACAAGCTGGCGCCACCAAAGAAGAGCTAACCGAAGCATTGAGAGTTGCTTATTACATTAGTGGGGTAGGAAGCGTTTACACAGCAGCGCCGGCTCTTAAGGAATTATTCTAGCCTAGGTGCTGGCTATAAGATAGGTGTCTTGCGAATAGTTTGCTCCCGCTGGGCGCCTACCGAGATGAGGTTGGCAGGGCAGGAAGTGAGTTCTTCCAGTCTAGCCACATACTGACGAGCCTCAAGTGGTAACTGCTCGTATTGTCGGATGTGGCTGGTAGGGGCTTGCCATCCAGATAATTCCTCATAGATAGGCTGACACTTCTCTACGGTAGCTAGATTAGCCGGGAAATAGTCAATCGTCTGTCCGTCCAGCTTATAACCGACGCATATCTTCAGGCGAGGCAGGATGTCAAGGATGTCAAGGCGAGTTATTGCCATCCCGGTAAAGCCATTAATTCGAGTGCTGAAGCGGGCAGCCACAGCGTCGAACCAGCCGCAGCGGCGGGGTCTTCCAGTAGTAGTGCCATACTCATGAGCATGTTCCCTAATCAAGCTGCCAGTCTCATCCTTCAGTTCGGTGGGCATTGGACCACCACCCACCCTGGTGCAGTAAGCCTTAAATACACCTACAATACGATTAATTCTAATAGGACTCAGACCACTACCCAAACAGCTTCCCCCTGCCAGCGGTGAGGAAGAGGTGGTATAGGGATAAGTGCCAAAATCAGGGTCAAGTAAAGTCCCCTGGGCTCCCTCTAATAAAACCAGCTCATCCCGATTCAATGCTTCCTCTAGCATCATAGATGTCTCTCTAATATGAGGCGCCAGACGCTCTCCATACTGGCAATACTGACTATATACTTCATCCAGTGATAACGGGCTGACTCCGTAAACTTTGGTCAATATAATGTTCTTGTAGTCAAGTATGAAGTGGAGTCGCTCTAGGAATGCCTCTTTATCTAAGAGGTCGCCGCTTCTAATGCCTAATCTAGCTGCTTTGTCGGTATAGGTCGGACCTATGCCCTTGCGCGTTGTGCCTATTGCCTTACCACCCCGTAATTTCTCCTCCAAACCATCAAGCAGAATATGGTAAGGCATAATCAGGTGAGCTCTATCACTGATAAATAGCCTGGTGGTATCCACACCACGCTGGTTAAGCTCATCTATTTCACCAATTAGCACCGAGGGATTAACCGCCACGCCATTACCAATAACACAAATAGCCTGGGGAGAAAAAATACCAGAAGGAACAAGGTGAAGCTTAAACTCACCATAGGGGTTAACTACAGTGTGCCCAGCATTATCACCACCAGAAAAGCGGACTATTATCTTTGCTTCTTGGGCAAGTAGGTCAACTATCTTACCCTTCCCCTCATCCCCCCACTGAGCTCCGATAACAGCAATAACTGGCATCATTCCCTCCTATAAAAGCTACCTATTTTTCGCTTGTTGCCAAACATAGACTAACCTCTGACCCGCGGTAAATAGGCTAAGCACGGCAATGATAGCTAGGACAATAACTAAAGCACTGGCTAGCTGACTTAGCCACAGACCTATCGCTAGCACAATAACCCTCTCTGTCCGAGTGAATAGCCCCACCTGGCACTCCAGACCGTGTGCCTCTGCTCTAGCTCTAATATAGCTTACTACCAGTGAACCAATCAAGGCAAGGCAGACAAGTAAAATTGACCATCCCTTGGAAACTAAGGTAAATAGAACCGAGGGTTCTTCGGTAAGTAAAAAGATTGCCAGAATGCCAACTAGTAGCATTGCTTCGGACAATCGGTCAAGTATGGAGTCAAGAATAGCCCCAAACTGGGTGGTTTGGTTAATATGACGAGCCAGTGCCCCATCAAGGAGGTCGAAGAAACCGGCGATAAGTACTACAAAGCCGGCAGCAAAAAGGTGCCCGGTAATGATAAGTACTGTGGCTCCGATAGCTAATAGAAAGCCGAACCAGGTTATAATGCTCGGTGTTATCGCTGTCCGCGCCAAAAGCAGCACTATTGGTTGAGTAAGGTAATCGGCTATGGTCCTACGAACTTCAGTTAACTTTACCATTGACCATTACCTTTCTGAACCAACACTATTTAAGCTGTCTTTCTGTTATATTCATATCGAGGTAGCTTTAAGCCCTACAAGTCGTTTATTCCATGGAGGCTGACTAAGTGTTCTCTCATAGTAATTCAATACCCGTTGGGCAATATTATCCCAACCATAATTAAGGGCTTTAACCCTCCCTCTATCTCCCATCTGCTGTCGTAGTGATTTGTCATTCAGGAGAGAAATGAGAACCTGAGCCAGTTTTGCACTATCCTTTGGTGGCACTAATAGTCCTTCAACACTATGAGTTACTACAGCAGCATAGCCCTCTATATTGGAGGCAACAATTGGCTTGCCGACAGCCATAGCCTCAAGTAAAACTATGCCAAAGCTTTCTCTGCCAGTGGCTGGGGAGCAGAAAATATCGGCTGTTTTATAATAGCGGGGTAATTCATCAGAAGAAACATAGCCAACAAAAATAACATCGGCCAGGTTATTGTGCTTGACCCATTTCTTATATCTTTTACCTAGTCTTGTCCCGGGACCTATTATAATAAGTCTAGAGTTAGAAACCTCTTTTTTCACCTGTTTATAGGCTTTGAGCAGGTAGTCCAAGCCCTTTCTCTTTTCCAGACGACCAACAAACAGGATATTTAATTTTCCGTCACAGAACTCATCGATTGGAGATACATCAGGCGAAAAGCGGTCTAAATCAACGCCGTTAGGGATGATTTCATAGTCTCCAAAGACATGTTCATTAGCAAATTCCATGGCTGCTTTGGACACTGCAATTTTCCCGTGAAGTTTACGAGCTCGTCTCTTCAAGATTATGGTGCTAATGGGTCTGCCAAAGTGATACCCGGGTCTACCACGGCAGGCGTGGAAAGTTCCCACATTAGCTATATTTGAAAAGCGAAGTACAGCACTACATAGCATGGGCATAAAAGGTTCGTGAAGGTGAATAATATCAAAATTTTCTTCACTCAGCACTGCTTTTATTTTGGATGCTAACCTGAGTGATATGGTAATGCGAACGATAGAACCGCTGGCAGGAACAGGACGTGGTTTACCTATAGGTATGAATCTGTCACCAAAGTCGGGAACCACCTGAGAAGCGGGAGCGATGACCCTAACCTCGTGACCCATTTTGGTAAACCGATAGTCAAGGGCAGAGATATGATTGGTAACACCACCAGGGTAAGCGAAATCATACGGGGAAACTAAGGCTATCTTCATAGGTAGCTGCTTAAAACCTCGTCAATGATTTAAAGAGATTACTGCTGGGAAGCGGGAGTCTTTTCTGCAACCTGTTTGGCATTGGCGATGAACTCCTCTGTCATCCGGTGAGCTTCGTCATCAGTATATTGGATAGGTGGCGATTTCATAAAGTAGGCGGACGGAGCCACCAGCACTCCCTTCATTCCCTGGTCTAAGGCAAGTTTACAACACCTGATAGCGTCGATAACCACTCCGGCTGAGTTAGGACTGTCCCACACCTCAAGCTTCAACTCCAAATCTAGAGGAACATCACCAAAGGTTTTTCCTTCCATCTTAATATGGCAAAACTTGCGGTCAGTCAACCAAGGAACATAATCACTAGGACCTACATGAATATTATCAGGGTCAAGTTTGTAATCTAGTTGAGAGGTAACAGCGTTAGTTTTAGATATCTTCTTCGATTCAAGGCGTTCTCGTTCCAACATATTAAGGAAATCAGTGTTACCACCAAAGTTCAGTTGATAGGTTCGCTCCAGCTTAACGCCGCGGTCTACAAACAGTCTGGTAAGCACTCGGTGGACGATAGTAGCTCCCACCTGAGATTTTATGTCATCTCCAATAATTGGGATCCCCTTTTCCTCAAAGCGCTCCTGCCAATACTTCTCTCGTCCGATGAAAACTGGGATACAATTAATAAAACCACAACCAGCCGCTAGCACCTGCTCAATATACCACTTGGTTGCCTCCTCGCTACCCACCGGTAGGTAGTTAATCACCATATCGGTCTTGGTTTCCTTAAGAACTTTCACTATATCAACTGTTGAGCCTGGCGCCTTCTCTATGATTTGAGATAGATACTTGCCCAAACCATCATGGGTCATCCCCCGTTGAACCTTAACCCCCGTAGTTGGCACCTCACAAAATTTGAAGGTGTTATTAGGTGGGGCAAAAATCGCCTGAGCTAAGTCTTTACCCACCTTGTTTTTATTAATATCAATGGCAGCCACAAAATTTATATCGCGTATATGGTATCCACCAAGATCAATATGCATAAGCCCAGGCACGAATCCGGTCTCCACTGCATCCCTATAGTAATAAACGCCCTGAACCAGCGACGAGGCGCAATTACCTACTCCTATTATGGCTACATTTATTTTACTCAAGATTTAATCACCTTCCTCCTGTTTTGACTTTAAGGGTAAAAATTCGTTAGGTGTTCAAGATGATGCTTTACTGAGTTATGGCATCTATCACCAACTCACTTAATCAACCGCATCTCAACCATCAGCTACAACACACCACACTAGCTTCCATTACTATCCTCTATATCCCACTTTAGCACATTTCCGCCATTTATACTTGGGAGAACCACATCAGTAAGCTATCAATAATCCCTTACTGTGAATTAATGGCGGCAGAAAGCATTCATTAACCAAAATCAAAATAAGTATTTTACTCAGCTCAACTGGTTATCCTTGACCAATTCTAAATACCTTGGTTCCACATACAGGGCAAACCCCCTTTGTAGCTGGTCTTCCATTCTTCAGTTTAACCTGCTCTGGATTCTTTATTTCTCTTTTCGCTCTACATTTAAAACAATACGCTTGCACTAGCTCATCTCCTTTCTAATGCTCATTGAACTATACCCCTATTATACGCAAACTGTCAAGGCTATATGTTATTGGACTAAGAGACAATAAAAGTTGGTGAGTTTGCCCTAGCAAATACTGTATGCTATAATCCCCTTTAGCTAAGTGGTGCTAGCTCAAGCCAACCACGCCGAAGTGGCGGAATGGCAGACGCGCTACGTTCAGGGCGTAGTGTCCGTAAGGGCATGGGAGTTCAAATCTCCCCTTCGGCACTATTATTGTTTAGGCGCTTGTAGCTCAGTAGGATAGAGCGCAGCCCTGCGGAGGCTGAGGTCGTGGGTTCAAGACCCGCCAAGCGCGCCAGCTTGGAGCGGTTAGCAAACCTTGAGATTTGCTGAAAGAGATTGGAGCGAGCTTTTACCATCCTTTTTGCAAATTGATTATCGCTCATTCGATTGGCAATCGCCTCTAGCCTTTCTAGAGTAATGTCGGGACACAAGTAGCTCTCCGCTTCAGACAATGATTTCAGCTTCTTATATGGCGATATCATCCCCTTGTAGGGATAATTTTTCTTAACTTTGCTCCTGTGGTCAATAACGGACACCGGAGAAAAACAAGGCCGGTGTAAATTGATATAGGGATTGAAGAAGTCTTTATTGAACTCATTAATCGCTTCAGCGCATCTCTGGGAAATATAGGCATATCTCAATTGTTTGTGCACCACAGCGCCATTCTTAGTATCTACCAGGTTATTATCGTTAGTGTGTCTGGGTATTGATTTAGTAAAATGAATTAACCGCCTGGTCAAGAGGGCAGCGAGGGTCTTGTTCACGAATTCCAGACCCATTATCAGAGTGAAAACCCCTGATGATAAAGGGGAACCCGGTCAACATAGCTTCTAGTACCGGCACCAGATAAGCTTCTGATATCCTTTCCACAGAGACTACTATCTCCCTCCCATTGGGTGACTTCATCCACGGCATTGATATGGTATGCCCCGATATATACTACTTCTTCGTAGATTGTATAAATGGGCCACAGATATCTGAGAGATATTCCCAAAACTCCAAATGCTCATAAACCTCGTATTCTCGCCTCTCTTGAGACGATAATACCTGAACCTTATCAGCCCCTCCTCTATCCAGTAGTATTTCTCTTTGGCCGTTAGACCTCTGAACTCTACCGTCTGTAATTGCCTGTCGTTCATGGTCAGTGGCATGTCCCAATCATAAACGAGCTGCCTGAATCCCTCAGGCTCACCTTGTATTGGAAGAGACTGTGAGTTGCACGGAAAGTTGAGATTTGCTAAACTGACCTAGATATGTGGGCCGTTAGCTCAGTTGGTAGAGCACCTGACTTTTAATCAGGGTGTCACAGGTTCGAGACCTGTACGGCCTACCAAGACTGGAAGGCTTTCCCTGCCGGGGAATTTTTAAAGGAATCAGGGTGTCAAGACACTAGGTCAACCGACACCCTGATTTTATGCTTTTATTGCCAAAATATCAAGTAACGAATGACTAAAAAGGTTCCTTTATTAAACATTCTAACTATTTGTGCAAACGAGGCAACAAAAGGGCAGAATTGTTTTGGGGGGCAGACCACCACGATTTATCTCATTAACGCCTTAACTCTCTAGCCTTGTTTACCTGCCGTGCACATTTAGAGCCAGCATCGCGTGAGGATAGATTGGACGCGGCTGGCTGAGGTCATCGAGCTTAACGACTTCTTCTGCTGTCAGTTCCCAATTAACCGTATTAAGGTTATCAGCAAGCTGTTCTGGCGTTCTGACACCAATAATCACCGAACTTATCCCCGGTTTGGCAAGGATATAATTCAACGCTGCCTGTGCCACCGTGGTGTTATGTTTCCGGGCAATCTGCTCCAACTCTTCCACGATAGTAAATCCCTTCTCTTCATCGCCAGTCAGGGAGTCAGTTTCGCTAAGGCGGGTGCCAGCTGGCCGGGACTGCCCTCGACGATATTTACCGGTGAGGAACCCACCACCCAAAGGGCTGAAAACAAGAATACCCAGCCCCTGGTTTAAACACAATGGTACCAAATCGTACTCCAGGTCCCGTGATACTAAAGAATAGAGGCCCTGTAACGAAACAAATTTTTCCCAGCAACACTTTTCTGAAATTGATAGCGCCTTCATCAACTGCCAGCCAGCAAAATTAGAGCAGCCTATATAGCGCACTTTCCCCTGGCGTACCAGGTCATCAAGAGCACGTAAGGTCTCTTCTAATGGTGTGATGGGATCAAAGCTGTGCACTTGGTAAAGGTCAATATAGTCCGTGCCTAGTCTCTTTAGACTGTGCTCGCAGCCTTCAATGATGTGATGACGGGAAAGCCCCACATCGTTTGATCCTGGCCCCATTCTAGCACGGACTTTAGTCGCTAGGATGACGTTCTTGCGCTGGGTGCCTAGTGCTTTGCCGCAAATTTCTTCGGATAATCCTTCAGAATAAACATCAGCGGTGTCAAAGAAATTTATCCCGGCATCCAAAGCCGTGCTCACAAGAGTATCGGCTTCTTCTTGGCTAACTTCACCTATCCTTATGTGACGTCCACGACCGCCAAAGGTCATGGTACCAAAGCATAGCTCGGAGACCTTAATACCAGTTTTACCCAGAAATCGCATTCTCATCTCATTACTTACCTCCTTTAGTCCTTTTTAATATTATAGTGACCTGCCTCCAAAAGGGACACCACCTATTAAGTTAGAGTTGCCGGTATTCTAGCCTCAGGAGCAGGTGGCCGATAGCCCAGGGAGCTATGAGGGCATACCTGATTGTACTCTCTCCTCCGCTGCTTAATCAATACCTTTGCTTCAATCAAAGTATAGAATACCTCCCGGTTGAGTAATTCATCATTAGAACAGGCCAGGATTCTCAACGTGGCGCTCCGCCGAATAGGGAAGCATGTTAAGGCAGGCTCTGGAGGCGTATGTGGTATTCGTTGGAGGCCGGGTGAGCCCCGTTTCGCGGCGTGGGACCCATGGGATTAATCCGGGATCAAGGCGCTTCTGCCTATGTAGAATCGTTCCCCTTTATCACAATGGGTTAAAACACTCATAGGTTGTTCCCTGTTAAATTATTAGGTGATTTGGCATCACCAAACGAATTGGAAAAGCGTATCATGACACCGTATCATTTACACTAGATTTACTATGTATCACAGTGGCAATCTCCTCGAGTTAAGAATAGTCACTTAATTACACTTTTGTGCGTTTTGCATCTTGGCGCTTGAATCATAACAGGTGTGTTAATATAGAAACCATAATATGGATTATAATCAAGTGCACTTATTTGGGATTAAGTAGGGGATTAGTTCATTATCCCATGTTCTACTAAAATGGAGGTGTCAAATGGCTATAATGACTGGTGCGGAAGCGTTGGTAGAATCACTTTCGCGAGAGAGAGTGGAAGTAGTGTTTGGTATTCCCGGTGCTCAGATTATGGAACTCTTAGATACTTTCTATCGAATCAGAAAATTACGTTGGATTACCGTACGCCATGAACAGACAGCTGCCTATATGGCTTTTGGCTATGCACGCACTACAGGTAAGGTAGGGGTTGCTATGGTAGTGCCGGGACCCGGTGCCTTTAACACTTGCGCAGCTATTGGCACTGCCTACGCTGCATCGACACCAGTATTATTACTGGCAGGGCAAATTGACAGGCAAAATTTGGGGAAGAATCGAGGGCTGCTCCATGAAGTTACCGAGCAACTGGATGTCTTCCGGCCGATCACTAAATGGAACACTCGTATAACGAAAGTTACTGATATTCCTGGTACGTTACAGTTAGCAATGCAGAAACTGCGAACAGGAAGACCCCGCCCTGTAGAAGTAGAAATACCTTTCGACCTGTGGGCCAGCAAGAGTGAAGTGCAGTTTAACCAAATAGAATCAGACGCAACTAGGCCGCTCAACCGTACTCAAATTAAAGAGGCTGCAACCCTACTGACTGAGGCAGAACACCCAGTAATATGGGCTGGCGGTGGTATCATTACGGGCAATGCTACAGAAGAACTTCGGCAGCTTGCCGAACAAGTCAATTCTCCAGTGGTTATGACGGCTGAGGGTAAAGGTGCTATCAGCAGTAACCATCCTCTGGCTTACGGTGATGTCAACTATTACTTAAATTTGATACTGCCCATGGCTGATTTGATTATTTGCCTGGGCAGCCGTTTTTTTCCAAGGCGGCAGATTCAATCGAAGGTACCAGTGGGACTTAAAGTTATCCAGATAGATATTGATGAAGAAGAAGTAGGCCGGAATTGGCCGGTAAATCTGGGGATAGTTGCTGATGTCCGTACAGCAATAGCAGCACTACTGGAAGAATTGCCGGAATCAAACAGAAGCCAGTGGAAAACATCTGAGATTGAGGAAATTAAAACCAACCTGATGGCTAAAATTGAGGAGGTAGCTCCAATTCAAACGACAATCATTCGTGATATTAGTAACGAGCTGAAAGAGGACGCTATTTTAGTATCTGGCGTTACCAATGTGGGTTATTGGTCACAGCTAGTCTATCCGGTCTACAAACCGCGGACCTTCCTGACCTCTTCCTACTTTGTAACTCTGGGGTATGCCTTCCCGACGGCTCTCGGGGCTAAAGTTGGCAATCTGAATCGGCAAGTGGTGGCGTTAAGCGGTGATGGCGGATTTTTGTTCGCAGCAGGTGATTTAGCCACAGCGGTACAGCTAGGTTTAAATGTAGTTACTATAGTTTTTAACGACGGCACTTATGGTGCTACCTACAGAATACAGCAGCGGAGATATGAGAACAGAATTATTGGAACCGAATTGCAAAATCCGGATTTTGCTGCCCTGGCTGAATCCTTCGGTGCCCGAGGTATAAAACTGTCAGACCACAAAGAATTAAAAGGAGCCCTCCATTCAGCTCTAACTGAGGATGGCCCAGTAGTGATTGAAGTACCGGTACCAAATATGGTTTTACCATGGGAGGTACTTTGAATGTGCTACTGCTTTAAGTTATTATTTTGGGATACTTCTGTTTTCTATGGCGATAATTGACTTAGCGCCGACCTTATATTATAGAAATAGCAAAATAAAGGACATTCTTTAAAGGGGGATGATATAATTCGCTCCTCTTTCCATAATTAAACACTGATATATATTAGTAATGTTCCTTTTTTTATTATGGAATTTCATTTTTAAGGATATTGTAGAATCTATCTCTCGCGTCCTGCTCAAGCCAAGGGTAATGACCGCATTTCCTTAATATGATGAGTCGGAAGTCTTCCAGGATGTTAGAAAGGAGGTTCTTAATCCCTTCGGAAGGATGGGGGTCATAGTCACCATGAATTGCCACTACCGGGCATTGGATTCTCTTTCCGAGCTCTAAAAGCTCCCCGCTGCTTCTTAGTTCCCTGGCCTCCTTCCATACGCTTTGAAGGATATCGTACTGGTATTCCAGTATCTCGCTGTCATGAGGTAAGGGGTTATATGAGTCAGCCCTGGATATCAACCTGCCGAGTTGAGCCATAACTATGTTTTTATCCTCGACGGCGGGGACGTCCAGGGTTTCCATCAGGGAAAGGGCTTCCTTCCTCTCCTCTTCACTGAGCCGACTTAACCGGGTTCCCATAATGTTTGTGGCGTATTTTTCTTCGTAGGCGCCGCTCCCGATGAGGATTAGTTTTCTTATCAATGAAGGATACCGGGCGGTAACAATAAAACTGAGTATTGCCCCCCATGAGAAACCAATCAGTGTGATAGGAAGAGCGCCGTTCTTTTCCAAGGCAGCCTTCAGCTCCTGGACCTGCATGTCAAGCGTTGTTGCCGTTTGAAGTGGCTCCAGAACACCCCTAATAACGGAGAGCTCCCTGGCTACCGGTGCCATTTCTCCGGGTGTACCCGGTCCGCCGTGAATGACCGCTACATTAAACGGCTTGTTGCCATATTTTCTCAGGTTTTTCATATTTATACCTAGTTTAACCTCTTTTTAATCCATAAAAAGGTGCTCGTTTTTCACTTTCGAGTACTTTTCCGCAACTTGTCGTGTGCAGAAGTTCGTTAGCAAAAATGCTGGCAAAAAGTGAGTCTTGATATCAGGCTAGGTTAGCCTCTACGGTGGCTACGATTATTGGTCTGCCCATAGCCTAATCTCTTAGCTTTGTCAGTCCAACCACGTTCAGTCTTGAAAGGTATTCCTTTTTTACCAATGCCGTACGCCCATTCACACCGAAATTCTCTACATACTTCTGGTTTAGTAGTCTGGATTGTGCAGATATATTTAGAATGACTAACTTTCTTAATAAATGGGCAATAGCTCAACTCTTCGCTGCCCTCTATGTTAATCCATAAGTCACCATAACCTTGCGCTGGAGGTACCGAAGCATATCGAAGGATATCCGACCGCCCTTGACGTGTCCATCGCCTGTAGTCGCTAGGCTTCGTAATCAAGATAACGGGCGCCCGGCAACACCTACCACACATGGAACATCTTGGTTTCCTTCCAGGTTTATTGGTCATTCCCACTGAATCATAGCAGTTCTGGCTCCAGTAGCAAAGTATGCCAAGAAGTTCACTAATAGGAATAGCTGCAAACGTCGAAGAGGTTGAGTGTAGACCGATGGTATCCATAGATAGAACCTTAGACGTTGTTTTTAAAGCGGCACTTACTTTGGTTAATCGTTTCTTTTTTACATTGACAAACTCTCAGGAGAGGGACTAAACTCCATTGACAACATGTGAAACGACCTTAAAATAACATATTTGCTTAGGTGTGTGATGATAAAACAAGGGCACTGGAACTGACGAAGTAATACGGCGTTAGCTAGTGACCTTTTATATTCGAGTAATCAAAAGAGGAGGATGAAGATGTTCAAGAAATGTGTGTTTCTGTCTGTCGTCATGGTAATGATAATCAGTCTTTCCGCCTGTGGTGGTGCTGCGCACGTTGAAGAAGAGGAGAAACAAGAGGAAGAAGTCGCGGGGGCCCCGGTTGACGGTTACCAGATAGCGGAGGCCAATGAACTACGTACCGAGCTAGGTGTCCTTCTGAACGTCGTGGTAGACACAGATGGGGAGGTAGCGGATTACTGTGAAACATTCTGGGAAACCTGGAGGGATGGGACAAAGGAAGAGATGCTCCAGCTTGCCGATGATTACCCTAATATGGTTACCAAGATAGCTGATGCGAAGGCCGAGCTCAATTATGTGCCGACTATCATCGATAAGGTTGAGAAATTGGATATCCCCGCTTGGTACCAGGACTATTTCAGCAAGAAGGAGCAAGTGGCTGACTATCTGGCTACCGCTTTCCAACAAGCTGAGGGGTTCCTCGCTGGGGTAGAGCCAATGGTCGAGAACATGTCGGATTTCATCTCTGTCGGGGAAGGGATTCTTAACTTTTGGGGACAAGTTATCCCAGAGATTGGTTCACTTATCGATGAAGAAAACTATAGCCAAGCACAGCAGAGAGTGGCCACTGCGGTCGATTCCGTAGACGATATGAAAAGTCTATTAATGAGTGCGTATGACCAGGCTGAAGTGCCTATTCTTATGTGTTTATATGATAGATGTAGCTCACTGGAAGAGGTGCTTATCCTCGTTATTGACTGGCTTGAGGCCAAGGAGGCGGGCAATGCTGCACAGGTTGAGCAATTGAAGAGCGAGATACTGAGCATTTGCTATGAAGAACTGGAAATCCTCGAATCTATACCCTGGGAGGAGTCCAACACCTGGTTTGAGGAGAACTTTGGCTCATTTCTCGATCAAATAATGACCAATACGGAACAGGCAGTGTCCCTGAACAGCGAGACCGATAGCGAGATTGAGGTGGCGCTTGAAGCTCGTTGGACGCCAACCGCCGCTGAGTCG
>SDBU01003239.1_pt1 | contig 20835 bp, 9 predicted proteins | sample 2277071 | NCBI WGS metagenome assembly SDBU01 (sample SAMN10397929, study PRJNA504765) | marine sediment metagenome | isolation source: marine sediment core GS08_GC12, 126 cmbsf | place: Arctic Ocean: Gakkel Ridge, Loki's castle | collected 2008
CCAGTCGTCGGGCTTGGGTTGAGTGCCCGAAGGGTGTATCGAAACCAGCGAAGCGAGCATATCCTCTCCAAACCTCACCTGAGGGGATGACCCTTCCCCCAAGCCCCCATCCGAAAGGAATTCCCCCAAACCCCCATCCGAAACGGATTTTGAGGGGAGGGTAGGGTGGGGTGCGACAATTCGCCAGTCGCAATTCGGAATTCTTACCATTGATGGAGGCAAAGACCTTCCAACCTGTCCGCTTCCGCCTGTCTGCCTTCTGCACAGGCAGGCACAGGCAGATCGAACCATTCGTAATTCGTAGTTCGTAATTCGTAATTCGTTTAAACTGTCTTGCTAAAGATATTTCTTATATCATGTTCCAGCCATCCGCCCTTTTGTCTTTTGGTTAAATCTCTTAAAACGATAGCCGCTTGTTCATGTGATATTCGCTCTTTGATTAGGTCATTTATGACAGAATCCGCCTTCTTCCTGCGTTTTCTGCTGTCTCGTGTATCCAAAATTTGTTCAAAAATACTGAATATATGGTTTAGTATACCTTCTTTTTTTACTTCACCTAACTGTTCCATTTTTTTTGCATATTCCGCGTCAACGTGTTTGATTGCAGCTTCTATCTGTTGTTGGGCGCTAGCGGTTTGATTGACACTGAGGGAGGTAGCTTGTTGAAGAGCTTCAATGGCTGGCTGACAGTCGAGGATGCCGTATTCTTTGTAGTATCCAAACCATCGGATTGCATCCATTCTAGCTCTCTCATCTTTAGCTTCTAAGGCTGGAATCATCTCCGTTACCTTACCTAAAGAAATCCAACGGTAAGCAAAATCCAACCCTGTTCCTTTGATGTTTTGCGCGCCCATGATTCTAATGGTAAAGCCTGGAGGCGAGCATTGCGCTATTCTGTCAATAATTTGGTCGCCCGTCGATGCTGGGTCCATAATGATTTCCAGCGTGTCATTGAAAATCTTTTTAGAAAATTGTCTTACTTTATCGTTGAGTTCTTGAATGATGCTTTCTGATAGCGAGCCAACTTTTTCTTTCATATAAGCTTTAAAATTATCGACGCTACGATACGTTCTGATGTATTTTTCGAGAAATTCAATGACGGAGGAAGTAATCTCTTCATCTAAACTCGCGGCTATCAATCTCTCTTTGATTTTGGATAATAATTTTGTAGCGGATGTTTCTGTTTGGATAACTTCTTTAAGAACTTCAATGGCAGGAGAATTAATGTTTGTGCTTTCGATGGTCTGTCGAAGACTTGAACCGTTTATTATGGATTCGGTAATTTCGCCAGGAACTGCAAGTCCCCGGAGCATTTTTTGCAACTTCCTAATGACATCGTCAATGGTCATCGTTTCTACTTTGAATTCATCCAATATCTCCGTCAGACGCTCTTCAACGTGGATTTCAAATTGGTCATCTGGGATTTCCTGCAAATCATCGGGATTGATTAAGTATAGATTTTCCAAACGTCGCGAGAGAGCTTCTTGGATATAACCGTATAAACCCGTCAAATTCGTGCCTATCAGAAAATGCTTGTGTGCGTTGATGTCCATCACCAGGATATTTGCGAAGACTTTCGAGCGCGGGATTCGGTCTGCGCGATTGTTGACACACGTTGTAATCCATACATCTGCGTCCTCTACATTATCGTGTTTGTCAAACTCCGTGCGCACCCAATTGTTCATGAATCCGCGACGTTCGTTTGCGGAATTGCCCAGAGTAAATTCCAACTTCCGTCCTAAGTGATATGCCGTGGGATAGGTTTTCAGAACACCGATATCCGGCACAACATTATCAGCCATCTCCTTGAGCGTGAAATCTCGTTCAACTTCTAGATGTTCTGCTAACATTAAGACAAGAGCGATATTTGCTGGATGTTCTTTGTATGGAAATCTGTCTAAGACGTCATCTGTCAGAAACGCGATATCTCTCCAATTAACTGCGCGCAAGGTTGTTTTCTGTTCTTGAGCTTCCTGTTGTAAAATAGGCAGCATCTGTTCCTCTGCGGTAAAACAGATTTTCTCGGACGGAATAAAATTTGTCATTACTTGAGGGATGTTTATGCCAGCGGGTCCTTGAATATCCTCGTGGTCGGGATAGGTGTTGGTAATAGTGGCGATGTCATCTTTCATCCACACACGCTCTAAAATTCTGACATAACGCGGATTTAAAGCCATACATTCCCACATCATCACCTGTACCCCCAAATCACCCGCAAGTTTGACTACCCTTTTCTGCTCCCAAATCGTCGCTTTGTCGTAAGGTCGGAAGATGAACAACTCCATCGGTTTTTGTTCTGGTACGCTGTGGATGAACATCGCTTCATTGCCGGTTGTTTTAACGAGCACTTCGCAACCCAGAGCGTGAAAAAGTCCGGCTTTTATACGCTCTGTCCCAGATTTGCCGCGCGTCCCCCAACCGCCCATAACCAGCGGTATCGCTCGTCGTGATTTTTTGATAGTGTAGTAATTAAGTGCAAGCCGTCCGATGAAATATGCCATAACCGCGCCGGCAAAAATGACGAGATGGAGCAAGGTGTTTTCCGATAGAGTGGTAAAATAGTCATAAAACTTGAGAAAAAATTCATATACTTCAGAGATGGACATAATTCACCTAATTTTATGAAACGTGATGCGTGAAACGTGAAAAGTGAACTACATCATCACGTTTCACGTTTTACGTTTCACTCCATGTGTTCGTTTTACGGTACGATGCGAGTATATCTAGTTGAATAATCTTTCAATCGTTTCATCAGAAAAGAGATATTCTGTTCCATCATAATAATAGGAATAGGACGAAAAAGCAGTGGTAATGCCATATTCTTCTCGCATGATGTCCACATACACTTTTGGGTCAAAATGTTCTCTGTCCCCTGGATTAGCATTTCTTAAGTTCGCGATTTTAACATAATTCCATGATATTTTCAAATAGTTTCTCATCCTCGAAACCCAACTTTTCGGACCTTGGATTGTCGTTATGCCATAAGAACTAAAGGTCTTTATCTCCCGTCCGGCAAGTTTCCTTTGACTCAGCGATAAATAGTCGTCCAGCAGGGGAATAAATCGGCGCCAGGAATCTTCGTATTCTATATATAAGCGTTCGCCTGGAACTTTTGTTTTAGTCAACTCCGCGAGGATACCCGGATGCGCCCTGATAGTTCCCGTGAATTTACGCGCTACCGTGTGCGAAAAACCTTGTCGCTTGTCTGGACTTAAGTTTCGAAGTTCGTAGAGAATACGCCATAGAGAATGCTTGAATCTATCGCCACGAATCAATTTTACCTGTTTTGAATTCATCTCCATGTAAATACCAAAACTTTCCCGAGAGAAGAAGGCGAGGACACGTCCCAGCCGGTTTTCATCTTCTAAAAGAGAAGCACGATTAATCTTAGTACATTTACCTTCCCCAAGTTCATTAATCGTCGGAAGTAACGTTTGATTTAACATTTTGTATTCAGGAAAAGTATTCACTATAATTTGTTCCCACGCCTCACCAGCCCATCGTTTTAGTTTCACTTCAGAATCCTCACTGGATAAAACTTCGGAGATAGCGTCCAAGATACGTTTATCAAGCACATCAATTTTTTCTTTCTGCAATTTTTCCTCTCTGAAATTGCACAGTTGTGCAGCTTCTTCCAGTGCGATTCGTTGCACAAGTAAATCCTTGGATTGAGTAGCTTGCGGCTTGGGTTGAGTAGGAACGAAGGCGCCGGGTTGAGTAGGCGAAGCCGTATCGAAACCACGTATCGAAACCAACGAAGGCGTATCGAAACCATCGAAATCATCTCCATTCGTAATCGCCCAGGCTAATATTTCTATGGATTCTTGCAGCAATTCTTCATCTGCGGCCTCTGCTGCTGTTTTTCCCAAAGTCGCCCATTCGATGACGGCCTGCGCACGAACCTGTGGACATTCCTCATCGAAACCGCCCTCAACGACTTCTGTTAATATTTGTCTGGCTTCCTGGCATTGAAAGAGAGCAAGGCTTTTCATCAACTGGATTCGCACATATTCGCTTTTATCTTGTCGCTTAACCAACCCTTTGAGAATCTCCAATCCGTCTTCGTCGACAAAACGTTCACCAATCAGTTGTACAATGGCTTTTCGGACAAAAAGGTTATCGGAAATATCATCTTCATCCTCGAGCAATCGCACCCCGAAAGCCCTTAGAGATTCATCTCGGCTCAACAATGACATTAATTGGAGAGCACCAATTTGTATCCAAACGTTTTCCCAAACATCCAAGCAATATTGTGCAATGGAGCGGCTTGTGTCGAAATCAAGTGTTTGAAATTTTTCCGATTCAGGCATAGCTTGAATAATCTTTCCCAATGCCTCAAAAGCCGCGACCTTATTTTGCCAGCGGTGGGTATATCGGATTCTATCCAGCAAAAAACTTTGCAATTGAAAAGTATCCAAAATATAGCGTGAAATAGCTATCCCTTGTTCTTCATCATCTTCGCCAGAGTATTTTGCCAGGATTTCAGTTGTTAAGTTCCCAATGACATCAATCGCCAGTTTCTGCAGCATCTCCTCATGCAAAATAACCTTGTTATGTCTTTCGGAAACGACATCGAATCCCATATACCGTTTAAACGCCTTCCTATCGCCCTTTAGTTGCTTTTTATCAGGGGTAATCAACGCCAAAAACTCTAACATCAGTTTCTGATTCTCTTCAGTTGTAGAAATAAGCGCAAGCCGGTCGGAAAGCACTTGAAATCTGGCAGCAAGTTGGCTTTTTTTCTCTTCGCTTGTTTCAATGAATCTCATCGCCTGATAAACGATGGACAACTTGTGAACATCCTCAGCAGCGATTGAAGGCAAACGGACATGATATTCTGGTTGCCGTGACAGTTCTTTTTCAAGGCGAGTTATCGTATGTTGTTGCAGCCGGCGTTCGAGTTCAGTAAATGCAGGTTCAATCAATTCCCGCAAATTATTCAATTTGGTTCATCCCTTCCCTTTGAATAATTTTATTGGCTAAAATAGGATTTTTCTGCCTCAAAGTCTATCTCGCTGGGATTGTAGTCTCGCAGCATTCTACTCGCGCTGAACGCGGTGCCAAAGCTGACGTACAGGAAAGTCTCTTTCTTTTCGATAGAGTATCTATTGGTTATCCGCAACATCAACCTCGTGTCGTTTCTCCACCATCCGTATTCGAGGTTTGCATACAACCTGTTCTCCCAACGACTTTTCCTTCTATTCTTATCCGCCAGCCATTTTCTGACTTCATAATAGGTATGCGATTCTAATCTACTAACCCAGAGTTTTTTTATCGCCAATCTACCGTAATAATAGTCTGGAGAAATAGGATTCAAGTCGCGGTTCGTTTTTATACGTCCCTTACCGTATATTATAACATCCCAAAAAGGCTTATACCAGAAGGTATTTTCCCAAAAAAATTGTCTGTCATGCTGTTTATCATAAAGGGAGAATATATCTTCCGACACAGAACGTCCATCAATATTATCCAGATTATCCAACGATTGCTTTTTATAAGCATAACCTATGCGTGGAATATAAGTTAAATCAGAACTGAGGCGAAAATTTCTTGCAACTTCTGTGCGGAATTCCACTGCTGCTTCGGGATTGCCGTTTACATATTGTAGGAAACCTTCTAACTTCGAACGAAAAATCATTCTGAACGGAGATTGGTAATAGATAAATTCTTCAGCATTGTAAACGGGAGTTCGAGCGCCGGATAATCGTGTTGCCAAAATGCCTCTGTGATAAAGCTGGGCGGGTTCAAAACGATACCGATGCCTCACTGCCAGTTCAGTATAACCAACGTAGTTCCTTTCCTCTAGCTCAGCCTCAAAATTCTCACCATAGCCAGAAGCTATCTCTACAGTGCCATATTTCTGGAGTGGCGGAATCGATTTGGGAGGTGGAGATTCTTCCCAATGAATAGGCAGCGGGTGTGATTTTTTTTCGATAATATCTGAATCGTTGAGCACACCGTTCCTTTCTCCCACGACGAGTTGAGAATACGGCAAAATAGCCCCGGCTTTTCCCGAGACACGCACGTACATCCGAACAGCGATTTTCGTATTTTCTTTCTCGCGTGTCCTGTCAGGTGCAATGACAACTTCGTAAAGGTCGGATTCTAAAATCGGAATAATGACCTCGCGAATTTCACCGATACCCTTGCCACGACTTTTACTCGTGTATTCACTCTCTTTTCGCAGCCGGTCGAATTTAGAAACCCCTGCCGTAAACTGGTAAGAATACTCCAAGATTTCATCTTCGCTTCGTTTAAGGTATACTTTGAATGAATATTCTTCAGAAGGATTAGCTATCCCTTCGTTGAAAAGATAGCGCGTTACAAGGCGCAGTTGCGTTGGCCCTTGAATCAACGTTTGAATCGGTGTTTCATGAGTTGCAACGAAGTATTTCCGCACGATGTTTGGTCTAACGACATACCAATCGCTTCGTCCCACCTTCGCCGCCTCTTCAATCCTATAATTCGTGTAGTCTGACTGCAAATCTCTCGCGCTAAGGAGACGTATCATGAAAAATTCTTCATCGTTAGGTTCCTTCAAACTGAACTGCAATATATGTTGACCGGTGCCTAAAGAGCCTATTTCACATGATATCACCTCGTCGAATTTACCCTCAATCAATCTTTGGTATATTCCGTTTTGAAGATATACCATACTATATCCCGCTTGTTTTTTTGCCTCATCAAGGATTGTTGGCATCTGTCCGAAAAGTTGAATTGCAATTTTGACGGGATGGGAAATAGAAAGGGAAAAGACAGGGCTATCTTGAGCGTTTATGAAAGTATAAGAACCTTCTTGCCATATCGGCGATGACAACGCTTCTTTTAACTTGAATGAAAAGTTTGATGTCTCAGATTTCATTGAGACTAAATCCTCATGCCCAGCCGAGTTCTGAACCGTGTGGATGCGTTGCCACTGAGTTTTGCTTTTAGCAAGAGTAAGACCTTTTACTGCTTTTTCCAATTCCGGGTGAGTCTGCATTATCAAGGTATAGATGTTGAGGGCTTTGTTGTACCAGTATGTTTTTGATGAAATATCAGACCTTTTATCGCCTAAGGAAAGACAGAGGGATGCAAATTCCAATTTTGCTTCGATGTCGTCAGGATATGTCAGACAATAAGAATCATATTCTTTCGCCATTGCTTCAAGACCTCTGGAATGAAGAGGGGATTGAAACATTGTTCGAATTTTGTCTAATCTTGAATTCTTTCGCAAAGGTTCAATATCTGTTTTGGACGCCTTCTCAAAATGAAGGAGCGCAAGATTCAATTCGCCTTCGGATAGGTAAAGTTTGCCCAGTTCATATTCTGCTTCATCCATCTCTTTTTCCTTCAACACCTGATGCAACATCTCCAACGCGCGTTCCTTATTGAGATTTAGAGCTGAGAGACATTTTGCGCGTCTGTATAAATTTTCGGCATTGTCAGGCAAGCGGAGAGATTCGACCAACGCCCTGCCATACCAAAGGGTAGAGTAAAAATAAGAAGTTTCTCCATTTCCCTTCTTCGATTGTTCAATGTGAAGAAGGTTGTCTTTCTCCATTATAAAATAGGTCTCTGCACTGGGATGCAAAATGTAGGGGCGAAAATGCGCAATCCCTGACGATGTTCGCAACTTCAATTTATGAATACCTCCTCCTACTTTGTATATAATTTGCTTTCTTCTTCCAGGAAGAATGTTCGTCAATTCGGGATACACCACTTCCTCCGATGGCTGGTTGCCTTCGATAGATTTCACAGATTGCTTCGCTTTGCTCGCAATGACATTTCTTTCAATGCTTTCTTCCTCTATCCGCACTTCAATGTCGAGCCCGGTTTCAACCTCTATATCAGAAAGAATATGCGCCGGACGAACATCCAGCTTGAGCAACGTCGGGCCTTTCGTTTGCAAGATTACGTAGGATTTATCGCTGATGAGGAAATAGTCACCGATATCCCAGCCAGAATCTTTCACAACAGCGGGTGTTTTTGCTGTGTAATCGATGATATTTTCATCACCAAGGTATTGCCAATATTCCTTATAGACCTTAGGTATTTCGTCGGTCCAGGAAAGTTGCGGAGATTCTATCCAGGCGGCGTTGAATTCTCCTATTTGGTAGTATAAATCGACGAGGGCAGCGGGTGATTGTGCATTTTTAGATAACTCGAAAATTGACGCTGCTTCAATCATTCGGGCTAACTCCCACTCTGCTTGAGAGCGCAAGGCTGTGGCTGTTGTACTATATTCTTTAATATTATTGCGAAGGGATTCAAAGTATCGTTGAGCCGTGGCAAAATCCCCCAACAGAAATGCAACTTTCCCACGCAAATATTTGGCGAAATTAGCAATGAATCTATCATCTTTCCATAAGAAATCATCGGGTGGCTTCGCGAATATGTCCAAAAGGTTGTCCAAAGTGGCGGCGGCGGAACTGAGATGATGTTTCTGAATTTCAATGACGGCTCGATAAAGTAACGCCTCTGGGTGGTCAGGATATGCTTCAAGCACGCTATCATATTGCGCTGTCGCCGCTTCAAACTCTTTCTCCATCTGGTATATCTGCCCCAATTTCAATCTGATGTGAATGTTATCGACACCATCTTTTAAAAGCCGCGCGTATTCATCCAATGCCTTCAATGCGTTTTGCTTTCCTCCCATATCCAGATAGATATCGGCCAATTGAATTCGCGCCTGGTTTTTTAAGGATTGTTCAGACGAAGGAGAATCGACGACTTTCAGACAATCAGACAGAGCGAGTTCAAACTTTCCTAGCCTTCCTAGAGCATTAGCCCTTTCGACATAAGTTTGATACTTGATGGAATCAGATTCTTCAGCAAGATAAATCGCCTTTGTAAATAACTGTATCGTATCAAGAAGCTGCTCTCGAATATTACCCAAATCGTTATCCAAGACGGAACTTAATATTTCACACCCTTGATAGTATGCCATCGCGGCGGCGTCCGTCCGTTTAAATTCTTGCGTTGGAATAGACATGGAGGATGGTGCTATTTCTCCCTTTGACGCCAAAAATATTTCAACTCTCTTCTCTTTTTGAATCGCGCGGTAGGAAAGGTTCAAGATAGCTTCTGTCGCCCCGTCCTTCTGCCAAATCTTTATTTTATGGTATCCTCCTGGAATCGGCAGGATAAATTCATACGGCTGCATCTCAGATATCGAAAGATTTGCATTACTTTCCAACACGACTTCAGCAGATATTGCATCGTCGATGCAGACAACCAATGTGGTTGTTTTTTGGAATTCTTTTTCCTCGTCCTGATTTATATGGACAAGCCCTCTTACATAAGTGGCGGCAGAGGTGTCAACATGATATTCTAAGACAGGCTGAATCTTTTCAGTATTCTTCTTTTCTTGAGGAATTGAAAAGTAGATACGTTCATGCCATCGCTTTTGTCCTTCATCCGCGTCACATAACCTTGCATTTACCAAAATTTTGCTCACTAAAGAAGCTTGGGGGAGATGGAATAGCACACGGTGGATACCGGGGGAGATGGGCAATTCAAATTCGTTTCGCTCCCAAATTATCGGGAACTGAACTTTCGATTCTCCATCCACATAAATTTCTAACAGCCATGGCGTTTCCGCATTAGCATAACAGATTATCTTTAAAGAAGTTGATTCCCCTTTTGAATATTTAACTCTTTTCGTCGCAGAAGTCCTCTTCTGAAACGGAAAGTTCTTTAGATCTTTCCGTTCAGGAGGGGATGAATGCCTAATAAAATCAATTGGGATGGGTTTAAATCTCCTTCTGATTGCTTCGCTTTGCTCGCAACCTTCGGTTTTTCCGTTTTCCGTTTTCCGTTTTCCGTTTTTAATTTTAATGTCTGTGGGAGTATCCGGCGTGATTTCACAGAATCCAGGAAGTCGTCTATAATCAGTGATAATGATTTTAGTCGCAGCCCAGTTGCCGTTCCATTTCGTTTCAGAGAAATCAAGCACACGATGCTTTTCTCCTTGTTGTTTGGAAGAAGGAGAAAGTGTCTGCCAATAAGTATAGTCCCACCAAAAGCGCTGGCGAGCGTTGCTGGCGAGGACATCTCTCGGGTTTAATTGCAATACCTTATCGTATTCCTCCAGCGCCGCCAAATCCCGTGCCCAGGCTAATGCTTCAGCCATAAGAAATCGCGTTTCCACATCCATCGGGAATTGCTTCAATACCAGCCTATATTCTTCCGCGGCTTCTAAATGCTTTCCAACTCTCCTGAACAATTTAGCCCTTTCGCGATGAATACTTTTAATCATTAAATTAAATATCTGGCTTTCTCGCTCCCTCGCTTTCTCACAATACTGCAAAGAGGATGATAAAAAATTGAACGCTTCGGGATATTTTTCCACCTCTGCATATAGTTGCGCAAGATGAAGATAAACACCGGCTAAGATTAAAAATTCGCCTTTGGTATTTAACTCTTCTTCTCTGGCAGACAACTCCTCATAGACAGCAAAGGCAGCATCATGGAGATTCATCAGTTGCAAACAACACCCTTTCAGATAGAACATTTTTGTGTTGGTTGGTTCCATTTTCAATATGGTTTCCGCGTTTTCCAATGCTTTTTGTATCCATTTTCCACTGTTCTCTGAGTTTGTCAAACTATCGAAGAGGTGCAATTTTTTTTGACGTTCATAAAGGTTTGCTAAAAGATGATGTTCGCTTACTAATCTGTATTCGTGCTTGCCTGGTGGGACTACTAAATAATCTACGCGTTTCCGCCCCAGAGGACGACCAATATTGTCCAGCGTGATGTCTTCTAAATCATCCAAAACAGTGTTTTTGTAAATGACCTTTCTCAATAAACCGTCTTCGTAACAGAACAGCGTGTAAGGCTGAACCTCATCGGCAATTCGGCTTGGATAAACAAATCTGGTGGTAATCTTTAGGAGCTTTGGCCCCGTAAGTTTGAAATTGATTGCATCAGATGGCGTTATTTCATAGAATACTTCCTCTTTTACCTTATAGACTTTCCCACTTTCTGCGGGCTTCAGTATATTCTTTTTAAATGCGCTGTTGTCCTCGCGCCGCGCATAAAGGACATCGTAAAAAAACTTTGCCAGTCTGTATTGACGTTCAGCCAACGTTATATTATTCTGTGGCACCCAGGGCAAAGCGATAAGCTGCTTTTCAATGAAAGATGTTTCTATATTCTTTTCTATAAAAGACGTCAAATATTCTGTAAATTCATCAGCTTTGCTATTCAATTCCTCTACAACGCGCCGTTCAAGATACTCCCAGAAAAAGTTCATTGGAATATATTCCATTTCAAAGAAACCAAGTTTAAGGGGATGCTCCAATTGGTGCCTAATTTCATAACTAATTGTTTTGCCCACCGGCGCGCGGATATAAATCTGCCCAGAGTCATCAACTATCGGGATTATTTTTACCTTAGTCCAATTTTCCGTTTCAGAATTGGAAAGCAGGGCCTTTGTGTTTCCTGATACCTGGTAAATTTCAATGCTTTCTAAAACATCCGAACCCAATCTCTCAATCGCCTTTGAGACATCAATTCTCGCTAAAGATAAGCCTGAAATTTGAAAAAACAGACTCTCTGTGCGCTTCAGTGAATAGTAATCGGCTTCTTCTTTCTTCCAGCGCTTTGTATTTTGTTCTCTCCATATTCGGTATACTGTTTCTAAACGACGCCAACGCTCTTTTTCAATTGGAGAGATGAAGGAGGCGATTTTATGTTTTTTCGCGAGTGCTGCCGTGCGAAAAAACAAGGCGATATTTTCCTTCGGCGTGCCTGAAAAATATAGATTAGCATGAATATTAGTTGATATTGAAAGTATGAGAAAACAAATTATGAAATATCGCTTCATAAAGATGGCGCCCCTCTAATTGTTCCTTTTTTATCTTAACGGAAATTTTGCAACGCGTTGTTGCAAACAGATTCTCGTTGAATGCGCATTCTAGGCGTCTTAGCACACTAAAAAAAGAGCCAGATTAATTCACAATTTTTTGCGTCGTGGAAGCTCCCGCATTCATGAACTACCGCTTCGCCGATTCGCTTTGCTCATCGCGTGGGGAGGAAACAACGCTTAATTTTTTATGGTTCGATGCCATAAAAAATTAAATACCTCCTTGATATTATACCTTATATATAGTATAATCTAATGCATGAAGCAACATAAGAAAAATGTAGGTCTTAGCCGTGTGAGTTTATCAATACCTAAAGAACTTCATGAATGGTTAAAAGGTGCTGCTACAAAACACAACAAAACACAAAGTTTATACTTAACTGAAATCTTAGAACTGGTTAAAAACCTTCAAGAACATGCCTAGAAAAACAACACCATCATTCATATTAGAACTTGCTTTGGCAACTTCAGCCTATGACGAAGCCGAACTTAATGCAAGATTTGAAGCTGCCCGTCAACTCTACAATGCTTGTCTCGATGAAGCTAAACGGCGCCTTGAATTACTGCGCCAAAGCAAAGAGTTCCAACAAATCCGCAGGATGCCCAAAGCCATTAATGGTAAGTCGAACAAAGAACGAACAGAAGCGTTTAAGGCACTCAATGTACGATTTGGCTTCAGAGAATATGACCTTCATATCTACGCAACTACTATCCGAAATTCTTGGATAAGTAATCATATCGACGCAAATACCGCTCAGAAAATAGCTACTAGAGCATTCAAGGCTGTTCAGCGCATCGCATTCGGACAGGCTAAGAGAGTTAGATTCAAAGGCAAAGGACAACTCAAATCAGTAGAAGGCAAAACCAACACAACAGGCATCCGATACAATGAAAATACAGGTCACGTTTTCTGGAAAGGACTTAACCTCAAGTGTATTATTGACCCCGATGATAAAGTCGTAATTCATGGCTTATCCCATCGTGTCAAATACTGTAGAATTGTCAAGCGTATATTCAATGGTAAAACTCGATTCTTTGTCCAGCTTGTCCTTGAAGGTAAACCGTACCAGAAATTTGAAACCCCTGATAAAACCGTAGGACTTGATATTGGACCATCGACAATCGCCTATGTATCAGATGACAATGCTGTCATTGAGCGTTTCTGCGATGAACTCAAAAACAAACAGAAGGAAGTCCGACGACTACAACGGAAATTAGACAGACAACGTAGGGCAAACAATCCACAAAACTACAACCTAGACGGTACAATCAAGCCTGGCAAAAAGACATGGCATGAATCAACCAGATACAAGAAAACAAAACGAAAACTTGCTGAACTCCAACGTAAACTCGCTGCCCATCGTAAAACACTACACGGCAACCTCGCCAACCGCATTCTAAGGCAAGGAAAACACGTTAAAACGGAAAAACTCAGCTACAGAGCATTTCAAAAGAACTTCGGGAAGTCTGTTAAGAACAGAGCGCCCGGAATGTTCATGGAAATTATCAGACGCAAAGCCGAAAACGCTGGCGGCTCTACGGATGAGTTTTCAACCAAAAAGACTAAACTCTCCCAGTATTGCCATAAGTGCGGTAAGTACACTAAAAAGCCTTTATCGCAACGAGTACATACTTGTTGCAATCTCAACATTCAACGAGATGCCTACTCTGCATTCCTTGCAGGAAGTGTCGTTGAAAATTTAGTGGACACAGCCGACGTGATTGAACGTTGGCGGAGTATGCTCGCTTCGCTCGGTGGTTTACAAAAAGACGTAAACCACAAAAGCCGAAGCTATTCTCCAACGGGTGGTGTCCGAAAAAGCAGAAGGCTTTGCCTATCTGCAACAAGTTGCGAATGGAAGGCATCTGCCTTCCAGCGTAGCTGAAGTCGCTAAGACTTCGGGAGACCCGAATTCTGGTGAATTCGGCTACGATAGAGTGACTCGCCTGTGAAGTTCTGATGTCCCCCAAAAGGGAATACCTGATGCTAAGGACCGGGATGTTGTAGCAGGGAAACTTGCGTTGTTCTAACAATCAAGGTTGTTCTGTGAGAGCCCGGTAGAGGTATGCCCGTAGCGAAGCGAAGGGGCGAAGCGGTAGTTCAGGTATAAGAACCTGCCGCATTCATGCGTGCAGAGCTTCAGCAACAAGGAGTATCAGTGCAATAACGACGAAAAATTGAAATCCCTCCGCATATTGTGTAAACTGCCGTTGCTCCAATTCCCTTCTTTCCAAAGAAGAGATGTTTTTGTACAGCTTATCTATTTCCTGTTCTTTTACAGATGCTAAATAGTATTGGCCGCCCGTTAATCCTGCGATTCGACGCAATATGGTTTCATTCAGTTTTGTCAACACAGGTTCACCGGCCGCATCACTCTTGTATCCTATCAGTCTACCGTTATCGTATAACGGAATCGGCGTGCCCTGCCTGGGGATACCTACGCCGAGAGCATATATTTTAATCCCCGCTTGTGCGGCAATTCGCGCGGCTGAAATAGAGTCTGAATCATGCTCTTCGCCATCAGTCACCAATATCAGCACCTTGTACTTATATTCTTTGTTCCTAAACGTCTTTATAGCTCTGCGAATCGCATCGCCAATTGCCGTACCCGGATGCGGGATAATATCAGTAGCCAAAATATCCATGAGCATCCTGACGGCTCCATAGTCCGTGGTCAAGGGACATTGGACGAAGCTGGTGCCTGCAAATGCAATGATGCCAACCCGGTCATTTTCCAATTTATCAATCAACGTCTTAATTTCATGTTTCGCTTTCTCAAACCGATTGGGCTTTATATCTTCTGCTTGCATACTGAGAGAAGTATCAAGCGCAATAATAATATCCAAACCTCGTCGTTTGGCTGGTGCCATCTGGACACCGAACTGTGGGCGGGCGAGGGCAAAGACGAGAAAGGTGTAGCCGAAAATGACTAGCAGCGCTTTTATTTGCTGGCGCTGAAAATTCACAGTAGTTAAACGTTTGAACAGATGAACGCTGCTAAAGCGCGCATAGGCGGCGCGTTTTTTTCGAAACGCGAATATATAAAGTAGAACAAGTGCAGGTATGCCCCAGAGGAAATGGAGATATTGAGGATGTCCGAATTTTATAAAAGACATTTTATAAGGGGTAAAGGGGCTAAGGGGCAAGAGGGCAAAGGGGACAGAAAGAGAAAGCCAGCAAATCCTGTTTTTGCCTGCTTTCTGGTTGTCCGGTTGTCCGGCTTTCCGTTTTCTGCCCCCTTGCCCTCTAGCCTTCTTGCCATTTTACCTTTGTACGTTTTACGTTTCACTATAATAGGTTATCAATTTCGGATGAGGGTTTGGGAGAAGGGTCATCCTTTTCGGATGGGGGCTTGGGGGTAAGGTGTCCTTCCCCCAATTCCTTCTCTCAATTTCATCCATCTAAAATAACATTGAGCGCGCGTTCGAATATTCCACAGGCGTATTCCAAATCATTTTGTGACGTGATATTAAACGAGATGCCAAATTTCTTTACAGTGAAAGCAGGCAAACGCGCGCTATATTCTGCAATCTGTTCAGGGGTAAAATCGCCATGCACATTGACGCGGAAGTGCGTAGCGCGTTTGGATGGATATGTATCAATCCACCATTTGCCGCCGATTGTCATGCGAAGCCACCCAACTCGGTTGCGGATGCTAGCGCCGCAATCGTCCAAATGTTTTACGAAGGCTTCGGCAACTGAATGCAATTCATCATTTTTTCTGAGCGTATCCAAAAATATGTCGCGAGTCAGGCGTTGTCCCGCTACATATTGATGCTGTTTTCTCTCGCGGATAACTGGATATCCGAGCAATGTCTCCATCGTTACCAAAACCTCATCGGTCACGCCGTAGGAGATGTATGAAATATATGTGATATCCACTCCAAGGGGCCGTAAATATTCGGCGACCTCAAGAACGTGTCTGTCCGCGCCTTCGGAGATTAATACCAAGCGCTGGTGCGTGTTAAATTGTGATTCACGCAACGCGCCCATCTCATACTCGAACAATCTGCTGTGTATATCCAACAAAGAAGTATACTCGCGTCCGTTTGCCGCGAACCACTCACGCGCAAGTTTATCTAAATCGGTATACGAAAACTTCGAAACCGACGCGGCATATTCCAAAATCTGTGCGATAGCTTTTCGAGGCAACTTTCCGCGCTTAAGCTCAATAATGACACAATCTCCTCTTCTGTCCAACGCAAGTAGGTCATATCGTCTTTCTCTGGAGGCTGGAGATTGTCTGCTGATGAGCAATAGCTCTTCGTTATTCAGCAATATCGTTGGGTCTCGCGCGAGCAAATCCTCAAAATCCCGCTCCTGGTCGAAGCTACTGCGTTCGATTTTTCGAAATTTCGCGCCTTCCCATTTGTATAGTGGCATGGTCGTTTTTTCAACCAAACTGTAGGAAAATATTTTCTGCTTTGAAGAGGAATTTCTATATCCGATTTTATCTCTTCGAAAATCGAATTTCCCTTTCCAGATTCCGAAGAATTCGTGTAGGCGAAGTCTGTATGTGCCATTCAAATTCCATCCGACGCGTCTCATTGACTTATCATGTATCATTTGCCTTAAATGAGACATTTCAACCTAGCAACTCCAATCGCCAATCACAGTAATAGAAAGTAATTACCCTGCCTAATGCTGTTGAATAAGTAAGCAAATATCTCGGATAGTGTCTCATTAACGAATGATAAATTAGACACTATCCGTTTTATTATTACTGACCTTTCGCATAATCCGATGAACAAAAACTTGATTTTAGGAATTGGGCATTGGTGCATTGGGGAGAAACTCCAGAAGTCTCCACCGCAAGAAATGATGGGCAAATTTCCGCAAAAACTAAGACTATTGCCCCAGCGCTCCAACGCCCCAATGCTCCAATGTGGAAACGCATTTCCCGTTCTCTGTTCTTAACCCCCTGCTTGGCACGCATCTTGCTATATTTTTGAAGGATAAAGATGTTTTAGCGTTTTCTATGGGATTTTACGCAACCGTGTATTCGTCAAAATGACCTCCAAAAGCAACAAGAGGGCGGCAGGAAATAAAAAGTATGCCGCTAATTCCCTGTACTTAACATACTTTTTAACATTGAGCTTCGTAGTTTCCATTTGACCTATTTCACGGTAAATTTCAGACAACTTACGCTCGTCGGTAGCTAGGAAATAATGCGCGCCTGTTACCTGTGCAATGCGTTGAAGGGTTTCTTCATCAAGTTTTGTTAGAATCAGTTTTCCATCGACTTTTTGATAGTCAACGCCAAATATGGTATCAACAGGAATCGGCGTGCCTTCTTTCTTGCCCACGCCGATAGTATATATTTTGATATTCATCATGGCTGCGGCGCGTGCGGCAGTAATAGGGGCGACATCCCATTTATTGTTTTCTCCGTCGGTTAGCAAAATAGCGACTTTGCTTTTTGCTGTAGAGTCCTTCAGACGGTTGATAGCGTTAGCTAGTGCGAGTCCGATAGCGGTGCCGTCTTCGATGATACCTATCTCTACGTTGTTGAGTAATTCTGTAAGAATCTCATAATCCAACGTTAGGGGACACTGCGTATAGCTTTTGCCCGCGAATGCAATCAAACCAATTCTATCATGTTGTCTGTCGCGCAGAAATTCTTTGATGACCATTTTAGCTGCGTATAATCGATTATGCTCGCTTCGCTCACCGACGCCTTCGGCTTTCGGAACTACTTCGCTTCGCTCACCGACGCCTTCGGCTTTCGGAACTACTTCACTTCGTTCACCGACGACTTCGCCTTTCGGCTCGCTTCGTTCGGTAGTTTGTTCGCTAACTGCTGGCTGAAAATCTTCCGCGCGCATGCTGCCGGAAACATCAAGAATCAGCATGATGTCAATGCCTTCAGTCGCAATAGTTTCACTATGCTGGCTACTTTGTGGACGCGCAAGAGCGATAATCAAGAGTGTAATCACACTGAAGCGCAATATCGGCAATATATGGCGATATTTTACCCAAAAGGACGCTTTCAGTTGGTCAATGATGGTGATGTCAGAAAACCAAATGCTGCCACTTCTCTTCGCGTGTGACCGCGCGCGAAGCCGGTGTCGTGTAAAATATATCCATGCTACAAGTGGAATCAGCAGCAATAGGCTCAAGAACCAGTATTGTCCATATCTCATTCAGGTTCCACCTCATATTTCTGGTTCATCACGCGATGATAACCCATCGCGTTGCAGAAGGGCAAAGGGCATAGAGCGTCCAATTGAGAATATCAAGTATTGTCACTCGTCGCCTCGCGTATAGGGGCAACTGATTTGGCTCCATAGGCTGTGCGGAGACAGACACCAACGCTGATTACGTTGGCAATAAGAAATATCGCTTTTCCAATATAAAAATATGGTATGAATGTTGCTATTTCATACATGCTATATCCGACAAAAACAGCTAGTATACTCGGGCGATTGCGCTGGAAAATGATGTTTCCAATAAAAAGCGATATGACCGTCTTCCCATACAAGCATGCGAAGAAGAAACATGCCCACAGTATTAATAAAAGCGGGATGCCAATTAATGAAAAAAACAAGAAAAATACGAGGGGAATCATAACAATAGTGGCTAATATTCCCAGCAAAACGCTGCCAAAGGGACGTTTATACATAGCAATCGTCATATTTTCGATGTTTACGGGCAGCCTTGATACCAATATTACTTGTATCAACAGAAGTATAATGAATATCGATATGCGCCAACATATCCAGGTCCATTTGCCCCACATCGACCTTGGCATTCCGGATGTCAGTCCGATTATGCCATCTATCACTTGAGCGATGTTTAGCTCGTTTTTCGCACCCACAATTTGTGTCGTGGATTGCATATTAACTGTTCCTAACACTGCTGTCGCGCTGCCCAATATTTGTGCTTCACCGTTTAACTGTACGTCGCCGAATATTACCAACACATTTTGTGTGACGATGCCCTCAACGAAGGCATTACCCCCGAATACGATAATGTTTGGAACAGTCTTTCCTTTGGGGAGAGTTACATCGGCGCCAATCTTTAAAATATTGGCTGTTTCTTTGTCATCTACAGGCGCATTGGACGTTGTAAACTTTTCCATATTTATATTCGTCTGACAAACCACAGATTGCGGTGTTAGAAGTATTGAGATAGTGAGGATAATATACCCCACAAATTTGGACATTATTTGTGACCTCCTACGCGTACAATCGCACGCGTATAGTATGACTGCAACAATGTTGGAATCATGCAAGTTTTTCTTAAGTTTCTGAAAATTTATACCGATTATAAGAAACGAGGTGGTTTATGATGAAATACTTAATTGTGATAGTTTTATCTGTGCTGTTATATATGTTCGCTTCTGTTTATGTTCATGCTCATATAATCAACCCGGAAACGGAGAAGCCTTTTGTATACAGAGCCACATCAGCAGATGTCGCTCCAGTTGTCGATGGTTTAGTGGATGACCCCGCTTGGAAAGACGCGGAACATGTGCAAATGAAATGGGATTCACTGAAGAATCAACCATGGAATGATGTGCAAGATTTTGACGCTCAATTTGCAGCAGTATGGAAAAGCAACACATTATATGTGGCAGTCCAAATTATAGATGACAACATAGATTTGAAAAGTTCCAAACTCCAGAATAAGGATAGTTTAGTTATCCACATCGATGTTGACCATTCCGGAGGAAAAAGTGAGTTATACAAACATACGATAGCCGTCAAGGACGACAAGGTACGACAAAGTTTCTGGGACCCGTTTATCGCCTGGGATAGTACAGGAAGTATTTGTGAATTAAGCTTCTATTTAGACGGTTTTCTGAAGAAAGGAGAAACCATAGGATTTGGTATATATTATAATGATGTGGATAATGGACATCGAGAGAATCAAATCGGATGGACGCCCGGGCGATACCCTCCGAATGCCAGGGAAGAACAGATAGCTGACCTCGTATTCGAGACGGATATCAAAATTGATAGTAAGAAGTTGGGTACAACATGGGGCAATATTAAAACGTTGTATTAACTTAACGGGCAAAGGAGCAAAAGGGCAAGGGGGCTAGAGGGCAAACTCCAGAAAGCCAGACAACCAGACGGGCGGTGCTTCCAGAGGCGTTTTATGGTTCACGAAAGTTGATGGTTCAAAATAGCAATGCGCTAGGAAGCACCCCGATTCTCGGGACATAGCGGGAAACAGAACCATCTTTTGCTGGCTTTCCGGTTGTCTGGTTGTCCGGCTTTCCTGTTTTTTTCCCCTTTACCCTCTTGCCCCCTTGCCCTAAACTAGGCTATATCAATTTTTCTTTCGCCCGCTCGCGTTCGTATTGCTTCCGTTTACTTGTAAGATACGTTGGTACGGGCACATCCCACCATCCTGTGACCTTGCCTCCTGAATATGGGAACTCTCGATTCACCATAACTTCAATGACCGCAGGTCCATTCTGCGAAAATGCTTGTTCCAATGCGGGTTTCACCTCTTCGGGAGATTCTATTTTCCGCGCATAACATCCAAAAGCATCTGCAATAGTTTCAAAATCGGGCGTATAGAGTTCGCCATCGGATTTTGTAAAATCGACGGCAATTGTACGTTCCTCGCCATACGCGCCAATCTGCAAATCCCGTATAGATAACCACCCGATGTTATTGACAATCATAATGACCACGGGGATATTGTATTGTACTGCGGTAGCTAGCTCCTGCATCGTCATCATGAAATCACCATCGCCGGTGATGCCCACAACCTGCTTATCCGGTTGTGCGAGCTTCGCGCCTAAGCTGGCAGGCACCGTGAATCCCATTGTGGAAAAACCTCCCGTTGTGAGCAATGTTTTGGGTTCATAAAAGGGGAATTCCTGCAAAATTTGCGCTTGCGCATTGCCTGCAGAAGTCACAACAATAGCGTCTCGTTCGAGGAATTCGCGCGTTTCCTTGAGCATGCGCGACAATGTCATCGGCACGCTGTCAGATTCACGAAACTCCGACATTTCTTCGAACCATTTGTC
>SDBU01003240.1_pt1 | contig 20835 bp, 14 predicted proteins | sample 2277071 | NCBI WGS metagenome assembly SDBU01 (sample SAMN10397929, study PRJNA504765) | marine sediment metagenome | isolation source: marine sediment core GS08_GC12, 126 cmbsf | place: Arctic Ocean: Gakkel Ridge, Loki's castle | collected 2008
TTGTGATGGTTCGAGACAGACGCTATTGGTATAACGCTTATCTTTGGGGCGAGAGTCCCCTTCTTTATGACTTAGATGCTGATCCAAAACTGGAAAGAAATATTGCTGTGGAGCATCCTCACATCTGCGAGCGTATGAAGGATATGGCTATTGCCGATGCCGGGGGTAAGGTTCCAGACCTCCTAAGGAAGCTAAGGGGTGCGCCTGGATGTACCCCGCTTTTGACCAAGTAGGAAAAATTAGAAATAAAAGTCTGAGAGGAGGTGAGAGAAGGGAAGAAGCGGGCTGGTCTAGTTTGGGAAATAGAAGGAAGTTCAAAATCAGAAGGGAAAAGTGTTGTAAAATTGATTTCTGCTAAGGGACTTTCACAGAAAATTCAGTTAAGTTCCTGTGAAGAAGGGAAGTTTGTAGGACGTATAAGGAGGTTAAAATGATTTCTGTTCAACGAAAAAGTAGAATTTTAGTAGTGTTGGCGATTATTATGATAACCGCGTTTGTGGCGGTAATGATGCCATTTACTGCGGTGGGTCAAGAGAAAGTGACAATTCAGTGGTGGCATTGGATCGGGTGGCAGGAGGATCTGTGGGCAGAGGCCATGGAAGGATTCGGACAATCTCAACCCAACGTCCGGGTAGTGCAAAAGATCATCTCTCAAGAACACTTTTGGGAGGCACTCAGAGCAGGTATGCTCACTGGAGAAGGAGCAGACGTTTTTAACACAGTAGATGGTGCTCAATTAGCCAACCATGTAGCCAAAGGGGAAGTCGTCGATCTTGCAACTGTTATGGATGATGAATGGCGCGCAGCGTTTAATGCACCCACGATGGGGATCATGACCGAAAGCGGTGTGATAGCGACCAATCCTTTTTGCGTGAATGGCATGATGGTATGGTACAGGAAGCCAATCTTTGAAGAAAATGGGTTTGAAGTTCCGGTGACCATGGATGAACTGAAGGATATTTCAATAAAGCTGAGAGCCCAGGGATTGATTCCGATGTCACTATCGACAAACAATGCTGAAAGATCGGCAGAGTTGTTTCTCCCGTTTGCTCACAGCATGTATCCTGAGTTAGCCTATGCAGCGAACCAGGAGAGGCAATACGAACTCTTGATGCGTGAGGAATTCATAGATGTTTGGGAAGCAGTTAATGAATACATGGTCGTCAATAAGATTGCCATTGAGGGTAGTAATGGACTGGGTGATCTTGAGGCTGAACGTCCGTTTGTGATAACCAAAGACGCGGCAATGGTGTATATGGGTAATTGGCACACCAGAACCATGCGAGAGATGGATCCGGAAGGATTCAAGGACATTCAAGTTTTCCCATTTCCCGCGGTAAATTCATGGCTTAAACCCCTCGTTCCTACTGGAGTTGCGGCTACGGCCTCCATTTCTTCTCAATCCAAACACGTTAAGGAGGCAGCTGAGTGGATCAGGTGGTGTACTTTTAATGTACCAGAAAGACTGGTGCGCTGGATTGGACTTGTCCCAGCCGGGCCAATATTCTCAAAGGCTGAAGTACTGCAGATGGCACGGGAAGAAAATAATCACGTCTTACCCGGTTTCTATGATGCCATGAGCGGTAAGACCGCCTATCCAATTCGAAAGTTCTGGACAGATCCAGAAGTGCACGAGGCGATGCATAGTGCGCTCCAGGGCATGCTTGCCGGAGAGTTGACTCCTCGTGAAGCTTGGAGCGAAGCCAACTCAATAATCGCAAAAGTAGTTGATTGAGACTGTGCATTTTGGTAGATTTGAGTATAGTGCGGAAACCCGGGAGAGAATTTTTCTCTCCCGGGGTGTTTGTTAAATTGCTCGATGCAACAGTATTAAATATATATCCAGGCAAAGTTGCCAGTCAAGGTAGAAAGGTAAAAGGGGATGAGTGCATCTGCTGAGCAATGCGCTTTTCAAGCATAAATGATGGAACATAAAAGATCAAGAAAAATGAATAGACAACTTGTTCCCTATCTTTTCTTGTTGCCTGCCCTGGTTTTATTTACGCTCTTCATTCTCTATCCCTTGATTTTCAATGTATTTTATAGTACCTACACAATGGGTAGTAATTTGGGGGATTGGAACTTTGTTGGATTAGCAAACTACAAGGCTATTTTTGCTGATTTTGTTTTTTGGAGAGGACTTCGAAATAACTTTCTGTTTCTGGCTGGGGTCATTGTTTTTGGAACATCTTTAGCCCTGGGGATCGCAGTCTTGTTGGACAAGTCTTTTCAGGGTAGGTCTTTTTTCCGGACTGTTTTTTTTCTTCCTTACATCGTCTCCTGGGTGGTAATGGGACTTATATTTGTACGAATCTATGATCCTTATATAGGATTTTTGAATCTGTTCTTGAAATATATTGGTTTGAAAAGCATAGCCAGAACCTGGCTGGCCGATCCTCAGACGGCTCTACCTGCTCTTATAGCTGTTTTCATCTGGAAAATGGGAGGACTGGCCATGTTGATTTTTATGGGAGGATTGCAGGGGATTCCGGTCCAATTAAAGGAAGCAGCCGAAATTGATGGCTCCTCTAAAACCAGGATATTCTTTCACATTACATTACCTTTGCTGAGACCCATCATAGCGGTGGTGGTTTTGTTGCTTACCATTTATTCTTTTAGAATCTTCCCATTGGTATACACAACAACCCGTGGGGGGCCGCATTATGCAACGGAAGTCCCTGTCATATATTTGTATCGCTTGGCCTTTCAATATTATCGCTTTGGTGAGGCATGCGCAGTCACTGTGGTGGTTGTAATTATTTTGATCGGTTTTGCCGCACTAAGAAATCGCATTTCCGGGCAAATTCAATATGAGTGATATTTTTTGGGTAAGTATGCTCTATCTTTGCTGATAAGAGCCCTTTATTACAGATGAAAGAAAACCTGTTGTTGTGACAGGGAGGGATAATATGCCTAAGAAAGGCGTATCATGGATTAGAGGTGGTCTTTATCTTTTACTGGGAACCTGCGCTGTGATTACTATGCTTCCTTTAATATATTTATTGGCGTTGTCCGTCTCACTATATCGAGAGAGTTTCACCGTTCTTCTGTGGCCGCAGAGTTTCGATTGGCTCAACTATGTGGAAGCCTGGCTTACAGCGCGGCTTAATATATATGTGAAAAATAGTGCCATGGTTACAGTTTTGGCTTTGTCGGTTAACATGTTAGTGGGAACTCTTGCCGGTTATGCTTTTGCTCGTTTCCGGTTTCGTTTGAAAGAGTTATTCTTTTATCTTTTTTTGGGTAGTCTTGTTGTGCCAGGGGTGGCGACCTTGATTCCACTTTTTATCAACCTGAAGGCATTAGGATTACTTAACACCTATTCGGCCTTGGTTTTCCCTTATGCCGCCCAGGCGCTTCCACTTACCGTTATTATTCTGAGAGGATTCTTTCAAAGTCTTCCTCCCGCTCTTGAAGATGCTGGGCGTATGGACGGAGCGTCTGAATTCAGGATTTTCTGGAATATCATGCTGCCATTGGCAAGGTCAGGCCTGATTACGGCTGCCGTTCTTCAATTTGTAATCCACTGGGACGAATTGGTAATGGCCATGACTTTCATGACAGATGAAGCAAAAAAGACCTTGCCGGCAGGTTTGATAGTCCTGCAGGGACAGTATTGGACCGATTATCCAGTTTTAGCTGCAGCTCTAATAATAAGTCTTGTACCGTTAGTGGTCATTTATGCTGTTTCACAGAAGTACTTTGAAAGGGGATTCCTGGTAGGGTCGTTTAGATGAAGAGCAAGAACAAAAAGATGACGGTAGAGCAAGAAATAGGACTCTGAATGCAAGTTTGCAGAAAATTTCTTACTATAATACAGATGTAAAGCGACCAGAGGCAGGGCGCGTGAATATTGTTGTAATTTGTTCGGACACTATCAGAAGAGACAGGCTGGGCTGTTATGGATGTGATTGGATAGTCACTCCCAATATTGATAGACTAGCTTCTCAGTCGACCGTATTTGATGAATATTTCCTGGCCTCCTTCCCTACCATACCTAACCGCATCGATAGCTTCACTGGAAGATATACTTTTGCCTACCAGGGATGGGGACCCTTGCCCCGAGAGCTACCAGTACTTGCACAAATTCTGGGTGAAACAGGGTACGTTACCCAACTTGTTACCGATGTTCCCCATTTTGTAGACAGAGGAAGGTATTTTGATCGAGGTTTCCAGGGTTGGGAGTGGATCAGAGGACAGGCTTTGGATAGATACATGACTCTGGCCAATAAGGATATTAAGCTGGCCGACTCCCATCTTTACCGGGGTGGGGGATGGGAAACTGTCCAGCACATGCGTAATGTAATCGGGAGGAAGGACGAAGGAGAGTATTCTGTGGCCCAGACTATAAAACGTGCTTGTCAATGGTTAGAAAACAATTACAGAGCAGAAAAATTTTTTCTGTGGGTGGACACCTTCGATCCGCATGAGCCCTGGGATCCCCCCAAGTATTATGTGGATATGTACGATCCTGATTATAGCGGGCCTGTGGTAACTTATCCAGACTATAGAGAGATAGATTATCTCACTAGCAGGGAATTAGAGCACTGTCATGCTTTGTACTGTGGAGAGGTTACCTTGGTAGACAGATGGGTGGGATATCTCTTGGTCGAGATAGAAAACCTGGGTCTTATGGATAATACTTGCATAATCTTCACTACTGACCACGGATTCTACCATGGAGAACATGGCAAAATAGGCAAACACACCCTTACAAAAAAACCTTGGGCTTTGTATGAAGAGGTATGCCATATTCCATTGGTAGTATATCTTCCCGGCATCAAAAGTAGGCGATGTAATGTCCTATCTCAACCTCCGGATATTTTGCCCACCATTCTTGATCTATGCAATATTCAAAAACCCAATACGATACAAGGGGTATCTCTGAGCCCCGCCCTGCATGGACAGTCGAGTCCACTGCGAGAAATTGCCATTTGTACTGCGGGACTCCGTTTTGATGAGACACAAAAGGGTGAGATTCTTACTGTAAAAACCAAGATTTCCCTCACCGATGGAAAGTGGTCCCTGGTTTTTGGGGGTAAAGAAAGGAAAGAATTATACGACCTGGAGCGAGATCCAAAACAAAAGCAGAGTGTTATGCGGGGAAACGAGAGTTTAATGGAGGATCTTTATGGAAAGGGACTAGAAGCGCTCCGGTCTATCAATGCCCCACCAGAGAGTATTGCTAAGATGCAGAGCGAGTATGACCAGAGCAGAGGTTAGGAGTATTAATTGCGCACGTCTTGATCTCTGCCTTAGCTGGATTCGGATAACAACCCTTGCAAGGAAGAATATTTAAGCAAAAGGAGCAGGAAAGAATGAATAGGCCAAAAAAATGTGTTCTCCTCGGGCTTGACTCGATGAGTCTGGATTTTGTGGACAAATTCGTGAAACAGGGATACCTGCCAAATATGAAACGGCTTATGAAAGAGGGCACAACCTCGGAGATGTTCTCCTCCATTCCCACCGGTACAGCTATGAACTGGACGAGTATCGCAACAGGCGCTCATATAGGGACTCATGGAATAGTGGAGATGTCTATTCATCTTCCCGGAACTTCTCTTTCAGAGAAGTTCCAATCCTTCACTACCGAAAGATGTCAGGCGGAGTATGTATGGGACGCGGCAGAAAAACAGGGAAAGAAGGTGGTACTGTTGCGTTATACAGCTTCTTGGCCTCCCACTATAGAAAGGGGTCTCCAGGTTGAGGGGGTGGGCAATCCCGATTGGAACCCCTTTCAGATTTCTCCCAGGGTTGCATTCTCCACAAAAAAAATGAAAGAGCGAAACATAGTGGCCTACGCCACAGCACCCAAGGAGCTTAGTGGCGCCTATAAGATAGAGTTCGAGGAGGCCCACGGATGGGAAAATACTCCTCCTTCCGATTCGGTGCCTCTGGAAACTGTACTGAAGATCCAGCCTTTGGGTGGCATGGTCAAATTATTTTATGCTCTGATTATCGATAGTAAAGGTAGCGGATATGATAGGCTTTTTCTGGCTGAGGGAAAAGATGCCGAAAAAGCCTTGTGCACCGTAGGCGAGGGAGAATGGAGCGATTTCCTGAAGGTAGAATTTAGCACAAGTGAGGGTAAGAAAGAAGGGAACTTCCGGGTGAAACTGGTTGAGCTTTCTGAAGATGCCAAGAGGTTCCGTCTCTACTTTACTCAGGTCTTTCCCTCAACCGGATGGACCCATCCGGATAGTCTTGCCCGAGAACTAACTGAGCACATCGGCAGACCATATCAGCTTCTCTGTGATATATACAGTCCCGTGCTGGGAGGATGGATAGATTCAAAAACTTACCTTGAGGAGACGGAGAATCAAATGACCTGGCTAGCCGAGGCAGGGGAATACCTGATGAAGAATAAGGACTGGGATATGCTCTTTGCCCAGTGGCACGGAATTGATTACACCGGTCATTGCTACTTGGGAGGGATGGATCCAGAAAGCTCTGCCTATAAGAAGGAAAGGGCAGCAGAATGCGAAGAGGTTATGCGTCGAGTGTATCAGATGGGGGACGCCTATCTGGGAAGACTCATGAAAGCTGCCGGGGAAGATACTCTCGTCATGGTGGTCTCAGACCATGGACACATAGCTCCCCGAAAGGTATTTCACTGTAACAATCTCCTGGCCAGAGAAGGTCTCATCGCCTACAACGAGGATAAGGAGGGAAATCCTGAAGTTGACTGGTCTAATACTAAAGCTTTCTCCCCCTTTGGGTCTTTTGTGTACCTAAATCTTAAGGGGAGAGAAAAGGGAGGAGTAGTTGACTCCAAAGACTATCATAGCACAAGAGATAGGATTATCGATCTTTTCCAGAATCTCAAGGACCCCAATACTGGGGAGAACGTGGTAAACATGATATTAAGGAAGGAAGAGGGAGAATTTCTGGGTCTACATGGGGATAGAGTGGGAGATATTGTGTACACTCTCAACACAAACTACAACGATGAGAGTGCCTGGATTTTGAGCAAGGGATTACCTGTTATAGACGTTCCTCCTTATGAATCTAGTGAAGGCATCTATCCTTTCGCTGGAGTTCATCACACCTATCTACCTTCTTCAAAACATAAGGTGGGCTCGATGAGAGCAACGCTTCTTATGAAAGGACCAGGAATAAAGAAAGGGTATCGAAGAAAAACCGCAGCTAGAACTGTGGATATTACCCCTACCATTTGTCATATTATGGGCATCCATCCGCCTAGAAATGCCGAGGGGTCAGTACTCTACGATACGGTGGGAGGCCAGGAATGAATTTTGAATATCTGTTAGCGAGAACAGAGCTACTCTTTGGCGAAGGAGTCCTGGAGAATATAGGAGATAAGGTAAGTAAAATAGGAAGTAAGTCTCTGTTGGTTACAGGGAAAAGAAGTATGAGTCGACTTGGCTTTTTAGATAAAACAGAAGGCGTTCTTAAGAAGGCAGGGGTGGAGGTTGTCCGCTACGGGGGAGTTGAGCCTAACCCCACGGTAGATACAGTTAATAGAGGGGCAAAGCTTGCACTGGAGCACAACTGTGATGTGGTAGTAGGGCTGGGAGGTGGTTCAGCTATGGATACAGCAAAGGCAATAGCCGTTTTGACCGGTCACTGGAAGGAAGGAGCCACCTCAATTTGGAGTTTCTCGTCTTTAAGTGAAGAAAAAAAAGTGATCACTCCCCGAACCCTACCTATCGTAGCCATCACTTCCACTTCAGGCACAGGAAGTCACGTAACAAAGTATGCCGTTTTCACTAATGATAAAACATCGGCAAAACCTGGCATCGGTAGCGAATTCATGTATCCGCGCCTGTCGGTAGTGGATTTAGACATAGTGAGCACAATGCCACCCGTAGTAACCGCCACTACTGGTTTTGATGTTCTGGCCCATGCCATGGAATCTATTATTTCTACTGCCTCCAATCCTATTAGCCAGCTTTATGCACTAGAGGCTATTAGGATGGTGTATAAGTATCTTCCGCGCGTCTACACGAAAGGAGATGACCGAGAGGCTAGAGAGAAGATGGCATTAGCGGATACTTATGCAGGCTGGGCTATCGCCGTATCTCCTCCAGAACTGCCTCATGCTATGTCTCATCCTATTAGTGGACATTATCCAGATATTTCTCACGGGATGGCTCTTGCCATAGTCACTCCTGGCGTCATTTGTTTGAACGTAGAGAAAGGTCATGCCAATATTCTAAAAAAGTATTCCTTGATCGCCCAAAATATGGGAAGATCTGTTTCCGCCTCTTACAACAAAGAGGATGCTTTGCAAGCTGACAGGGCGGTAAAAGAACTGCGAAAACGAGTAGACCTGGATATAACGTTAAGCAAACTAGGGGTTACTGAGGACAAAATCGAGGATATTGCAGGGGATGTACTCACTTGTAATCGTGGTGCCTGGAAAAATAATCCGGTGCAGGCGGATCGAAAAGAAATAGGTGAGCTACTAAGGCAATGCTACTGACTAATGAAGGAGACAGAATTGCAGCAACGAACGGCAAAAAAAGTTATAGTCATAGGAATTGATGGCCTGATTCCAGAATTTGTCAGAAAATTCTCGACTGAAGGTATTCTACCCAATATGAGCAAGCTCATGAGAAACGGTATTTTTTCAGAACTCTTGTCAGCAGCCTATGCGGATACTCCTACTAACTGGACTACAATCGCTACTGGTAGTTGGCCGGGAACCCACGGGATTAATTCATTTGGGTTTCACATTGAGGGAGAGCCATTTGACCAGGTTTACGACATGGGGAATAATCTTTTTCCTATTGTTGGCAATGTTAACACGGAATACTTTATGAACCGTCTCTGCAAAGCAGAATATGTTTGGCAGGTGGCCGAGAAGGCGGGCAAGAAAGTTATCCTCATAAATTGGCCTGGAGCATGGCCACCTAATGTAAAAAACGGCTTGGTGATTGACGGGACAGGACCTTATTCCTCACCTATCTGTCGGATGGGTAATGAGGTGAGGTTTTCGTCAAGTTCAGAGCGGGGTCTGTGTGGCGAAGTGAACAGATTAGAAATCAAGGAAGCCAAAGGGTGGAAGAATGTGGTGTTCTCCGACCCTCCTGCCCTCGAGGCCCGGTTTGATGTTACCGGGCAAGTTGAGATGAGGCCTTCGGGAGAGGATCGGTGGCAAGATTCTAGTTCTTCTCTGTTGTACCATATACTCATAGTCGCTTCTGATGGCCAAAGGTACGACAAGATTCTTGTCTGTAAAGATAAAAACGCAGCGAAGCCGGTTGTAGCTCTAAAGGTGGGGGAGGAGAGTGACTGGATAGAGGAAGAGTTTCTTCCAACTATCGGGCAGAGGATCTATGCGAATATGATTGTACGTGAGGAGTTCAAAGCCAAAATACGAGGGAAATTCAAGCTGTCGCTGGTTGACTTATCTTTGGAGGGTAGAGGAATTATTCTGGAAAGAACGGCTATTTTTGCTGAACACGGCTGGGCTTATCCTTCTCACGTTGCTGGTGAACTGACCGATGAACTGTTACAGCGGCAAAAAAGAGGACTTTTGACGGAACGCAGCGAAAAACTTGTGTCTCAAAAATCTCCTCTTTGTCAGGTATATGAGTCGGTAGAGGATATGACTCAGGGACTTTCTTTTAGCTGCAAATATCTTACCAGCCACTATTCCTGGGATGTTCTCTTTACTCAAATTCATGCGCCTGACGGGATGAATCACGATGAACTGAATAATTTGTGTCCAGAGTCACCCACCTATGACTCCGAGAAGGTAGAGTACACCTGGGAGAAGTTCAGAGATACCTACAGGATTCTGGACCGATTTTTGGGAGAGATAGTTGAAAGCTGTGCAGACAAAAACACTCTCGTTGTCGCCTTATCTGACCACGGAGGGATTCCCACCAAAAAGAGGGTAGCTTTAGAGGTGTTCTTTGAGAAAGAAGGCCTGATAAAATTAAAAAAAAATGAAAGAGGACGCTTAGTTATTGACCTCTCCAAAAGTCGAGTCGTTCTGGGCATAAACTATGTAACTCACAATATTTGGGTAAACTTAAAGGGAAGAGATCCCAGTGGGATTGTCACTTCTGAGGAATACGAGAGAGTCAGGTCTAAGATCATTGACGTTCTCTATGGTATTAAAGACCCGGAGACGGGAGAACACGCTATTTCCCTAGCCGTATGTAAGGAACACGCAAAAGATTTGGGTCAGTGGGGAGATAGAGTAGGAGATGTGCTTTATTTCTTCAAAGAAGGCTATTCAAACAAGTTCACCAATTGTATAACTGGTATAGACCCAGAGGATTTACCAAAAGGAGGTTTTGAACCGGTATTAGAAGGACCAGAATTTGGCCGGCATCATTCTTTTCTTCCCAGTACTACCTACTGCGGTTGTTCCGTGAAGGGGGTATTTATTATGTCAGGTCCCGGGGTAAGAAAAGGCTATACAAGGTCTTTCCCAATACGTGCAGTGGATGTAACACCTACAATTTGTTTTCTGAGCTCCCTTCCCTATCCTGCACAGTGCGAGGGGATGATAGCAGGAGATATACTGAATATACGATGAATACCGAGCGTTACCAACGATTAAAAAATAACTTACTCTCTACGCAACCCGAAGTTGAAAGCGAAAGAGCTTTGTTCCTAACACAGAGCTATCGAGAAACTGCGGGTAAACCCACGGTAATACGCAGAGCGTTGGTTCTTCAAAAGGTGCTAAAGGAAATATCAATCCACATTGGCAGTGATGAGTTGATAGTGGGTCACCGGTCAAGTAAGGCCCGTAGCGCTCCTCAGTTTCCAGAGATGTCCACTCACTGGATCATGAACGAGCTTTCTCGATTTGAAACTAGACCGGTAGACAAGTTCATCGTCCCTAGGAAGGTAAAGGACGAATTACGAGAAATACTTCCCTTTTGGAGAGGAAAAACAGTATATGAACATGCTCTGGAGCAAATTCCCCAAGAAACAAAGGGATTACTAGACAGTCACGTATTCGAAGTAGATAATAACCTGCAAAATGGGCTCGGACACATATTGCCTAATTATCAGAAGGCGATCCGGTTGGGCCTGAATTCTTTGAAAAGTGAGGCCATAAATTACCTTGGAAGATTGAAATATCAATCCTCTGACGACTTCAGTAAAATGAATTTTCTAAAAGCGGTCATAATTGTACTGGATGCTGCAATTTCTTTTACGCACCGGTACTCTGAATTGGCCAGGAAGCTGGCAGCTGTTGAAACAAGCCCGTCAAGAAAGGAGGAACTGCTAGAAATATCAGAAAGATGTTTACGTGTCCCAGCCAATCCAGCCACAACGTTTCATGAGGCAGTACAGTTTTTCTGGTTCATCCATTGTATTTGCTTTATCGAATCGGACGGGATGTCCATATCCCCAGGGAGGTTCGACCAATATATGTATCCTTACTACCAGAGTGATGTAGAAAGAGGTATTTTGACAAGACAAAAAACTCAAGAAATACTCGACTGTCTGTGGGTCAAATTCAGTGAATTAGTAGAGTTGTTTCCCGAAAAATGGGCTTATACTGCAAGTGGGTTCCCAATGGGGCAAAATCTGATTGTAGGAGGACTAGCTCCTGATGGTGAAGATGCTACCAACGAACTGTCCTACCTTTGTCTTGAGACAGGAGCTAGACTAAGATTACCTCAGCCAAATCTTTCAGTTAGACTTCATAAAAACTCACCTTGGAAGTTTTGCCAAAAAGCGGCAGAAGTCATTAGATTGGGTTATGGAATGCCGGAATCCTTTAATGATGAAATTATTATTCCGGCTTTGCTTCGGCGAGGTATACCCCTGGAGGATGCTCGAGATTATGCAGTTGTGGGATGTGTGGAAATTGCGGTCCCTGGAAAAACGGAGGCTTACTCTAATCCGGCCAGTTTAAATCTGCCAAAGGTGCTAGAAATAACCTTGAATAATGGTCATGATCCCGCTACCAAAGAAAAAATTGGTCTATCAACCGGTGAACCAAGACGATTCAAAACTTTTGGGGAGCTGTGGAGAGCATTTGAAGAAGAAACTAGATTTTTCATTCATCACATGGTTATAGCCTGCAATGCCATTGAGATAGTTCATGCTAAACTTGTACCCACCCCGTTTTTATCGACTTTTGTCACGGATTGTGTCCAAAGAGGTAAAGATGTTATTGACGGGGGAGCAACCTATAATTTTTCTAGTCCCCAGGGCGTAGGTATTGCAAATGTGGCCGACTCTTTGGCGGCTATCAAGAAATTGGTCTTTGAAGAAAAACAGATAAGTATGTCAGAATTATTGGACAGTCTGCGGGTTAATTTTGAAGGGAAAGAAGAGCTGAGGCAGAGATTAGCAAAAGAAGTGCCCAAATATGGTAACGATGAAGAGTATGTGGATTTATTGGCTCGAAAAATTAGCCAATTGTATGGAAATGAGGTCGAGAAATATCACAATCCGCGAGGGGGACAATTTCAGCCTGGACTATACTCTGTTTCCATAAATGTACCTATGGGACGATATGTGGGAGCTACACCCGATGGTCGAAAGGCTAAAAGTCCTATATCAGACGGAGTGTCACCAGTTCACGGCGTTGACATGAATGGGCCCACTGCAAGCTGTAAATCTGTGGCCAGGTTGGAACACATATTGTTTTCAAATGGGACCTTATTCAACCTAAAATTTCATCCCAAGAGCTTGGACGGTACCGAGGGTGCAAAGAAACTGGCCGCTCTAATTAAGTCGTTTTTTGATCTAGGGGGAATGCATGTCCAGTTTAACGTCGTGTCGGCTGATACTCTGAGAGAGGCACAAAAGTATCCAGAAAAGTATCGAAGTTTGGTAGTTCGAGTGGCCGGCTATAGTGCATATTTTACCGAATTATATAAAGACCTACAAGATGATATCATTGCCAGAACAGAGCATACACTATAAAAATTCGTTGTGTCCCCAGTGTGTTATCGAGCCTGAAGCAGAGTGAACGGGAGGAAGAAACTATGAGTGAGAATTCAGCTAATAATATTTCACCTCGGGTTGGCAGACTGAGAAGTAAATGTATCTCGGCAATACCCGAGATGTGTGTAGAGCGAGCAAGATTGATAACTGAGTCCTATAGGGAAACAGAGAGTCTTCCCGTAGCAATCAAACGAGCCAAGGCTCTAGAAAATATTTTAGCGAAAACGTCCATTTTCATCTATCCTGATGAGTTGATCGTAGGAAACCATTCCGGCAAGTTGCGGGCTGGCCCTGTTTTTCCAGAGTTTGATGTGGGATACATTGAGAAAGAGATAGATGAGTTTCCCACCAGGAAAGGGGATCCTTTTCTGGTAGCTCCTGAAGTTAGAGAAGAAGTACTGGAGATCTGCAAGTATTGGAAGGGAAAAACTGTTAAAGAGCGCGTTTTGGCTATGCTATCGGACGAAACCAGAATGGCGGGAGAGGACGGTGTTGCAGCCATCGATTCCGCCTGGACCCTGCAAAATGGGGATGGGCATCTTGCTCCTGATTATCCAACCGTCCTCAATCGGGGATTGGAAAGCAGTATAGGCCGAGCCAAAGCTCATTTGGCAAAACTCGATCTCTCAGACCCCGAGGATCTCAAGAAGAGTTATTTCATGAAATCGGTGATTATTGCAAACACAGCAGTAATTGGGTGGGCGAGAAGATATTCAGAGCTTGCAGGTAGATTAGCTTCTCAAGAAGGAGATCCACAAAGAAAAAAAGAATTGAAGGCAATAAGTTGTATCTGTCAGCGGGTACCAGAAAAATCTGCCACCACCTTCTATGAAGCTATTCAATCAATGTTGTTCGTACAGTTAGCTATTCAGCTGGAGACTAATGGACATTCGATTTCCATCGGTAGGTTTGATCAGTTTATGTACCCCTTTTACCGAAGAGATATTGAAGAAGGAAGAATGATTCCGGAACAGGCCCTGGAACTACTTCAGTGTCTATGGATTAAGTTGAGTTCTCTGACTAAGCTAAGACCCACAGTAGAGGCCAATCTGAATGCAGGGTATCCCATGTTTCAAAACATTGTTGTGGGCGGTCAAACTCCTGATGGAAAAGACGCCACTAATGAACTGTCCTACTTGTGTCTTAAAGCTACCGAAACTATGAAATTGGTACAACCGAATTTTTCGGCAAGATACCATAAGAAAACGGCATCCGAGTTTCTGATGGCGTGTGCAAAATTGATTCGGTTGGGAACAGGTTTTCCGGCCATGTTTAATGATGAAATTATCATCCCAGCTCTGTTGAATCGGGGGGTGGCTATTGAGGATGCCTATGACTACTGTTTAGTCGGATGCGTGGAACCATCGGTTCAGGGGAAATGGGGCGGGAGATACGGCGCTTCACAGGTAAATCTTACCAAAATGTTGGAACTAGCCCTCCATAAGGGGAGGGATCTTCGCACCGGTATCCAGTTATATCCGGGAACAGGTGACCTCTCTACCTTTAAGAATTTCGATGAGATAATGGAGGCTTACAGGGACCAGGTCATCTTCTATACCAGACAACGTATTATCAGGGACAATATTCAGGATTTGGCCTGGGAAGAGTTGACACCTACACCTTTACTAAGTTCGCTGGTTAAGGACTGTATAGAAAGGGGGAAAGACCTTAAAGAAGGGGGTGCTATTTATGACTATACTGGTGGACAAACTGGGAACATTGCTAATGTAGCCAACTCTCTTGCCGCAATAAAGAAATTGGTATTCGAAGATAAACTCATTTCGGGTCAGCAATTAAAAAGGTCCCTAGAAACTAATTTTGAAGGAGTACAGGGAGAAAGAATAAGACAGCTTCTAGTAAACAAGGCTCCTAAGTATGGAAATGACGATGCCTACGTAGACAGTATTGCTAAAAAAGCTTTCAGGATATATTTAACAGAGCCTTCAAAATACAAGAACACGCGGTTTGGTAGAGGGCCTTTAGGATGTCGATTTCATCCCTCCACGGCCTCTGTAGCTGCAAATGTACCTTTCGGTTTAGTCACGGGGGCCACTCCGGACGGTAGAAAAGCCTGGACACCTCTGGCTGATGTGGAATCCCCCTTCCGAGGAACCGATACCAATGGTCCCACTGCGGTTGTTAAATCGGCTGCAAAATTAGATCATATACTTCTGTCTGGAGGAGCAATACTCAATCTGAAATTCTCTCCCGGGCAATTTAATGACCAGAATGGTCTCATGAATCTGGTAGCTTTGATTAGGACTTATTTTGACCTCAAGGGCATGGAAGTACAGTTTAACGTGGTTTCTGTGGCGGCACTAAGGGGTGCTCAGAGAGATCCTGAGCGATATTCCGACCTTTTGGTGAGGGTGGCCGGGTATAGCGCTTATTTCGTTACTCTAGATCCTGCCGTTCAAGAAGACATAATCGCTCGCACAGAACATAGGCTATGATTAAAATATCTACCATTGACGGCGAAATGACACAAAAGAATAGACCTAGCACCAACCAGAAAATCGAAGCACGGGTATTTGATATTCAGAGGTTCTCTCTTCATGATGGTCCTGGTATAAGAACGGTGGTGTTCTTAAAGGGGTGTCCTCTGAGGTGCCTTTGGTGCGATAATCCTGAATCACAATCACTTTCTGCAGAAATTGCAGAGTTTGACAGAAAGTGTATTGGATGCGGGAGCTGCAAGGATGCCTGTCCCGAAGAAGCAATATACACCAGTAACTTTAGGATAAATCGAGTACTTTGTACGACTTGTGGCAAGTGCGCAGAGGTTTGTCCCTCCGGAGCTAAAAAGGTTTTAGGGGCAAAGAGGAGTGCAGAGAATATCGTAGAGGAGGTGGAAAAGGATCGGTTGTTTTATGACAATTCTGGAGGAGGAATTACGCTCTCCGGCGGGGAACCTTTGGCACAACCTATATTCTCGCGGGAGGTCCTCAGGATCTGCAAAGAACGCGGTATCCATACTGCTATGGAGACTTGCGGATATGCACCTTGGGCTAAGTTTAGAGAGCTCTTACCTTTCCTGAAGCTGGTTCTGTATGATATAAAAAACTTGGATTCAGAAAAACACAAGAAGTTTACCAATAGATCTAATCAGCTCATTTTGCAGAATTTTGTCAAGCTTGTCCGGCTCAAATTCCCCATGGTGCTCAGGGTTCCTATAATACCAGGATATACTGATACCAGGGCCAACACAGACTCAATTGTGAAACTGTTGAAGCCCCATAGACATCTGCGACGAATAGACCTTTTGCCTTATCATAAACTAGGAGTGGGCAAATACAAGAGATTGGGCAAAGAGTACAGACTTGCCAGGGTAAATCCTCCCAGTGAAGAGAGTGTCCGAAAAATTAAAAAGATGCTGGAGTCTCGGGGATTTCAAGTACGAATAGGAGGGTAGTGGCCCATAGATCTCAAGAGCAGACATTACGGTCAAGAAGAGACAGAAAAGAGGAGATGAGGGAGGAAGCAAGGGTAGTGAAATTGGACTGTATTGGCAACAAAGGTTGGGTAGAAAATTCATCAGCAGTATACAGTGAGAATTTCTAGGAGAAAGATAGTACTGATATTAAGCGGAATATTTACTGTTATTTTAGGATGAAGTAGGGTAAGTTCCGGAGGAAACCTGTGTTCATACAAGAACATTTTGTGGAAGGAATGCTCAGCGGGGCTTTGAAATACTGGCCAGCTAAATTCTATATGGAGAGACTATGAAGAATGCAAGGATAGGATTGATTGGTTATGGATTAATGGGGAGGGTTCATTCTCGAGCCTATCAAGACGTGAAAATGTTTTTCTCCTCTCCAATATTACCAATCAAGAGTATAATATGTGGGCGCCACGAAGAAGCAGTAAAAAAGGCCCAGAAGGAGTTAGAATGGGGAGAGTATGAGAAAGATTGGAGCAAAATAATCAATAGAGAGGATGTGGACATAGTAGATATTTGTACACCAGTGTACCTTCACCGAGATATAGCCGTAGCGGCAGCGAAAAATGGAAAACACATATTATGTGAGAAACCTTTAGCTATGGATTCAAATCAAGCCAAAGAGATGCTTGAAATAGCTGAAAAGAACGAGATCAAACATATGGTCATGTTTAACTACAGAAGAACACCAGCTATACTCCTCGCTAAAAGAATTATTCGAGAAGGAAGAATAGGAAATATTTACCATTTTCGAGCTCACTACCTGCAAGATTGGCTAATAGATCCAGATTTTCCTCTTAAGTGGCGTCTTAGAAAAGACCAAGCGGGATCGGGGGTATCAGGAGATTTGGGATCACACATTATTGATTTAGCTCGTTATTTAGTAGGGGAATTCAAGGAAGTACAGGGTATCGGGGAAACCTTCGTTAAAGAAAGGGACATTGTCAATGATAGCGGGGAGAGAGTAGGAGTTAAACGAAGAGTAGATGTAGATGATGCAACTTTGTTCACCTGTCGATTTGATAATGGTGTCTTGGGTGTGTTTGAGGTCAGTCGAGTGGCCGGGGGCAGGAAGAATTATGAATATATAGAAATAAACGGCAGCAAGGGAAGTTTGATTTTCAATTTTGAGCGGATGAACGAGTTAAGATTTTTCTCTCGGGAGGATCCTCCTCATCTTCAGGGATTTCGTAATATTCTTGTTACGGAAAGTATCCACCCTTTTATGAAAAAATGGTGGCATTCGGGTCTGGTGATAGGATATGAGGAAACTTTTGCGCACAGTATTTATCATTTTTTGCAATGTATACAAGAGGATAAAATACCGGAACCAAGTTTCTTAGATGGATTAAGGTGCCATCAAGTTTTGGATGCTGTGGCTAAGTCTATCCAGGAAAAGTGTTGTATACCAGTGGCGAGATGAAAAACTCCTTGGGGAGTTAGTAATCATACTTTGCAACTATTGGGAGTGGCAACCATCTTCTGCCGTTGAATAAGTGGAAGTTATTTTTTTGGGCCTTGCTAGGAGCCATTTATCCCGATTTAAGTTTCCTGAAGTCAGGGTGGATCATTTCGAAAAGAATAAATTATATGAGGGGGTGAGGAATGAATAAAGTAGGAGCACATCTTTTTATTTGGACTTCCAATTTGGACAAGAATATTTTTGAAGTTTTTCGTAAAATAAAGCAAATGGGATTTGACGGTGTGGAGATCCCCTTGGTCAATCCAATGGAGATTGAGTTCAAGCTGGTTAATAAAATGAGGAATGAGCTTGGAAAGATTGGTCTTGAATGCACCTGTGGAGGGGGACTAGGCAAAAATGAGAATCTTATTGACCAAGACGAAAGCATTAGGCGCAGAGGAATAAAATATTTAGAAAGATTCATTGAAATATGTAATGATTTTGGCAGTGATGTATTAGCTGGAGTTCTCTATGGCACCTTTGAGATGTCAAAGGGAAGGGGAAAAACGAAAGAGGAATGGGAACGTGCTGTGAATTTGGTGAGAGATGCAGCCGATTATGCTACAGATAAAAAGGTAACCCTTTGTCTTGAGGTTCTTAACCGCTATGAAACCTACTTCTTAAATACAGCAGAGGAAGGAGTTCGTCTGCTGAAAGAGATTGACAGGGAAAATACAAAACTTCACCTTGATACCTATCATATGAACATTGAAGAAAAGGACTTTTATAACCCCATCATCAATAGCAGGGGCCATCTTGCCCATATGCACTGTTGTAGCAATGATAGAGGAACTCCAGGAACAGGACATATAAACTGGGACGAAGTTTTTCAAGGTCTAGCAGAAATTCAATACGATGGATGGCTAGTCATTGAAAGCTTCTATGGACCTATACCCTCGGTACCTATAGCCACATCTGTTTGGCGCAAGTTAGCTAACAATATTGATGATATTCCTCTACAGGGACTAAAGTTTATTCGAGACAAAATAAAGGAATATAAGTTGAAGTAACTGAACCTCCTGCAAGATGCTCACCCTTATTGATAAGCACACTAGGGAGTGTTTGTCCAATATTATTCTAGATATATTTCAACTTTCATAACCTCATCCCTTTTTTTGTTGATATATTCAAAAGCCTCAAGGTATTGGATAAAAGGGAATCTATCCGTGATGAGTCTTGTTACATTGATCCTGCCCTTACTGATGAGTCCAATGGCATCCTGGAAATCCTGTTCATTATACATAAGAGTACCAATTAGTTTCAGCTCTCTGTCTTGGACCAAACCCATATCAACGCATGATTTCTTACCGGTAACTCCCACTATTATGATATTAGTGCCCTTCCTGGCTATCTCAATTGCCTCTTCAATTGTCTTCTCGGCTCCAACACATTCCAGAATAACATCTGCTTTTTCAGGACCAAACTTATCCAGGATTTTTTTCCTTAAATTGCCACTCATTACATTGACACAATGATCGACGTTGCACTCCGACGCTACCTTCAATCTAAACTCACTCTTATCAGTTATCATAACCGATGCTGCGCCCAGCGCCTTGCCCGTTTGGGCAACCAGGTTTCCAATCGGTCCTGCCCCAAGAACGAGAATTCTTTTGTTCTTCACCCCGTTGGATTTTTTCAGAGCATGAACTGCTACCGCAACTGGCTCGACCATTACTCCTTCTTCAAAAGACATACCATCGGGGATGGAAACAATATTCTCAACTGGCGCCGCAAAATACTCACTTGCTGTGCCCGGAATTTGGAATCCCATAACTCTCAGATTGTCACAGATGTGATAGTTTCCTTCTCTACAATTATAGCACCTACCACAAACAATCTGAGGTCTTAGGGTAACCCTTTCTCCTTTTTTGATACTATCTACATCGCTGGCTACTTTTGCTACCTCACCCGACATCTCGTGACCTTGAACCATAGGATACACCTTATAGACGTGCTCGCCGTGAAAGACATGAATGTCTGAGCCACATATGCCAATATTTCTAACCCTTATTAATACTTCTCCTTTCTTTAAACTAGGTTTTGGAATATCCTTGAATTTGATTTTTCCCGGTTTTACTACGATAGCTTGCAACATCTGTCTTACCTCCATCTATCTAATAAATTATGTTTATCCGCTTTGGCTTTGGCAAAAGAGCTACAGGCATAACTTCAGCATATTCTGTCACTTCTATTGTCTCCCCAATCATCCAGAACTATTCATTTTTCGCCCTCGGCCTGGTGAACCTCAAAACCACCGCAAAGAACAACAGTTAGAAAATTACTGCCCAAGTCACTACAAATATCCACTTAACGCTTCAAATATTTTCTCCTCCCTTGCCTGCATTGATATTCTCATGAATAAGACTCGGATCGCTTCCTAGACCACCTCCGCAAGGAATATAGCCGATATCTTCCCGTTGTGAAGGCAGTCAAGAGTGTCCAACTAGTTCGGGATAAGAAAGCTATTAATGAGGAAACAGAAAGACTTCGACCACCGGCGGAGGAAGGGGTATATGTTCGGACCGTAGATCACCGAGTGTCGCCGGATGTTCCTCTTGATAACTATATATACTATCTGGAAACAGAAGCTATGGTCCTGTGACCTGCCCCATTAATACTACCACTTGTTAAATTAGAGTCAACAGAATGAATGTCAATACAAAGTAATTATGATACAGGTGGGAGCAAGTAGTGGCTAATCGAATGCACTATCTGGTCTTGATTGTATTCTTGTCGGAACTTGACTTCCGGGGTAACCACACTAGAATATATTTAGGTGTTAAATTTAGGGAAAATGCTTGTGACCAAATTGTGACTATTTTTTACCAAAATAGCCCTAAATACATCGAAATAGATATAAGTAGATAAAAATAGAAAGCTCTTTGTCAAAGCTACTTACAGACGAAAATACAGGTCAGTTCAGGAAGACAGGAATTCCTAATTTAGTCCCGAGGGTTCGAATCCCTCCCTCTCCGCCATGAATCGTATATCGTATTTCGTATGTCGTATATCGTGAAAAGAGAGACAAAGAGAAAAGAAC
>SDBU01003241.1_pt1 | contig 20835 bp, 23 predicted proteins | sample 2277071 | NCBI WGS metagenome assembly SDBU01 (sample SAMN10397929, study PRJNA504765) | marine sediment metagenome | isolation source: marine sediment core GS08_GC12, 126 cmbsf | place: Arctic Ocean: Gakkel Ridge, Loki's castle | collected 2008
CCTTTGATCTGTCTGAGTTAAGGGAGGAGCTATTAGGATGGGAAGAGGTATATAATACCGTAAGACCCCACCAGGCACTGGGCTATGTGACACCACTTAAATTTCTGGAGCAGAGAAAGGAATATTCTGAAAGGAGGATGTGTCACTAATCATATGAACGAGCACAGGGTATTGACAACTGATATATGGCTGATTATAATAAAGAAAAGGGGGAACAGGAATAATGTGATAAGTGTTTGGCTTATTCGTGGTTAGGATTGATGAAAGAACATACGGTCGAATAACTAAGAGCAACAATACCGGAGAAAGGAGAAAAATCAGATGAGAAGGGGTAAATTACTGGTCTTGCTAGGTGGTATGTGTTTAGTTCTGGTGTTGACATTACTACCCTTATTGGCGGCTTGCGCAAAACCAGCGCCAGCTCCGGCGCCAGCTCCGGCACCAACACCTGCCAAGGTATATGAGCTCAAAATGCAGTCCCACATGCCGATAGACAATCCGGTTTTCCAACGCACGCAGCGCTGGGGGAAGATAGTAGAGGAGCGTTCAAACGGGCAGATAAAGTTCACGTTTTATCCGTCAAACCAGCTAGCACCAATGGGGGAATCGCTGGATGCCGTGGCGGCAGGCGCCTTTGATATGCTAGTGACGTCTGGGAATATTTTTGCCGGCAAGAATAACATAAGTGGTTTTGTGTCGCTTCCTGTTGCTTTCCCAGCTCGTGAGAATTTGGATGACGCCTGGGTGAATAAGGGTTTAGATAAAATAGTAGATGAAGTCTACCAGGAGAGGTCAAACGTAAAAGTTTTAAATCTGCAACACGTTAGCTGGAGCACCTTACACTCGACTAAACCCGTCCGCAAGCTGGAAGATTGGAAGGGGCTGAAGGTCGGGGCTTTGGGAGCAGTGCGCGCCAACTATGCGAAATTTGTCGGAGCAACTTCAGTTAACATCCCGCCTCAGGAACAGTATGTAGCTGTGCAAAGAGGCACTGTAGATGCCGCGGTTCAGCCCATATACGGTTTGAAGTCTTATGCCCTTTACGAGGTGGTGGACTATACTATAAGCAAGCCCACTATATTCCCTATCACCCTGCTGGTATGGATAAACATAGACACCTGGAATAGCTTGCCAAAGGACTTGCAGAAGCTACTCCATGATACCGGGATAGAGGCAATGAGCGATGATATTGAGTGGATTAATGATACTGAAGCTGAAGATATAGCTTGGGGCAAGGAGAAAGGTGTCGAGATGATAGAAATACCCCCGGCTGAATACAAGACGTGGCTTGACGCTGTTGCCGGGCTAAATGAGCAGTATATCGAGGATTGTGAGAAGCAAGGCCTTGGTGATGAGGCCAGGAAGGTAATAGCTATTGCCGATACTTATAGGTAGATTTAGAGACATGGCCATAGCCTAAAGTCCTTTATGAGGTCTAATTAGAATATAAAGGTCCTGCAGGCAAACCGGTCAGTTTTTAGACCGGCACCAGATTGCCTGTGCTCAGGCGTGCCGTAAGCGAATCTTACTCCGAACTGTGACCAAAGTTAGGAGTGAGAACTTACGTCAGGCAATGGGTTCTTGTTGAACATTAACCAAAAACCGGGTTGTTAGGCATGGACAAGGTACAGACAAAACCAAAAGGGATTACGCAGATAATCATGCCATTTGAGTCCATAATCAGGGCTCTCGGCTTAACATGTGGTGTTATCTGTTTGCTGATTGCTTTACTCGTGGCTTCAGGAGTGGTTGCCCGGTACTGGTTCAACCAGCCGCTGGGCTGGACTTTTGAGCTGAATAACTTTATGTTTGTCGCCATGGTCTTTCTGGCTGCTGCCTTTACACTGCAAGGGGGCGGTCATGTGAAAATAGATATTTTATACATCCGCCTTTCTCGTCGCACTCAGCTCATATTAGACCTTTGTACCTCGGTACTGGCTTTATCGTTTCTCTGTTGGCTTGATTGGTTGGTGTTTAGCTCGGCTTTGCATTCTTTGAGCATAGGTGAGACTTCTGTTCTCCAGTCATGGCCCATGTTCCCGGTGCGGCTATTGCTCCCGATAGGGACCACTCTTTTTATTATTCAGTTGTTGATAGAGATGGGTCGAGATTTCACCAGTCTGAAAAAGTTAAGGGAAGGTTAGACAGCTTTTGGACTACTGGGTGTTGCCACTCGTCTTAATAGGGGGAGCCCTCGTTATCACCCTGTTTAGTGGGATGCCGGTGGTTTTCGCCATTGGGTTCGTAGTTATGGTCTATGCCGCTTTTGTGTGGGGGCCAGAGTCTTTCGTAGTATTCAGCGGCACAGCGTTTGACATCACCAGCAAGTATACATTCATTTGCATACCGCTCTTTATCCTTATGGCCGAATTACTCATCCATTCCGGGGCTGGGCGCGACGCATTTGAAGTTGCCAACAAGTGGATAGGTCGGCTGCCGGGAGGGTTAGGCGTAAGCGCTGAGGCGGCAAGTGCCCTAATGGCGTCTGTAGTTGGCATAAGTGCAGCTAATTCAGCAATCATCGGCCTGGTTGCCCTACCTGAGATGGAGGCGCACGGCTATAGCAAGAGACTTGCCGCTGGCAGTATAGCTGCTGGAGGCACCTTAGGCATTTTGATCCCGCCCAGTGTTACCTTTGTCATCTATGGTACCATAACCGAGCTGTCTATCGGCCAGCTTTTCTTAGCCGGCCTTATCCCTGGCCTGATTATGGCCTTCTTTTTCTCGCTATGGATATTTTGCTATGCTGTCTTCAATCCAAAAGCGGCGCCTAGAGCACCACGCTTTAGCTTCAGTGAGAAAATAAAAAGCCTATGGCGATTAATCCCGCTCCTATGTCTAGCTGTTTTCATGCTAATCGCATTGTATACCGGAATGGCTACCCCTTCTGAAATAGCCTCTGTAGGGGTGGTAGGCTCGATTGCGCTCCTACTGTATTATCGCCAGTTAACCTGGGCAAACGTGAAGGCGGCGCTGTTAGGTACAATACGAACTTCATGTATGGTCATGTGGATTATCGTAGTAGCAGTGTGTTTTGGACATATTATGGCCTACATCGGGGCTGCAAAAGAGATGAGTCTAGCTATAATAGGAGTATCGGAGAATAAATACGTGATAGTACTATTGATGGTCTTCGTCCTTGTTCTTATGGGCTGTTTCCTTGACCCAACGACAATGATAATAATCACGACGCCTATATTTGTTCCCGTTGTTCAAGCTCTGGGATTCGACCTCATTTGGTTTGGGGTTATCTTTATAATTACCATGGAAATGGGTTACGTGACTCCTCCCTTCGGCTTCAACCTTTTCGTGATGAGGAGCATAGCCCCGAATATACCCCTGAGCGACATCATAATCGGTGTCTTGCCCTTCATATTTTGCATGTTCCTGACAATAGTTGTGCTGCTGGCGCTTCCAGAACTGGCTTTGATTTTACCCCGCGCCATGATATAAGCAGACATGGTCGCTTAAAGTGAATAATTACTAAGGAGGTGCTCAATGGGTAGGGGAGAGGTTGAATGGGAGGTGCTGAACCCTGAAGCTGAGTATGAAAAGCTAGTTGGCCTGCTAGCTCCTCGGCTTACCGAGCTTAACAATAAGAAAATCGGCTTATTTTGGAACGGGAAACCGAGCGGCGACATTCTGTTGGATGAGCTAGGGAACCTACTGCAAGAACGCTTCAAGGATGTGGAACTCATCAAATTCAACTTTTGGGTTGGCATTGGAGCTGAGAACGTTAGACGGATGGCTGACACCTGTGATGCCGTGGTGTCAGCGATACATGACTGAGGTTCTTGCACCTCGCACGGTGTGCGAGAGTTGGTGGGAATAGAGAAGCTCGGTACGCCGGCAGTGGGGGTCAACACTAACTTCTTTACTACGGTGGAGAGGTGGATAGCTGAGTCTGAAGGCTTACCAGACTTGCGCTCCATTGAGATACCACATCCTTTAGGTGGACTGCCCCCAGAAAAGATTAGGGAAAGAGCCACTACGATTATAGATGATGTCGTCACTGGACTAACTCAGCCTGTGGAAAAAGGCAAGGAGGAAGGCAGGCAAGTCACCGTCAAACCAGAACCTGAAGTGATTAAAGTCAGTGGGAAATCCAGCACAGAGGCTCTTAGGGCAGTAAATAGGTTGTTCTATAAGCAGAGATGGACTACTGGTTTCCCAATAGTACCGCCCACCCAAGAGGCAGTGGAGTACATGCTTACCGGAACAGACAGAGAGCCAAATGAGGTAGTAGGTTTGGTGGCACCTGGAGGCGGAAAAGCTACAATTTTGAACATTGCTATCAATGCGGTAATGGCAGGAGCTGAGCCAGCGTATATGCCGGTGATTATTGCCGCGGTGGAGGCGGTAACCGACCCAGGGTTCGCTACAGGATTAACCAGCTGGGGAACTTACGGGATGCAAACGACTACCGGACCAGCTACACCATTACTGATTGTCAATGGACCGGCAGCCAATGAGATAGGGGTTGAATCAGGTATTGGTTGCTTGGGTCGCGGGCACCGGGCTAATGCTTCAATTGGACATGCTCTCAGATTAATCCTGATAAATGCCGGCAGGTCGTATCCAGGGATTAATGATATGAAGGGCCAAGGAAGTTCACAAGAATTCACCTACTGTGTAGCTGAAAGGGAAGAAGACCCGGTGTACCATCGAGAGGAGAATCCGTGGCTGCCTTTGAGTGTAGAACGGGGTTACCCAGCCAACAGCAATACCGTTACTGCTCTTGCGGCTCAGCCGCCCATAAATGTGGAAGATGCTGAACATTGTGGACCAGAGATTCTGGAAGCAGTGGTTGATGCTATAGCCAACCTTGGGCAAGTCCCCTTTTCCATGGAGTGGGAATATGTGTTAATCCTTGGCGCTACCCATGCCAACTGTCTTGCTGACGCTGGCTGGTCAAAGGACAATATTCGGCAGTTTATCTATGCCAATGCTGTACTTCCATGGGGTAAGTATAAGAAACAATATCCTGGGATGATTGGCAAACAACCAGCGTGGATGTCTCGAATAGTGGATGACTCAACATCAGTACATATTTTTGGTGGGCCAGAGAATGTTCGTGTAATAACTGCCGGTGGACATTGTCCCTACTCGCAGATTGTCAGATGTTACCACCAGGGTGTGACCAAGCAGGTACATTTACCCAAGAATTGGAATCAGTTGTTGGCTGATATGAAGGAACACGCATAGGAAATTTGGTCGGAATATGATAAATGCTTTCTGGAAGTGTAACGCTTGGTCTGCACCTCGGCTGAGTAGCTACTCCCTATCGCCTAACACAGAGATAGCTATAGTGCGAGGACCTGTATGTGTAGCAATTACCGGACTCATCTTTGACCTGTAGATACGTTCCTTGGGATATTTAGAATTAAGCCGCTCAGCGAGCCTCTCGGCTTCATCAGGAGTAGTAGCATCTTCTATAGCCATCTCCTCAATACGAGAATAGCTCATAGCAAAGTGATACAGGTAATCTATCGCCTGCGCTCTAGACCGCGGCCTAGCAGCAAGGCAGACTTCGCCATCTCTTATCGTAACTATGGGGTTTACCTTAAGCATCGACCCTAAAAGGGCTTGTGCCCTACCGATCCGTCCCCCCCTGAGATACTCTAGTGTATCAAAAGCAGCCCGGAAATCTACCCGCTGTATGTTGTGATGGGTCAGAGCCACGGCCTCATCGAGGCTCACTCCTGTATTAACTGCTTTAGCCGCAGCGATGACTATTAACCCTTGTGCCATGACTTTACCGGACTTTACAAACGCCAAAAGGGTAAATATCGTATTATTTACAGTTACGATAATAAACCTGACGAAATGATTGTTCTTCTTGCTGGTACAAGGGATACCATCTATAGTGACGCTATTAAGAAGTTACGCTAATTATTCAACTACCCCACACAATTCCTCGGCGTATCTGGGAAAGCCAAAGCCATAGCTTGCATTACAATCACTGGGATCAAACTGTGAACCGTTACCTTGCGACAACGCCTCACAGTTATATTGCCCTAATTACCACCAACCACAACCGAGCAGTACCCAACAAGCTCAAACCTTGATTAAACTTGTCTTTTGTTCCATAATACCTACTATGAAAAAGCTAAGTATTAGAGTTGGGGTAGTGCCATGATTGCCACCATAACCCTTAATCCCAGCCTGGATAGACTTATTACTGTTCAGGGACTGGTAGTAGATGAAACCAACCGATGGACTAGCCTGCGCCGATACGCCGGGGGCACGGGTATAAATGTGTCACGGGCTATTCGCGAGATGGGGGATAGAACCACGGCTTACGGATTCATAGGTGGTCCCGGGGGCAGGACTGTGGAAATATTGCTTGATGAAGAAGGGGTGCCATTCAGCTTTACCCCTATTGAGCATGAAACACGCACCAATTTTATTATTACCGATACCACGACCCACCAGCAGACAAGGATTGACGCCCCTGGTCCACACATCTCAAAGAAGGAATTTGAGAGGTTCCACAGGAAAATGAGGGAGATTCGCCCCAAACCAGATTTGATAGTTGCCGGTGGCAGCGTCCCACCCGGTGTTCCGACGAATACCTATTGCGAGATAATCATGGAGGCTAAAGACTTTGGGGTAAGAACCATCCTTGATTCTGCAGGTATATGGCTTGAGGAGGGTTTAAAGGCTAAGCCTTACCTCATTAAGTCTAATATCCATGAGGCTGAACAATTATTCAAGACGGAACTCCCCACCGAGGAAGCCATCATCAAGGCAGCTCTCAATCTAGTTGAAATGTGCACCGAGATAGCAGTCATCACCAGGGGAAAAGATGGCATTATTGCTGCCACCAAGGATAGGATATTCAAGGCAGTCCCGCTCCCAGTAAAGGTACGCAGTGCGGTAGGTGCTGGCGACTGCACTATAGCCGGACTTGCCTTAAAGCTGTCTCATAATGAGCCGGTACTGGAAGCCTGCCGATTAGCGGTAGCCATGGGTACCGCTGCCGTGTTAACCCCAGGCACTGAACTGTGCCACCGGGCTGATGTGGAAAGATTACTGCCTCAAATCAATGTCTCGGAGATGACGGCCAAGGAGTGGGCTAAAACATTCTCCGCTGCCAAATAAGGGAGGAGCTTGTCTCCGCCCCCGTTGTTTTCATGCTATAAACAGCCTGCCGATTTGAAAGATGAGAGTGGCTGCTATCCAGGCAACTACCGTGGTGTAGACAGCGGCAAAGCCGGCCCACCTCCACGAGTTGGTCTCACCCCGAATAACCCCAATAGCGGCGACGCAGGGAACATAGAGTAAACAAAAGACCATAAAGGCAAAGGCAATAAGTGGCGTCCAGCCAAGCTGGGCAGCTATAGCCCCGCCCAAGATTCCCTCCTCGACGGCAAATATAGCGCCCATAGTACCCACCACCACCTCTTTGGCTAAGAAACCGAATAGTAAACTGACCGCTGCCTGCCACTGAGCGAAGCCGCAGGGAGCAAATATGGGAGCAATAAAGCTGCCAATATGACCTATCCAGCTTTCAGCGCTGGCATACTCTACCCCCCAGGGCAGGCTACTCAACAGCCAGACAAGCACCACCACGCCAAAGATGATGCTCCCTGCCTTGATTAAGAATAGCCTTCCCCGCTCCCACATATGCACCAGCACCCCGGTTATAGTGGGTAGGCGGTAGGGCGGTAATTCCATAACGAAGTGACCACTGGGACCTCTGAGGACACTCCTGCGGAGTATTAGTGCCATGATAATGGCGACGACAGTCCCGATGATGTACATCGAGAAGACTACCAGCCCCTGGTTAGCGGTGAAAAAGGCACCCGCCAGGAGCACGAAGATGGGGAGCCTGGCGCCGCAGGACATGAAGGGGGTGATTAAGATGGTAGTCAGCCTGTCCTTGGGGTTCTCTATGGTGCGGCAGGCCATAATCCCCGGGATATTGCAGCCGAAGCCCAGAATCATTGGAATGAACGAACGACCGTGAAGTCCAACCTTGTGCATCACCCGGTCCATAACAAAGGCAGCCCGAGCCATGTAGCCGCAGTCCTCTAAGATGGCAATGGCGATAAATAACAGGAATATCGGGGGAATAAAGATAAGCACCGAGCCAACGCCGCCGATAATGCCATCAGCCAGCAACGACCCCAGCCAGCCTGGAGAAACGCCCGAGGTATATCCTCCCAGCCAGCCAAAAAATTGGCCAATCCAGTCCATAAACGGCGCCGACAGGGTGAAGACAAACTGAAACACTCCGTACATTATCGCCAGAAACAGGGGGATACCCAGCCAGCGATTGACAATTACCTTATCAATGTTATCGGAAACGGTAAGCCGCTCAACGGGGGGCTTCTTCAATACATCCTTAAGAAGTCCGCCGATGAAGCCGTATCTGGCCTCGGCAATCACCGTTTCAGCATTATCGCCCAAAATCCTCCTGAGATGGGCAATGCTCCTGTCCTTAGCTTCTAGTATCTGTTCTCTGCTCATAGCCTACCTTCAATCTTTTGGAGCACTTCCTTATCCTCTTCAAGGAGCTTTATTGCCAGCCACCTCGGCGGAAACTGGCGCGAAAGCTCTTCATCACCGGAAATAAGGGCTTCCAGCTCGGTTATGTGTTCCTCTAGTTCACTTCCATAATACAACTTAATCTTCTTCTTAATAGCTTTCCCCTCAAACACATTTACTATTTCCCTGAGTAGCTCATCAGTCCCCCGGTTACGGTTAGCCACCATGGGGACTACCGGGGTGCCAATTTCCTGAGCTAGAGCCTTAACATCAATTCGGTACCTCCTGGATTCAGCTTGATCCATCATATTGAGGGCAATTATGAGTGGCGCCCCCATCTCCAGAATCTGGACGGCGAGGTAGAGATTTCGCTCCAGATTTGAGGCATCAACAATGTCCACCACCGCATCCGGTTTTTCGTCGACGATAAAATTTCGGGCGATAACCTCATCAGGGGAATAAGCAGTAAGGCTATAGACGCCGGGAAGGTCAACCACCTTGATGTGATACCCCTGGTAGCTACGGCTCCCTTCCTTCTTCTCCACAGTTACCCCGGGCCAGTTCCCCACATGCTGGCGGGCGCCAGTCAAATTGTTGAACACCGTAGTCTTACCCGAATTGGGATTACCAGCCAGGGCAATGGTTATTTCTTTTTTAGCCATTCTCACACCCCCTTTACTAATATTTTATGCGCCATGCCATGACCCAGAACCAACCTTGACCCCCTCAGGTCAATGATAAGTGGACCAGGCATCTGGTTATTTATAACCCTGATTTGGACTCCGGGAAGTAATCCCATATCAGCCAGTCTCCTTTGCAGTCCCCAGCCGGCTCTAACATCAACTACCGTTACCACCTCACCGGGTCTGACCATAGCCAATGGCATGACCTGACTTGTCATCTAAGTTACCTCTACCTGAATACTGGCTGCCTCTTCCTTACGTAGCGACAGATTGTATCCCTTGACCTTAATCTCAATGGGGTCTCCCAGTGGGGCTACCCTCTCCATCTGAACCTCACTCCCCGAGACCAGCCCCATATCCAGAAGCCGCCGATGGATAGCGCCTGTGCCGCTAATCTTGACAATCCTGCCTTTCTCACCACGCTTTAACTCACTTAAAGGTTTACTTGGCATAGCTTTCTCTCCCCCTTCTTATTAAATGCAAATCCTTATTATTTATTTCCGGCTCTGGCGACACCTGGGGCAATAGCCGGCAACACGAACCTCAGTATCAATAATGTCAAAGTCTTTGGCTTCAGGAACTTTCCTTTTCACATAGCGAGATAGTGGGTAGCGGAATTCAATAACCTTGCCACAGCCGAGACATACCAGGTGATGATGCTCAGTCGATGGCTTAACCTCATAGTGGTGGTGGCTCTCATCAAAATGGAGTTCCTCTACCAAACCCAGTTGCTTGAGCCTCCGCAGCGTCCGATAGACAGTGGACAGACTAAGGTGAGGTTGCCTTTCACGGGCGCGGCGATAGATTTCATCAGCATCCAGATGCCCCTGCCCGTGGCGAATGATTTCCAGAATTAACGCCCGCTGACTGGTAACCCTCATTCCGGTTACATTTAATCGCCTACGGTTATTGCCATTATTGCTAATGCTTCCCATTTGCAATTATTATATCCTACAAAATAATTACTGTCAAGAGGTCGTTTGAAAACGCTACTGTGTCTCGTACTTAAATAGAAAGCGAGGGATTGGGGGGCTGCGACCCCAAATACGAATTCGGGTGGGAAGAAAGAGGTTGCTAAACAACCTCTCCAACCTGTAGTTGACAGTCGGTATTAAGGCGAGTAAAATTCTCCAGTTAAGACTAACAAAATGGTGGAATCAAACAAGTGAGATATGCTCAATAGCTGGCGACCTAAACTTGGCGATAGGATTTTCCGTCCGCGACGAATTAGGCGGTATCGGTTAAGGCGAGTGCTGGGAGTCCCTGCCCTATTCAGTGCTGGGTATGGGAATGTTGGCTCCTCAATCTATTATGCCCTGGGGATTGTCGCCCTAGTCGCCATGGGGGCTACCCCTGTAGCCCTCGGTATCGCTGGTATCCTCTTCATCTTCACCGCGCTTACCTATGCTGAAGGTACCGCCATGTTGCCTGAGGCCGGTGGCTCAGCTAGCTTTACTCGGCACGGCTTTAATGACCTGTGGGGCTTTGTTGCTGGCTGGGCACTAATACTAAGCTATGTGGTAACTATCTCAATATCAGCCTTCACCATCCCACCCTACCTGGGCTTTTTCTGGGCACCATTCAAGGAATCCGCAATCATTGGCACGGCAACCTCTATGGGAATCGTTATCTTCCTCATGACCATAAATATCATCGGGGTAAAGGAGACCTCCTTCATAAATATAGGAGCCGCCATAATAGATATAACCACCCAGGTTTCACTGGTGATTATAGGCTTCATACTACTGTTCGACCCAACTGTTGTTTTTCATCGTATCACTGATAACTGGCCAACCACGGAAAATCTGATTCTTGGCATTGCCTTAGCTACAATAGCCTATACCGGGATTGAAACTATGTCTCAGATGGCTGAAGAAACCAAGCATCCAGAGAAAGGGGTGCCTAAAGCACTAATTATGATGATAGCTACTGTTCTGGTTATCTTCGCTGGCATCTCCCTAGTATCCCTATCAGCAATGACCCCTCAAGCGCTTGCCTCGGAATGGTCAAGAGACCCGGTAGCCGGCATCGCGGCTAGTCTTCCCGTAGCCTGGCTATATACCGTCCTCAGGCCGCTAATCGCCATATTAGCCGGTACCATTCTACTCATCGCCACCAATGCCGGGCTCATGGGCATCTCAAGGCTCGCCTTCTCACTGGGAAGTCATCATCTGATACCGTCAGTGGTTAGCCGGGTGCACCACCGATTTAAGACGCCCTATATTTCAATAATTTTGTTCAGTATAATAGCCCTTCTCATCTTGACCCCGGGGTTCTTTGCCGCCGATGTTTTTAAAAACATGGGAAGCCTGTATGCCTTCGGTTCTCTATTAGCCTTTATGTTTGCCCATGCCTCTATCCTTAGTTTAAGAGCCAAAAAACCAGAACTACCGCGTCCGTTTAAGCTCGGCTGGAACATAAGAATTAAGGGGCATGAGATGCCAATAAGTGCTATTATAGGTTTGGTTACTACAACTATAATATGGATTATAATATTAATTACCCAGCCCTATAGTCGCTGGGTGGGAATCGCCTGGATGGTGGCTGGCTCAATCATTTACTACATCTATCGCCGAAAACAGCATATGCCATTGACCCATAGCGGGAAGGATATTGTAGATTCTTGACAAGAAGGGTATAATACCCTTTGTTTAATGACCTAATGGAAATAAAAAATAATGGAGTTTAACCAGATTTTAGTGCCGATAGTTGGCACCGAAGCTGACGAAGAGGCAATGAAGCTGGCCTGCCGGCTGGCTAAGAAGCCTAAGGCTAAAGTCCACGCCGTCTATGTTATCACCGTAAAGCGTGCCCTGCCCCTAGAGGCTGAAATTGAATCTGAAATTCGGAAAGCTGAAGGTATATTAGACCATATTGAGGAGGTCGCTGAAGAACAAGACTACGAGGTTAAGACTGACGTAGTTCAAGCCCGTGAAGCCGGTCCAGCTATTGTCGATGAAGCCGTAGAACGAGGGGTTGACCTAATCCTGATCGGTGTTACCTACAAGAGGCGCTTTGGTCAGTTTAGCCTGGGTAATGTGGTGCCTTATGTGCTCAAAAATGCTCCCTGCCGTGTTATACTATATCATCAACCTGCTTTGTAGCGAGTTTGCCATATGAAAGTAATTATTATGGGCTGTGGACGAGTTGGGGCTCAGCTAGCTGGGCTGCTGGATAGTGATGGTCATTCGGTTACTATTTTGGACACCAATGCCTACAGCTTCCGCAGGCTGCTACCCGCCTTTAGCGGCACAGCACTGGTTGGCAATGGCACTGACGAGGAAGCACTTAAAAAGGCTGGCATAGAGGAAGCGGATGCCTTTGTCGCTGTAACCCAGGGGGATAACCGCAATGTCCTGGCGGCACAAATCGCCAAGCATATCTTTGGTGTCCCCAGGGTAATCTGTCGTATCTATGACCCTATCCGCCAGGAGCTATACAACACCCTGGGACTAGAAACCTTTAGCCCAACCACATTATTTGCCCAGATGCTCAAGGAAAAGCTAGAGAAATAATGAGGTTAGAAATATGTATATCATTATTGTTGGTGGCGGCGAAATAGGCTATTACCTAGCCAAAGCCCTGCTGGATGAAGGGCATGAGATACTGGTGGTGGAAAAGAATGCCGAGAGAACCGAATTCATCTGTGAGGAGCTGGGCAGTGTTTGTGTCCGCGGCGACGGCTGTGAGGCAGCTACCCTAGCTGAACTAGGCACCGGCCGGGCTGATATGCTTATCGCCGTAACCGGTGATGATGAAGATAACCTAGTCGCCTGCCAGGTAGCCAAGTACAAATTTAATGTGCCCCGTACCATAGCTCGCATCAAGAATCCAAAGAACGAGGCTATATTCAAGAAGCTGGGCATTGACGTTACGGTAAGTAGCACTAATGTCATCCTTGAATACATAGAACAAGAGGTGCCAACACACCCATTAACGCATCTATTAACTATCAGAGACAAGGGACTGGAGATTGTAGAAATAAAAATCCCACCCGGTTCGACCACGGTAGGCAAAACAGTAAAAGAGCTTTCGCTACCACCGGAAAGCGTCCTGTCTCTAATTATTCGCAAGGAACAAAAACCTCGTATACCCACCGCCAATACTATCCTTCAGGCTGGAGACCAGATAATAGCTGTTACCAGCCCTGAATCAGAAGAAGCGCTACGAGCCGCCCTGACCGGCACTTAAGCATTTGACGAAAACACACTCACTCACGTATTATGAGTTTCAGATAGATTCATTCCTAGAAGGAGACTACTGTGAACGAGGAAACAACGGCTGAAATTACAGCCAAGGGTAGAACCTTAGGGGCATTCAGGTGTCTGAATTGCTTTGAGCGGGTCAGCCCGCCACAGGGAGCAAAAACCTACAAGTGCCCCCACTGCGGCTTTGAGTGGCGGGTATTCTGGATCAACCCCACTGTACCCAGGATAAGGGGGCCAGTCTGGGAGGCAAATAGGCAACTGGCTGAAGAAGCGACGAGTAAAAAGGGGAAAGGGAAGAAATAATATGGCTCTAAATAGAAAGATAGCCTATATCAATCTAACTACTGGTGAAATTGAGACAAAGCCCATCCCTATCCAGATGCGAAAGCTGTTTCTGGGGGGTAGGGGGCTGGATATGTATTTAATGTATAACCATATAAAGCCGGACATTGACCCGCTGGGACCGGATAATGTGGCTTTTGTTAGCGCCGGGATTCTGGTCGGCACCCTGGCCTCAGCCTCAGCCAGAACCCATATCGGTGGCAAGTCGCCGCTAACTGGCTTTGTCGGCAGTGCCAATATGGGTGGCTTCTTTGCCCCTGAACTCAGGTTCGCCGGCTTTGACCACCTGGTAATAAAGGGGAAGGCAGAAAAACCAGTCTATCTCTGGATTCACAATGGTGAAATTGAAATAAGAGACGCTAAAAACATCTGGGGAAAGGATGTCCACCAGACCCAGGAAATTATTCGGGAAGAGCTCGGTGACAGAGATATTAAGATGCTAACCATAGGTCCAGCCGGTGAAAAGCTGGTGAGGTATGCCAATGTTATGACCGAGATTAAAAATGCTGGCGGCAGGTCAGGCATGGGTGCCCTTCTCGGCTCTAAAAACCTCAAAGCGATAGCGGTTAGAGGCACTATGGACATAAAGATAGAGCACCCAGAAGAAGCCCTGGAATATAATAAAACAGTAATTAGCCAGGTGACCTCGGCTAAGGTTTCTCAGACACAGGGAAGAATAGGCACACCCTTTATCTGGGGGGCGACTAATACCCAGGGCTTAGTTAGAGTTAGAAACTTCCAGCTTAATCAATTGGAAGACTCTGATGATGTCGAGGCTGAATCACTTGATAAATTTGCTATCGGCATGAGCGGTTGTTTCGGCTGCCAGGTCCACTGCCGAGCCAAATATATCATACCCGAAGGTCCCTATGCCGGGGTTTATGATGAAGGACCGGAATATACCTCACAGGGTGCCTGGGCAGGAGAGCCCGGCTGCAAGAGCGCACTTACTATCCTGGTATGTAACCACCTGGTAGATATCTATGGTCTGGACACCCTGGAAACGGGCAGCCTAATTGCCTGGGCAATGGAACTCTACGAGAAGGGAATCCTTACTGACAAGGATACCGATGGTCTGGAACTGACGTTCGGTAACGATGACGCTCTCATAGAGATGGTGCATCGCATTGCCCGCAGAGAAGGCTTGGGTGACATCCTAGCCGAGGGTGGATTAAGAGCCGCCGAAAAGATAGGCAAAGATTCGATTAAGTATCTTGTCCACGTCAAGGGAATGAATAACCTCCACTCAGACGAAAGACCAACCCCGGCCTTGGCGCTGGGTATAGCCACTGCCTCCCGGGGCTCTGACCACCTGAGAAGCCGACCGGCTATTGACCTGTATCACCTGCCCGAGCCGGTACTGAGAAAGATATATGGTCAGCCGGTAGCTTATGATGGTCCGCTAACCTCAGATTACAGAGACTACGAGGGCAAATCATGGCAGGTGAGGTGGCACGAGATGTGTTACGAGGCAGTGGACTGTCTTGGCATATGTAAGTATCACACCACATTCCTCGGGGCGACCCTGCCTAACTTTGAGGAGTGGTCTAAGTTACTCTACTACAATACCGGTTTAGAAATGCCACCGCTGGACATCTGGAACGTAGCTGACAGGGCTTATAATATGGAGCGCCTGTTCAACATCAGGGAAGGACTGACCAGAAAGGATGATTGGCTGGTTGACCGATACTTTGATGAGCCGACCAAACTCGGCATTCCCGGTATCCGGGGTAAAACGATAGATAGAGAAAAGTTAGCTAAGATGATAGACGAATACTACGAGCATCATGGCTGGGATGAGAATGGAGTCCCTCGCCCGGAGACACTGAAGAAGCTGGGCATAGACAAAGAGCCATCTCATATGCTCTAGCCTGACAACATACCGTTAAGGAGGACTAGTTCATGGCTAAAGTTCTAATGCTAGATTATGAGAAATGTACCGGCTGCCGATTGTGTGAGCTGGTCTGCTCGGTTAAGCATGAAGGGGTAAGCAACCCTGCCCGAAGCCGAATAAAAATAGTTAAATGGGAGATGGAAGGACGATACATCCCCATGAGCTGTCAACAATGTGAGTCAGCCCCGTGTCAAGCAGTATGCCCGGTAAAGGCCGTCTCCCGAGATGGCAATTTAGATAGGGTAATGGTTGATTACGATATATGCATTGGCTGTCGAATATGCGTCGCTGCCTGCCCCTTCGGCGGCATAGCCTTTGATAGCCTAGCCAAGAGGGTAATTAAGTGCGATTTGTGTGACGGCGACCCCCAGTGTGCCCGGTTCTGTGAGACCGGGGCGATACTATATGTTGATGCCGGTGTAGTTAGTACTGTAAAGCAGAGAGCCGCCGCTGAGAAATTTCCCGGAATAATTCAAAAGGTCGCCTCCGCCATATATAGTGTATAGAGGGAGTCTCCGTGAATCAAAAGCCTCAAGTAAGGTGCTTAAACTGCTTTGTTAGAATTGAGGTACCACCACAAGCCAAAAAACTTACCTGCCCAAATTGCAAGATAGAATATGTTATTGGTTGGCGGGGAGAACAAGCCAAAATAATGGGTTTGGCTAAATAATGAGGGGACTGTGGCATTAAATAGAAAGATAGCCTATATAGATTTATCGCTGGCGAAGATAGAGACCAAGCCTATCCCGGAAAAGATACGCCGATTATACTTGGGGGGTAGGGGACTGGATATGTATCTTCTATATAATCACCTAAAGCCTGGCACCGACCCGCTAAGCCCGGATAACATATCACTGATTAGTGCTGGCTTACTGGGAGGCACACCAGCCCCAGCCTCAGCCAGGTGTCATATCGGCGGTAAATCCCCATTAACTGGTTGTGTTGGCAGTAGCAATATGGGCGGCTTCTTCGGTCCTGAACTCAGGTTCGCCGGCTTTGACCACCTGGTAATAAGAGGTAAGACAGAAAAACCGGTATATCTTTGGATTAACAATGGTGAAATTGAAATAAGAGACGCCTCTCACCTGTGGGGTAGGGATACCTTTGATACCCAAAGAATAATAAGGGAGGAACTGGCAGACGAGGAGATTAAGATTCTTTGTATCGGGCAGGCTGGAGAAAACCTGGTCAGGTTTGCCAATGTCAGAACCGGTCTAAAGAATACCGGCGGTAGAAGTGGCATGGGCTGCATCCTCGGTTCCAAGAACCTGAAAGCTATAGCTGTTCGTGGCACGATGAATATCAATCTGAGTCACCCTGTAGAAGCTCTGGAATACTGCCGACAGGTAGAATCACAAATACTGTCTACCAAGGTAGCTACCGCCCTGGGCTATGATGGCACCATGTTTATCTGGAATGTAACCAATACCACCGGGCTACTAAGGTATAGAAATTTCCAATCCAATACCCTGGAAGACTGGGAAAGTTTGACTATAGAGAGGTTTCACGAAAAATATGGGGTGGGCAGAACGGGCTGCTTCGGCTGTCAGGTAAACTGCCGACACCGGTGGGAAATTAAGGAAGGTCCCTATGCTGGTCTCTATGGCGAGGGACCAGAATATAATACCCAGATGTGTATGGGCGGAATGGTCGGCGTTACCAACTGGGAAACAATCCTCTATGGAAGCCACTTAGTTGATAAATACGGGCTTGACATGGCTGAGATTGCCAACATCCTCGCCTGGGCGATGGAGCTGTATCAGCGAGGCTACATAGACAAGAAGGTAACCGATGGCCTGGACCTCGACTGGAGTAATGCCGACAGCATACTGCCGGTGATAATAGAGCAGATTTCACTGAGGCAGGGCTTTGGGGCTAAGCTAGCCGATGGCTGTCTGCCAGCCTTGAAAAATATCGCCAGCGAGGTAGGCAAAGAGGAGGAGCTAGCCTACTACTTGCTGCATATCAAAGGTCTAAGCAATATGCTCTCTGACGAGAGACCAACCCCAGCCCTAGCCTTAGGCATAGCTACTTCTAGCCGAGGCTGTGACCACCTGAGAAGCCGACCAGCTATAGACCTATACCATCTGCCCACCGAAGTATTGGAAAAGGTGTTTGATGGTGGACCTATGTCACCAGATTTTACTTCTTACGTAGGTAAAAGCCGGGAGATTTGGGTTATGGAGCGTGTGTTTGAGGTGGTCGACTCCATTGGCTTATGTAAGTTTCAGACTATCTTCTTTACTCCCCACGGACCCAGCTTCGAGGAATGGTCTAAACTCATTTACTATATTACCGGGCTTGACATTTCACCTGACGAGCTTAAGGAAATTGGCGAGAGGGCTTATACTATAGAGAGGATGTTTAACTACCGGGAAATGGGGATGACCAGGAAGGATGATACCCTTCCCGAGCGCTATTTCAAGGAAAAAACACCCGCCGGCTTACCCATAGTCAAGGGTAAAAGCATTGATAGAAAAAAGTTTGATAAGTTGTTAGATGAATACTATGAGTTACACGGCTGGGATGAGAATGGAGTCCCCCGCCCGGAGACCCTGGAGAAGCTGGGCATAGACAAAGAGCCATCTCATATGCTTTAATATCGGCGGCATTAAGTAAATTGCCCTCCGACGGCTTCAGTCCCCATTAAATCCGTGCCATGTCACCGAAGTCTCAAGCGGGTCGCGCGTGCTCCGAAAGTTGTTCTGAGGTGCATCCATGTCAGGATAACCAATTGACAGCCCACAGACAATGAGCTTAGATTCTGGTATGTTAAGGATTCTCCTCAGTTCCTCAGGGTATATGACCGACCGGTACAGAGCACAGGTTCCCAACCCATAGCTCTGGGCTGCCAGCATTATGGTTTGCATAACTATGCCTGCATCCAGAATAGACCATGCACCTAGCGTCCTGTCAATGTAGACGATTATTGCGTTGGGAGCACCGAAGAACCTGCTCCCGGTTAGCGACCACTGGCGCCTCTTTTCCTTGTCTTCTCTGGCTATCCCCAGAACCCCATAGAGTTGCCTCCCATTCTCCCTAATCCGCTCCAGGTACCTACCGTCGAAGGCAGGGGCTGGAATATCGGGATTTGCTGGCGTATCCGCTTCCGCTTTCTGCACCAGAGCCAGTTTAAGCTCATCCATCACCTTCCCACCAACAACGGCAAACTCCCAGGGTTGGGTATTAGCCCAAGAGGGAGCGCGAAGGCAACTTTCCAGAAGCTCTGCCAACATTACCTTAGGGACAGGGGTAGGCTTATAAGCCCTGATGCTCTTTCTAGACGTGATGGCTTCAATTAATTTCACCTGTATTGTCCTCCTTTTTGTTCTCACACTCCTCCAACAGCTTCAGCCCTCTGTCTGCTTTTTCGCCTCCTCCCACAGGGAGTTTTGCTCGTCAAAGGATAGCTCTCCCAGATTAACCCCACGCTGGCGGTAGACCTCCTCCATATAAGAGAAGCGGCGAGAAAACCGCTGGTTTGTCTGTCTCAACGCTGCCTCTAAATCAACCTCCAGCCGGCGGGCAATGTTAGCCAGGGTAAACAGTAAATCGCCAAACTCCCGGGCTCTATCTTCCTGGCTACCGGCTTGCTTAAACTCGCAAACCTCCTCAGCCAGCTTATCAATAACACCATCAATATCCTCCCAGTCAAAACCAACCTGGGCTACCCGGCGCTGAATCGCCTGGCTGCAACCTAAAGCCGGCATCTGTTTGGGTACACTAGCCAGTATAGAGACATCAGCCTCTCTTTCCTCCTGTTTGAGAGCCTCCCAGTTAAGCGCCACCTCCTCAGCATCCTTTACTTTTAGTGAGCCAAAGATGTGGGGGTGGCGATGGATTAGCTTGGTATTGATGCTACTGACTACATCCCCTAGCTCAAACTCACTGGCTTCAGTAGCAATCTGGGTGTGAAGGACGACCTGCATCAGCAGGTCGCCTAATTCATCGCAAAGCCTTGCCGAATCCCCTTCATCCAGAGCCTCCAATACCTCATAGCACTCCTCCAGCAGGTTTTCTCTGAGGGAAGCATGGGTCTGCTTTCTGTCCCACGGACAACCATCAGGGGCTCTCAGCCTGGCGATAATATCTACCAAGGTGGCAAACTGGCTCAGGTTTTCTGGTAAAGACAAAATAGCCTCCTTATGTTGTTACTACTTCAACTCAACGGCAGTGTTGTCCCGATGAACTGCCGCTGCCCTCTTAAAAACTCAGCGACAGACATGGCTCGCTTCCCCTCCAGCTGAACCCTTAACACGCCCAAATTTCCATCCCCGGTACCGACGCCAAATACAGCCTCTGACCCCTGAATGGCTGGGGTCAGCGCCACTACCCGCCCAACTTCAGTGGCTCTCTTCCCAGGCAGGGGCACCGCCTCAATAATCTTAAGCTGCCTACCTTGCCACCTGGTATAACACCCTGGCCAGGGGTGAAAGGCACGCACCCGCCGCCAGATATCCATAGCCGGCAGATGCCAATCAATCTCACCCTCCTCCTTGGTGATTGAGCCAGAATAGCTAGCTTCGGCTTCATCCTGAGCCTGAGGAGTGATTTCACCTCTTGCCCAGCAAACTAGGACCTCCTGGAGCAATCGAGCGGCTATCTGAGACAGCTTGGCGGTAAGTGAGCCGGTGGTATCCTTCCCGGAAATAGGAATCTGTGCCCTGGCTAATATAGGTCCGGTATCTAAACCCGTGTCCATCAGCATAATGCTCACCCCGGTAAGCTCCTCACCAGCCAGAATAGCCGCCGCCACCGGCGAGGCACCTCGGAACCTGGGCAGCAGCGAGGGATGAACATTGATACAGCCGTAGTGCGGGATGTCTAAAACTGACCGGGGCAGAATCTGACCAAAGGCAGCCACCACTATGACATCGGGGTGAAAGCTAGCCAGTTGTGCTACCACCTCCACCCCCTTCAGACTAACCGGTTGCATTACCGGTAGCTTCCAGGTCTGAGCTGCCCTTTTCACTGGGGAAGAAACCAGGGAGCGCCCCCTGCCCGCCAGTTTATCAGGCTGGGTATAGACAGCCACCACCTGGTATTGATTAAGAATGAGGTGCTCAACACAGGCAACAGCAAACTCAGGGGTGCCCATAAAAACAACTCGCAATTTAAGCCTCCTAAGACTAAATTCTAACATTAAAAAAAATTCCTAACAACCGTCTCTTTATATCTATAGGCTAAATATTAAGTAAATAAACAAGTCTGACAG
>SDBU01003242.1_pt1 | contig 20830 bp, 16 predicted proteins | sample 2277071 | NCBI WGS metagenome assembly SDBU01 (sample SAMN10397929, study PRJNA504765) | marine sediment metagenome | isolation source: marine sediment core GS08_GC12, 126 cmbsf | place: Arctic Ocean: Gakkel Ridge, Loki's castle | collected 2008
CGGGGGAGCCGGACACGCTTCTCATGCAGTCAACGACTTTCGCAAACTCTGCCATTTTGAAGCCTATACGCCAACTGACAACGTCTCTGAGCTTACTGCTCGGACAAATGACGAGGGTTGGGATTCGAGTTACATAGAGTGGTTGAAGACATCGCACTTGAGCAATGATGATGCAGTGCTGGTGTTCTCAGTGGGAGGTGGATCGCGTGAGCACAACATCTCTATGAACATCGTTCACGCAATTGAACATGCAAAAGATGTTGGCGCCTTGGTCTGCGGAATTGTCGGTAAATCGGATGGGGCCACAGCTCAGATGGCCGACGTATGCATCGTCGTAGATACACCCCCTGAGCGAAGAACACCTCATGTCGAGGGCTTTCAGGCAGTGATTTGGCATTGTCTCGTCTCCCACCCTGCACTTGCGAAGCAGGCAGGTAAGTGGGAGTCCGTTGAGCGGACAGCGCCAGCTTGAAGATAACACGTGAGCGTTGCAGGTTCAGCGGCTGTTTTTCTCGATCGTGACGGTGTGATCAACGATTTAGTTTGGGACGAGCGAACTCAGTCGCATGAGTCACCATACGATCCAAAGGACGTTGTGCTTGTGGACGGCGCAGCTGAGGGAATAGGCATTCTCCGGACTGCCGGCTACAAGTTGGTGGTTGTCTCAAACCAACCGGCAGCCGCGAAAGGTATCGTCTCGCTCACCACTCTAGAGCAAGTAAATGCCCGAGTTTCATCACTGCTTGCGGAATCCGAGGTCGAGCTGGATGCCTACTACCTTTGCTTCCACCACCCTGACGGCACCGTGCCCGACTTAACAGCGAAGTGCACCTGTCGCAAGCCGGAGCCGGGTTTGCTTATCAAGGCTGCAAGCGAGATGGGCCTGGCGCTTGTTGAAAGCTGGATAGTGGGCGATTCAGAAACGGACGTGGCGGCCGGCAGAGCCGTAGGATGCAAAACTACGCTGCTTGAAAATCCACGTTCAGCCCACCGGCGACCGGGAAAGCTGACCGCCGATATAGGCGCGGCAAACCTGCTAGAGGCTGCTGAGGCTATTTCCGGTCATGATAGCCGCTAAACTCGGGCCCATGCTAGAGCTATCTAACATAAAGGTATTTGCCGACGGGGCCGATCTTGAAGGCATTTTAAGACTCGCGAAGGACCCTCTGATCAAGGGGTTCACCACAAATCCCACGCTCATGCGTAAGGCAGGAATATCTGATTATGTGAAGTTTGCGCATGAGTTGCTCGAGAAGGTAACGGAGCATCCAATTTCATTCGAAGTCTTTGCGGACGATGACGAGAACATGCGCGCTCAGGCAAGAGAGATCTCCAGCTGGGGTGAGAACGTATACGTCAAGATACCTGTAACTAACACCGCAGGCGAATCGATGGCACCTTTGATCACCGAGCTTTCCGGAGAGGGCATCAAGGTGAACGTAACGGCGATTCTGGCGTTGGAGCAGGTTGAGACAGTGAGCCAAGCACTTCGAGACGGCGCCCCAAGCAACATCTCAGTATTTGCCGGGCGCGTTGCCGACACGGGGGTAGATCCGGTTCCGCTGATGAAGCGAGCTGTTGAGATAATTCAGTCCGCCCCCAATGCAGAACTGATCTGGGCAAGCCCCCGCGAAGTGCTCAATATTGTGCAGGCCAACGCCATCGGCTGTGACATCATCACCGTCACACACGACCTGCTGGGCAAGGTCAAGGTGCTTGGAAAGGGGCTTGAGCAGTTTTCACTTGAGACGGTTCAGATGTTCAGAAAAGACGCGCAGGACTCTTCTTATACAATTCCAATCAAATCTCAGACACTTGGCTCCACAACATAAGCCACGTGCCTGTATCACTCCGTAATAATTGAAGGCTTCAGCATCAAATCGTGGCGGTTCATTGAAGAGAGCATTGGTAACCGGTGGTGCCGGCTTTATAGGCAGTAATCTTGCAGATCGGTTACTCGCCGAGGAATTCGAGGTAGTTGTATATGACAATCTTTCGACCGGTCGTCAAAACTTTCTATCTAACTGCACGCAGCATCCCAAGTTCACGCTTGTGGAAGGTGATGTTCTGGATCGAAAGAAACTATCAACCGCGATGAACGGATGCGATGTTGTCTTCCATTTCGCGGCAAACGCCGATGTGCAACACGGCCTCGAACATCCAACTCGTGACCTCGAGCAAAATACAATCGCGACATCCAATGTACTTGAGGCAATGCGAGAGCATGGCACATCAAAAATAGTGTTTTCATCGACAGGCTCAGTCTATGGCGAGCCAGACGTGTTTCCAACGCCCGAGTCATGCCCATTTCCAGTTCAGACTTCGATGTATGCGGCATCGAAGGTCGCTGGAGAGGGTCTAATTGCAGCATACTGCAACGGCTATGAGTTCAGCGCAATAGTTTTTCGCCTTGTTTCAATTCTGGGAGAGCGATACACACACGGCCACGTTTACGATTTCTATAAAAAGCTTCAAAGCAACCCAACTCATTTAACGGTTCTCGGCGATGGTAAGCAGGAGAAGTCATACCTATATATTCAAGACTGTTTAGACGGCATGGTGGCGGCGTTGAGTACGCTGGGCAGCCCTGGAATAGAGATATATAATTTGGGAACCGACGAAACTCTGGTTGTAGATGAATCCGTATCGATCATCTGCGAGCACATGAACGTTAACCCTAAAATCACACACACCGGTGGAAAGCGAGGCTGGATAGGTGACAGTCCACTGATCATCTTGGATTGCGACAAGCTGAGGTCACTGGGTTGGAAGCCAAAGGTCAGCATCTCTGATTCGATAAAAGCAACACTTAATTGGTTTGCTCAGAATTCCTGGGTATTTGATGTGGAAAAAAAGCAATGAGTGTGATCTTCACAAGAGCTCCATTGCGAATAAGTCTGGGTGGTGGTGGCACCGATATCCCTTCGTACTACCGAGACCATGGCGGCTTCCTTATCGCCGCAGCAATAGACAAATACGTCTACATGTTGACTCACACTGTATTCCAGAAACGCTATAGGCTTAAGTACTCCGAGTTTGAGGAGGTTGACGACCCACGTGATATCAAACACCCCATTCTGCGCGAGGCTCTATCTAACCACTGGTCCGGAAGCCCGCTAGAGATAGCATCGGTTGCCGATATCCCGGCGGGAACCGGCCTCGGCTCATCCGGAGCCTACACCGTTTGCCTGCTCAAAGCCCTCTCGCTTGGACAGCGTACCGCTGCCACACCCGAAGTGTTGGCAGAACGTGCATGTCACATCGAAATTGACATCCTTAAAGAGCCGAGTGGTAAGCAAGATCAGTATGTCGCAGCGCATGGTGGCGTCTGTGCATACACATTCAATCCCGATGGAAAGGTCAATGTAGAACCTCTGCAACTCTCTCAAAAGACAATGCAGAAAATGGCGGATAACCTACTGCTGTTCTTTACTGGCGAGACGCGTAGCGCCGGTCAAGTACTGGCTGACCAGGACAAGCGCACCAAATCACAGGACGGCGACATGATCAACAATCTCCACAAGACGAAGGAGCTAGGTTTTGAGAGTAAGGAGTTGTTAGAAACCGGCGAGCTGCGACAGTTTGCTGAGTTAATGCATGAACACTGGGAGAATAAAAAGATTCGATCTCCATCAATGAGTTCATCTCATATCGACGATCTCTATAAAATCGCACGTGAAAACGGGGCCATCGGTGGAAAGCTTGTTGGGGCAGGTGGGGGTGGATTTCTTCTGCTGTACACGGAGGAGCCCCACAGGACGAGAGAAGCACTCGATCTGGCAGGTGCACCGGAGGTTCGGTTCGACATTGACTGCCAGGGCTGTACCGGAACCGAATATCTGTGAGCCGTATGAATGGGGAAGCTGATGCCCTGAGTGTCGCAATCATTGGCTGTGGCTTCGTTGGACATAAACGCGCCCAGGTAATTGGAGGTGACCAGTTGGTCGGGTGCTTCGACACGGATTTAAAGCGTGCCCAAGCCTTCGCAGAAGAATTCGGAACAAAGGCATACGAAAGTGTTGATGCGCTGTTAGAGCAAGATACGGACGTGGTCATCGTCGCTACAACACACGATTGCCTTGCATCAAATGCAGTTAAATGTCTTGAATCGGGCGCCCATGTTCTGGTCGAAAAACCTGCGGCTACCTCCACTGCCGAACTTGACGAGATCATCGCTGCGTCTAAAGCAGCAGATCGTAAAGTCAAGGTTGGATACAATCACCGCTTTTATCCCGGAATCGCAGATGCTGTCAATGAAGCGTCATCCGGGCGGCATGGAGACGTAATGTTTTTACGGGCGCGTTACGGTCATGGTGGGCGACTGGGCTATGAAAAAGAGTGGCGCATGAATCGAGCTGTCTCTGGTGGAGGTGAACTCATCGACCAGGGAATGCACTTACTTGACCTCAGCTACTGGTTACACGGCCCTCTGCCCGTGCACAGTGCTCTTCTGCGCACCAACTACTGGAATATCGATGTCGAGGACAATGCCGTAGTGATACTTGGTGAGCAAGGGCAGAAAACTGCCCCCTGGTCCATGCTCCACGTCACCTGGACCGAGTGGAAGAACATGTTCTCGCTCGAGATCTATTGCAAGTCAGCAAAATTGCAGGTGGATGGACTATCGGGTTCGTATGGACCCCAGCGCTACCGTCTTTATAAGATGAAGCCGGAGCTTGGCCCACCCGATCTTGTTGAAACCGACTACCCGCCCATCGATGACACTTGGCGAGCTGAGTGGCAACACTTTAGAACCGCTTTGCTTTCAGTTGAAGAGTCCGATGCCCTTGGCGATCTCGAATCCGCGAGATACGCTCTTTCCTGCGTAGAATCTGCCTACAGACTAAATACCTTCGGTGATGAATAGTCCTACAGACTTCAGTGCAGGCAAGTTTCAGATCATGCGATGACAACGACTAAGAGATCTGAATTCATAGAAAGTTTACGACTGCCCGCTGTAATAGCGGATAGGCCTCAATTCCAAAGCGGATGGCTTACGCCTGGCGGTGATGAGAAGTTACCCTTCCTCAACTGCACTGCTGATGCTGAGGTCAACTGGTCAGATGAACTTGAGGCCTTCCATGAGGAGTCAACCCGCCATCACTTCATCGATATTTGGACGCGCACAGCGGTTATCGATCAGGTACTCCCTGACTTTGAAGGTTGCGATCGCATCGCGGAACTTGGATGCTCGACCGGCTACATGCTTGAGGATCTCAGAAACTCGTTTCCACATTCAGAACTGATCGGAGTTGACATGATCGCCTCGGGACTCTCTAAGGCTCATCAAGCTGTCCCCGGTGCGCTCCTTTTCCTGGCCGATATGTGCGATCTGCCGTTCGAGGATGGTTGTATGGATGTCGTCGTCTCACTGAATGCCCTCGAACACATTCCCGATGACATTCAGGCTCTGGGAGAAATCAAGCGCATCCTGCGACCCGGAGGACTGGCAGTTATAGTGGTACCTTACGGCCCCAACCTTTACGATGACTACGACACTTACCTGGGTCATGAGCGTCGTTATGCCCGTAAAGAACTTGCCGGCAAGGCAAGAGAGGCAGGTTTAGCTGTTCAGCGTGACTTCTGCATCGGAAGCCTGCTCTATCCGGCTTTTTGGACTGTCAAGAAGCTAAAGAGGATCCGCTCTAAAGAGGGGACCATCGCGCAGGCAAAGATTCACACTCAGAAATCGATAAACAAAACCCAGTCCTCTAAGATCGGGGGGCTCATATGTGGAATTGAGCGGCGGTTGCTTCATTCGGGGGTGAACATGCCGCTGGGCATTAGATGCGTTACTGTCTTGCAGAACAAGATCGACAAACCGTGACTTTGTGTAAATGTTTGATGCAGCCCATTTGATTTGAAATCATGACAGGCGTTTCCTCCAACAAAAAGCAGAAGCTCTCGATCGTTGTCCCAACCTACAACGAGGAAGACAATGTCACTCAGCTCTACGACCGCTTAGTCACAACAATAGAGTCACTCGACCTTGACTTTGAACTTATATTCAGCATCGATCCTTGTACTGACAGTACCGAGGAACTTATCCTCGAACTCAGAGCACGCGATCCACGGGTCAAAATGATCAGAATGTCACGTAGGTTCGGTCAGCCTGCGGCAACAATCGCCGGGTTGCAAGTGTCGAGCGGCAACGCATGCGTGGTAATTGACTGCGACCTCCAGGATCCACCGGAATTAATCACGGAAATGGTGCAGCAATGGAGAGAGGGTTTCGATGTTGTCTACGCACAGCGTCGCTCACGCAAGGGAGAAACCTTGATAAAACGTATCGTTTCTGTGGTCGGCTATAAAGTAATACGGCGTGTCGCTGACGTCGAGATTCCACCTCACACAGGTGACTTTCGCCTCATGTCACGAAGAGTCGTGCAGGAGGTTCTCAGATTGAACGAAACACACGGCTTCCTGCGAGGCCTGGTCGCTGTGGTCGGGTTCCGCCAGACAAATGTTCTGTACGACCGTGATGAGCGCTCCTCTGGAACTGGTAAATACAACAAGTTCTTCGGATCTTTGAAGATAGGCGTGAATGGTCTTGTTAGCTTTTCCCGATATCCGCTCCAGCTCATTTCTTTAATGGGAATCGTTCTATCCGCTTTTGCTTTTCTGCTCGGAACAAGCTACTTCATATTGACACTTGCGGGGGTCTCTTTCCCAACCGGTAATCCGACCATTGTGTTGCTCATCACATTCTTTAGTGGAATACAGTTACTGAGCCTGGGCGTGATGGGTGAATATGTTGGAAGAATTTATGATGAGGTCAAAGCTCGTCCGATGTTTATCATTGATGATGCTGTGGGTTTTGAAGAGACAGATAGCCTGAGTGTCAAAGAATATAGATAATAATCCTCACACAGTATGCATTCTTGCCGGTGGCTTAGGTACCCGCCTTGGTTCACTAATAAAAGACACCCCAAAACCTTTGATTCGCGTAGCAGGGAAACCATTCCTTCATCACCAGCTAGATAGTCTCAGTCGCAACGGTGTCAAGCGTGTAGTGCTTTGTGTAGGTTATTTGGGTGAGCAGATAGAGGACTCTGTCGGTAACGGCAAAGCTTTTGGCCTCGATATTGCGTATTCCTACGATGGCCCGCAACTCCTCGGAACAGCAGGTGCAATCAGATCTGCGCTTGATTATTTAGGCAAGGACTTCATGGTTATGTACGGCGACTCGTATCTACGACTGGATTATTTGGATGTATATCACGTATTTTATGAGCGCAATGTACCAGCATTAATGACTGTCCTACACAATCGCAATCGCTGGGACGCAAGCAACGCAACTTACGAAAAGGGCTTTGTCACTGCCTTTGGCAAGTCAATGCGTTTAACTAATTTCCAGTGGATTGACTATGGAGTGTCTGTACTAAACGCAAGCGTCCTGGCAAATACCTCGGAGTCTGATCTATCTCACATCTTCAAACTCCTTGCAAAAAAGCGGCAACTAGCTGGATACGCTGTAGATAAACGCTTTTACCACATAGGTACACCCGAAAGCATGCGTGAAACGGAAAACTTCTTGCGAAAGCTAGATGAGTAGTGCCCCTGACTACTTAGCGCAAGGCTTCGTGCTCGCAGACATTGCGTATAAACGAAGGCCCTTGGGAGGATGAGGCCGCACAAAGTACTTTGAGTTAGGACCTGGAGGGTACTTCTTACTCTTAATTTTTATTTTTACTCTGCGTAAGCCCACCGGGCCCTTGATCTTCTTGCAAACAATAAATTTGCTGCGTGAGTGTTTTGTTGATGCACGCCCTGGGCCAGCAAATCTCGCAGTTCGGGCTGCCGGTCCTTTGAAGGTTAGCCTCAACCATACTGTTCGATCCGTGGGAGAAGACACCCAGAACTTCAGTGGCTCTACAACCCAAGCGTAGCCGTTGCGATCCCGCCACGGGTGATCGATGATTACTCCCTCCGTCACAGTAACGTCAACGCCTTTTCTTGCTTGTAGTGCAAAAGCATCGCTTCTGCGCAGTGTTTTTCTATTCGTTTTCACGCTCCCAATACGGGTAAATACATACTCATAGTCCGGTGTGTATTCAGGGCCATAAACTTTTTTCGTCCCTCCAAGATAAGCGGTCCCAGCACTCTTATCGTTTTCGATACTTATAGCGATCCTCATCTGCTTTGCCTCGAATCTGATCCTATGGTAGAAGCTGGGCATCTCATAGGCTGTGTTGTAGCTCGCACCGACACCCTCCAGGTAAACTGAGCCTTTACGCCCCTTTAACCCATCTATCACATAGTCTGCGCTCCTCGGCGTGAGATGTCCATCGCTAGTCATCCTGCGTGCCAGGACATAGTCCCTTTGGCCAGCTATAGCAATCGTCGTCACCATCACAATTATTGAGGCGATAATCCAGGGTAGCCTACGTTGCTTAAATAAGGCGATAACTCCCACCCCAACAAACACAGACATATAGGGCGCAAATATAAGCAGGTTACGTACAACACAGTACGTACATTCCTCCCTCGTTGTCCACGTGTAGCTGACAATAATAATGGCCGCCAGTAGGAACGGGATATATGCAACTGTCATTCTGTAGCGCCATACTCCATATGCGCAAACGCCCAGTAGTACTAATGGCCATACAAAAGTGACAAATATTTCACTGGATATTACGTTCGTTGGATCGGTAAGATAGTAAAGCTCATGTGTCTGAAATACATAGCTGGGTACCGCATAATCCGGAATTGGGTATTGCGGCAGACCCACAGTAATGGCATCTAAATATGCTGAGTCTGCCAATGCCTTGAAATAACGCCACGCTCGTGCTGTAGCAACTGGTGACAGTGTAATGGTAATAATTGTGACAATCGCGAGTACGCCTAATAGCTTTACCGAGTTACTCACTGTTCCCCGCCACTTATCGAGCGCCTTAATAAAGAGGTAGAACAGCACGATAAACACACCGAGACCGAACTGAGTTATATAGATTGGATACACAGATAGCATTCCCGCCAACAGCACAGCGATTAAAAAGTAGAGCTTCAATTTACGTTCACGCCACGCAACTAGAGCCAGTAGAGCAGTAGGCACAATAAGCGACAAACCTGCCAGAGCGCCTTGACTCGCGTCTAAGAAAAGCTGGTAAGTCATTGGGCCAGCATAAAAAAGCGAAGAAAAGGTCGCTAACCAGTGCCGACTGTTTGTGAGATAGCAGACCGCGCTAAACACCCCCAATGCGCCCACGAGTATCAGTACAGCCATAAAACTGCTATGCAATTCTGATGTGCTCCAGCCGAAGATTACACCAACGTTGGAAGTGATCGTGTCGCTTCCTGTATGCTGGAAGCCGTTCAAATACCCGTGCGCATAATCGGCAGTCTTGTCCCAGACTGGAGCCCATTCTTCCCTACTCTGCCTGGGAGTGTGATCCTTATTGCCATCACCTACAGCAACGTACCCTGCTGCATCACCAATCCTGAATCCATGCGGGCCCAGGGAATCCCTAACCGCCAACGGATAGTTGAGAGCAAACAGCAAAACTACGATAATCAACGGCAGCTGTAATATGCTCCAAGACCATTTGAGCCGAATATTCCTGGATCGTTTCCGTCTATAAAGCCACATTGCGATACCCAAAGAAAGCACGACCATCGGAATAAATACAGCAAATGCTGTTGTCTTGGCTGGGATGAAATAATTAGCGGTAATCATTATCGTTGAGCCGAATGCAAGTCCAAAGACTGGGGCTATTGCCAGCCGTGACACTACAGACAACTCTCGCAATGAGACTACGAACGCGGAGCCCAATGCGCCGAGTAACAAAAGTGTCACGATCTCGCGCAAGTAAAGGCCGAACCACACTGACGACATCACAGCATCCTTAAATACAAACGTTTACTGGAATGTTTATGCAATCGCTTCAACCAGTCTTGCAAGCATTTAGGCTTTCCTTGCAATAACCGCATATGCACTCTGGGTAAATCGATCCTCATCAAGAACTCCGGAACCATTCGGAAACAGTATTTCTGCCTGAACAAAGCCCGCCTGTTTACAAAGTTGCAGCGCAACTTCTGGATAAATAGGTTGCTCGTGTGTCAGGTCGAGCCAGAACGCTTTAAGTGCCTGCGGGCAGTGCGGATTAACGGTCTCGGCGATAAACATCCCACCAGATTTAAGTATTTCGACAGCAAGCTTAAAATATTCAATCAGATACTCGTATTCGAAGTGCTCAATCACTTGTGCGGAAAATATTACAGACTGACTTGAATCTTCTTGTGCTTTCAAATAAGTATTTGCATCTTGCATATCTACATTAGTGAGGCCGCGTTGTCTGCACCTTTCTACCATTCCCTCGTCCGGCTCGACACCAATGGCCTCAATATCATTTGCTTTTAGCAACTCCAGGAATTCCCCACGACCGCACCCAATGTCAAGAACATTGCCGACTTGACTCACTATCGATAAATACACTTCTTGACTTTCGGCAATCTCTTCCTCTGACCCTCGGAAGATGTCTTCGAAGTCAATATATACGTCTGCCGACTTCGGTTGTGCTTCCCCGCCCTCATAGCCAAGAGCCTCTGTCCCATCCGACTTCCTTACCAAGAAATCGTCAACACCAGACATTGATGGCAGCCATCTGCTCTCGTAGTAAAGCTGTTTGGAAATCTCATCCATCTCCTCAATGCGACTAGATGCTTCGTCTACGAACTTATTCACACTATTTAGATTCTTGCCTAGGTTCCTTGTATCCTCAATCGAAGCTGCCAACTCAACCTTTTTTTGCGTTTGTTGAATGCTCGAATCACAAATAACAAGCCTATCCAGGATCCTGCTATCAATTCCTTTCTGGTGATTTCTATAAGGAGTAAGAAGCTTCAGGAGCAGGTTCCGAGCCCACGTGCCTAGCCGCCCAAATCTGGATCTGCGCCGACGATCGGGACCGACATCTATCATCGTTCCCAGTTCTGTTAGTGCCGATCCTGTTACTTGTAGTCCAAGCTTAGGCCGGTTGAGCGAACGCTGAATGTGTTGCAGGCGAGCAACAATTTCTTTGCCTGTGGCCTCTTCAGAATAGTCCCGCCTGATTTCCTTTGATGCACGCTCTCCCCGCCTGCGCGCTTCATTCTGGTTCTCAAAAACATCACGCATCAAATGAGCCGCGTGGCCTACATCTGGCTCTGCCCACTCTGCTCCTTCCGGGTAGGGTTCACAACCCTTGGGAATCTTTGTCATTTTGTAGTCGACCAGATAGCTGTTCATGCTCGTCATGAACTCGAGATTGCCAGCATACGCCGTCGAGATTACGGGCTTGCCCAGATACATCGCCTCACCCATGGTGAGGCCAAGTCCCTCGCCACGGTGCAAGGAGACGTAGCAATCACAAGTGGCCATTAGGCTGCTTAATTCCTGCGAAGTCAGGTAGTCCTTGATCACGACGATGTCCGGCCGCTCGGCAATCTCTTGCATAAAACGCTCGTATGCATCAATGACTTTATCGCCGTTGATGGTTTTAATGATAAGAATTGGACCTTCCCCCGGCTTGAACGCCCTTTTGAACGCCTCGACTAGCCCGAATGGGTTCTTACGATCGACGATGCTGAAAAAATCAAACACGAACAGGTACATGAACTTATCTGGAAGCCCAAGCTCGCGACGCGAGACCAGGTTCTCGGTTGAGGCAGTAATAGGAAGCTTGATCTTCACGACGGGCTTTGATGAAAGTCGCGCAATAGCGTCAGCTGTATGGGAGCTTGCAACCCAGACCTCGTCCACTAAATCAAAGGATCCGATCCACGCTTCGGGAAACTCTGAAACCTCCCAGAACCAGAGGCCAATCGTGTACTGGTTTTCAAAGAGCTGGGCTCCCATAGAGTTCTTGATGTGTGGCAATTGATCCGCGTTGGCGCAGACTATCCCAATCGGGAAATCTCCACTATTCGTCACATTTGACGGCTTGAATTCCTGCTCCTGCCTGCTCTGAGTCAGTGCGATTGTTCTTAGCGAAACTGGAATTTCCTGGCTCTCCAGTGCCTGAACAAGCGCGCGGCCAGCTTGTCCGACGCCGAGTTCAGCGTTGAAATAGCCCGCTACGTTTACGCCCGAAATCTTCTCGTCACGCACGGACTCAGTGTTTGATGCATTTATTTGCTCCGCTTTGTTGTTTTGAGCAAATGGCAGCAACTTCGGGTGTATCGGAACTTCACTTCTGCCGTGAGTATCCACCCACTGCAGAAAATCCTTGCCCTCCGGTCCGTCGAGGTTGGGATAACTCAGCTGTAAATCGGGGCGTTTTACATATACCTCGTACAAGTATCTCGTAACCCCATTACCTGCTCCGTAGGGTGCCCTGCCGTTCAACCAATCCATCAGTCCCTTTGACCCTTGTTCGGTGAACACGTCTCCGAAATCTTGCCCTTCCTTCTCAGCTTTGCGAATTATAAGCTTTGCGTAAGAGTCGATATCGACACCGTTTGGAAGCGTCGAGTATTGAAAGGGCCACTTTCTCGTGGCTTTGTAGCCATGTGCCAGAACCTTGCCGGCATATTCCTTGCAAATCTCGTTAAGCGCTGGACTCTCGCTTAAGAGGATCCGATCCTGGAATGTACTCAGAAGATGGGGTTTCTCCGGATCGAACCCACTGAAGTGAAAAAACCCGAGGGGTTGCCCATTTACAGTGTAACCAGTGCCATCCTTGCTGAAATCTCTTGTGATCAGATTCCAGTAGGCAACGTTACATCCGGGATCACGCAGTATTTCATAGGAAGGAAAAATCGAGGGAACAAAATCGATCCACTTTTGGTCCACGAAGTACCCGTCCTCAGGTTCTACGCGGCAATCTTCCTTCAGCCTCTCCTTCCACCACTCAAGGAAAGCGTCTGTTTGCTCGCCCGCCCCAAGCCCAATGAATCCAAGGTTGAACATCCCTCTCGTTAATATGTTTGTCTCGGTTGGTCGTCGGTCATCCCTGGGCATAGGATCGGTCGTGTGAGGTATCAGAACGATTCCGTGCAACCGCGCAGATTTGCCGATGTCATCGAGATTCTGAAGGATCTCGATGTCTGGATCAAAATAGATTATCTCCTCGTATCCGCGGTCGAGAAGCGAACGTAGTAACCATGGCTTGACCGCCGTCGTGAGTTCAATCAGGTCATAGCAGCGCAACATCTCCTGGAGATTGTCTACACCAATATCCTTGATATCTATAACCTCGAATGACTCCTCCTCCGGGTCAATGTAGCCTTGATAGTCGTCGACGATCAGTACAGCGAAGGTGCCGCCCGGATGGGTCCTGAAGAAGGAATCACTTAAGACTCTTGCATATGAAATATAGTTCTTGGCAATTATTGTACAAGCGTGCAATGTAAGTCATCTCCACCGAATGTGAGTTGCAATGGTATTAAAGACTAGTCAGAAGCTGTTGCATTTCACAATGGCGAGCAGGCCTCCAACGCAAGAATGCTACCGGGTCTGCAATGCACAGTAGTATGGACACCATGCACGAAGATATCGATGTCAAGCGGCGCCTGTCTATCGCTGAGAGTAGAGCAGCTGAGCTTGAAGATGACTGTGCCTGCCTTAGAGAGCAGTTGGTGACCCTCGAGCAGCAGAAGATTAAAGCTGAGTCGGCCTTATACGAAAGCCAAGAGGATTCGACTCACGAGATCATGGAGACGCTTAGCTGGCGCATAACTCGGCCGCTACGGTGGATCCAGCGCGTTTTCAGGCCTCAACGCGGAACATAGTCAGATGAGCGGCTTCTGCATCGTCCTCGATGGCAGCACAATGCGTTCCGAAAGCCACCTTCTGTTGGCAGTCGCAGATGAGCTACAAGACCTTGGAGCCGAGGTAGACGTATCAGAGGGCCACTTCCCAGAGACTGACGCAGACACTGCGTTTATTGCATTGCCACAAGACATCGTCGGCGTCGAACCAGTAGTAAAGATGCCGAGCAAAGCTCAGTGCCGAAGAACGGTCTGGGTCAATACCGCACAGCCCGGTCATCCTCGGCTGAGGCAGATCTTGGAGTTTGCGGTTGGCAATGGGGTATTGATGGATGCTTCCATCGATACTGTGCGACGCTTGAGGCGCGAACGCGTTCCTGCAGAGCACTTTCAACCTGGATATACAAAACGGTGGGATCAAATGAAAGGTGGGCAACCGCCATCCAAGCGGTGTCTCAGCACTTTGGTAGTGGGTGCTTCAACTCCGAGAAGAAATAGTCTATTGGCGCACTTTGGCCGGTACTGGATCGACAGCCAGTACGAGATCAGGTTGTATGAGGTGCCTGAAGCGCCTTCCGGTCCATCACAGCGCCTCTCTGACAGTGATCGCATCAAAGCTCTGATGTCATCGATGACGTTGCTGAACATACACCGGTCTGTCAACAGCGAATTTGAGTGGCTTCGTGTCCTAGAAGCAATCTGTTCGGGATGCGTCGTAGTGTCCGAACCGTCAACGGGCTTTGGCCCACTTGAGCCCGGCGAGCACATTTTTTTCGGTCAAGGAATCAACCTACCGCATCTGGTCAACCAACTCACACATCAAACAGATTTACTTGATGAGGTCAGTGCACGCGCATACGAATTCGTCAAGAACGAATTGCCGCTACGACCAACGGTTGAGAAGCTCGCATCGATCGGCGAGCACCTTCTTTCCCGCGGAGGAAAAAGATCTCGTGTAACTATCCCGGAATGCGCGATTGGTGTTGGGCCGGAACTGATTCGAGTACCTGGCCCCGAGGTCGTCAAAGACCGCTTTGAACGAATTGTCAGGCAATCGCTTAAGAGGCAGGCACTCGAAACGACACAAATTAAACAGCATCTTCAAAGGATTGAGGCTCGCATCACGGGTGTCGAGTTGGATGAAACCGCGAAGGTTGTAGAGACCGCAGCATATGCAGTCGCGGAGCCCCGTATCACGATAATGATGTCTATCTACAATCCCGATCAGAGATTGCTTGAAGCGATCAGGTCGGTGGCGCTGTCCAACACCAACGATTACGAAATTGTTATTGCAGATGATGGCTCATCAACAAAATCTTTTGACTCAATCGAACGTGAGCTGGCAAGGTATCCATGGGTTCCGGCCGTCGTCTATGCAAGGCCTGTCAACGCTGGAGTCATGACGGTTCGCAACTGGATCATCAATCACGCTCGAGGCAAGTACATTTTCAACCTTGACCAGGACAATCTCGTATACCCAGACTGTCTGAAGACACTGTCCGATGCCCTTGACCAGGATCCGGATGCGGCCTTCGCATACGGAATCTTGGAGGGCTTCGACAGCCGAGGCCCTGTCGATTTGATCAGCCATCTCCCTTGGAGCAAGCAACGCCTAGGTTCTGGAAACTGGATTGATGCAATGGCCATGATGCGCCGGGATATTCTTTTAGAGGTCGAGGGTTACAGTAAGGACCTCCGAACTTGGGGCTACGAGGACTTCGAGCTCTGGTGCCGCCTCGCTGATCGGGGCTATGGTGCTGCTTTTGTACCTTCAATCGTTGGTAGATACAGGCGTAGTGAATATTCCCAGCTGGCGTCGTACCTTCAGATTGATGATTCAGTGGCGTGGTCCATACTTCGTGACAAATACCCCCAGCTTCTCTGATCACGCGCAATTAGATTCGCAGTTCAGGCGCTCGCCGTCCAGATCTCTACATTTCGCTCATATATCTCATGCAGAATGTCTTCGGTGTTGTACCTCAAATTCCAATCTGGATAGTCGCTCTGGAACTCCTTCAGATCGGATATCCACCACTTGTGATCGCCGATCCGGGGCTTTTCATCGAGCTCCCAATCAAGCTCTCTGTCCGAGATCTGCTCACACAGATTGATTGCCTCCAGCAACGAGCAGTTGCATCCGCGACCACCCCCAATATTGTAAACGGCCGCGGGGAGCGGATTTTTCCTGTACACATCGAAAGCCCGCACTAGATCCAAGCTATGTATATTGTCTCGCACCTGTTTGCCCTTGTAGCCAAAAATCGTGTAAGGCGCTCCTGTAACAGTGCACTTCATGAGAAATGAAAGAAAGCCATGAAGCATCGCCCCAGCATGGTTGGGACCGGTGATACATCCACCGCGGAAGCAGACGGTGGGCATATCAAAGTAGCGGCCGTACTCTTGCACCAGCAGATCAGAGGCGGCTTTGGAGACACCGAACAGGGAGTGTGTCGATTTGTCGATCGACATCGTCGTGTCAATGCCGTCGGCGAAGCAGTGGTCCTCTTCAATTTCCAATCGCTTGTCCTGCTCGATCAGAGGCAGAGAGTTGGGGAGGTCTCCGTAAACTTTATTAGTCGAGCAGAAGATAAACGGCGCATCCGGGCAGCTCTTACGAGCAGCCTGGAGAAGGTTCAACGTTCCCGTAGCATTGACGCTGAAGTCTGTGTGGGGATCAGACGCTGCCCAATCGTGTGATGGCTGTGCCGCAGTGTGCACAATAAGCTCGATTTGTCGACCATGCTTGGCAAAGATGCCCTCCACAGTTTCCCACTCGCGGATATCAACATCAAGCCAGGTGAAGTCTTCCAACTCATCTATCAAGCGTTCCGTTTCCTTCTGTGTTGAGGCCTCAGGACCGAAAAAACTGGAGCGCATGTCGTTCTCCAGGCCGATCACATCGAAGCCCTGCTCCGTAAAGTAACGGACGGACTCGGAGCCCACCAGCCCTCCTGATCCGGTTATGATTGCGGTGGCCATACTTTGATCTTATGCCAACGCGCCCTTCTATGAGCTTTCACGCTCGATCGCCCACGCGAAGATGTCTTATATAGAACTCTGTGGACTCAGCGCAGACATTTCCCAAGACCTTCTCGCGCTAAGTCAACGAGGCTCGATTCTTACACCGGTGCCGACATCGGTTAGCGATCAATTGAATCTATTGGAGCTTCGTCAAGAGGAAAACCAACTTCTTCAAAATCAGTGGTTCTCGGAGCCATCAAAACCGTCCATTGGTAGCCTCGAACTCCAGGTTGCATGACGGAGATAATCTTCAAGCCAGCTTTAGATGCTGTTTCACGAACCCAATCCTTTTCATAGAGAACTGCCTGTGACGGATCCTCATAATCGACGTAGAGGCAATGCTTCTGGGGGAAAAACTGCATCAGTCCAAAGTCCTCCCTGTCGAACAAGAACCAACTTGAGTGAAATACACCATCCGGGCGTAAAATACGGCTTACCTCGGACAAATAATATTCTGATTGTGCTTGTGGAAGATGAGTAAACACCGATAATGCATTGACCATTGAAAAGGAACTGTCATCCACGGGGAATGGCAATGTCCATGGTTTTTCTACGCCAGGATTTAGACCGCAGTTAAAGACATCGTGGTGAAGGAACTGGAATTGTCGCGCATGCTGCACGAGGTTTTGGTTACACCATTCAATCATTCCTCGATGAATATCGATTCCAACATACTGTTGCACCTGGGATTTTTGCATTATTAACTGTCGAGCCACTCGACCACAGCCACAGCCAAAATCGAAGACCTGCTTATATGCATCCTGCTCAATATACGGATAGACGAGAGAGCCGTCTGGGTTATCGAATGCAGCTGGATCGGTGGGGCCAACAAGCGCACGCATCTCCTCGGCAGGCAGTGGTAACGTATCGCTACTACTCACCGAGCCACTAGCATTGGTCTTGTGCCAACTGCTTGTAAGTTTCTGTGTTTCGACTTTTGCTCAGCCCACTTTAATTGCGAAAAACTGGCCCCACGCGTAGGGCGCTGCGTATATATAAATTAGGTAAGCAGCCTAGCGTAGAATGCCTTCCCCAGCAACAAGTTCCATCCGGTCGCCGGATAAGGCATAAGGAGATGCTACTTCTATTGATGAAACTACAGATTGATACAAAACTGTAAGATTTCGCAGCTAGATGCTTGAAGACACCCCAGATTCATCACGAGAACCCTCCGATCGGGCAGACAAGAGTCCCGGTGATGACTCGACCGTTATCTCCGTAGATGGCGTCAGCAAAACCTTCTTGATGCCGCATCACAAGGTTCATACCCTTAAAGAAACAGTTCTACACCCGCTTAGAAAATACTCGATCGATCGTCTACCTGTCCTTTCCGATATCAGCTTCGATGTCAAAGAAGGGGAGTTTTTCGGCATCATCGGCCGTAACGGCAGCGGGAAGAGCACGTTGTTGAAGTGCCTTGCAGGCATCTACAGAACTGAGTGTGGAAACATCACAATCGACGGTCGCCTATCGCCGTTCATCGAGCTGGGTGTCGGGTTCAACCCCGATCTAAATGCCCGGGATAACGTCTACGTGAATGCTGCTCTCTTAGGCCTTTCTCCGAGGGAGGCGGGCAGAAGATTTGACGACATCATTGAGTTTGCCGAGCTGGAAGAGTTCGTTGACTTGAAGTTCAAGAACTACTCGACAGGTATGCAGGTCCGGCTTGGATTCGCCTCGGCTATTCAGGTCGACGCTGACATTCTGCTTATCGATGAAGTGCTTGCCGTTGGCGATACCAGCTTTCAACAAAAATGTTACGACACATTTCAAAATCACAAACGGCAGGGCCGTACAATCGTATTTGTCTCCCATGACCTCGGATCGATCGAACTCTTCTGCGACAGAGTTCTCTATATTGAAAAGGGAGAAATGATTGAGATCGGGAAGCCCGATAAAGTGATTCGTAAGTACATGGACGATACGGCTACGCTACAAAGAGAGCGTGAGCAGCTGGAAGTTGCTTCTGATCGTGGCTACTCAGAGGAAAATCGTTGGGGTGATGGATCGGCCGAGATCCTTGACTTCTGGATTGAAGATGACGCCGGCAATCGGACCACGGTTATTCGAGAGAAAACGAAGGCCGTCTTTCGATCCCACGTCAAGTTTCATGAGACAATGGAGCACCCTGTGCTACTCGCGGCCGTACATTCTGATGAAGACGACAGACCGACGATCTTTGGCATTTCAAACCACACCGCGAACGTTCAACTCCCGGTTGTTCGCAAGGGCGATATGCTCGATTGCTCGATGTCATTTGAAACCTGGCTTACAAACGGACGGTATTATGTTTCGATCTGGGTCGTTAGTGAGGATGGAATTAAACTGGGTGATTACCGCTCGCTTGTGGAAACGTTCCTTGTTAAAGGACATCCGCACGTGATTGGCAAGACGTTATGGCCCAACGAGTTCACATTTACTATGAGCCAAGCAGACTCCGACTGATGTAAGTATCCATGCCGTCTTCTTCCACATACAAACAATCAGGGACGTACACGCTCACACGTGAGAAGACAACTCACAAGCCAAAGCGATACCTGAACCTTGTCGCTGCGCTGTCTCTGTCTGAGTTCAAGCTGCGCTACTTTGGCTCTGTTCTTGGTTATTTCTGGACGCTAGCTCGCCCCCTCATGCTTTTCGGCGTGCTCTATGTTGTTTTTACAAATATCGTCAGGTTCGGCACCGGAACAAAATTCTATCCAGTCCTTATTCTCTCAGGTATCGTCCTTTGGACCTATTTCAGTGAATCCACCGCTGGTTCTGTAGTTTCGATATTTGCGAGAGAGAACCTTGTTCGTAAAATGTCGTTCCCGTTATCGTCCATACCCTTGGCCACAACGATCACCGCAACACTCACATTAATACTGAACTTGATTGCCGTTGTCATCTTCATGATTATCTCCGGTGTTACGTTACACTTGTCCACCCTCCAATATCCATTTCTAATTGTCGCAATATTTGTCATTGCGCTGCCATTTTCGTTTATTCTGTCAGTGCTTTACGTGCGATTCAGAGACGTTCAACACATCTGGGATGTGGTCATACAGATGGGTTTCTGGGCCTCGCCAATTATTTATCCGATTGAAAAAGTCCCAGAGAACTTTCAAAGATTCCTTATGTTCAATCCGGTGGCAGCCGTTATCCAACAGGTGCGTCACGCGGTGATCGATCCGACTGCACCTAGCGTGGTCGACGTGATGGGTGGAGTTGCCTGGCTTGCTGTCCCAGTCAGTATCGTGATTGCTCTATGGGTGATCAGCTATTTTGTGTTCAAGAGCGAGGCTCCGAAAGTAGCTGAGCTGCTGTAGCTCTCTCTATGGGCTCAAACGTGCCCCGCCCCTCTTGGGAGAGCCACGTGCGGACCCTGCTGGGAATAAAACCGCACCGGGATCCCAGAATTGCGGACGTTACGCGCAGGCTGCTGTGCACAAACGAAAGCAGTAGCCCACTTATCAAACCAAATGTTCCTACGCCGTGGCGTCGTAGGTAGCGCATGTCAGCACCGACCTGGCCCCGTATGACCTGAAAATTGCGATATGGGCCAATCGGCTCTTTATGCCCGGCAACCTCGCGCAGGCCTCGAAACTCATCGAAGTAACGGAGAAAAAACTTCCACTGGGAATAGTCATGAGAGTGAACGACCGCGGCCTGTGGATGATAGACCTTTGAGAAACCGGCTTCGATCATCTCCCTCCCCAACAGCTGGTCTTCAGCGTACGGCACATCCTTGAATGGCACTTTCTCCCAAGCCCAGCGGGCGACGCATCCGTTTGTATCAGTGAAAAAAATCAGACTTGACGGTGACTTGCAGTACGCAGCAATCGACTCTTCTGAGAGATGAAGCCGCTGGATTTGAGCTCGATCTCTATCTCCAAATCGAGCAAAATGGTCCAACAGCTCACGCGCAATCATGTGTGGTGCATCCGCCCTCGGCAGCTGAGGCCCAAATACCAAAGCGACATCTTCACCGGCACTGAATCCTTCTATCAGAGAGGCGAGCCACAGCTTGGATGCCGGTGTTGCGTCCTGCGTGAGAAAGGCAACATGGTCCCCTTTGGCCAGCTCCATCGCCATGTTTCTGGTGCCGCCGTGCGAGAACTCGGACTTCGGTATCTGAACC
>SDBU01003243.1_pt1 | contig 20822 bp, 15 predicted proteins | sample 2277071 | NCBI WGS metagenome assembly SDBU01 (sample SAMN10397929, study PRJNA504765) | marine sediment metagenome | isolation source: marine sediment core GS08_GC12, 126 cmbsf | place: Arctic Ocean: Gakkel Ridge, Loki's castle | collected 2008
CTTATTCCTCTCTGTATTGAAAAGGTCTTCATCATTTTCAAATAATCCAGAGTTATCTTCATTGTGAGCTAGGATATGTTCTATTTGGTACCCATTTTTATATCCGGTCCTCCTCACCAAATTATGATAAGACTCTGCTGTTTCTTCAGTTCCTCCAGCAATGAAATGATCAATTCTTGCAAAGAAATACTTAGTGAATCGGTATGGCATATTTAATCGACTTGCACCGCTGAAAAAGATCCATTCCAATGGTGTAGTAACCTCAACCTCTTTTGCTTCGGATAAATCGGTTACCAATTGCTGTTCAAATGTGTCTCTAATTTCCTCTATTGGTTTGTTTCTGATTTTTTCATTCAAGCCAATGAGAGTTTCGGTAAACTTGTTGCTATCATAAGAACTTGTTAGCTGAAGTAAAGAAAAATATCGATCAAACAAACGCGAGACCTCTTTTATTTTTTCACCCTCGTTTCTTTCTTGGCAACTTCGGATTGGGACGGAGTGGTTCTTGTCTCGATCGCAGTTTCATTCTCCAATACCAGACGAGGACCCTCATAGACACTCCCATTGCGGTTGGGGTGATCCACGCTGGGATACGCCGGTGGAAGATTTTTAATGGAGATATATTCTGAGCTGCGTGCAATTGCTTTCAGCATTTTTCATACATATCTAAGATTGTAAATTTGTTCAAAATGTAAGCAAATATCAATTTAGGTGAACTCCAGCAAGTCTCTAACACGAGTATCAAATGCATAAGTTTCCATTATTGGCATATTTTTTCCGGAGATATTAATCCCCCACTCAGGTGTGCTCTTCAAGCCTTCATAATTACGGTCAACTAAGAGTTTATTTGGAACTAACCATTCAGTGGAAGGGATTAAGTAATGCGCTGGAGGTTCCCCAGGATTAAAAATGAGGATTGAAGCAAGCAAATTAGATCGAAGTTGAAAAGTGGATTTATTAAAGAATATGTAACCTTTCCGCCTTACAGACTTAACTTGAATATCATAATAAATTCTATCGTTAGTCCGTACAACGAAATCAATTCCGCGATCATCGACTTCTGATGTATAAACTTCAAATCCCCAAAGGGTAAAATCCATCTTCGAGAAGTACTCGGCATATTTACCAACCTGAAAACGATTAAGACGTGACCAATCAAACTTATCAATCATCTGATTCACCAAACATCAATAAAGATAATTGCTTACATTTTGGGAGGATTTGAATGTCTCCTTACGAAATTTTAGCTTCAGGCAAGAGATAGTTGTTATTAAAATACAGTATCAAATGACAGACACTATTCAGATGTTTTCAATACCTTAAATTTAATTTCATGGAATTCATCACTCGCGATTACTGCAAGCTGATCAATAACACGTACGCGATTTTCCACTCCCAAATTTAAACATAGAGCAATTTCATGGTCTTCGATATCATCTACTGTTCTGTGAGGGTAGATAAGCTTGAGTAGACCTGCTGCAGTTTTGGCAATAGCGGTTTGATTTCGTCCTGTGAGGCCATCAAAATTGGCATTTGACTGTACGGTAGTTATATAATCTGTTTTTCGGCGAAGTAGAGTAAAAATCTCGGCAAGGTAATCAGTAATAAAACCATATCCTTCTGCATAATTCTCTGGTTGGATTTTTGGTATTTCCCACCCTGGTAAGAAAGCATGGATTCTATCCAAGAATGCAGTATCCTGACCTAATTCTGGAGGTAGTACTTCAAATAGTTGGAGATAATGACTTGATGGTTGCTTCTTATCAATATCCGTGTCAATATTTCCACCTAATACAATACTTGCTTGAGAAGTAAATTCCAATGGGCCTCTGCTGAAGCGACCAGTCTGCATATAATCTTTGAGAACGCTAATCGTTGCCTCGGCATCAGTGAAACGTGTATTTGCAACTTCGTCGAATATGATTACATCCTTGTAGCCTAAAATTCCGATTTTCCGACTAGCTAAGTTGTAAAACAAAGTTGCTGGTGTTGTTTTCCCACCAGAAATTACAAAAGCTCTGCTGGATGTGTTGCGATTCATATAAGTCTTACCAGTTTCACGAGGGCCAAGCTCAATCAAGTTGTAATTTGGTTCGACAAAAGGGATTAGTCGGAGTAAGAAGAGTATCTTCACACGCTTATTGAATTTGGATGGATTGTATCCAATACTTGTAATCAGCAGATCAATCCATTCATCATCCGTGAAGATTCTTCGTTTATCAATATAATCTGTCAAATCTAAGCGTGTGATCTGAAAGGGCTTGAAATCCCTGAGAAAAAACGGGAAAATGCGCCCCTGGAGCTCATAACGTGCATCATACTCTATCGCCATGGTGCCCCAAGCACCGCCGGTAAGTAATGTGTCACCAAATTCTTGTAAAATCTTTTGACTCACTCTCACGTAGTTATCTCCGAGAGCAGGCACTTCTGCCCAGTAATGATCCCTGCCTGCATCAAGCCGAACCTGCAGCGAGCCAAGGAGAACATATTCTTTCTTCTCACGTATGCGACTTTTAATTAGCTCTTTGGCGTTACTATCGACATAATGCTCTTGTAATAAGAGATCAATTCTTTTCTGTCCCGCCACTGGATTATCAGGATCAACATAACGAGCGCACAAATACTCCATTACGTACCGTGGGAATTCTTTGTAAGCTTCATTCCAGCGGGTGAGTGGTTTCAATACAACACGGTCGCTAAGATACTCGATGGCTTTTCTATCAGTTGGGGTCAAAGTCATGTCTGAAGGCATAGCATATATCCTGTCGATCAAATATCGATATCATCCAAACCACCAAATTCGATTTCCACTTTATCAGTACGAGGTTGTACTGTGACCGGGATTCGCCGTGGTTTCGTTGATATCTCCTTCCCATCCAAATCCTTGTAGATAAGCAAGACTTTAATGAAATGTGTTGATTTATCTTCGCCGTTGATGCGTTTTCGATATTTTCCAACAATCTGATAAGAGACTGTAAAGTCATTGCCGGGAGCCAAGTCGATCCTGTATTCAACTGTTTCTCCAATGGGCTCATCTTGAACGGTAAGACGACCTTGGATCGGAACGTTCCCTCTATTAAATAACCGAATATCCACTCCAGCAATCTCTTCCTCTAGTACAACTAATTCTCTAGGATGTAATTCCAAATCAGGTTTGAGACTTTTCTCTAGAATCCGTTTGGCTAAAGCTCCCGGCACTGTCATTTCGGAAAAAGATAGTCCGCCATGCGCGTATCGGTCACCTGGCGAGCGTACACCGGCTCGTTTGAACCAGTGTTTTCCGACAACAACTGTGTATTTGTCAAATAGACCTGGGTACTCGATTTTAAGAAAACCGTCTCTATACCTTCTACCAATCTCCTCCGGAACTTGATGTGTTGTCATGTAACGATATCTGACAGGATGTGAACCTTCATTGACTTGTATTTTTAGAAGCTTATCATCTTGAACGACAATTGCATCTGACTCATCTAATTCCATGAAGCCATGGTCGCTGGAGAAAACTAGCAAATCATCTTGGCTAACCAGATTATTTAGAACCTGGAGGATTGATTCCAGAAGTGTATCTACGACTTTATTAAGTTCTAGTAAATTTCCTTTCATCCCGTGAAGATTGTCATCCGAGATGTTGTAAATCAGAACATTATATAGATAATCTTTGTCCCCCATAACTTCATTTACCTTCCGATCTGATTCCATTCCCGTATAAAAAAGTAATTTATTATTCTTTTCTGACCTGGAGATGCCAAACAGTCGGGAAATAAGCTCTCCTTGATCTCGAGTGAATTTCTCTGAGTAATTTTTCCATCCCCTGGGTTGTTTTCCAGCCAATAATCCGGTTCGAGCAATCATCGTCCATGAAGGGAGTAGTGAGAGATAAGGTTTTTCTTCAATAATCTCGAAAATTTGTTGAAGCTTAGGGCGAACATGTCTTGCCCAGGTATCCCAGCGCATTCCATCAAAAACTATAATCCAGAGGCGAGACTTCGGGGTTGGTTTAAACCTTTTTTTCTTGACGGTATCCCACAAGACATTGGTGGAAAGGCGCGGATGCCCATAATAACCTGGCCAATCCTTTGAGATTATTCCAGCTAATGCATAATCAAGTTTGTCTAAATATGTTCTCAACTCTGCATATTGTTGATTCAGGTATTTCTTAAGTTCACTGCGCAAATATTCATCATTTAGTGCCAATAGTTTGCTTCTTGCCCGCACGTGCGCATATTCCAAATCATATAGATGATTTTCAACATACCAATCCAATAAAATGGAAAGATCTATCGAAGTTGGCAATTTCAAGAAACGCCTGGCATCTACAAAAGCAATCTCATCGAGAATATCTGCTGCTGCTAAGCAAGGTTCATTGTAAGGTGTTGTCGTGAGATTATCAATCGAAGCAGGTCGCTTCTCAATCCATAAAGGAGTAATGAGCTCGAATTGACTTGTTTCAAGACCCGATCGGATAAATTCGTTAATAAAGACCGACATTATCGCAGGCGCATTAATCTTCTGCAACAAATCCAATGCCATCTCCGGATTCTCGATCTTGACCAAAGATGCAATTCGCCGGGCGTCATCAATGCTGAGCGATTCCTCAGCTTGCTTGATAATTTTCTCCCATTTGGCATCCTCCCTTTCCCAACGAGCCAGGATATATCCAGCTTGAAGCTCAAGGGCATCTGGATCCGCATCTACAAGTCCCAGACCTCGTAATTGGTTGGAGACATTTGGGACATTTAATTTTCCGAGCAATTGGCGTAAATATAAATATAGCGCCAGATCTGCAGAGGATATATCCAACCAAGTATAAATCTCTTCCACCGAAAAACGTGGAGCTTGCTGCGCCTGTTGCAGAAGCCATTCGCGGCCTTGGGATCCCCAATCGTTGCTCCATAGTAATTCCAAATAATGCCCCAGAACTCCAACCGGTGTATCTACGTGAAAAAGAAATCTATGCGCCTGGATACTGGGATTCAAACAATGCAACGCAATGGCACGAATTGCCGACGAATCTAAGGCTGCATTCTTGTCTAGGTAGCGTCTGATAGCGTTGCGTCCATTGACAGTATTGGATAAGTTCTGCCCGAGAACATCTACATATTCCCAAAGCGGTATTTCTGGCCAGGTCTCGGTTGGGACCAACTTCTTAAGAACGCCTGGTAGACTTGCATCGATAAAAGCATCCGCTCGTCGCCAGATATCCATGAGACTCGATAAATCAATCTTATGTGGTGAAGTGGTATCTCCTCCAGGTGGATTGGTGATCCAAACTAGTTCGCGTTTTGCAGGGTTTTCCATTCTTGACTTGCGGAAAGCCAGATCATTTCCATCATAATGCCTTACCTGCCAGGATTCTCCTAACGTTTCTGTCTCGAATATATTCTGAAGATCGAGATATCTGATTGGATCGAAAACTACGATTAGACGAGAAGCCTCTTCCAGCTTATCAATTTGCGAAACTACATAATCCAAGATCGTTTGGGGGATTTTATCAACCATAGTAAGCTACCCTAACCATGTTATGTCTTGGCATTGAAGCGGCAGACTTGGGCATATTTCTTTGTTCGCTTATACAACCAATCGTTATCCAATTCTTTAGCGTTGATATATTCAAACAAAGCCATTCCTTCTTCATAGAGGCCAGATAGGTAGCTAAACTGTACCCAATCACACAACAGCTCATCTGAAGGACGATTGGATAAACGACCGGCAAGAAACATTTGAATCTTATCTATTTGTTCGTCAATTCTCCTATAAATCTCACTTTTTTTATCAGTACGCTTGCCTCCAGCATTCGATCGTCGGCGTCTCTTACCACCCGGGAAGGTCTGGAAAGCCTTGTTGATTTGATCGTATGTCGCATCAATGAACCGTGCCATTATTGACGAGACAATGATTAAGTCATTGACTTTGACATTTGCGTATTCAGGTTTTTCAGAAAGCAGTTTTATTATAGTTGATCCAAACCAATAATCTTCTCGAATTAATCGTAATGAATTACATTCAGATAAGGCCATAGAAATCATCATTCCCGAAAATCCAGCATACGAAATCTCCAATTGTATATATGCCCAATTCTTTCCCCACCTTTTTGCACTAACTTCTCGTCCAATATCTTGATTTATTTCAGCCAAGTGTGGCTCAATCCAGCTAAGTCTGGAAAGATTATTCTCTTGACTACTCTCAAAATGAAAACCAAATTTTAATACTTTTCTCGCCAGGGTGAATTCATAATGTGAGCTAGGAAATTCAGTGAAATCGAACTGAATGTAATTAGTTCCTGATCGGTGTTTGGGAATTACGTGTCCAAACTTGTGGGGTAATATTTCGATTAAAAGTTCTGACATTCGCAATAGATAAGCGTCTCTAGCATCTTTGTCCATACGAGGAAATAAACCAGAACGAATTGAAGAATCTCCTTCGCTGTTCATCTTGTTATCCAATGACAATGCTTCTAAACCTACTTGATTTAATTTTTTCCGGGCAATATGTGAAGTGAATTCACTGTATTCTGCACCGGTTATAAGATGAAACAACCACTTTGGTGAGACATCGCAACCAGCAATATGGATATACCAATTCTTGTAGCGAAAAGCCTCTTCTGGAGGATCATCCTTTATTGCTTGCTCGACGTTTTTAACAAAGTGATCCATGAAGACAGGATACATATTATTTTTCCAGTTGAGAATAAAAAAATCTGGTTTATTTTCAATATCATTTTTATTGGTAGGGCTCACTAGCTTTTCTTCTTTCATTAAAATAAAAAGCTCTTTGATATTTTTGTTGTTCTCAGCTGGATGTTCACGTATCCATTCATGTCCTGCATCCGTTATTGTCCAAATACCATATCCGCCTTTTCCCATCAGTCCTGCTTTTACAAGGCGTGCTCTGGCCCAGGCAATCCAATTTTGCCAAATGATCTCTCCTCTAGATTGATAAATCTCCCAATGTTCAGGTAGTATCCGGTGTCCATTATTTTTCTCAAGTGCATCTATTGCTTCTGCTTTTGTAGCGGAGTTTAAATCACTCATAAGCATTAAAAGCGCACAAGCATAATCGTTATTTGTACGTAATAAATCTGACATGACAAAATTTGGTTTAACGCAATTTTGTATTGCATACTTGTGCGTATCTCTTTGTGCGTTTGTAGTGCCAAGCCTCGGTATTCTCCTGATCGATATACTTAAATATTTCCCATCCTTCGTAATAGAGATTGAGGGTATAGCAAAATTGCACCCAATCGCAGAGTTGTTCGTCTGATGGTCGGATAGCTGAACGCCCATCTAAGAAATTTTGGATTAAGTAAATTTGTTTATCCAACAGAGAGTGGGCATTTTCTATAGCTTCATCAGTACCTATTCTCTACGACCCAGAACCCTTTCTTTTTTTCTTGGCTTTTGGAGCCGGAAGTTTATTCTTGCTCTTTCCGTATTTAATTTTCTTTGTTTGATAAATCAATTCTAGGAGTTTTTGCTTTCCTCCATCTGGATATACATCTAACCATTTTCGCCCCTCTTCTGTAATCGTCCAGACTCCTATCCCTCCACTACCCATCAATCCAGCAGTGTACAAATCTTGTCGCGACCAGTGAACTGCCCATACCCATTTGGTATTACCACTATTGTTCGTTTCGTAATGTTCATCAGGTATAAAATCAGCATACCTACTCTCAAATTCTTGTATTACTTCAGCAGTCTTGCCTGAACCCAACTCACCCATCAGCCAAAGCAATGCTGGGCGATAATCCATCGTGGTTTCCAATTTGTTCGGTGGCATGTAGTTCTTACATTGTGATAATGAATGTCTGCAAAATGAACCTATCCGATTTTAATTTTTGCTACTTGTGCCATCTTTCTGATTGTCTTATATTCTTCTTGGTTAATACTATTCTCGTTAATATTGTGGAACAGCTGTATTATTTCGGGATAAAATTCTCGGTTATAGCAAAAGCGGATCCATGCAGCCAATTCACGATCATCTGGGCGGTAATCCAATTCTCCCTCAAGATAGCAGTGAATTACTCTGAGGTGTGCCTGTGCACCCAGATCAGCTCGGGCACTCATTTTCTCCCGCTCTACAAGAGTGGGAATGCGCCAACATCCTTTACGATTATCTTTCCAGAAGTTTTGTTCCAGCAATCTGTCGAGCCGACCAGAATCCATTGATTCAATGTGTGCGGTCTCTTGCTGCCATTTGGGTATCAGATCGCCTGTCGTTTGGGAGTCGTTGGCAAGAATCATATTCAACCAGGCAATCGCACCAGCATCGCTATCTAAGTTGTAGATATTTCCGCCCACGACAGACTCACCTCGAAGATAATATCGACCGTCCACAATTTTGAAGGTATGATAATGATAAGCAAGAATCTCCTCCAAATTAGCCATGCTAACTTGAACACTCCCATTTCGCAGCATATCGTAAAGTGCATGATTCCAAATCTGTTGCAGTGTCCGATTTTCAGGAGATGGATTTGTTAGTAGGAAATCAGCCACAGCTTCAATCATACGCTTTTCAGCTTCAGCTTCTTGTGATCTTCCATTTAATCTAGTTTTATCCTTAGAGTGTGGTCTTCTCAGATTAAGAACAATATCTTTATTCGTTACTCTTTCCTCACCTTTCGCACCTTTGGCGCCTTTGAAAGTGAGCTGTACTTTGTCAAAGGCGTTAATTTCAGCAATTTCAAAACCAACATTTTCTGAGGCATCAAGTATGGCTTGCCAGATCCGATCATCTGAATTGTGAAATACGACGCTTGCCCACCTACCCGGTTTTAGAATTCTATACATCTCAGCGAATGATTTTGAGATTAAATAAGAGTAATCTGATATTCGTTTATTTCCACCGTCCTGTTTTCTATGAACGACAGCTTCAAGTTGTTCATCGGTGAACTTACCAATCCATGCTTCTATTAACAGATTTACCTCTGAGTAATAAATATTGCTACCAAAAGGCGGATCTGTAAAAATATAATCTATCGAATTGGTTGGCACAACTTGTAAGTCAGTAGCAGAACCTGTTATTGGATAAGAATAATTTGGGGGGATTTGGAGCCAGTAATCATCATTACATATTGAATTAATTTTCCTTTCAAAAACATCCAAAACATTTTTTTCCATAACGAAAGATGGGATATAGATCATTCCACTTAACCCGCCACCTCCTCCCCCATAACTTTGTTTTCTGTTCACATAATTATTAATAGCAGTAAGCGCAAACCGCAAAGCACCACTAATCCTTTCCGCACTTACTTTGGTGCTTTCATGCCATAATCTAGCAAACGCCCATAGATTCCTTTTTGTATAAAGGTCTGTGACGTTAATAATATTTCGACTTGATAATGCGTTTCTACGATATTGTGGACCATGGGTATCAAATTGTGTTGAGGGAATCCAATAGGGAATAGAAGCTTTTTCAATCTGTTCTATATTCCTCTTTTCTGCATTCGTTGTTGGGTGTTGTGCTCGATTTGGTTTGCATATTTTGCATAAATAGTTTGTAATTACAGGCTCTTCAGGTAAGCGTTCTAAGCCTAATTTTGTATGTTCCTTTCCGCAGTTTTTGCAGTTAAATCTTTTCTTTACTTTCCCATTAGAATCAATAGCAGTATCCCACATAACTATGGGATTTCCGCATCTCGAACATTCGAAGACATCACTCCAAACAGTATATATTATTGTTGCTTTTCCACCGCAACGATCACAAATTGTGCCATACAACCATTCAAACTCCTCTTTAATTACAATTTTGATCTTCTGAAATTCACTCATCAGGTCACTAATGTCAAGAGGGGTTGTGTAATTCCTAGCAATATGGATGGCAGCAGGTGAAAGATCATTCAAGATCGAAACACGATTTTTCAATAAACACGCCACTCCAGTCATCCCACTACCACAGAATGGGTCCAGAACTAAATCACCTGGTTCGGTATACCACTCAAGATAGGGAATAATGCCTTCCGGAGGAACTTTAGTGTGGTATGAATGTGCTTTATACACCGGGCTGTTTTTGCCAGCTTTTATCGGTGAAGCGAATGGAGGCCGGCGATAATCGTCCGTTTCTTGATCATACCTCTTGGCATATTGGGCGACAAAGGTTTCCAAATCTGAAGACATAGACAATAACGACTCCGATTACTTCAAATTGAGGCGGTAGGTTTTCTTATCTGGTTGTTTTTCACGAGCCTTAGAAAATGCATCTTTGAGCAAGGTCTCAAACTGGGCGACGATTATTGGAATTTCATCCTCCTCGATTGTCGGATTTCGTTTTATCAAATCATCCAAAATTTCTGCGTCAAATGTGTGAATACCTCGTTTACTAAGCTCTTTGCGGATCCAGTCAGCAACTTCCTCGTTTATACTAACAACCAATCCTTCAAGGTTAGCAGTCTGTACCGCCTCGAGCAAGCTATTCAGTTGTGGAGTTTTTCCTTCACGTATCACATGTCCTACTGCCTCATCAGCTAGTTGCTGGCATTTGAAGTTCAAGGCTTCTTCCAGATCAATCATGAGATTGTTTACTTCATTTTCAAGCGGAAAATCAGCTAAGCTTAATCCGCACTGGTCGCAGGTCGGTGTATATTCAACATTCACGGCAGCAACCTCGCTGACTGAGCAGGTTTTTATGTTGGTGATAATCTCCTGGTATTTAGATTGAAGTTCCTTGCCTACTATACGACCAAGATCGTCAATCCCATTGAGTAGTTGTAAGGCTTGTAGATGGCGATTGGCATCAAGCAAGGTCTTGTTTATTTGGTTAGTTTTTGAGTAATAATCGCGGTGATGCTTGTGATATTCGTTAGTGTAGAGCTTTTGGAAGTTACGGAAGTCAGATCGTAATCGGGGCCAGCTATCTGGATCACCGATCAGCATCTCAATCCGCATATTGCCTCGCAGGGTATTACGGCTAGCTGTTAGTTGCTGGTTATCGAAACGAGGTGTGATTTCATCAAGGTAACGTTTGACCTGAATAATCTCCGCAGCCTGGTTTCCAAGGTCTTGCAAACGGTGGTAGGTTGCTATTGCATCACGCAAGGACTCTGGATTATGTTCGAAGACTTCTTCAGATCGTTCAAATAAATCGGAAAAGCGTTCAATGGGGGGATCGATTAGCTGAGTCAGATCATCTAGAGTTTGTTTGGTATCAGCAGGGAGTGAAGTACTCAGCGTTCCAGCCAAATTATCCAAGTTTTGGCTCAATGTGGCTAGGTTTTGGCCCAGAATCTGCAATGCATTCGACAAATGGTGCGATTGAGCTTCAATGTCGGCTTGGTCGGTAGATTGGCGCAAATCGTCGACAATCAACCTAGCGTAATCCAATGAATCATTCCAACTCGGCCCTATCCCTGGGACAAGGGCATCAAATTTATCTTCCAAGTGAGTTTTCCAATTTAGATCAACCACATTGCTTGCGGTTAAACGATCACGAGGAAAAGGTTGGTTGCTCCGGTTGGTCAGACCATGGCGTGGTTTCAAAGTGATTTCTACGCGCGGATGACGATGTCGCACGAATGCCAATAAAAATAACTGGATTAAGCTATAAGGAAGCCCATATGGGGAACGAGAAAGATTATCATAAACCTCCCAAATCGGCAAATCATCCCCATTACGAATATTGATCATTTCCCCGATAATTTTAAAAGTAGGTAAGTCTTGAGGTGCAAAACGATTTGGTGTATCGGCGTGAGAAAGTTCCAGCGGAACACCAAAATTCCGAGTAGCATTACTGTCCGCGGTTTTTGGATTTTTGCTGAAGTATCCATCGAAAATCTTTCCAATATCCGATGTTTTCAATGTTCGCCGTTGGAGCCGATCAGGATCTATGGGCAAGCTCTTATAGGCGTTGATCAATAACCGTTCGACAATATATGCAATACGATTGTCGTTGTTGCCCCCCTGACCAAAAGAATCACGAGCAGTGATGGCCAAACCATCTCGAGTCACAACTTTCCCAGTTTGGTAGAGTTTTAAATGGGTTGACACTAAATCTGTATAGACCTTAGTTTTTTGAGCATCCAACCAGGATTTGACTTCGTCTGCATATCGTCCCGATTCATTGCGGTATTCGCTATCCAAATTGTGCCAAGCTATATGTGCTGCCGCTACTTCCTTCACTTCATCTGTGAACTCCCCTGGTAATATGACAGCAATGCGCGAGTCTTGAAGGTCGGAGGGATTCACCGATTTTACCGCGTGTGGAGTTAGAATGACCAGACGGAAATGAATATCTTCCTTGGGTAGCTCCAATCCCTGATCAATGCGCCAGCCACTGGAAACAATCACTTCACCAGCATATTCCAATCTACGACTTTCGACACGTTTTGTTAATGGATTATCAAGATTAAACTCAGAGAACAAGCCTGGACTTCCACCAGTATCGCTGGGTGTAAAGAATAAGCTATCAGTTATCTTTGATTGCAATTCATGGACTTTTTTAATCGCTCTTCGCTTGTACTCATTAAAGGTTGTTAGAATGGATGGTCCTTCACCGCCTGCAGGTATAAAACGTGCTGAATCGTTGTCGAATTGAACCTGTGGTAAGGCTTGCAAGCTATCAAGCACTATCGCTACAGCATCATGTGCACGAATTCCATCGCTGGTTTGAGTTGTCAAGGTTGCTTCAACCAACTCTTTCAAACTCATGGGTTGGGGAGCATCCAAGAAAGCGACATGCCATAAATAAAGGGTGTTCAATAAGTCGTTGGCAAGAGGTAGATCTTCGGGTTCTAGTCCAATCATATCTATTGCATCGCGAGCAAGCGTGTAAGCGTTATAAGACTCCTTGTAAATACTTTTGGTCAGGCATTCACCTATCAAATGCGGGCTGCTAATCATATCGGTAAGTCGGATCAAATCTGAGCCGCTGGTTAATTCGGGGTTATTTATAACTTCCCAGAACACGAGCAACCCTGACCGAGCGGTAGGAAGTTCGCGTGCCGTTATTCGGCGAACTGCTTCAAAGCAACGCGGTTGAAAAGGAAAGACATCTTGAAATTCAACTTCCTCAAGGTTTCGTGCAAAATCAAACTGCTCAGAGTAATAACGAAAGTAATCTTTAATTTCTGGCATAAGAGATTCGTCAAGATCACGGGTCCGCCTGGAGATGATCACATCGTAGTCGCGTTGATTTTCTTGAGCAAGGAGGGGTATAGGTACAAATCGATCTCCTTCTCCGCTACCCATTAGTTTGGCTGGCACAGAAGATTGAGAAGCTACAACAGTGTAGACTGAGTAACCTAGATCACGAGGAAGTATAAAACCTAGTGTTTCCAGCAAGTCGGCGTCTCTTCCCTTTTCCTCAGGAGTATTATGGCTTTTTTCCCAACCTTCATACTCGTCAATCACAATTAGCAGGCCATTGTAACCAGGGCCGTGAGGATCAGTGAGCTGTTCATAGATATACGCAATCCGGTCTTTAACACCAACTGCAATATCACCAGGTCTGATCCCAGCTTCTTCAAAGTATTCACTAATCAAAGCAGCAAGTGGAGTAACTCCTTCATTCCCTTTATAATCTTGGAAACTTTGACCTGTGTGAGAAAGAACAAAATCCTCGACTTCCTGGCGAATGGCCGGGGTTGTTCGAGTTTCAAGCCAATTGACAATATCCTGAGCTGATGTCACTCGAATTTTGTCATCCAGATCTGCATAAGTAAGAGCATCCTGGAAGTTCTCTAATAGCACATCCATCAGTGATCGGTCCAGAAATGAGTCACTCGCCCCCTCGCCACGCAGAGAAAGAACAACAGGAAACAGGCGGTTAGAAGTCAATCTGCTTTGGATCTGTTGTACTTCAGCATCCTGTACTCCATTCCATAGCACTTCACTTCCGGTATCAGATAATAATGCAGCTAAAGTAATGAGGAAATGCGTTTTTCCAGCTCCGTACTCTGCCTGAATCCAGAAACCTTGACCAGAGCCGCGTGCAACAGAATCAAAGATAATCTCAAAGTACCCACGAATAGAATCAGTGAAGATATACGTTTCAATCATTTGTTCGGCGTTGGTCCGTAACGCGGGTACCAATGAGGGCGTTAAAATGGGTTTCGGTTTTGTGTTGATTAATTCACGAATTGGTAAACGGTTCATAGTTACCCCTCACTCTGATTTATAGTGGCGGCCTCTCCGATTGTTGCCCTCAAGTAATTATATGTTGAAGATGGATTGAGAGAAACATAATCTGGTAGAGAAGAGGTCGGTTTAAAATTGGTTTCGCCTGAAACGACAATAAAAATAAACATCAGCGCTTCTGATGCCAAAGAAAAGAAATCTGTTATCGGAACCTTATAGCGACTTAACAAATCGCAACCTGTAATTAGTATTATATGTTGAGAGTCATAGGCTTCATAATTGAATAAGTAATTTTGTATCGCCTTACGAAGTAATCGTGAACCTTCATCCTGCGAATATGGAGTGCGAGGCAAATCAGATACAAGGCTGTGTAAATCAAATAAATGGACAATTTTTTGTGGCAATTTTGTGCGTAATGGTCCTAAATCTCCATGCCACAGATAAATATGTCGTCCAATTGTTGCAGGTACAGGGCGTTCAGCGAACTGCTTGGTAAGAGAGAATAAATCGCACTTATTCATAAACGTAAAGCTTGTCGTAAATACTCATCACTGCTATAGCGTGTAGTAACTTGTTCAAGCTCATCGACTTTAATTGAACGGGCTATCAAACCCTCAAGTTCTGCACGGTGTAATATTTCTCTGATTTCATCAGTTCTACGAATTCCTAAATACTGCCACCATTCTGCCTCAAAAACCTCATTTAAACGAACTATCCTCGGTGTTGGAGCTAGTCGTTCGTGGAATACAATTAAAAAAGCATTGTCTGGCTCCGGAATACTCTCAACTACTAAAGACTTGTTATAACGACCTAAGAATCCTAAATCGATGCATATTTTCGGTAATCTTTTATATGAATCGGGTTTAAATTCACCGTAAATATCGATAATGAACTCCCTAATACTATGTTGATCTAAAATACTACCAGGATTTTTTGAAAGAATGTGGGCAACCACAAATTCTGCGACAGCAGGTTCTGCCTCAAGGGCAATCACCCGCATGATATCCATCATTATTCGCTCATCTTGATACCGCTTCCAAACAATCGGAGCAAGATCTTCCAAAGTGCGATTTGGGAAAAATCGTCTTTGAATAACATTCGAATATTTTTTGCGGGTCTCTGGTGAGTTTATAGGAAGATTATTTAAGAGATGATCGTAGAAATCATCGTAAGTATTAAATCCTTGGCTATCCTTAATTGCCTCAACACTAGCTTGCCACGGAAAGCTCTGGATTGTGGGATACATGGGAATGTGCATGTCCGCTCCGAAAGAATTGTTTACTTAGTTATATTATACCTATCCAATTCCATGTTTACGATTGTGTTTGAGTAAAAGACACCGCATATCCAATTGATACCGACCTTAGCAATGGGTAATTGTGAATATCCAATACTCTTATTTTAGCAAATCAAAGAGAAAAATGTGCCTTCTACATCATTAATTGGGATTTCTAATAACTATTGTGCTTAATAGAATTAAAACGAGAATAATTAATTACACTCAATCCATTGACTCAGAACTTAGTATATTTTTCAACACAAAATCAAACAGAACAATCACGAAATGGATAGGGAATAACAACATCCCTCTCCATTTCAGTGTAACTCTATTTCTTAATTATTTGTACTCTAGAGTACCTCAATAATCTCAATAGATATGTTTTTAATACGCTCTAAATGCATCAAAATCATTTTGGCATCTGCACCATGTAGGGCCATATAATTGGGGCTGGATAAACCTTCAAGACCGAAATGTCTGCCTACAACGTAAGCCACCGCTTCAGCTTCAAGCTCACGAAAAGTGTTATCCAGTGGTACTTTCTCCACCTGGTGGAGAATTTCGTGGGCAAGTTCATGAATGAGGTTTTTAGTTCCTGCTGTTGTCGAGAGTGTTACCTTTACCCCCTTACGCAGGCAATGTCCTGAGCGAAGTTGCATCCCGTGCGAAGCAAAGCCTGTCCCGCACTAGTTTCGGGAGGTCGAAGGGTTTACTCTTTGACCATGGGTCGAAGGGTTTACTCTTTGACCATGGGTCGAAGGGTTCACTCTTTGACCGTGGAGCCTGACCCTAGTTTATCTTAGCCTGTCCCGCAGCTCCCACTGCGGGGCCTGTCCCGCCTTAAGTGGGGCATCTCCCCGATCTGTCCGTCGAGGACAGGCCTGCGGGACCCCGCCGGGGGATGGGCTTGCAGGGCTCCACCCTTGGCACACCTCTTGCACTACATGATCACAAAATCCCTCTCCCAGAATTGGGAGAGGGATATAGGTGAGGGTTAGTAGCGGGGGGTGGATTCGAACCACCGACCTTTGGGTTATGAGCCCAACGAGCTGCCACTGCTCCACCCCGCATCGTTGCTGCGCTCTTTAGAGCGAAGGGATTATAGCACCCCCACCTGCATCGGTCAAGGCGCTATCACCGTGGATTAACGTGACTCTAAGAAAAGGGAGTACCAGATTTGCAAATTACTTTCCGGTTCAGGGGTCGCCGTCGGGAAGATGGTCACCTTGGGAGTAAAGCCAGGGTATTCCAATGGGATCACCAGGTTCTCGCCCTCCCGCACCATATGCCCCTCTTCATAAGCCCATTCGTCCACCGCGGCCTCGGATGCCGCGTAAGCCACTTGGGTCTCCAGGTACACCTGGGTGTGCCTCAGGTCCGTCGCCTCGATTGCGACATCCTCCCTTTTGTCGCTCAATCGCCGTAAGCCTGCCATGCGGTTGTTAAAATCCATCACCAGCAGGGTTAGGACAGCTAAACCGATGACCACCAGCGCATATTTCCAACCAAGCCAGGTTCGCTTCATAGTTTCATCTTACCTCAGCCTCTTGATTGATGCAAGTACTATGCCCGGGATTATTAAAGAAAAAAATCCCGTGTTATTCCCACAGGGATCATCTCCAGGGTATCCGTCGATCGAATGCCGAAGGTGGGAGTCGAACCCACACGAGCGTAAAGCTCACTACGCCCTGAACGTAGCGCGTCTGCCTGTTCCGCCACTTCGGCTTGCCCGAGCTATTTTACCCCGAAACATCGTTTTGTCAACCTCCTCCTCAGTGTTTGCTCGAGGCATGCCGGCGTGCTATAATCGCCAGTGAAACAATAACATGAGCGCATCTCTTTACCAGCAAGTAATCACCCTTCTGACCATTCCACCCGGCAACCTGGTTTATCACCTGGTGCTGGCGTTTTCAATCGCCGGAGCCCTGCCTGGTGCCCTGAACCTCTGGCCGCGCGCTGGTTTGCAGGTAGGACGGCGCATGGTGATCGGCTTAAGCCTGCTCTTGCTGGCTCAATTCATCTTGATCGTGGATGCCGGTCTGGCCCAATTTTTCCCTGTTTTTGAAGCCTGGCTGCCAGTTCTGGATCGGGCGACCAACGCTTTCAGCCTTGTGATCCTAATCTGGCTTTGGGTTTACCCCCAACCATCCCGCCGGGTGGATAGCGCCACCCTTCTGCTCGCACTGCTTATCCTTCTCTTAGCGCTTCTCACCGGTCTCTGGTGGCTGAACCAAATCCAATATACTTATTTCAACAGCACATCCGCCGATCTCCTCTGGGCAGGATTGTCTCTAGTTCTGGCCTTTGCCGGTGGTTTCTTGTTAATTGTCCGCCATCCGGACGGTTACGGTATTGGTCTGGGCATGTTCAGCCTGCTCTTCCTCGGTCAGCTCATTTATTTGTTTAACCCGCTGCCTCAAGGGAACTTTCCGGGCGTGGTAAGGCTGGCACAGATCGCTGCCTACCCGTTGCTGCTCACCCTTCCTTCTCGCTTTAGCCTGGGGGATGAATCTGAGCAGTCTGACGGGCGTGGCCTCCATCCGGAAATTTACCAGAATTTCAAAACGATCGTCACCAGCTCCGAGCCATTGCAGGTCTGCCAGGCGGTCACCGCCATGGTTTCCCATGCTCTCTCTGCCGACATATGCCTGTTGATCTCTCCTCCGGATGCCAAAAAACATATTTCTCTATATTGCGGCTACAATCTTTCGCGAGGGGGTGTAATTGGTGCCGCGACTTTTGACAGCCATCTGGTTCCTGTGCTGTCCGAATCGCTGCGCCAGGGGCGTCCTTTACACCTGCCTGGGGAGGGAAACATCCCCGATCTCGCTGGTTTTGAGAAGATATTAAATCTAACCATATCCGGATCCCTGCTTTCCGCTCCCATATTGACCAGTAATGGAGATTTAGATAAAGCCCTGGTTCTGTTATCTCCCGAATCCGAACGTTCATGGACGGCCGCGGACCAAAATTATTTAGCGGATATCGCTGCATCACTGACGGAAATATTCGCACACAAGAATGAACACCTGGCCCAGGCAGATCAGTTAACCCGGTCAAATACAACTTTACAAAATATCAAGGCTGAGAATGATCGCCTCAATCAGGAAATTACCGCTATCACCTCGAGATATAATACCTCTGCAGAGGTAAACGAGCATCTTCAAGCGGAGTTGAATAAAGCTTTGCAAGAGATCAAATTGGCCACTGCTTCCCAGAGTCAAGAGAAAGGTCCATAGTGAAAAACGGATTGTTTGGCAGCAGCGTGGTTTTGGGTGTCCTGGCTGCAGGGCTGTCCATTGTGATTGTGCTGGGCAGTATTCTGCTGGCATTCACCGAGGGTGGCCAGACCACCTCATTTGCCTCCTTTCCAACCCTGGAAAGTGTTGATAGTTCCACACCCTCCACCCAGGGTACAGCCCCTCCTGCCAATACAGCCACCCTCAATCCAACTCCAACCCAAACCCGAACCAACCCACCCACGCTGACGCCAACGTTAACCCTGGCTGCTTTAACAGAATCCGGTCTGTGCGATCCACCTCCCGGGTGGCAAGCCTACACCGTACAGCGCTCAGATACATTAAATAATCTTTCCGCCTCGATAGGTCTAACCCCCCAGCAGCTGGCGGATGCCAACTGTCTCACAGAATCCCGGTTAACTCCTGGCGCCATCCTCTACCTGCCGCCAACATCTCCGACCGTTGCACCCATAACATGCGGAGCCCCTTCTAATTGGGTGACCTATATTGTCAGGACGGGAGATACTCTCTTCAATATCGCTCAGCGGGTTAACTCAACAGTCAGCCAGCTCAAATACGCCAACTGTCTCACCTCTGATAAAATCCGCACCGCTCAAAAGATACTGGTGCCGTACCAACCCGCCCCCATTCCGAGCCCCACAATTGTCTCACCCACAAAACAACCCCCTTCACCGACCAGCACCCTGGTGCCAACAGCCACCCCAACCGATGGCAATATTTCAATCCGTCCTACCCCAACATATCCGTATCCTCCCCCGTGATGGTGGACAAGCATATCCCAATCCATTGAAAAGGATAGAATTTCTTCTCCCGGTGTCTCAAACTTCAAATGCGCATTAAGTTCCCCTTCATTCTGTTGGCATTAATCAGCTTAATTTCGGCCTGTAATTTCCCTGCGGCGCCAATTGCCGCGGTGAGCATGACTAAAAATCTTCTGTTCAATCCCGCAGATGCCACCGCGACAGCCACGCCCTTCCAACCCCTGCCTCCCACGGCAATATACCTCCCTACCGCCACCCCCGTGCCGCCAGCCGCGGACCCTACCCAACAGATCGGCTCATTTACTTCGAGTTCGAATTCCAGCTCCTCTCCCGCTGGGCTTATCCCGCAGCCAAAGGGACAGGTGAATATCGTATTATTGGGTTCGGACCAGCGCTTCGGCAGAGGTGGTTTTCGGACCGACACCATTCTCTTAGTCACCATTAATCCTGCGGATAATTCGGTCAACATCACATCATTCCCCCGCGATCTCTATGTTTACATACCGGGTTATTCATCTAGCCGCATAAACACTGCCCTCGCTCGGGGAGGCTTTGAGACCCTGGCCAGCACTTTCGAATACAATTTGGGCGTGAGACCCGATTACTACGCCATGATTAATTTTTGGTCTTTTGCAGAGATAGTTGATAGCCTGGGCGGGATCGATGTTTATGCATCTAAGCCATTAAGTGAATATACTGCTCAAGGCCGGTTTACTTTTCCTGTTGGTCTCAACCATATGGATGGTGATACCGCACTTTACTATACCCGATCTCGCAAATCCACCAGTGATTTCGATCGCAACCGCAGGCAGCAAGAAGTGGTCATGGCGATTATTGATAAGCTCATCAACTTGTACACCATTCCAAAAATACCTGCGTTGTACAAGATTTACGTAGATAATGTCACCACAAATATTAAATTAAATGATATCATCCCACTTATCCCGGTAGCAGCTCGCATTAAGAATACGGATAAGATCCAGAATTACTATATTGGCCGGGGACAGGTGACCAGCTGGAGAACCCCAGGCGGTGCCGCGGTGCTGTTGCCCAATCGTGAAGCTGTTATGAGTATCATGAGACAGGCGCTGAACAGCCCCAAGTAACCTTCATTCAGTGGAACCATAATATTTTGCTATGAATTCTCTCCAGGGAAAAGGCTTCTTTATCTGGAAAATCCCAAATTGTGAGAACGGCGATCCACAGGCTATCGCCTCGTTAGCTCACAAAGCACAATTGACTCATATTCTGATAAAAATCGCTGACGGGGTTAACTCCTATAATGTTTATGAAGGGGTCGACCTGGTGCCTCCTGTCGCTCGTAAACTGCGGGAACTTGGCCTCCAGGTGTGGGGTTGGCATTATGTGCGCGGTGACAACCCGCTTGGAGAAGCCAATAAAGCCATCGAGAGTGTCCAAACCCTGCAGCTCGATGGATATGTCATTAACGCGGAAG
>SDBU01003244.1_pt1 | contig 20818 bp, 21 predicted proteins | sample 2277071 | NCBI WGS metagenome assembly SDBU01 (sample SAMN10397929, study PRJNA504765) | marine sediment metagenome | isolation source: marine sediment core GS08_GC12, 126 cmbsf | place: Arctic Ocean: Gakkel Ridge, Loki's castle | collected 2008
TGTTGATGAAGGTGTCGTAATCCATATGCAGTATGTCGATAATCTTTCTCTGCGTCTGCCGCAGGGTGTCACCGGTAATCGGCTTAAAGCTGCCGTTTCCCGACATGAGCAGATCCAGGGTGCTCTGCCCTGATGCCCGCCGCCCTTTCGGGCGGGAGTGACGGCGGATGATGCGGTACTGCCGGCCACCGGCAGTAAAGTCAAACTCCACAGCCATTTCGGTCTCAGCCATGTGGATGAGGTCATCGTCGCTATTGGCTCTGGTCCTGCCCCACATCGCCCAGGTTATGGCATCAACCAGGGCTGACTTGCCGCTGCCATTATCACCGCAGATACAGGCTGTGTGGATGCCGGCAAAGGAAAACGGCGGCACCTCACCACGGTAGGGCATGAAGTTGTGCATCTTAAGTCTTACAGGGATCATCTATAGTGCGCCCGGATAAAAAGTTTGCCTGAGTTATTTTAGCACAGCCAGGGGATTATTTATCTACCTCACGCAGCCTTCTCTCCCTGTGCAGAAGGAACAAAGACTTCGTAATTATCACCCCAGATAGTCTTTGAGCTTACGGCTGCGGGTGGGGTGGCGCAGCTTCCGTAATGCCTTGGCCTCAATCTGCCTGATGCGTTCCCGGGTAACATTAAATTCTTTGCCCACCTCTTCCAGGGTACGGCTGCGCCCATCTTCAAGTCCGAACCTGAGCTGGAGCACCCGCCGCTCGCGGGGGGTCAGACTGGAGAGAACGCTATCAATCTGCTCCTTCAGTAACTGCCTTGAGGCAGCATCCGGTGGCGCCAGGGCATTCTGGTCCTCAATGAAGTCACCCAGGTGGCTGTCCTCCTCCTCACCAATCGGCGACTCCAACGATATCGGCAACTGTGAAACCTTGATTATCTCCCTGACCCTCTCCGGAGTAATTTCCATCTCATCACCGATTTCCTTGGGAGTGGGTTCCCGGCCATACTCCTGCGAAAGGTGACGGCTGACGCTCAAGAGCTTGTTGATGGTCTCCACCATATGGACCGGAATACGGATGGTACGTGCCTGGTCGGCAATCGCCCGGGTAATGGCCTGGCGAATCCACCAGGTGGCATAGGTGCTGAACTTGTAACCGCGGTGGTAATCGAACTTTTCTACTGCCCTGATGAGACCAATATTCCCCTCCTGAAGAAGGTCAAGAAGCGGCATCCCCCGGCCAATGTGCTTCTTGGCAACGCTGACCACCAGGCGCAAATTAGCCTCGGTAAGATGCCTCTCTGCTCCTTCTGCCTGGTGCTCAACCTCGTCCAAAAAGGTCTGAATCCATTGTTCATGAACCTTGATGGAGTCGACCAGGGCTGGGTCTTGCGCCAGCTCCTCCAGCTCATCCAGAGAAACTTTGTCATCGATAGAGTCCAAGACCTGTTGCGGCAACAGGCTGCTGTTAAGTGATAGGTCTATCAGTATCTGCTCTGCTGCAGGTATCGACTTGCCTGTCTTAAAAGCAATATTCTGGGTCAACCTCTGATCAATCTCGTTATCAAAACTACTGCGCAGCGCCGGGTCAAAGATAACTTTCATAAAGTTATTGGAGCTTTTCAAGCCAAGCTCAACTTGAAGCAAATGTATAATATCAGCCGTTTCCCCCAGCTCCCTGAGCATATAGAGGACTGTTTCTCCAGCCGAAGGTGGCCGCCCATACTCTCTCTCAAATGCTTTTTTAATCTCCCGGATGCGTTTGCCCTGTTCCATTTTCTGGGCGAGTTTCTTCTCTTCCTGAGCGGTGAGCAATGACACCCGACCGATTTCGTGAAGATACATACGAACCGGGTCATCAACTATCCCTTGCTCTTCTACATAACTCGGCGCCGGTATCCTGGAAGTTTTTGATACAGCTCCTGCTGTTTTTTTCTTCGCTATCGGCTTCTCCTCATTAGCGCTTCCCACCGGCGGTGATTTTTCTTTGGCTGCCCCCTTAGCCACCAGTTCTCTGGAATCTATGCTATTTCCCTGGTTTTCTTGAATCATCTATATCTCTCCTCCTCAGCTTCTGCCCCCAGCTTGACTTCTGGATGAAGACCTCCCTGAGTTGCCGGCCAAGATCTATATCCTGTTCCTCACCTTTGGTTGCCCCCGAAGCTAGCATGGCCTCCCTCTTAACCGCCAATGCCCGCAGGTGGTTTTCACGTAGGCGAAGGATACAGCCACAAAGCTTCTGTTCAATCTGGTTCGAAGGCAGGTCCATTTTGACCAGACGGTCGAAGTGCTCCCAGACTGTGTCATCAAGTCCTTTTCTTGCCGAAGATACGTCTTCGGCTAACCTAAAGGCATTGTATATTTCACGATTCTCACTACTTTCAAAGTAATCGGGTAACAATTCCCCGGTTTCAGCCTTGAGCTCCGGGTGCTTGAGCAGCAAAGCCAGGCAGTATTCCTCAACCGGGCTGGAAAAAAGATCCCAGCCCGTACCGGTTCCGGTTTCAGTTTCCCTGACAGCCGTTTTTGGCCGACCTCTACCGGGCCTGCTGAAAGCTTTCACTTCATCCAATTTATGCGTGGCGACACCAAGCCTTTTGGCTAGTAGCTGCATATAATGGTCCTGGTGTGCTATGTTATCAATTCCACTTATGATAGGCAGCAGCCTCTCCACCGCCTTTGACTTATCCCTGGCGGTACTGAGGTCAAGCCCGGCAGTAACAAATCTAAGAGCATAGTCCATCATCGGTTCCGCCTCCTCCAGCAGGCGCTGCCAGGTTTCCGGGGACTCTCTAATGACATCATCGGGGTCTCTGCCCTGGGGCAGCAGGGCCACCCTTACCTCGGCACCAAGGATGTTCTCATAGCCGACAGCTCTTGTTGTCGCCACCTCTCCGGCAGCATCGGCATCAAGGGCAAAGACCAGGTTTCTGGTCAGCTTATTTAAAGCGCTGACCTGCTTATCCGTAATTGATGTCCCCATGGAAGCCACCACATTGGCAAAGCCGTGCTGATGAGCTGTAATCACATCCAGATAGCCCTCAACGATGACTGCCTGGTCACACCGCCTGATTGCTTCCCGGGCAAGATTGAGGCCATAGAGAGTGCCGCTCTTATCAAAGATGGGCGTTTCCGGCGAATTGAGGTACTTGGGCAATGAATCATCCAGTACCCTGGCGCCAAAACCGGTTGTGCGCCCCTTGACATCCATTATGGGAAAGACCAGCCGGTTACGAAAACGGTCATAGCTGCCGCTATCAGTCACCGATATCAGGCCTGCTTCGGCAAGTTCAGCTTCGCTGTAATCCTTTTCTGTCAGATATTTTTTCAGGCTATCCCAGCTGTTCAGGCAATAACCCAGCTGGAAATCGGCAACACTCTTTTCAGATAGGCCACGCCGGGTAATGTAGCTCCTGGCTCTCTCGCCGGCCGGGGAGTTAATCAGCAGGTGGTGGAAATAAAGGGACGCTGCCGCACTAGCCTGGTACAGCCGCTCATTGGCTTCCCTGTCCACTTCCGGCCTGACCATCGACGGAATGGCAACGCCGGCTCTTTCTCCGAGTAGCCGCAGGGCCTCACCAAAAGTAATACCTTCTTTCTTCATAATGAGGGAGAAGACATCACCACCGGTACTACAGGCGCCAAAGCAGTGCCAGCTCTGCTGCTCCGGATAAACAAAAAAGGAACCGTGCTTTTCGCTGTGGAAGGGACACAGCCCCTTCATGTAACGTCCCGCTTTTGTCAGCTGCGTATACTGGCCGGCTATGTCACTGATCTCGGTTCTCTGCTTTACCTCATCAATAACGCTCATATATTCTAATTATACTACTTTTTCACGGAGTTAGCCCTGTCTTAAGACAGCAAAAAACAGCCGGTTACAGCGATAGCTTATGGGCCAGATTCAGAGCATACTGGTCGGTCATGCCAGCGATGTAGTCCACCACGCCCCTTTTGACATCTTCACCGCAGAGCCGGTACTCCGGCGGCAAATTGCCCTCATGGTCAGCAAAATAGGCATAGAGACAGCGCACCACCTGCCGCGCCCTCTCAGCGTCGGCCTGGGCTGAGACGATATCATACACTCTGTCAAAAAGAAACTGGCGCAGGTCATTGGTTGCCTGAACAACCTCCCCCCCCATCCTGATAGCCGGCCGTGCCGTGGACCCGGTATAACCGGATACATCCCAGGATTGCTCGATAATATCACACACCATGGTGTTGATTCGCTCCCGGTGCGAGCACCCCAGCACCTTGGAAGCCGCCGGGGGCAAATCTTTTTCTGTAATGACGCCTGCCCGTATGGCATCCCCGATATCGTGATTGACATAGGCGATGACATCAGAAATCTTGACCACCTCACCCTCGAGGGTACTGACCTTACCCCAGTGCTCACCACCAATAGCCTCGGCCGACTTGGAGTGATTGAGGATGCCATCTCTTACCTCTTGGGTAAGGTTAAGCCCCTGTCCATCTTTCTCCAGAATATCAACCACCCTCAGGCTCTGCTCGTAGTGTCTGAATCCTTGAGGATGGAGTTCGTCTAGAACATCTTCACCTATGTGGCCGAAGGGGGTATGACCCAAATCGTGGCCCAGGCCGATGGCCTCGGTTAGGTCTTCATTGAGATTCAACGCCCGGGCTATAGTCCGTGCCAGTTGCGACACCTCCAGAGTGTGGGTCAACCGGGTGGCATAGTGGTCTCCCAGAGGTGCGATAAAGACCTGTGTTTTGTGCTTCAAGCGCCGAAAAGCCTTGGCGTGGATGATGCGGTCCCGGTCCCGCTGAAAGGCAGTGCGTATGGCATCCGGCTCTTCATAACTCAAGCGGCCCTGGGATAGACTGCTCCTGGCAGCGAGCGGGGAAAGTCGGGATTCCCTTTCTTCAGCCTTCCGGCGAATACTAAGCCGGTTAATCATTAAGTCTTCAGCCTGGCCTCCGCCCTGGCCACAACTGCACGGGTATTGGCGATGGCATCCGGGTTTACCGAGACCGAGGTGATTCCCCAGGAGACCAGTTTCTCGGTGAAATCAGGATAATCAGAAGGTGCCTGCCCGCAGATAGAAGAGGTGATGCCCATCTTGCCGGCCACCTTGATTACCTTTTCCAGGGCTATCATCACCGCTTTGTTGCGCTCATCAAAAGTACTGGCCAGCCTGGCGCTGTCACGGTCAACGCCGAGTATAAGCTGGGTCAGGTCATTGCTGCCGATGGATACCCCGTCAATGCCGACCTTGATAAAATCTTCTATTAGAAATACGGTAGAGGGAACCTCAACCATTATCCACAGCTTGAAGTCATTGGCGCGTTTTAGCCCCTCAGCCTCCATAATCGCCTTTGTCTTTTTCAGTTCGTCAATGGTGCGGACAAAGGGAATCATGACCCACAGGTTTTTGTATTCTTTCCTTACCCGCTTTATCGCCTCCAGTTCCAGCTTAAAAGTCTCAATATCGGTGACGTAGCGGGAAGCTCCCCGGTAGCCAATCATCGGGTTTTCCTCAACTTCCTCAAATTCCTGGCCGCCTTTAAGCGCCCGGTACTCGTTGGTCTTGAAATCGGTGGTCCGATAAACCACCGGTCGCGGGTTAAAGGCCCTGGCAAATGTATAAATCCCGGAATAGAGCTTGTCAACATACTCGCCGCCCCGGTTCTGCTTCAGCATGTAACTCGGATGCTCGCCAATCTGGGCGACCATAAACTCCGCCCGCAATAGACCAACGCCGTCCACATTCCGGGAGGCGATCATATCAGCCAGCTCCGGCTGAGTCAGATTTACATAAACTTTGGTCTTTGTTTCAATCGATTCCCTGAGAATGCTGGACATCGCCGTTGTAGTTATCCTGCGGGCCACCTTGCCACTGTAAATTTTGCCGTGCGAACCATCTACGGTAATTATCTGCCCATCGGTCAGGGTTGCTGTTGACTTATCGGCTCCGACCACACACGGAATTCCCAGTTCACGGCTGACGATAGCGGCGTGAGCTGTCCTACCGCCGCGGTCGGTTACGATGGCCACCGCTCTTTTCATCGCCGGCACAAAGTCAGGGGTAGTCATCTCGGCAACGAGGATATCACCCTCTCGCACCCGGTCTATTTTAGAGGCCGATCTAATTATCTTGACCGGGCCTGAAGCCACCCCCGGGCTGGCGGCCACTCCTTGAAGAAGGGTGGGCGCTTCTATTTCCGGCTCTTCTTCAACAATCTCTTTTATGGTGGTTACCGGGCGGGTCTGAACGATATGAATATTCTCTCCCTCCCTGGCCCACTCGATATCCTGGGGAAACTGGTAGTGCTTCTCGATCAGTTCCCCGACCTTGGCAAGTTTGATAATATCATCATTACTGAGTTTCTGTTTCCCCCTGAGCGACACTGTTACAGGCTGCCAGTGGTTTGCCTCTTCACTACCGCCGGCCGAATTTCTCACCAGCTGCTGCTCCTGGCGGCTTATCATCTTTGAAATGATAGTCAGGCCCTCTTTATTTACAATATATAGGTCAGGAGTGACCTCGCCGGAGACAAGCCCTTCACCAAGTCCGTATATTGCTTCTATAATAATTTTTCCTGCATCGCTGGTTACCGGCTCTACGGTAAACATTACCCCCGATGTCTCGGAGGCAATCATCTTCTGCACCGGTACGGCAATGCCAACCTTAAAGTGGTCAAAGCCTTGTTGGGCCCGGTAGTATATTGCCCGCGGTTCAAATAATGATGCCCAGCACTCCTGCACGGCGGTAACCACCGCCTGCCCACCCTCTATATTAAGAAACGTGCTCTGCTGTCCGGCAAAAGAGGCCTCAGGAAGGTCCTCAGCAGTTGCCGAAGAGCGTACCGCCACCGGGCCCCGGCCAAGCTCACCATAAGACCGCATGATCATGTCGGCCGTGTCCTCCGGCATGGCAGCACTCAAAATTAGCTTCTTTACCTTGGCTGAAACCTTCTGCAATTGCTTGCTATCGCCAGGGTCGAGTGGCCCCAATAGAGTCCTTATCCTATCACCAATTTTAGTCTTCCTGATAAAATCGTAGTAGGCTTCGGCAGTAACAATAAAACCCGGGGGTACCGGTATTCCGGCAAGTGTCATTTCCCCCAGGTTGGCTCCTTTGCCGCCAACGATATCGACATCATCTTTGGTGACCTCATTGAACCAGACGATGGTCTTGTAAGCCTTTTGCATAGCAACAAGTCTCCTTTGCTAGACTGGTTGGTGAAGCTGCCCATTATACCACAATTCCGACCCGGTGTTATACGCAATTTTTTGTTGACACCTTTAACGATGAAGAGTAAAATTATCTGGCATGCTAAGCGGGAGGAGACCACTATGCTAGAGATGACAATAGAGAGCATCCGGGTCGGCCTGATGAACCCCCAGCTTACCCGGCTAAATTCTCAGTATGTGGTAATGTTGAAAGAGAAGACGGCGGAGCGCTATCTACCGATATTCATCGGCCCGGCTGAGGCCAACGCAATAGCCATAAAACTTCGTGGTGAAACCCTGCCCCGACCGCTGACCCATGACCTGCTGCAATCTATGGTTGACGCGCTGGGAGCCACCGTTGACTCCATCATCGTCAATGACCTTAAGAATGATACCTTCTATGCCAAAATTATCCTCAACGTTGGTGACGGGCAGATGGAGATTGACGCCCGCCCAAGCGACGCATTGGCACTGGCGGTAAGGGTGAACGTGCCCATCTTCGCCGAAGAGGCGATTCTAGATAAGGCAGGAATTTCTCTGGACAGAACAGAGGGCACCGATGAACTTACCCTGGAGGCAGGGGAGGGGGAGTCCGAACATAAGGACAGGAAAATCAGTGACGAAGAGCTGGGGAAACTATCCGCTTTCAGCGATTTTATAGACGGCCTTGACCTTGAGGACTTTGGCAAGCACAAGTCTTAAAGCTAGCTTAACAAATAAATAAATCAAAGGCCTTGGAGTTCCATTTCCAGACTCCGGGGCTTTTTAATGGCCAGGTTACAAGCTTGACGCAGACGGTCGTTTTTTGATATGCTGCTCGGCGGCGGTGCGGAGGTTGGCATGCGCAGATGGCAGGCAGCCCTAAGCATAATAGGCATCGGCTGGTTTGTGGGGCTGTCTCTCCTGGGCGGAGTGCTGGGGGGTCTGTGGCTTGACAATAAATTGAATACCCAACCTCTCTTTGTGCTGGTTGGTTTGTTTCTTGGCTTTGCTGTTGCCGCTTACGGGGTCTATCAAATGCTTTTACCTCTGCTAAGGAATAAAAACGACAAGGGGGACAATTAGTGGCCAAGCGAGGCTGCATGGGATGTTCCTTCCCGGTGTTAATCGGGGTCATAGTTGTCTTCTTTGTTTTACTTGTGGTTGGCTTTGCCATTGGTCCCCTGGGCAAGAGTTTGCTCGGCGATATCGGCCTGCCGGACTGGTTAAGTGTCCCCCGCCCGGAACCCGAACTGCCGGCAGAAACGGTTTTCCACATTTTTGGCTTTGCCATTACAAACAGCATTATCGCTGCCTGGGTTACTATCACCGTCCTTGTCGGCCTGTCCTACGCTATTACCCGACGTTTAAAGCTGGTGCCGGGGCGGTTGCAGGCCGCCTTTGAGTTCCTTATGGGCTGGCTCTACGACCTTTGCCGCAGCGTTGCCGGAGATGATAACGGGCGCAGGTTCTTCCCCATAGTAGCCACCATCTTTCTCTTTGTCGGTTTTAATGCCTGGCTGGGTCTGCTGCCTGGCTTTGGCTCAATAACAGTGCATACTGCCGAACATGAAGTACACCTGCTTCGGCCGGCAAATACAGATATCAATATGCCGCTGGCGCTGGCTCTGGTTTCCTTTGTCTTCGTTGAATTCTTTGGCCTACGGACACTGGGTACCCGTTATATGAATAAGTTTTTTAATCTCAAGGAGCTTGTGCATGGTATGCGACAGATGTTCAGAGGCAAGCTTAAAGCCGGTTTATCTGGGCTATTCACCGGTGCCATGAACGTCTTCACTGGTCTTTTGGAAGGTTTAGGCGAGCTTATTCGTATTATCAGTCTCACCTTCAGACTTTTTGGAAACATGACTGCCGGTGAAATCCTGCTTTTAGTAGCCGCCTTCCTTGTCCCATACCTATTCGCTATTCCCTTTTACGGGCTGGAACTGCTTATCGGTTTCATACAGGCCCTTATCTTTGGTGGTTTGACGCTAATATTTCTTACTGTGGCTGTAGCACCTCATGAGGCAGAGGAGCACTAAGCAGAGGTATTTTATTTACTATATGCTAATATTTTATAAAGGGGGTTAAGAATGGATGCTGAAGTAATGAAGATGCTGGCGGTGGGGTTGGCGGTTGGCTTGGGGATGTGGGGCCCAGCCCTGGCCCTGGGGCTTATTGGCTATTCTGCCCTGCAGGGAATAGCCCGTAACCCGGAGGCAAGGGGGCCCATATTTACTAATATGATTCTGATTGCCGGTCTTGCTGAGGCTATCGGTATCTACGTCCTGATTGTAGCCATTATCCTGGCCATGATTGTCTAGTGACATTAAAATTAGGAGGGCTATTATGGGACAAGATGGTATTCCAATGTCTATAAGTATTATCATTGCCGCAGCGATATTGGGGGTAACATTTGTAGCTGGAATGGTTCTGCTGGCAGTACTTCTGTCTGCTTAATTGCACGGAAACAAGCTATATAGCTAGTATTTAATTTATAAGGATTGAAGTATGGAAGGTCTAAGCAGCCTCGGTATTAACCTGTCAACGCTGATAGCGCAGATTATTAACGTTGTCATTCTGCTTGCCCTGCTCCGCCTGGTGGCCTATAAGCCCATCATGAGGATGCTGGATGAACGCTCCAGGCGGATAAAGGAGAGCATGGAGCAGACCGAGCAAATCAAGGAACAGGCGGCTAAAGCAGAGCAGGAGACGGCCAGTCGTATTGAGGAGGCCGGTAAAGAAGCTCAGAGCATAATAGGCCAGGCAGTGCAAGCCGGCGAGGAGGCCAAGCAGAAAGCACGTGAAGATGCCCAAAAAGAGGGTGAAAAGCTCGTTACCCGGGCCCGTGCCGAGATTGACCGGGAGCGTGATGAGGCCATCGGTGAACTGCGAAAAGAATTCGCCGACTTAACCGTGCTGGCAGCCGGCAAGGTCATTGACCGCTCACTGGACAAGAAAGCGCACCGCCAGCTCATTGCCAAGGTGCTCGAAGAGAGCTCCAGCCTAAAGAAGGACTAATCTAGTGTCTAGAGAAATTATTGCCCGGCGTTTTGCCCAGGCAGCCTTCGAGATTGCCAGAGAAAAAGGGCGATTAGACGAATGGCAGGCTGACATAGAGAAGGTTGCCAGCCTAGAGCAGGACGCCGTCATTGCCGCTTATTTTGAGAACCCGGGTGTTCCCTTTGAGGATAAAACCCGGCTGCTCAAGGAGAAACTGGGTGACGTCGACACGTTTGTGCTGAACCTGATTTATCTGCTGCTTTCCCGTGGCCGCTTTAACGCACTGCCGGATATTGCCGCCGAATATCAAAAACTGGTGGATGAACACCGCGGAATAGAGCGGGCCGAGGTTACTTCGGCGGTGCCCCTGAATGATGAAGACCGGCAGAGAATAGGCCAGCATCTCAGTGATATAATCGGCAAGCAGGTGGTGCTGGCAGCGGAGAAGATTGACCCGAGTCTTATTGGAGGTATAATCGTCAGGGTTGCCGGTAAACTACTCGATGGCAGCACACGCAGTAAGCTGGACACTCTGAAGAAGGAGATAGCCAGGAAATAACAGCCAGACAGGAGGTGGGTTAGTTGACCAAGGGACAGGATATAGTTTCTGTAATCAAACAGCAGATCGAGCAATTTGGTGCCCAGGTGGCTATGGTTGATGTGGGCACAGTGACTGAGGTCGGTGACGGCATTGCCCGCATACACGGGCTTTCCGGGGCCAGGTATAACGAGCTGCTCCAGTTCCCCGGTGAAGTTATCGGCATCGCCCTGAACCTTGAAGAAGATAGCGTGGCCGCCGTTATCCTGGGGGATTACTCCGGGATTAAAGAGGGTGATGAAGTGCGGACCACCAACCGTATCGCCGAGGTGCCGGTTGGTAATGCCCTCATTGGCCGGGTGGTCGACCCCCTGGGCCGCCCCCTGGATGGAAAGGGAAGTATCAAGGCGGATGGGACGCGGCCACTGGAGAAGGTCGCTCCCAATGTAGTCGCCCGTAAGAAAGTGGATACCCCGGTGCAGACGGGCATCAAAGCGATAGACAGCATGATTCCCATCGGCCGCGGGCAGAGAGAGCTTATTATAGGCGACCGCTCCACCGGAAAGACGGCCATTGCCCTCGATGCCATCGTTAACCAGAAGGGCGGTGACCTGATTTGCATCTACGTCGCCATCGGGCAGAAGGCCTCCAAAGTGGCTCAGGTGGTAGCCAACCTGGAGGCTCACGGAGCCATGGAGCACACCATCGTGGTTGCCGCCAATGCCTCAGAATCGGTGGCCCTGCAATACCTGGCTCCCTATGCCGGCTGTGCCATGGGCGAGGAGTTTATGGAAGCGGGAAAGGACGCCCTGATTGTCTATGATGACCTATCCAAGCATGGCTGGGCCTACCGGCAGCTATCACTTTTGCTGCGTCGGCCGCCGGGGCGCGAAGCCTACCCTGGTGACATCTTTTATCTGCATAGCCGTCTACTGGAGAGGGCCGCCAGGCTGAACGAAGAAAACGGTGGCGGCTCACTTACAGCTCTACCCATCATCGAGACGCAGGCAGGTGATGTCTCAGCCTATATTCCGACCAACGTTATCTCTATCACCGACGGCCAGATTTATGTGGAGCCGGACCTCTTCAACGCCGGCATCAGGCCAGCACTCAATGTCGGCATATCGGTATCCCGCGTAGGCAGCGCTGCCCAGACTAAAGCAATGAAGAAGGTGGCCGGCAAATTAAAATTGGCTATGAGCCAGTTCCGCGAACTGGCTGCTTTTGCCCAGTTCGGTACCGCCGAACTGGATAAAGCCACCAGAGCACAGATTGACCGGGGCCAGCGAATTCAAGAGGTATTAAAGCAGCTTCAGTTCTCACCCATGTCGATGGAGAATCAGGTCATAATTCTGTATGCCGCCATCAACGGCTACATTGATGACATTCCGGTGGACAGGGTGCTGGATTTTGAGGTTAATCTCCTTAAACTCATGGATACAGTGCACCAGAAAGTGGGCAAGACCATAGCCCAGACAAAAGAGCTCAGCGAAGAGACCGAGAAAGGGCTCACCGCAGCTATTGAAAAGTTTAAAAAAGGATTCAAGTAGAGGTAATTAGTGGCCAACATTCGTTTAATTCGCCGCCGTATAAAGGGTGTCCGCAACACGGCCAAGATAACCAGGGCTATGGAGATGATTGCCGCCTCCAAGATGAGGCGAGCACAGGAGCGCGGCCTGGCGGGACGGCCCTATTCCGATAAGATAACCCAGGTACTGTCGGCTCTGGCGGCAATGCCCACCGAAGACAGGGTACTCCATCCCTGTTTGCAGTGCCGTAGGCCGGTAACCAGTGTTTACGTGGTGCATATAACTCCCGACCGCGGCCTGGCCGGCGGTCTGGTGGGCAACATCAACCGCAAGACAGGTAGCTTCATACTGGAGCAGGGAGTGCCGGTCAAACTTATTGCCACAGGTCGCAAGGGGCTTGATTTCCTGAGGCGGACCGGCCAGAGCATTGAGGCCGAGTTTATCGGACTCGGCGACCGGCCCAGCCTGCTGGATACACTGCCCATCTCCCATATCGTCATTGACGACTTCAGTAACGGCGCTACTGATGAGGTTTATCTGGCCTACACCCACTTTGTTTCGACTATGGTGCAGGAACCAGTCATCAAAAAGCTGCTGCCTGTGGAGCCGGCGCCGATACCAGCACCTCAGAATGTTGACTATATCTACGAGCCGGAATCGAGCTCGGTTCTGGGAGGTCTTCTGCCCCGCTTTGTAGAGATGCAGGTCTACCACGCTATTCTGGAATCCATCGCCAGTGAACAGTCAGCCCGAATGGTTGCCATGCGCAATGCCACCGAGAACGCCGAAGAACTCATCGATGACTTAACACTGGCCTACAATAAGGCGCGTCAGGAGATGATTACCACAGAGCTGCTCGATATTACCGGCGGCGCCGCTGCTCTGGAGTAGCAGACGAGCTAAAGTCAAGTTATAGAGAGGGTGAGATAAGATGGCTAAGGCAAAAGGCAAAGTAGTACAGGTTATCGGCTCAGTGGTGGACATTGAGTTCCCACCAGAGGAGCTGCCGGCGCTCTTCAATGCTGTTGAGATTACGAGCAACGGCTCCAAGCTGGTGCTTGAAGTCCAGGGGCACACCGGCAATAACTGGATAAGATGTCTATCCCTGATGCCAACCGACGGGCTGCAGCGTGGTGCCGAGGCAATCGATACCGGGGCACCAATAACAGTACCTGTGGGTAAACCATGCCTGGGCCGGCTTTTTGACGTTTTAGGGCAGCCGCTGGATAACCTTGGAGAGGTCAAGAGCAAGGAGCAGTGGCCGATACACCGTGAGCCACCGGCCTTTGAAGAACAGGAAACAACTACTCAAACCCTGGAGACGGGCATAAAGGTCATTGACCTGATAACCCCCTTCGTCAAGGGTGGTAAGATTGGTGCCTACGGCGGTGCCGGTGTCGGTAAAACGGTTATCATTATGGAGCTTATTCGCAATATCGCCACAGAGCACGGCGGCTTCTCCGTATTTGCCGGTGTCGGCGAAAGGTCACGTGAAGGCAACGACCTGTGGAACGAAATGAAAGAGTCCGGAGTAATAGACAAGACCGTCCTCGTCTTCGGGCAGATGAACGAGCTACCGGCGGTCCGCCTTCGTGTAGGCCTTACCGGACTGACGATGGCCGAGTATTTCCGGGATGAGGAACACCAGGATGTGCTGCTGTTTATTGACAACATATACCGCTACACCCTGGCCGGTATGGAGGTATCGGCACTTTTGGGGCGGATGCCGTCGGCGGTGGGCTACCAGCCAACACTGGCTACTGAAATGGGTGACCTTCAGGAAAGGATTACTTCAACCAAGCAGGGCTCAATCACCTCCTTCCAGGCGATATATGTTCCCGCCGATGACTATACCGACCCCGGAGTGGTGGCCACCTTTGGACACCTTGATGCCGTTGTTGCCCTGGAAAGAGCTCTGGCCGAGCAGGCCCTTTACCCGGCGGTTGATCCGCTGTCCTCCACCTCCAGACTATTGGACCCTGCCATCGTCGGTGAGGAGCACTACAAAATCGCCCGCGAAGTGCAGCGGGTGCTCCAACGCTACCGCGACCTCCAGGATGTCATTGCCATCCTGGGTATTGAGGAGCTCAGCGAGGAGGACAAGCTCACCGTGGCTCGCGCCCGCAAGATTCAACGGTTTTTGACCCAACCAATGTTTGTTACCGAAGTCTTTACCGGTCGGCCGGGAAAGTACGTGCCCATCGCCGAAACGGTGCGCGGCTTTCGCGAGATTCTGGACGGCAAGCACGACGCCATACCAGAGCAGGCTTTTTACATGGCGGGCACCATAGAAGACGTCGTTGAGGCCGCTAAAGAGCTGGAGGGCTAGGGTCCGTAGAGAGGACTTAGAATAATGGCCAAAATAAGGCTTGATATCGTTACCGCTGAGCGGCTGGTCTACTCCGATGAGGTGGACGAGGTCATCGCTCCCGGCGTTGAGGGGCAGCTGGGAATACTGCCGCACCACACCCCGTTGATGACCATGCTGCAACCCGGAGAATTAATCGCCAAGAAGGATGGCGAGGAATTCTCGCTGGCCATTTCCGGCGGCTTTCTCGAAGTGCGGCCAGACCGGGTTATCGTGCTGGCAGACTCCGCCGAGAGGGCTGACGATATTGATATCGCCCGGGCTGAAGAAGCCAAGCGGCGCGCCGAGCAGCGGTTAGCCGAGAAGTATGTTCCAGGAGCCGATTTCGCCAGAACCGAGGCATCTCTCCGCCGCTCGCTCATCAGGCTCAAGATCGCCGCCAGGCGCAGAAAAAGAAGACCAGGGGTCTAGAACAAGTTCCGTCTATCGTTCGGGGCTATGCGGCTCTTTCTGAAAGTCCGGTGCCATTACTGACGGTGCAGCCGTTGTTTTAGTGGTATTAGCCGCACGTCTTCTCCAAGCTTGCTCAAAGCTCAGAGCAAATAGGCACAAAATGGATAACATCCGCCACTAACTTCCGCAGGCTGGAAAAGCATGGACGAAAAGAGGACCCACTACCTGGAATGGAACAGTTCTGCTTGAGAATGCCAGGTCTATAATATCCTAAAGCTATCTAGATAATTTCAAGTGTGGCTCTGGAGCCGGCCTTGGCTGCCTTGACTCTTATCAGGGTACGCATCGCCTGAGCTATACGACCCTGCTTGCCGATAATCCTACCCTTATCCTCGTCGGCAACCTGTAATTTTAGAATTATGCCGTCCTCTCCTTCTTCCTCAGTCACCACCACGTCATCGGGCGCGTTGACCAGAGATTTGGCAATGTACTCGACTAGATCCTTCATGTTTTCTCCTTTATTGCCTTAAACTTTTCCATAACGCCTGCCTTGGTTAGCAGCCTGTTGGCGGTAACCGTGGGTTGGGCACCCTGCCTAAGCCATTTCAGGGCTTCTTCTTCATTAATAACCACTGTTTCCGGGTCGGTAAGGGGATTGTAATGCCCGATAACGCAAATAAACGCTCCATCCCGGGGAGAGCGGGAATCAGCCACTACCAGCCGATAGTTTGGCTTCTTTGGGGAACCCGTTCGCCTGAGCCTGATCTTTACCATATTTCCCTTCTGTGCAGTCATTATGCAACATATGCGGGTGACTGTCAATAGCGATGGAATTTGTTCTCCCGCTCTGTTGTCATACGGTTTGTTTTATCGCTATAATTAGACCGTGGAGATTGAAAGCTGGCATAGCTGGCAGATGACCCCGGGCGAGGCCATGGAGGTGCAGAGACATCTGTCCAAGGAAGTATCTAAAACCGGCGATGTCGCCGCACCTCAATTTATCGCCGGCGTTGATATCGCCACTGGTAGAGATCAGGGGATAGCACAGGCGGCGGTGGTCGTTCTCAGCTACCCCTGGCTGCAAACAGTGGAGATGGCCATAGCTCAGGACAGGATTGATTTCCCCTATATCCCAGGGCTTCTATCCTTCCGGGAGTTGCCGCTGATGCTGGCCGCCTGCCGAAAGCTATCCCACCCCCCAGACCTGGTAATGGTTGATGGACACGGGATAGCCCACCCCAGGCGACTGGGCATCGCCTGCCATCTCGGGCTCTTCCTTGATATACCCACTATCGGCTGTGCCAAGTCCCGGCTCTGCGGCAGCCATGCGGAGCCGGCCGAGGAGCCCGGCAGTTACACCGAGGTAACAGACAGAGGTGAAACTATAGGCGTTGCCCTGCGCACTAAAAGAGGGGTCAAGCCCTGTTATGTTTCTACCGGCCACAAGATTAACCTTGAGCGCGCCATCTACTGGGTGCTACACTGTTGCCGCGGCTATCGCCTGCCAGAGCCAACACGCCTGGCCCATCTGGCGGCTGGTGGTAATGTGAACTTAGAGGAAGTAACCACGTCACGCTAGGAGAAGACAGTGCCAGAACTAAAAGACAACTTGGACAGTCTGCGGAAAAGAATATCAATGGCAATGGTGCATCTTTGACATAGCTGCCATGGAGAAGGGGATAGCCGGACTTGAGAAACAGGTGGCCCTGCCCGATTTCTGGCAGGACTCTGCCAAAGCACAGCGGATTATGCGCCGACTGTCTGAATCAAATAAGAGTATTGACAGATGGCGCAGCCTGGAAAAAAGAGTGGCTGAGCTTACCGAGCTTACCTCGCTTGAATCTGAGTCGGGAGACACCTCCCTCGGCGCCGAGCTTCAATCCGAGGTGGCCGCCATCAGTGCTCATCTTGATGAGCTGGAATTCCAGTTGGCCTTCAGTGGCGAATACGACAACCACAGCGCCATACTGGCTATCCACGCCGGAGCCGGGGGTGTTGAATCACAGGACTGGGCCGAAATGCTGCTCAGGATGTACCTGCGCTGGGCTGAGCGCCACAACTACAAGACCGAAGTCCTGGATATGTCCCACGTTGAAGAAGCCGGTATAAAGAGTGCCACCGTTGAAATTAGCGGTGAATACAGCTTCGGCTACCTGAAATCAGAACACGGCGTACACCGGCTTATCCGTCTTTCCCCCTTTGACGCCGACCACGCTCGCCACACCTCCTTTGTTTTGGTTGAAGTGATGCCAGAAGTCGAATCGGATTTTGACCTGAAGCTGTCCCCTGATGACCTCAAGATTGAAACTTTCAGGTCCAGTGGCCCTGGCGGGCAGCACATGCAAAAGACAAGCAGCGCCGTCAGGATTACCCATCTGTCCACCGGTATCACTGTTACCTGTCAGAGTGAGCGTTCCCAGCACCAGAACAAGGATATCGCCATGAGAATCTTAAGCGCCCGGTTACTCAAGCTGGAGATGGCCAGAAGAGAAGAAAAGAGAGCCAAGCTAAAAGGAAAACATATCGTCGCCGGCTGGGGCAACCAGATTAGAAGCTATATTCTTCATCCCTACAGACTGGTGAAGGACCACCGAACCGATTACCAGACGAGTGATACCGAGGCCGTTCTGGACGGTGAACTGGACGGCTTCATCTCCGCCTACCTCAGGTCTGGATTGAGTAAGAAGAATGATTAAAAAGGCTATTATTCTAGCAATAGCCCTGGTTCTGCTACCGGCGGTGCTAAGCCCGGTACTGGCCCAGCCGATTGAAATAACACTGCCCGGAGAATCTGCCAGGGCGGTGTTCCCGACAACCCTCGACTTTAATCTGGCCATCGAGAGCCAGGCCGAGATTGAAGACGTCCGCCTCCACTATTCGGTTGACCGTGAGAGCTTTGCCCGGGTAACCAGTGAAATAATCTTTGATATTATCCCCAGCACCAGCGTAACCGTCAGCTGGGCGCTGGATATGAGAAAGATCGGCGGTCTGCCCTCCGGCAGTATAATTGATTACTGGTGGACAATGACCGACGTCCAGGGCAACGAGTATACAACCACCCGGCAGCAGCTCCCTTTCGACGATGACCGCTATTCGTGGCACAGCCTAACCGAGGACGCTATCACCCTTTACTGGTATACGGGCGATGATTCTTTCGCCGGGGAGCTGATGACTGCCGCCCGGCAGGGTCTGACCCGTCTAAGTGAGGAAACCGGAGCCTATCTGGAAAAACCGGTTAGGATATACATCTACGCCGGCTCAGGCGATTTACAGGGGGCCATGATTTTCCCCCAGGAATGGACCGGTGGTGCCGCCTATATCCAGTTGGGCACCATCGTCCTCGGCATAGCCCCGAACGCCATAGAGTGGGGCAAGCGGGCACTGGTACACGAACTGGCCCACCTGGTAACCAACCAGATGGTCTTCAACCCCTACAACTATATACCCACCTGGCTGAACGAGGGCCTGTCCATGTACGCTGAAGGGCAGCTACAGGATTCATATCAATCCTATCTGCGACAGGCGGTAGCCGATGACGCACTCATTTCAGTGCGCACCCTGGCCAGCTCCTTCTCCGCCTTCGCCGCCCAGTCATATCTTTCCTACGCACAGAGCTACAGCCTGGTCAACTTCCTCATCAACAGCTACGGGCAGGACAAGATGTTCGAGCTGCTCAGTGTATTCAAAAAAGGCAGCACCTACGACAATGCCCTGATGGACGTCTACGGATTTGACATGGACGGCCTTGATGACAGGTGGCAGGCCTCCATAACCGATAAGTATCAGCCAGTGGTTAATACAACAGCCCCATCACAGGTGGCCTCCTTCTCCATACTGGCGGCTACCCTCCTTTTGGGTCTGCGGCTGATCGCCGGAGAACGATAATGGAGGCGAGGCAAATGAAGAAGTCGTTTACCATCCACGACCTACCAATCGCTGAAAGGCCTCGTGAGAGGCTACAAAAACATGGCGCCGAGTCGCTTTCGGCCCAGGAGCTACTGGCCCTGATTCTGGGGCGCGGTATCGCCGGTGAATCGGTAATGGTAACAGCACAAAGATTGCTGAGCCGTTTTGACAACCTCAAGGGAATCGCCGACGCCTCACTGGAAGAGCTGTCCCAGATAAGAGGAATCGGCCTGGCCAAGGCATCCCAGTTCAAGGCCGCCTTCGAACTGGCCGGCCGCGTGAATAGCTATTCGGGAAACACCGCCAGACCATCAGTCAAGACACCGAAAGATGTGGCCAACCTGGTCCAGGAAAGACTGAAGGGCAAGAAGGAAGAGCACTTCCTGGCCATCCTGCTTGACAGCCGCGGCCGGTTGATAAAGGCCCCTGAGATTTCGATAGGCAGCCTCGATACCAGTATCGTGCACCCCAGAGAGGTGTTCCGGGAGGCGCTATCAGCCAGTGCGGCCTCGGTTATCTTTGTTCATAATCACCCCTCAGGGGATACCACCGCCTCTGAAGATGACATAATGTTAACAAAAAGACTGGTGCAAGCCGGTGAAATTATGGGTATAGACGTTCTGGACCACATTATCATCGGCGACAGGGACTACGTGAGCCTCAAGAGGCAGGGATTGTTCTAGCGGACTCTAAATATGAAAAGAATAGCATATTTTCTTCTTTCAGCACTGCTGATATGTGGGTTGTTGGCCACCGCCGGCTGCCAGCCCGGGGCAACAGACACCGGCAGCCCCTCCGGGAATGTCCTCAATCTTTACAACATCGACCCGCTGACTCTCGACCCGGCAACTGCCGGGGATGCCACCTCCAACGAATACATCCTCCAGATATTCAGCGGTCTGGTCCGCCTGGACGAAAACCTGCAACCGGCACCAGATATCGCCAATGACTGGGACATAGGCCCCGACGGCAGGACGTACACTTTCTATCTGAGCACACTAGCCCGCTTCCATGACGGCCGCCCGGTTACTGCCCGGGATTTTAAGTATTCATGGGAAAGAGCTCTTTCCCCGGCTACCGGCTCCCAGACAGCGGCCACCTATCTGGGTGATATCGTTGGCGCCGGCCAGGTGCTGGCCGGCGAAAGTGAGGAACTGAGTGGCGTCGAGGTCATTGATGACCATACCCTGAGGGTTACCATTGACGAACCCAAGTCCTACTTCCTGGACAAGCTGACCTATGTCGCCAGTTTCGTCGTCGACAGCGCCAATGTAGCCCAGGGACACGAATGGTGGCGCCAGCCCAACGGCACTGGCCCCTTCAAGCTGAAGAAGTGGCAGCAGAACCAGCAGCTGGTACTGGAGAGAAACGAGTTCTACAACCCTCTCAGCAGTTTTCTTGGCGTTGAGCAGGTCATCTTCCACCTGTGGGCGGGTATGCCCATGAACCTGTACGAGACCGGCCAGATTGACGTTGCCCATGTTGATTTATCCAATATAGAGAAGGTCACCGACATCGGAGGCGACTTCTACCAGGAACTGAGCATCGTCCCACAGCTGAGCATGACCTACATTGGCTTTAATCATCAGAAGCCACCATTTGATGACGTAAATATCCGCCGTGCTTTCACCCAGGCCATCGACAGGGAGAAACTGGTAACACTGGTGTTCAAGGACATGCTAACGGCAGCCTACGGTATACTGCCGCCGGGTATGCCCGGTTTCAATGAAGACCTGCCAGGGATTGACTTTGACGCTACCGCAGCCAAAGAACTGATAGCTGCCTCAAGCTACGGCGATATAGCCAACCTGCCCCCCATCTCCATCACCATTTCCGGCTGGGGAGGCCTGATTCCCCAGGACCTGGTGGCCATAATCCATATGTGGAAGACCAATCTGGGGGTGGAGGTGTCAGTGAGACAACTGGAGCCGGAGGAGTTTGTCTACAACCTGAAACA
>SDBU01003245.1_pt1 | contig 20810 bp, 25 predicted proteins | sample 2277071 | NCBI WGS metagenome assembly SDBU01 (sample SAMN10397929, study PRJNA504765) | marine sediment metagenome | isolation source: marine sediment core GS08_GC12, 126 cmbsf | place: Arctic Ocean: Gakkel Ridge, Loki's castle | collected 2008
AAGAACATTGCCAAGAAGTATGTATGAGCCAGAACAATTTCCAGGTTTGATACATAGGATGTTAGATCCGAAAACCGTAATTCTGATTTTTTCTTCTGGTAAATTAGTATGTACAGGTGGTAAAACCGAAAAAGATGTATATCGTTCTGTAAACCAACTTCATAGTTTGCTTGAGGAAAAGAACCTCATGATTTATGACTAGGGATTATTTTTCACGAATGACTCATGGTAAATTGAATTATACTGTGTCTAAAGTTGAGAAAGTCTGTTGTCAGAAAATTATAAATTAGATAATCTACAGGTTTTAGCAGAAATTAATTGCATGTGTATAAAGTGTAACTGTAAGAGAGTTTTTCCACTTGTAGTTTCAATTTGTGACACTTATCTGAGGACAAACATATAATATAAAATTATTTGCTGGTAAATAGTTGTCTTACGAAATAGTCAAAACATTGGTTGGTTGTATCAACAAAGTCATTTTAATCAAGCTGAGAAATAACGAGATAATTCAGGGAAAACTGCAGACTTTTGATGAACACATGAATCTCATTCTTATAGAATCTGAGGATATTACTGATGACAAAGTAAAAAATCTAGATAAAATTATTCTACGTGGAGATAATGTATTAATTATTTCACTTCCTAAAGAATAATCTATCTTATTTTGTGTAGTTCTATTTTTATGGTTTGAATTTTCTTAATCCTTCTTCTGTAACACGATTCAGAACATAGGAAAAACTAATCGATTTTGTTGAACCGCGTAACATCTTTGCTTGAATCCCATGGAGTTTTTCCACATTGGATTCATCTAGAACCACAGTAACCCGTATTCCCATACTATATGATGCTCATAATCGTATTAAAGATCTATTATTTGACTAAACATTGTGAATTAGGTTTGGAATTTATAACAGAAGAATTGTGAAAAATTTGCATTGAGTAAATCGAGATACTGGAAATTAACTTCAGATGAGGTTGAAAAATTCACCTATAATGAAGATAAATTACTTAATTGGGAAATCAAGTGCATAAGAGAGCCCGAAGAAGATGCGATTTTCATTGGTGTTTTTCTTTTTAGGCATGGAATCCCTTTAGATTATGAGCCAGTAAAGGGGATTGTCTATTACCATAATCATATACCACTAAGCGAATTGCCAAGTATTACCAAATTTCTAAAACAAAAGTTTGGAGGAACTGAAAAAGAAAAAGCGGAAAGGATTTTCCTTCAAGGTTCTAAGGAAATTTATTCTGGAAAAGATATTGCTTCATTGGCAAAAGAATTAGAATCAAAGTTTAATGCAAAATCTATCATTTCGTTAGAATTTCAAGACTTAACAGACGAAGAAGTAAAGGAATCAGGTTTACCTGGTGCAAAGCTTTTGCCGATTCCTGGAAAGTAGATAAATTAGTTTAATGTAATATGATCTCAGATGTCAGAGATTCAAGAAATTAATAAACATCTAGAAGAGTTAAGGCGTCGTATTCTAAAAATTGTGATAGTAGTTATAGCAATTACTGCTTTTCTTCTTGCTTTTCATGCAGAGCCAGTAGAGATCTTCGGTATTGAACTATTTTATCCAACTCCACAACCGTTAGATAATATCGCAGCGCAACTCACAAATTACTTTAGAGTAAACCTAGTTCCAGAAAGTGTTCAACTCATTCAAACTGCACCAGGACAGGCATTTTTTGCTCAAGTATATATCGCCGCGCTGGTTGGGATTGTAGCTGTAATGCCGATCATTATACGAGAAGTGGCAGCATTTCTAAAACCTGCCCTCAAAGAAAATGAGATTCACATAAGTCGGACTATAACAATTCCAGCTCTAGGGTTATTTGTTGCAGGATGTTTATTTTCGTATTTTTTGGTAATCCCATTCATACTTGATTTTCTGTACAAATATGGTGAGTCGGCAGGATTAGTTACGTTCCTAAACATAATGGACTTTGTGACATTTGTTTTACAGTTTTTGCTTGCATTTGGTTTATCATTCCAGCTTCCAATGATAATGTATGCAACCACTGCTTCGGGTATGACTGATGCAAAATTTTGGCGAAAAAATATTCGGTACGCAGTTGTGATAATTGTGATATTTGGAGCAATCATTACTCCTGATGGTAGCGGTGTGACGATGTGGTTTATTGCAGGACCTATGATCGCGCTTTATATTGGTGGTATGGCAATTATTGAACGAAAAGAAAGGAAACTTGAACCGTTAACTTAGTTTTCATGAACATTTAAATCTCAATCTAGAGGATTAATTACAAATGGTATTTGAATTCATAAGCTTACAATTTCCAATGGGCGCAGAATGGATTTGGATCATAGTTATTATTGTTGTCTTCCTTTTTGGCGCAAAGAAAATTCCTCAGCTTGCAAAAACATTTGGAAAAGCGAAAGGGGAATATGAAAAAGGAAGAATTGAAGGCGACAAAGAACTAAAAGAGTTTAAAGAAAAACGAAAGGATCAATCCGACTGATTCTCTGCAATTTTTGCAAATTCGTCCATGATTCTAGAAAATCCTTTAGTAATTTTTGATTTACCAAAATAAGCAACGATTCTTAATGGTCCTCTAAGTTTTAGATCAACATCAACAGTAATTTTTGTTCCTTCTGGAATCTTTTCATATTTTTCAACTATATGACTGCCTTTGACATCACCACCAATAACAAAAACCTCATGAATTTCTGGAAATTTTATAACATGTTTTGTCATCATGACTAATTCAAAACCAGCCAAATTAAGATGTTCTTCGATTACAGTAACATTATCCCGAGATGATATGACACGAATTGATGTAAAGTATTGAGGAATTGTTTTTTGAAGTTTTTCATAATCAGTAACAATTTTAAAAATCTTATCTCTTTCAGCTTTTACAATTTTTTCAAAATTAATTCTGGTCAATTGTTACTTTCAAAAGCTTCCCCATCTAGGGTATAAATCGTGTTCGATGTCAAATTGATCGAGACATTTTCCTATACCGTGGTTTACTATATCATCAATAGTTTTTGGTTTTGTGTAAAATTCAGTCACAGGTGGCAATATCACAATGCCAAGTCGTGCCAATTTCAACATGTTTTCAATGTTAATTGCACTCAAAGGAGTTTCACGTACCATCAAAATCAGTTTTCTATCTTCTTTGATTGTTACGGCAGCTGCCCTTGCCACCAATGTTTCATCATAACCATTAGCGATACTAGATAGAGTTTTCATGCTGCAGGGGGCAATGATCATCCCATCAACCTTATGAGTACCACTTGAAACGCTAGCAGCCATGTTTCCCTCATCGGAAAATGAATGTGCTAATGATTTTACATAATCAGCATCATGATCAGTTTCCATTCCAATACATTTTATGGCCCACTCTGTCATGATCAAGTGTGTTTCCACATTCAATTTTTTTAAAACCTCCAATAATCTAATTCCATAAATTACTCCAGTGCTTCCAGTGATTCCAACAATTAATCTCAATAATTGCTTATGAAGAATCACACTATTTTAGCTATTACTCCTGAAAAAGAAATTATTACTAATAAGAATTCTGATTATTTTGTTCTTCATTTTCAGATTGTTTCAATTGTTTAATTTTTTCATTCCTTCTTTTTAGCCACAAACTAATTCCGCCGGCAGCCATCGCAGTTAGAAGAATAATTCCGGCAAGAATCAACTCAAAGGAATAGAACATAGGTTTTTTGGAAAAAGGTTCATGATAAACTCTTTGACTAAATTGTAGACGAAAAAATTATAGCTATATTAGAACCTCTCAGGAAGAAATAACATGATTAAGATTAACGAGATTAAAAAAATCGTTAATGACTACTCCGATGTTAGAATTGGTGTTCTAGGTAGCCATTCTGCCTTAGAAATTATGGACGGAGCAAAGGATGAAGAATTGTCTACTGTTGTTTACTGCCAAAAAGGACGCGAAGGGCCATACAAAAGATTTGGAAGAATTGCTGATGAAATTATTGTTCTTAAAAAATTCAAAGACATGATTTCTGCACAAAATCAAAAAATCCTTAGAGATACAAATACAATAATTATTCCACACCGTGCACTTACAGCTTATTTGGGTTACAAATCAATTGAAAATTCGTTTAAAGTTCCAATTTTTGGTAATAGAGCATTATTCCAAGCAGAAGAGCGATCATACAGGAAAAACCAATACTACCTATTAGAAAAAGCACGGATTAAACATCCAAGGCTTTTCAAAAATCCAAAAAATATCAATAAACCTGCTATTGTCAAAGTTCAAGAAAAAAAACGTAAACTTGAAAGAGCATTCTTTACAGTTTCTTCATACAAAGATTACAAGGAAAAATCTGAAGAAAAAATCAAACAAGGAATGATCTCTAGGAAAGATCTTGAAGAAGCGAGTATTGAAGAGTTTTCTGTTGGAACATACATGAATTTTACTTATTTTCATTCGCCGATTTCAGACAATGTAGACTTTATTGGAATTGAAAGAAGACTTCAAACCAACTTGTATGACTTTAACTCGTTACCTGCAAAACAACAACTTGATCTTAACATAGATTTACAAAATATTGAGGTGGGTCATACTCCTGCAACTGTAAGGGAATCACTTTTAGAGAAAGTTATCTCTATGGGCGATAAATTTGTAAAGGCAGTAAAAAGGGAATACCCACCGGGAATTATTGGTCCCTTTTCACTTCAAAGTGTCATAACGAAGGACCTTGAGTTAGTTGTATATGATGTGTCATTACGTGTTCCCGGAAATCCTATTGTTGCAACTACAACCCCATATACAAAATATCAATATGGAGCAACATTTGGTGTGGGTAGAAGAATCGCAATGGAGGTTAAACGTGCACAACAAGAAGATAGGCTTGACGAGATTGTTACCTAAACTTCCATTTTTTCTTTGAGTAAATTTTTTCTAACTAAAATTGGAATGTTATAATATGTTGCAAGTGCCATCGCATCTGATGCACGGTAATTTCTTAAGACAAGATCTTTTTTGCCAGTAAAGTATAGATTAGCACGAAGAACATGTCCGCTTTCATATACTTTGACTTTAACAAGCATGATTTCATTTTGTTCACAAATCTCCTCTAACATTTTGTAAATAGTGGGAACAGAATCCTTAATATCTTCCATAAAACTTGTAATATGTTTTGCTACTTCACCAGAAAATGCTCTCATATGAAATTCGCGTCCATTGTCAGCCTTTAAAATTAACATGCCTTCAACTGCATATGGATCAACAAATCCAACGTAATCAATTTTTACAGATTCATAATCTACTTCTTGAGCTTGATCAATTTTCATAGTAAAAGCCATCTAAAATTGCAATACAGTGTTTATAAAGATATTAAATAATTCTAGCAACAAAAAATGTAATATTTTAAAAATTTATTAAGTGTCTGAAATTTCTTTCAAAACAATTAGAATTTTGATCCAGTTTGTATTTAAATTGTCAAATAATTGGTAGGGTAGATTAATGTCAGTAAATCCAAGAAAATCGGTATCATATGTACTCTCTAAACCAGTAAGCCAGTTTATGGATAAAGATGTTTTAATGCTTGATCAATATACTCGGACGGGTGAAGCAGCTAGAATGCTTCAACATTATGAACGAGACGACATAATAGTTACTGGTAGCAACAAGGAGCCAGTTGGTATTGTTACAGATGATGATATTCTAAGTAAAGTAAGTGATGTTACAGTCTATGCTGAAACTACAGTTCTAAAGGATGTCATGAGTACCCCATTGATAACAATTGAAGAAAGTGCGACATTACAGGACGCACTACGTAAAATGCGTGATCATAATATTCGAAAACTACCTGTCATTGGAAAAAATTCAAAGGTTATGGGCATTATTTTCCAGACTAATATTGCCAATATAATACGAAATGCAACTACTACCCAACCAAGGTTACTAAGCCCACCCGTTAAAGCTATTCTAGGAAATCTTGGTTTTGTACTTCAATTTGCAGGTGTCTTAATAATCGTTCCAGCCATTCTTGCTACGGTACTAAATGACACCGTTACTGCAACAGGAATTTACCTTACTATGGTACTTTTGCTAATCACAGGATTCTTTCTGAATTCCTACGGTGAAAAAGCTAGCCTAAATCTAAGAGATGCTTCAATCTTAGTTTTTTTAAGCCTGTTTATTCTTACATTATTTGGTACTATTCCATATCTCTATGTATCACCATATCCTAGCGGATCTGAAATAGAACTTTTTGCAAATAGTTTCTTTTCTAGCGCCGCAGGATTTACTACTGGCGGAATTTCTTTATTTGATAAGCCAGAAGAACAACTTTCGCAGAGTTTTACATTCTATAGAAGCTTTACGCAACTAGTAGGAGGGATGAGTTTCATCTACCTTATTATGACAGCATTCTTTCCTGAAAGAAAGTTACAATCAATGCGTGGTTTCATTTCAGGTAAAACCTTACACATGAAGGAATTGTTTGGCACCATTACAATCATTTTCAGTGTGTATATTGTAATTGTTGCATTATTGTTATACGTATTTGGTGAAAGAAACATTATTGATAATTTCTCTCTTGCAATGAGTACATTAGCAACAGGGGGATTCCTTCCTAATTCTACAATCCTGCAAAACTTAGTTTGGCAAGAACATCTTATTTTAATTGGTTCAATGATACTAGGAGCATTACCGTTTACCTTCCACTATGCTTTTGTTCGAAAGAGATTTTTATCTCCTAAATTGGGAAAAGAGGTTTCGATCTACTTTGCAGTTTTAATTGTTGCCATAATCCTTTTTACATTAGCTAGTGGTTGGGACCCTCTACTCGGCGCATTTTATTCTGTTTCCGCGAGTACTACGGCAGGATTACAGTTAGAACCTCTTGATACACTACCAGAGGGCGCAGAAACAATTTTGATTATATTGATGTTTATTGGTGGTTGTGGCTTTTCAACTGCTGGAGGAATTAAAATATTCAGGTTTTTTAATCTTAAAGATTTTCAAAAAACCATTCTAAAGTCTACGCGCAAAAACTTGACAGTTCAAAAGAAAAAAGAAATCATAACCGCTTTGATAATTATAATTTCATTCCCATTAATCTCTGCATTTGTTGCACTTCATTTGATGAATGTTACTGATGCAGAATTTGGCGATGCGTTTCTAGATGCTGCAGGCGTCATAACAACTGGAGGACTATCTGCAAATGTGATCACTATTGACACAGATCCTGCCACAAAGATTGCACTGAGTTTTCTCATGATAATTGGCAGGTTGGAAATAATTGCAATAGTTTACATATTTGTGCCTAAATTAATCTAGAATTTTCATATTCTTAGCTTGGATAGGATTTAATTCAAGCGCTCAATTTTTGAGATAAGTGGAAAAACAGACTACAAAGAGTAATCCAGCTGGTAAGACGTTAATCATATTAGGTTTTGTTAGCATTGCTATTCTATTCTTGGTTTATGCTCGGTATCAAGATTCTGAGTTGATTACTCCAGAAGTAATTGATCCAATTCAAAGAATGGCCATTAGTTTTTATATTATTTTGTTGATATTTTTTGGTGCAATTTCATTCGGATTATATCAATTCCATAAACAAAAAGTGAAAGAAAATGGAAAAGGTATTATTTCAATAATTGCGAATATTACCTGGAATAGTAAATCAAGAAAAATTTTTGTGGTAACATTTGTTAGTTATGGTATGTTTTTTTCATTGTTTTCAGGTACTTTAGTCTATCAACCAGAAGTTTCTTTTTCACATCATTATGGAGCAGTTATTCCATCTGCAGTTATTTTTCCATGTTGTGACCAACCAGGATATATGCCAGAAATTCTTGTTTATCTAACAGATCATGTTGGCCTGCAAATAATTCCTATCAATCTGGTTTTACAAGTTGTTGTTTCATATCTAGTAGGTCTTAATACTGCAATTGCAGTAAGTGCTTATTCCATTTCGAAAAAAGGACGTGATGCAAGTACAATTGGAGCAATAACTGGTTTGTTTATTGCGTGTCCGACGTGTTCTGGAAGTTTTCTTTCTTTATTTATTGGAACAGCTAGTGGCATAGCATTAACAATAGCTTTAACTCAACTACAAACCTTGTTTATTGCAATATCAATTCCAATATTACTTACAACACCATTTATCATGGCCAGAAAATTAAAAAATTCTGGAATAGATTGCTCAAAGCCATCAAAATTGCTTTAATTTTTCAACTACGATCTTAAAGATTTCATCATTATCTAAAAGAATGCAAGGAAGATTATTTTCTTGACAGGCTATTCCACTTTCAGTATCTCTTGTGACTAGAATCATGTCATTTTCACGAGCGTAGTTGATTACAGAGTAATCAGCATGTAGTTTTTTTCCTTCTGTACGTAATTTTTTGACACTATACGCATCATAACCTATCTCTTTTAATTTTTCATCCATTCCATCATCCATTTCATCAACAAGGATTTTTTGATTTTTTAAAGTCATGGTTTAGAGGTGAAAAGTCATCTTTTTTATTTTATTAACAATTCGTAGTTTTTGTTCTATTGTCATTTCTGGCTCCATTGTAAAATACAGAGTAAATTTTTTAGAATATGTTACCATTTGTGTTAATTTCTCTCTTTCCACTTGGACATATCGAACTTTACCTAGAGTTTTATCAAACTCATGCCGCATATGTCTCCTTTCGGCAACCTGTCTGCAAAAATGTTCTTCCTCCTTTTGTGATTCTAATGAAGTTTTCCCACTCTTCATAATTGATTCAACAATGTTACCGTCAAGATCAATTATTGCCGCAAATCTCATTTTAGGATCCAAATCAATTATATCCTCAACTATATCCACAAATTCTAATCCTTGGTAATAATTCAAGCCTTGATGGTCAGATTAATTTGCTCAATATAATTGATTGAAGCATCTTAAACCTGAATAATACCATTTTTGACCATGTATTCTATACCATTTGCAAAGTCTTCATCAGAAATCTTTTCTTCTGACCACCATCTAGCATTATTTTTAATCCAATCAGGAATTTTTTGCTCAGTTATTTCTTTAGTTATACCTAGTTCAGGAATTACTATTATAGATTGCTTGATCATGAATTGAATTCCACTAGCAAAATCATCATCACTAATTTGATCATCAGCCCACCAATTAGCATTATTTTTAATCCAATCAGGAATTGTTAGTTTGATCATATTTAATGAGGCAAATTTTTGAATTTTATTTACTGAAGAATCACTAGTCCAAACATTACCAATAGAGTCAATTTCAATTCCTGAAATTTGTATAAACTGAGCATAACTAGCTCCAAATGTACCCCATTTTTTTAAGAACTTACCGTTAGAATCAAAAACTTGGATTCTATGGTTCCCAGAGTCAGCAACATACAGGTTCCCACTAGAATCAATGGCTAAAGAAGAAGGCGAAAGGAGTTTTCCATTTTCTTCACCAGTTGTCCCAAAAGATTTGATAAATGCTCCATTAGTTAGAAAGTGTAGGATTCGATTGTCCTTAGAAACGAGAATGAATAAGTTATCATCATAGGATACAATAGAATTAGTGGCAGAAAATTTTGCTGCAGAGGTAAGTAGTGATTTGACATCACCAACATATTTTCCTTCTTGATCAAATTTCAAGATCTTATTCCAACCTGAATCAGAAACATAAGATATTCCCAAAGAATCAATGGCGAGGTCTTCTGGATTTTTTAATGATTGTGATTCAATTCCTGAGTTTCCCCATGATTTTTGGAAGTTACCATTTTTATCGAAAGTAACAATTCTTGAATTTCCTTTATCAATTACTTGTATAGTGTCAGAGTTAATGAATATTCCAGAGGGATTATTTAGTTGGCCGGCACCTGAACCAAATGCCCCCCATGAAAGTAGTAAATTACCATTAGAATTGAATTTGTGAATTTTAGAATTGCTGGCGTCAACAACATAGAGATTTTTTTCTGAATCAAATCCAATGTCTTGAATTTTTTGAAAATTAGTTTGTGAGCCATCAATTGCTAGTAATAGTTTAGGACCATCATATTGAAGTGAAGATTGAATGGAACCTTCGGTAGGTTCACCAGCCACAAAAAATATTGCAAAAGTTTTGGCACCACCATAATCAATATGCATCTTCCAAGGACCCTGACTAATTTCTGGTGATAAAACATATGGAATTGAAAAAGTACCTGATGCTAGATTTGAAAATTGCGTTTTAATACTTTGAGTGCCTAAGGGATCTTCAAACCAAAAAAAGATTTGTCCTTCAGTTATTTTGTTTGTCTGAAAAGTTGCTAAAATTGCTTCAGCAGGTCTGTACTGTTTTTTATCCAATGTTAAACTTAGTTCAATTCCAGGCTCGGCTGATTCAGTTTTATCATCTATCACAATAAATGCGCTTATCTTTGTTTCACCGCCATACTCAAGAGTATACTGGTATGAACCAGGAAGCATGGTGTCAACATCATCTAGAATTACATCTGTAGATGCAGTACTAATTGGAAAAGTTCTTGTTAATATCTTGCCCGAAGGATCAGTTATTTTTAAAATTGCATTTGAACCTAAAATTTCAGAAACAGTTACCTTCAATTGGACTACCTCACCCGGATTATATGATGACTTGTGAGTTCCAAGAAAAATTGCTATATCAATTGAAGGATACCCAATTGTAAAAGGGTGTTTTGTAATCACATTAAAATATTGAACAACTGCGGTGTATGTTCCTGGCGGGTTATGTTTTATGAGTTCATCGATGGTAAATTGAAAAGTTGTTGAGGCCTGATAAGCTTTAAGAATGGTAGAATCTGTTTGTGATGCAAGTTCTCCATTTTCGTTATGGATTTCAATTTTGTAAGAATGAGCTTTGGATGAAATTGGAGCAAAGTAATTAGTTGTTAAAGTCGCAGTACCGATATCTCCTGGAAAATAATTTTCCTTATCAGTAGTAACTTGAACAGTTAACGGTTCAACTTCTGCAGTTACAGTTTTTACGATGTCATTATAATGATATTGAATTATCCATGTTCCAAATTGATTATCAAATGCATCCCTGAATATAGTATGAGTTATTTTTCCGTATTTGAAACTCGAAAGTTCACCTGAAATAGTAGACTGATCAGGTTTTGTAGCATCCCAATTAACAATACCCCCAACATATCCTTCTATTTCAAATTCAATCTGAATCCAATCATTAGGTCCAAAGGGATTTTTTAATGGATCTGCAATAATTTCGGTAGCATACGCCTCTTGCAATGTAAGAATTACTCCAAAAAACAACAATAAGCATAAAAGAATTTTCATGAGGTATCTATTGAAATTAAATTTAATTATTTAACGGATCTGGCAGTAAAAGATTAGCTTAAGAGCGATCATAAGCTTAAGTTAGTAAAAATCAATCATGAGTAATTAACAAGATCTAGAATTCTCTTGGCCTCAGGATTAATGGCTTTGATTTCGCCGGTGGCTATATTTATGCTCCAGACATATTCACGATTTTCTTTGTATGTATCAAAAGTAAAATGAACTTCATAGATGCCTTGGCCCAATGTCCCAGCACTATCTATGGCAAAAATATTTGCTACAGTGTCTTTGTGATCAAAAATTTTCTTATCTGAATACTCTTCATGGATTTGATCAGATAATGCATCTATTAGCTGAAGTCCTTTTTGGTTAGGGCCATCATATGATTTTATCATATCAATTGCTAGTTTTTCATTTCCTATAGCATCATCTGTTAGAATACTCTGTAGATCACTTTGTGTTAATTCAGGAACTAGAAAAATTATAGTGATTGCTATTATAACACCATAAATCGGAGCTCTTTTTTTGAGAAATTTTAGTTTAGATTCTTTTTGCTTTTTTTTGTTTTTATCAGGTTTTGAGCCTTTTGCCATGACTTATCATAGTCTGTCTGAGAATTAAGAATTTTCATGAGGTGTCTATTGAAATTAAATTTAATTATTTAACTAATTTAGATGTTTGATGAGAGAAAATATTAAATCCGTTTTAAAAAAATTAGACAAACGATCAGAACTTGAAAAATCAGAAAAAATTCAGGTAAATCATGATGAACGAATGCTTACAATATCAAATGAAACCGGTGAGTTTTTCAACATTTTGTTGAAGGCAATGAAAGCAAAAAGAATTCTAGAGGTAGGTATGTCAGTTGGATTTTCTACGTTATGGTTTGTAGATGCAATATTAGCAAATAATGGAAAAATCGTTACAATTGAGGAAAATCTAGATAAAATAACAAGGGCGAAGAAAAATTTTGAGGAGGCAGGAGTTAGCGCACAGATTGAAATACAAGAAGGAAAAGCGCTACAAATTTTACATAGACTGGCAACGTCTGAATCAGAGCAGCGGCAATTTGATTTTGTGTTCTTGGATGCTGATAAAGAAAACAATATTGAGTATTTTGATTTAGTTTTACCATTAGTTAGAGTTGGAGGCATCATCGCTACTGATAATATATTGTATCCAGAAAAGTTTCGGCCAGAAATGAAAAAGTTTACTGAATACATAAAATCAAAACCAAATGTTCAGACTATGACCTTAGATCTTGGTAATGGTGAAGAAATTTCTATAAAAACAAAGTAATTGTTTTTAATCTTTATCGATAAAAAGGGAAACTCCTCGTTTACGCTTGAATCGTGCTCATCACTAACGTTATGACGTGAGTTTGTTTGTTGGAAATTCGTTATAACGAACTACGGATCTCGACTCAATTAATATTCAAATTAATAATCCGTTTAATAGGGATCCTGATTATTTGGGGGGAGTCTTTTTGGGAAAAATGGGACAAGGGACACTTGAAATTACCGTTTACGAAAAGAATTTTCCAAATTACCAAGTTTTTGAAAATTTTGTATATGCACAAATTGAGTCCCTAAAATTAGCTTATCCAGATTTTGCTGTTGATGATCCAGCATTTGTTGAGAAAACAGTTGTTTTTGGAATGCTAGGAGATGCTGATTCTAAATCATTTATTTAGCGATTTCAAATTGAGGTACATGAAGATAAAATGTATCTTTTTATCAAATCAATTAGAACTGATATTTCAAATGTAGATTTTATTGAGGAGTTAGATCAAATACGCGATTCTTTTATTTACATTTGATACGAACTGTTAACGTTTAATGCCAAGCGTTATGTGTCATTTAGATCATATTTAGATCACAGATATCTTATTAACTTCTCAAAAGTTAGTATTTATGGAAGATGGAACTAATTTATGGTTATTTTATCCCAATGCCCATTGATTAAAATTAATCGGTTCCAGATTCCAATTTTTTAGTTACATTTGATACGAACTGTTAACGATTCTTTATCACGTCTAACGTTAGTGATTGGCACGATTCAAGCGTAAACGAGGTGGATACAATAGAAAAGAATGGGAAATTATTAGACGTTCAAGGTTTTAAGAGTGAATAGATTAAGGACATCAATTCTTTCTGATAGTATATCGGAAATTGGAAAATTCAATGTTATAGAACGATTGGTTGATCTTAATGCTGACAAAAAACAACTTTGGTTTGAAAAACTAACTGATGTCAATGATGGAATGATGATTGATTCAATACCAATTTCATTAAACTATATTAAAAAGAATGTTATCTGATCAACAAATCGTTACAAATTTAATTTTGAATAAAGTTGTTTAATATTATGACTGCAAAGTTACTCAGTGATGATGTGAATGAAGTATGAAGCGATTAACAATTAACCAACTTTAAGTACTGTTTCATGGTTTTATTTCTTCAATGACGTGGGCAGTTGGGGCGATAGTAATAACTTTAGTTTTTGCAGTATCTATGTTAACTACGCAAGTGCTAGCAACGTCACCTCACGACCCAGAAGGAGATGTTACAAATGGTAATCCCGATTTTGATATAAAGAAATTTGGTACCCAAGGTGTAAATCCATATGTACAAGTCTATGGTACAGCCGGAGGAACAATTCAACCTCTCACTACAACATCATCCATTTTTATGTACAGACTTGATATGAGTGACGGTACCTCCTTCATAGTAACCTCCCATTGGTGGTTTGAACACTCTAATGAAGTGGGAAATGACAATCAATATCATGCACATCATGTTGTCTTTACCGATAATTGCATCACCGATGATGGACCGGCAGGTCTTGAGAATGGAGACGCACAAATCAGGCCCCATGCAATAGCAATCGAAAATGCTGTTTTAGATGGTGCAACTATCATTAGTGTACAAACTGGAATGATTAGTGTTCCAAGTTGGTGTCAGACTACCACATGGGACAGCTTGGATTCTGCGGAAAAGCATGAATCTAAAAAATAAACTCTTTTTGTTTAGCAATACAAAAGTCAGCTAAATTCTGTACAGCCGTCTTTGCAATAGTAATTTCCTGACAAGATTTCAATCCGTCTTTGGTCTTTGCACCATGTCTGAACGCATAGTCTCGTTCACTCTGGAACGTTCTTTCAAGTAATTCCAAGAACCGTTTAATCAAATTATAGTCTAAAACTACCAAACCCCTTTTTTCTTTTTTATTTTATTTTCCAATAAAACAAACTTCCCGTCATAATGTGAATTATTATGGAATTTTTGTGCGTAAAAAAGGGGCATACTATTTTTAATCTTTATCGATAAATTCATTTAGACTCGGAGGATCTGGTGCCAAACCTTTTCTTTTTCTTAAATCTGTGATAACTTGAGTTTGAAGAGATTTAGGAACTTCAGACCATGCTTTAAAGTGAGAGTTCCACATTGCTTTTCCAGCTGTTTGTCCACGCATAATTTGAGAAAGATCAAAGGTTTCTGATGCAGGGACCTCACCAATTACAATACTAACAACTCCTTTTTGTTGCATGTCAAGAACTTTTCCACGTTTTCCAGATAGTACAGAAGCAACATTACCAACCAGGTCTTGGGGAACTCTAACTTCAATACCTAAAACTGGCTCAAGTAGGGCAGTTTGTGCCATTAATATTGCGCCCATACACGCCCGTCTTGATGCAGGACCGAGTTGTGACAAACCTCTATGGGCAGGATCCTCATGGGGGACAAAATGGGTGAAAGTGAACTTGCAATTTCGCATTTGTTCTTTAGCTAAAGGACCTTCTTTCATAACATCCTCAAAACCTGTTAAAATTGAATCAGATGATTCCTGAATAAATTGAACCCCTTTTGTGCCATTTATCATCACATTGCCTCTAGGATCAAAATTCATGACGTTTTTTGCAATATCAGCATCCCAGCCTTTTTCACGTAAAATTTTGGCAATTTCTTTTTTGTCTTTCATGTCACCTAGCTCTCCAGTCCTAATCATTTCAGCAATTTCAGGCTCCAGTGGCTCCACCTTCATGAAAATTTTGTTGTGCCTGTTTGGAGATTTTGACATGATTGGTTCGCATGAACCCTTTACGGTTTCTCTATAGTTAATCAAGGGCTCAGAGGTGACAATCTCAACTTTGTTTTCTTTAATCAGTGTAGTCGCAATATCAAGGTGTAAAACTCCCATTCCAGCAATAATGGTTTCGCCACTTTCTTCATTAATTTTAACAACCAAATTAGGATCTTCAATGGTAAGTCGTCGTAAGACTTCAACAAGTTTTGGTAAATCTTTTGGATGTTTTGGTTCTATGGCCATATGTACTACAGGTTCAGAGACGTACTTGACTCCTTCAAACATATGAATGCCTTTGACAGTAGAAAGTGTTTGACCGGCTCTAGCTTCAGTGAGACCTAAAAGAGCTGGAATGTTTCCTGCTTCAAGCTCTCCAACTTGTTCTCTTTGATTACCCATGAAAAAGTTAACCGATTGTATTCTTCCTTCTCTTTTTGTATCAATTATGTTAATAGTTTGCCCATCTTTTATTGTGCCAGAGAACAATCTGCCAATTGCGACAGGACCTGCAGCTGGATCTAATGCCATATTTACAACCATCATAACGACAGGGCCTTTTTCATCACAGTTTAAAATAGATTTACCAATGTCAGAATCAAGATCGCCTTTCCAAATCTTTGGAACCCTATATTTTTGTGCTACATGAGGTGGAGGATGATGTTTTACAACCATTCCCAAAATTGCATCTGCAAGAGGTACTTTCTCCACAAGTGCATTAAGATCACCGCCTTCCTGATAAGCAGCAATAACATCTTTGAATGAAATACCCTTGTCTTTCATTGTGTCAATGTTAAAGGCCCATCTATCCTTTGCAGAGCCAAAAGTTACACTGCCATCTTGAATAGAGACCTTCCATTTTTCTTTGTATTCCGGTTCAGCATAAATGTCAATTAATTGATTAAAGTTAGAAACTACAGTTGCAAGTGTTTCTTGCATTCTCTCTGGAGTCAGCCTTAGTTCTTTTATGAGTCGGTCTATTTTGTTGATGAACAAAACAGGCCTTACCAGTTCTTCCAATGCCATTCTTGTCACAGTCTCAGTTTGAGTCATGATTCCTTCAACAGCGTCACAAACCACTACTGCCCCATCAATAGCTCTTAGACTGCGTATTACTCTTCCACTAAAGTCTACGTGGCCGGGAGTGTCTATCATGTTGATAACGTATTCTTTATCATCCTTAGTATAGTGCAAAGTAATATTTGCTTGAACAATTGTAATACCTCTTTCCTGCTCCTGTTTCATAGAATCAAGTGCAAGAGCTGTCCCTGCAGCTGAAGGAGCAATGATTCCAGAATTTGCAAGAAGACTATCACTCATAGTGGTTTTACCATGATCAACATGAGCAATTACGCCAAAGTTTCTAATCTGTTCCTTATTTTTAATAATCTTCATTACTTGTTCGGTTGACTTGTATTTCATATTCGCAAATCCAATTTCTACAGCTAATATATCTACCTAAAACGAGATTCTATAAATCAAAGGTTATTAAGAATTTTCAGGATTAAACAGTTCGTATCAAATGTTTCAAAGTTTGGTTTTCTATTTCTGTGGTGGAGGTTGCATACGATAGATTTTTTCAGGTTTAATTTTCACAATTATCCTTTTTTCATCAGGTGAATGGTACGGATATTTATCAAGCCCAAAATATTTCTTGGCAAGTTTATCGATATGTTCATCAGCGCCATCTGTTGTAAGCTCAATGACTTTCCCTCTTATTGCTACCATATCGTAAGGATTTTGGTGATCAAAAATAGACAGGGCTACTCGATTATCCCTCTTGATATTCTTTTCCTTCATTCTTCCCACTGCCGTATTTATCAAAATTGTGTTTCCATCAATGTCAACCCACACTGGGGCTACATGAGGAGAGCCATCTTTCATCAACGTTGAAAAGGAGACAAAATTTTTCCCTTGAAATAATTTTGCAATTTCTGGCGTAATCGTTACTTGACTCATAAATGATTTAAAAAAATCTACAATTTAAGTAGTTTGGCAAATCAATGATGTATTATTTTTAGACAACAGTAAACAGTTTGTATCAAACTAAGAATTAAAAATTTTCAGGAAAAAACTTTGTAAATAGATAGATCAATAGATCATTTTGTTGCTGACTTTTCGAAGTTTTTTTGAAGTTACAAAATGGCAATCTTTTTGATTTCTCTTTTTAGCTTTCAATAATGGTACCATTTGAGCAATAAAAGTATAAAACAAAAATTGTGAGATTCTATCTTTTGTCACATAGGCTGGCTGAAACACATGTAGACCAATTTTTCTGAGATTTTTTGAAAGCTGTACAGTGTGGGGATTTTTTTCTTCAAATATTATCACACAATCGTCACGATTAGCTGAAAATAATTCCATATGAGAAAATTGTTCAATTCGTTCATAATGAACGCCCTGTCCCAATAGTTCATAGAATTTTGCTGCAGCATACATCGCAACAGGATAAGTATGTAAATTACCTAGAATGAATAATCGTTTACTGAATTTTATTTTTTTAGATTCATCGATGGCTTTTTTGAAAATTTTAGCACCGTTTCGAATTTTGATTTTTGTTACTAGAGAAATACATGTCAACGCACTTTGGAGAAAACTCAAACTTCCGCCAGTAAAAACATCAGAATTTGGAAATTGCAGGTCGATAGTCCTAGAACAAACTTTTGATAGTCGGCTTTTTGGATTTGATGTAATAGCAATTGCTTTTTTTGCAGTTTTTGCAACCTTAATGTTTGAGATCGTGTTTCCTGAAATAGAAACCAAAAAGATCGTGTGCTTGTTGATTATGTGCTTATTTTTTAACAAATCAAGTGGATCAGCTGCTCTGACGGTTAAATTGGAAAATGATTCAGCCAAAAGAGAGGCAGAAAAAGAATCTCCACTTCCACAAAAGATTGTATTTTTTTGAGCTGTCTCAGTAATTGGGGATTGTGGTTTGAAAATTTGTAAATATTTTGGTTGTAGAAAAACATCTCTTTCAAAAGCCTCGATTGTTTTCATAACATTTGTCATGACACGAACCATATTAGAACTGTTCAAAAGATTTTCAAAATTAATTTAGGATCAAATTTCTGTTTTAGTTTTTATAACCTGTACATTAAGAATTTTTATGGAAATTTCTGTCGGCCATACTCCTGATTCTGATGACGCATTCATGTTTTATGGAATGTTTACAGGAAAGATCAGTTCTACTGATTTTATTGTAAACCATGTAATAGAAGATATTGAAAAATTAAATAGAAAAGCTATCAATCCACAATTAGATGTAACTGCAGTTTCCGTTCATGCGTGTGCATATATTCCTGATTATACAATTTTAAGAAGTGGTGGAAGCTTTGGAATCAATTATGGCCCCATTGTAACTGCAAAAAAAAATTTGGCATTGGAGCAAATAAAAAAGTCAAGGATCGCAATACCAGGAAAAATGACTTCAGCGTTTTTGCTTTTACAATTAATGATTGGAAAATTTGATTATGTTGAAATGAATTTTAGTGAAATTCCAAAAGCCGTAAAAAATGGGGTTGTTGACGTTGGATTAGTTATTCATGAAACACAATTATCCTATGAACTGGAGGGAAACTTGAAAATTTTAGATGTTGGAAAGTGGTGGCATGAAAAAACCAGTGGTTTGCCTGTGCCGTTGGGGATTAATGTTATGAAAACTAGTTTGGGTATTGATGTAATTAGAAAATTTGATAATTTTCTTCAAAAATCTATTGAATTTGGTTTAGCGCATGAAGATGATGCCCTTGACTATGCTATGAAATATAGTCGTAGTAAGCCACGAGAACTCATCAAAAAATTTGTAAAAATGTATGTAAACGACGTAACTGTGAATATGGGAGAAAGGGGAGAACAATCCATCAGAAAGATGTTTGAATTGGCAAAACAAGAAAAACTTGTTCCTGAATTTAATCTACATATTGCTTAGCCAAGATTTGAAATGACAAAATAATCTATATACGGTTTTGATTAATTATAATTGGGTCAAATGGTTTTAGTGGATAAAAAAATTCTGTTTGGTGGACTCGCTATGTTAGTTGTCGGCATTACAATTTCCTTATATCTTAATTCTGTTGTGCCAATTGGAACGTCCGGCATGTCAGAAGAAGAAACATTAGATCTTTTGACAAAACAACAGGAAAATCAAGATGTGAGTACTTTAGCTGGAATTTTGATTGGGATTGGTTTTCTGTTAGTTTTGATAAGTTTTGGGGCTAGAAGAAAAAGAAAAACTGGAAAAAAAATAGTGGAAAAGAAACCAGCTTGAATCCAAACAATGAAGATATATAACAAAAATAGTTAGAACTTTTTCAGAATTTTAAAGAATGTATCTCGTTGAGCAGGATTTCTGCCGGAATCTTTAACGATATTGGCAAGTTCTTGAATTGAGGAGTTTGTAGGTTTACCTGCTGCACGATAGATTTCTTCAGAAAATGCAGTTCCAACTAAATCATTTCCACCATTTGCTAATGCAACTTGGGCTAATTTTTTACCATATGCTACCCAATAAACTGAGATGTTGTTCAAAACTCCTGCAAGCATTAATCTAGACAATGCAATAACTTTAAGATCATACACTGATGAACATTCATGAGTGACTTGTTTTTCTTGTTCTAGTTCTGTATTATCCAAACTAAATTTAAGTGGGATAAATGTGATGAAACCATTTGTCTTTTTTTGTAAATCACGTATCTTGATCAGATGATCAATGATGTGTTCAGGTTTTTCAACATGGCCATAGAGCATTGTACAATTGCTTTTTATCCCTAAATTATGGGCTTGCTCAATTGTATCTAACCACTCCTCACCAGAACATTTCCCTCTAACTATTTTATTACGAACCTCTGGATGAAATAATTCTGCTCCGCCGCCAGGCATAGAACCCAGGCCAGCATCTTTAAGTCTTGAAAGAATTTCTTTGACAGAATTTTTTGTTAGTTTTGATAAATAGAAAATTTCAGCTGCGGTAAATGCTTTGATATTTAATTCTGGATGGTTACTTTTGATAATTCGCATCATGTATTCATAATAATCTAAGGGAGCTTTTGGATGAAATCCCCCAACAATATGTACCTCAGTTGCCCCCATTTGTTTAGCTGATGCTACCCTTTTTTCAATTTGTTCAGGGGTTAATGTGTAAGCATCATCCTCATTTCCCTTTCTATAGAAGGCACACATTTGACAACTAGCCGCACAGATATTTGTATAATTCAGATAGTATGAAGATGCAAATGTAACTATATCGCCAACAAGTTTTTTTCTAGAATCATCAGCAACAGCACCCAACATATGTAAATTGTTATAATTCATTAATTCCATTCCATCATCAAATGATAGTTCTTCACCAGATATGGCACGATCAAGTGCTTGAGATTGTCCAATCAATTGTTCCAGCATATCACAGCCCAGTAATGAGCAAATATATAACTTGACGAGCAATGGTGCGTCTTTATTACATTTGT
>SDBU01003246.1_pt1 | contig 20809 bp, 28 predicted proteins | sample 2277071 | NCBI WGS metagenome assembly SDBU01 (sample SAMN10397929, study PRJNA504765) | marine sediment metagenome | isolation source: marine sediment core GS08_GC12, 126 cmbsf | place: Arctic Ocean: Gakkel Ridge, Loki's castle | collected 2008
CCGAATCTGATTGACCGACCGTTTCTCTCGACGCAAGGCGGCGGCCAACTCCTTCACCGCAGAAGCCCGCGTCACCGCTAAAGGTGTTCTCATGAGCTAAGCCTCCATGCTCGAACGCCTTATCTATCGGCATATTCATACTGGATGCAGTATAATACGAATCGTAGTAGAGAGCTGCCGTTTGCGTGCTGGGCATTACCGGCTTGGCGACTCCGCGCGGGCCAAAGCCACGCGGCTCGGAGAACTTGTGTCGGCAACTTCCAACCGGAATCGGTTTAGGTGCCCGCTCGGCACCTCGTCCCAAAGGCCGCTATCTTCGTGGACATCGATCCGCCCCGACAGAGCTTCACCCACGGGGCCGGGCAAGCTATGAAGCGGCGCGTTGGCGAAAGCCCGGTACGCCCCAGACTGTTTCGTAATCGCGCATGGCTTCCCTTCCCGCCCAAAGAAGTTACTATTGCAAGCGTACGACCTGCGGGGCGTAGCGCAGTCCGGTTAGCGCGCTTGACTGGGGGTCAAGAGGTCCCGAGTTCAAATCTCGGCGCCCCGAATTCGTAACCCACTGAAAATAAAGGACTTACGCCACCACTTGGCGTGAGTCCTTCTTTCATGTATACTCCACGCGCCACCCTTTGGCCACCCTTTGGCCACCCCCTGGGCCACCCCCCTCAAAACGGCTGCTGGCGGTTGATGACGGGGGGGGTGGCGGTCAAGAGGTCGGAAACTGGGGGATCGTGGGGTGGCTCAGCGCATAAGAAAGCAGGGACACCAACGGTGGCCCTGCGGTTCCCTGTTCCGTCCCGTGGTCTAGTAGCGGTCTCGGCGACCACCGCCACCGCCACCGCCACCGCCACCGTAACCACCGCCGCCGCTGCGCGGTTCGCGGGGCTTGGCTTCGTTCACCTTGATCGCCCGACCGCCCTGGTCCTGGCCGTCCAACGCCGAGATGGCCGCTTGGGCCTCCGCGTCGGAGCCCATCTCTACGAATCCGAACCCTTTGCTCTGCCCCGTACTCCGGTCCATGATGACTTCCGCACTCTGGATGGTTCCGTGCTGTGAGAACAGCGCCTCCAAGTCCGCATTGCTGACATCATAGCCAAGGTTCCCGACATACAGTTTCTTACCCATCGCAATCTCCTGTCGATGGCATGTACGACCCGCTGTTTTGCTTTCAGGGTCGCGAGTGAAAGTGGCCGACGTTCTGGCCTAGAAGGAAGGAAGACGATCTCGGCATTGCGATCCAGACTTGGGTAGCCAACGTCAGGTACGCACCTCGTTCGACGAACCAACCGGCGGCAGTCTACCCTGAACTCGGAAGAAGTAAACTCCGATTGCGGCCTTGATCGGCTGCGGGGCCGCCTGCCGCTGCGTCACCAGGACCGTCCCAGGGACAAGAGGTCGCGGGAGCAGCTTTCGCATTATCGTTGATCGTAACCCACGGAACAGCAGGGACTTATGCAGCACTTGGCCTAGCCGCCTCTCCCGCCTACACTTGCCTGCGCCACCCCAGCGCCACCCCCAACGGGAGAATGGCGTGGGCGGCAGGAATCGGATCACGGAACATGGCATTCCTGAGACAGCGGGCCAGCGGGAACTACTCGCTGGTCTTCAAATGGAAAGGCAAGGCGTACATCAAGGCCCTTGGGACCGAGGACCTCGACGAGGCAAAGCAGATCAAGCAAGACGCGGAGAACCAGCTGGCCCGCATCCGAAGAGGGGAGAGCGCCCTCGCCTCGCAGCTCCTGGCCGATGGTCACTCCATCGTGGACGTGCTGTTCGGCTCGGACAGGATCGGCCACCTCCTCGCGTCACCGACCGACGACAACCCGCTGACGCTCTCGCAACTCAAGGCTGCCTTTGTGGATGCCCTTGAGGCCACGGGGCGGACGCCCGGCCACATCGAGGGGACCCGCGTCCACCTGGACCACTTCATCAGAGTGCTTGGTGATGTGCGGGTCATGAGCCTGACCGACGCCGACATGACCGCGTTTCAGCAGAAGCGGGCGAAAGAGAAGACTCCGAGCAATCGGCTCGTCAGCCAAGGAACCATCCGATCCGACTTCAAGTCGCTCAGGTCAGCCATGAATTGGGCGATGGAACGAAAACCACCGCTGCTGGCTGAGTGTCCCTTCACGATTCCAAGAATCACCGATACCACGGTCAAGCCCTTCCTGCCGACCGAAGAGATCAAATGCCTCCTTGAATCCGCAGGCAAGGATGACCAGGATGAGATGCTGGCCCGGTGGCTGCTAGACCTGAAGGAGATCAACAGCCTCGTTGAGATGACGGCTACGAAGATGCCCGAGATGCTGCTCCCGATTCAGCTGGTATGCTCCACGGGGATGCGACGGGTTCAACTGGTGCGGCTGGCACCAAGCGATTTCGTGAGGGGGCGGATCACGATCAGGAGTAAGAAGGGGGCGAGGGAGAAGGGTCTGTCCGACATCAGCCTAACCATCGAGCTGAGAGACTCCGTTGCCACGGCGGTGAGGGAGCACGTCAGGAAACTGCCAAAACGGTGCTGCGTGATGTTCCCGATCTTCGAGGCTTTCGACTACTCCGGAGGCAACAAGCGGTGGAAGGGCAAGAGCAAACGGTCGGTGGAGCAACGACGCTGTGACCGAGCAGATCGGCTGTTTGAGAAGCTGGTCAAGGGCACGGAGTTTGAGCGGTTGGACGGGTATCACGCGCTGAGGCACTCGTTCATCTCGATCCTGGTGGCTCAAGGCAAGACCTGGGATCAGATTGCTGCCTTTGTCGGGCATCTGAACCAGAAAACAACCCAGCGTTACATTCACTTCCTGCCGAAGGATAAGCGAGAAACCGCGAATTCGATTCCATTTGATTTCTGATTCGTAGAGGCAGTCGTGAGGCGATCCGGCATCCAATAAAACGCAAGGAGATAGACATGGTTGACCTTAATGAGACATCGGTTCCGGTCCCTGACCAGGGAGTGGAGGGAATGCTGACCCTGGAACGATTCGTCGAGGCCATAAGGCCGTGGATGGACCAAGCGCACGTCAACTTCATTGTCTGCGACCCAGAGATGAAAATGGTCTACATCAACCCGTTCGGCCTGAACGGTCTTAGGGGACTCATCGAGGACATGAAGCACTATTGCAAGGCAGCACGCGAGCTTACCCACATCAAGGATGTGATAGGCATGGACACTGAGGTGTTCCACCGGCATCCCAATCTCAAGGAACTGATGTTGACAAAGGACGGCAACTACGGAAAGACCTTTCGTCTGGCAACGCACGTCTTTCGTGGAAAGTGTCGTGCCATCCGCGATGCCGGGGGAGAAATAATCGGCTGGATTGATTCCTGGGATGTAATGGCAAGAGGCAAGGGCGAGTCGGAAGAAAACGCCGATGAACTTATGCTCTATGGAAGTGCCACCATCAATGTCAGCCCGCAGACGGGGACGTAATTCAGGAGCGTAGGGTCCGCTGTGTGAACCGACGGTCACGAATTTCGAATAGGAAAGGAACATCATGGATCTTCAGACACTCACAACGTTCTTCATGTGGTGCGCAATCATGAATGGCGGTATTTTGATTCTGTGGACAGCTTTCTCCGGGTTCGCGCCGGATCTGGTGTATCGCACGCAAAGCAAATGGTTTCCCATTCCCCGAGAAACCTTCAACGTGGTCATCTACTCGTTCCTCGGGTTGTTCAAAATCGTCTTCCTGGTCTTCAATGTCGTTCCCTACGTGGCTCTGCTGATCGTCGGATGAAATGGAGCATCCAACCTGAGAGGGTGTTGAGTTCACAGCCTCGGCTCGTGCGGACCTCTTGAATGGAGGTCCCTTACCCGACAGGGAGTCTCCAGCTAGAGAACTGAAATGAGCGAGATAGAGGTCGTCAACATCGACTCAACCAATGTCTGCGACTACGGTCTCTGCGGTTACAAGAGTCTCAAGCAGGAAGGATATAAGCGGAAAACCGAGTGGCTGAACAAGCGATTCACCGAAGGCATGCGTGTGAAGGTACTGCATGTGCCCAAGGAGGGTGCCGTGGGTTACATCGAGTACACGCCCGGAGAATACACTTGGCGGCCCATTGAGGCTCCGGGGTATCTGGCGATCCACTGCATCATGATCTATCGCAAGAAGTACAAGGAAGCAGGTTACGGGTGGCTGCTGCTGGACGAGTGCCTGAGGGATGCGAAGAAGAGGAAAGTCAACGGTGTGGCAGCGGTTACGAGCGGGGGAACGTGGATGGCCGGAAGCGGTCTGTTCTTGAAACACGGGTTCGAATCGGTCGATACCGCTCCGCCTTCGTTTGACTTGATGGTGAAGAAGATGAGGAATGGCCCTCTGCCAAGGTTCAGGGGTGGCTGGGAAGAGAAGGCACGCAAATGCGGCAGGGGGCTTGTCATCATCCGATCAGATCAATGCCCGTGTATTGCGAAGTTCTCGGGAGACATAACGGAGGCAGCCCACGCCCTGGGGATAAGCGTCCGTGTCAAAGAACTCAAGACCTGCAAGCAGGCGCAGAACGTTCCATCAGCTTACGGGATCTTCAACCTCGTGTACGACGGACGCCTGATTGCCGACCATCCAATAAGCAAAACACGGTTCATGAGCATCATGAAGCAGGTTTCCCGATGACGGCACATTGCGTCAGCAGGATCGAAAGCTGGCGTTCGGGGCAGACTGCTCGACAACGCCAGCGTCGTCCGCTTCGCGTCCCGGCACCACGCCGAAGTGCTCGCCGAGTTTTAGACGATCGTGGAGGCAAGCTCGCTGTCCGCGCCCGAATGACGGCAGCGAAGTCCGAAGGACGGCCTTGCCGGACCCCGCCCAGTCTCAAAGTCTCACGTTTCTCGAAATGCCGCCCCCACGACGTGGAGACCGGCGCTGCCGATGACGCTCCAACGGGGCGATTAGGGTGATCCCAAGCCAACAGAAACCACGATGGCTACCCGTCACTTTCTGGCCGGTTCCAAATTCTCGCGGAAATAAATAACTACGGGGCTCCCAACCCATTGTCAGGAACCCCGCTTCGGTGGCACATCAGTGATGCTCCCAGGCAAACCCGAGCATGCCAAATCCAACAGCCAATCCGCAAGCGAAGACCCACACATCTGCCGAAGAAACTCTGTTTGCGAATCAGCATTTCGCCAGTGCCACTACTGCGGTTCATCCTGAACCTGTTCGTCCACACAAACGCCGTTGACCGGGTTGCCGACGACGCGGATGATGTCCTCGCTCTCGGGGTGCAGGCGCTGGCCAGCCAGCTCCGAGCTGATTAGCCTGACCATGAGCTGATTCAGCCGTTGAACAGCATAACACGGGATATGGGGCTCAGCGTGCGCGTTGCCAACACCAGAGTCGTCCGTCAGAAAGCAATACTCGCTGAGCGTGAGTAGCGCTGCGGATCGCATGATATACTCTGCCGCGTCGGCCACGCCGCTGGCTGCAACCGGGTAGATTGCCACTCCCGCAGAACGAAGCCCCATCACAGCGTCAAGCGTACGCTGGGCATCTTCAGCGTGCGGAGGGGCGTCAGCGATTAGAAATAGCACACGGGCAGTATTGTTGCTCCGCCAGCTCAGGGCCTCGGCCTCCTCCAACGCTTCATGCATAGCCTCGGGGTAATCTCCACCCCCCCGGGCTCGCTGGTCGGATAGGTCAGCCTGGAAGTCACTGAGGGAAGCGGTGAAGTCAAACGTGCGGGTCACGTACTCATCACCATCATCGCGGTAGACGATTAGGGCATATTGCTGATCCACGTCGGGATACGCGTCCGCCACTGACGATACAATGTCCTCCATCTCGACCTTCAAGTACTCCAGCTCGTCGGACATACTGCCGGTCGCATCCACGACGAAGGCGAGATCCAGTTGCGTTGGCAGCGCCGCAGACACGCCCGGCAGAGTGACCGTCCAATCCAGGTCGGTCAGATCGGTCGAGGTGGTCACCGGATCAGATCCATCTTCCGGGTATACCGATACCGTGAACGAGGTAGCATCGTCTGCACTGTCCACACCCGTGGAGAATAGCACGCGACCGTCACTTCGCGTCGGAATTTCGAGGGCTGTTTGGTCGGCCTGCTCTCCGGAGCCGGTGGCTGTAACGACGACGCGAGCGTTGCCCACCGGCTCGCCCGCTTCATCCAGGACCGTAATGATCGCTCGCTCTCCTAGCGTCACCTCCGGCAACTCTCCTGACACGTCGGTCTGAAGCAGGCTGGAGATGAACTCCCGGAAGGCGTCAAGGTTGAGGTTGTCATCGAAACTCCCTGCCGTCAGCGTTCCGGATTGAAGATCGCCTCCGTTGTCGATAGTCCCGCCGTCTGGTGGGCTTCCCGGATCGCTGGCTGAGTCGCCACCGTCCTCGAAGCTCGTCGGGGATGCGCCAAACGAAGTGCCGAGGAGGTCGCCGTCAACCGCCGTCATCGGGCATCCGCCAAGAACAGTCAGCATCAGTCCCAGGGACAAGGGCATCAGCCACCGAAGAATCCGCTCGTCTTGAATTGCTTTCATAGCTTTCCTCGTTCGGATCGAATAGGACCGCCTGTTTCACTCATCATCCCGTGTCGTGGCCGCAGTGACGACCTAGCCTCTGGACCTGCACTCTGCCATCAACAGATGCCGCGACTTCAAGCCGCCATCGTACCGGGGTCGCTACTCGATTCAAGCGAGAACGCCCTTTGCCGCCATGAGTCTCTCCGGTTTGGGCATTCCATGGAGGCAAACCTATCTCTGACGCCTCCACAACGACGAATCCCTGCCTTTTCGGCGCAGCATCAACCTCTGCCCCCACGAATCGCCAGCCTCTCGTCCGGTCGCTGCGTCAGCGACGCTGAACCAAGGGCGGAAGGAGCCTGAGGCACGAAAAGCTAGCTGACTTGAGATGGGGAACACCCCTCGCGAGCCGAAAGTAGGACCCAAACCTTGACCCCGCCCCGGTGTCGCGCTGGAAACTGATCGGGCACGTCGTTGGAGTTGTTCCATAAGGGGAAAAGCAAGGCGATGCCCTTACGTACCGCCGTTTCTCCGATGGACTGTTGGTCGTTGACCGGCTGCTGTATACTCGTTGGTGTGAAAGACCCATCCAAAGGAGCGACGAATCATGCCTGAGTCCGAGCCGTTATTACCGTCAGATTCGCCGACGCCGGAAGAGCTTCGCAAGGCTCTCAAGGCGTTCAAGAAACGCCTCAGCCTTGCCCGCCTCGACGACTAATCGAGCCTGGGACACGGGCCGATGTCGAGCGGCAAGTCTTCGGGCATCGTGGCTGTCATGCCGCCGAATCAGTACCCCAAGGCCGTTTGGGACGAGCTGGTCACACGGGGGAGGCTCAGGTACGCAGGCCAAGGGCTCTATCAGCTCCCCGATTCGTAGTCCTTAAGATCCAGAAGGCATGGCTCAGCAGCCGTGGATCTTGATGGGTCGTCAGAAGGCGGAGACATGATGAAAGCGATGACGAACCTACAGGCGCAGGAGATCACCATCTTCGCGGTCGTTGATGCCCTCACGCGCATCTCCGGCAAGCTGGCCAACGCGGGCGGGCGAAGCGAAGTGGACCAGAAGGCGTCGGCACTACTGTCGCTGGCCAAGTAGTTGTCAAGGTTCAGAGGCCACGCACCACCGGACCTCTTCTCTCTCTTCCTTCCAAGCCTTCGACGCGAATCGGCCGGAAACCGAAGATGAGGGCCAGCCGGAGACTGGGCGAGAGCAAGATGAATGCCTGCTCGTTCCAGCTACGCGGCGAACCCCTCCTGGAAGCTAACGAAGTCCTGTAGGTCGACATCCACATCGGCATCGGAATCGAAGGGATCACAATCGGGCAAGATGCCTCCGCCCGGACCGGTCAGGCAACCCGGGAAGTTGGCGTAGTCGTCCAGATCCACGTCCCCGTCGCCATCATAGTCGCCGGGGAGCGGTGGTGTCAGGGTAATCTGCGCGGTCGCCATCTGCTCCGGTGGTGCTTTGCCGTTGTCATTCCACAGATCGTAGAGTTCCTGCCCCTTGGTGTCGGTTGTATTCTCATCGCGTAGGAACTCGACGAACTCCTTGCTCGTGCTCTGGTAATACAGTGTGACTTCGGCCGACATGGCCCCCGGCGGGATGCTGTAGAGTGTGTCATCCCAGTATTGACCGTCGGCATAGCTGTGCGCTACCGGCGCACCGCCGAAGTCGGCGTACGCCACGTTGGTGAAGCCGCGCGGCGGGATCCGATTGTCCTTGAAGATCTTGTTGTTAAGCACAAAGTGGAACGACGGCCCTGGATCGACGCCTACAAGCGGCGCCGTAACTTCGTCAAGGCCCGGCTCGATGTCGTAGATCTTGGCTTCGGCGTCGTGCGTCAGAACCCCTGTGTCCGGGTCATACGCGCCGGATTCGGAGACCAACGCCATTCCCGCGTCGTAGAACTTCACGTTGATCCACATCCGCCGACCTTCGGGATAACCAGTCGGGAGCTTGTGGCCGGTGTTATTGGTGATCGTCACCTTTAATTGTGTGCCTTCCTGGACCACGGCCAGATCCGCCGCGTTCTGAAGCATGTAGCGAGCCCGGTCGATTCCGGCCTGCAAGGCCGCTTCATTGACCTCTCCGGGGAACAGCGTGCCCAGCAACCCTGGCAGCCATGTGCTGCCGCCGGTTATGTCGTGCAACGGCAGATCGTCCCGGGTCGGAGGCGTACCGAAATTGCAGCCCTCGCCGGTCACGTCGCGCATGTGGCAGTCCTGACACGTGGACACGTAGTCGAGGTTGCCGCCGAACTCCGGTGCGTAGACGCCGCCGGGCGTGTTGTACTCACTGTAAAACCACTCGCTGTAGGTCCGTTCGACGGGTGCCAGCGTGTGCGCGGAGAAGTCGGCGGCCGGAGTGTCAAAGGCGTTGGGAACATAGTTGCCGCTCCCATCCTTTTCGAACGCCGGATTGCTCACGTCGTGACACGTTCCGCACAGGGCCGCCTCGCGGTGGAAGGGCGAGACCAGGACCGGATGACCCGTGGCCGCATCGAGAAAGGGGCCCCGCCGTGCCCCGGTCGGATCGATCGTGGCCATGCCGTTCCCGAAATCGCTTGCCGGGAAGCTGAGGGCTGCCAAGATGCCTTGATCCTCTGGTGGGTTCTCAGTCGGGTCGTAGATGGGGTCGATCAGGCGGTGGCAGAAGTCACACGACACACCACTTTGGTCGGTCGGGAGCATTTGGCTTCCATCCGTGGGGACCGATCGGCCCTGTAGCCAACCTCGGGGAAGGTGACAGCGCAAACACAGATCACCGGAATCAGGTGCATCCTGATTAGCAATAACCATGTTGGCCAGGAAAAGTACGTCACGTGATGCCTGCGCCATCATGCTCCCTTGCCAGTTGAAATAGGGCTCCACGTTACTGTCGTAATTGCCATGGCACACCGCGCACGCCTCGGGAGGGTTCAGAATTCCAGTCTCAAACGGTTGGCTGCCTGGCTGGTCAAAATCCCGCAGTGTCGTGGGGACGATACCCCCCGGTGGCGATTCGATGGTAAATACAGCATCGCTATCGTCCTGGCCGGTGTTGAAGGCGTTGTCGATGGCAACGACTCGCACGATCGCAAAAGTTGTCGGGCGGTTCGCTACGAACCACGTATGGCTACCGGTGTTGGACAACCCGAGGGCAATCGGCTTGAACGTAACCCCATTATCATCTGACAGGTGAAGATCAATCGCCGCCACGCCGCTCGCGTCGGTCGCGGACCACTGAACCGTGGTTGCCGAGTTGCCAACCAATACGTCGCCACCGTTGGGTGCAATGACCGTGACATCCGGCGGCGTAGTGTCACCCCCCGTGCTCGGCACCAGGTGCTGCTGAATCTCTGTTACGTCGACGTTTGTGACGTTTGCCACATTTGCAGGCGTAAGCCCCGGAAACGTCGGCGTGTTGGCAAACGAGATCGTATCGGTGACTTCAATCAACGCGCTGAATCCGTCGCCGTCCGCGTCCTGGGTCTCGACCGACTGGATGGCCTGTCGGCGACCGTTGGGGTTGCTGGGGAAGCTCGGAAGGGCGGCTTCGATTGTCAACCCGTATGGATTTCGTGCCCCGCCCCCGGCAAAATCATAATGGCAGACACCACAGTGCTCGGTATGGCTCGGAAGAGTTTCGATGGCCGTGCCGACCGCGCTGGGATACGCGTCGAAAAAGGCAGATCGAATATTCTGGCGGGCGTCAGCAGGCTTTCCTGCGACCAGAATCGCTGCCACAAGGAAGACCGATAGCCCAAGATCCTGTTTGATCGGCTTGTATGGCGGTCGGGTCATGGGTCGATTCCTTTCCGGTGGGGTTGGATTCCATGGCGTCGGGTGACCAAGCCCGTGAGGCTTGAAGAAGAGTGTGAAGCGATGCGATGCGTTGAGGTGACGTAATGATAGCGCGTGCGTTCGGCGGCGGGATTGGGCGCATGATCAACTCCTTACGCATCCTTCTCCAGGCATCGACCGGGATTCCCCATTTGCCGGACTGTTGATCATCATCCTACCGCATGAGACCTCTCGATTCAAGCGAATACGACCTCTTACGCCGTGATTCGTACCTGTCTGGCCGCTCCAATGTGCCAGTTTTGCTCAATCAGCCTTCAGGACGGAGGGGTCCTGACGGTTTCCGCGAGCGTTTGCTGCTGACATACGCCGATGCCGCCGCCACGACGAGCGTGAACAAGAAGACGCCAGCAAGCCACAGCCCCGATGATCGAGAGACATAACCGGAAGCCAGGATCGGAGGGATCGCCTGCGCGACGAAGCGGAAAGCACGCTCAGCCCACGTCAACTCGGTGCTTTTCATGGTCAACTCAACTACTCGTAACGGATGCCCGCTTGCTCCATGCCATGAATGCGTTGTGACGCCCGACCGACATGCTGGGTACAAGATGACTTTCGTGAGACCTTCCACTCGGATAGAAGTATACGCAACGAACCCTTGACAGCACGAGACAGAAGCTGCGTCCCGTCTCTACCGACATCCTGCCCGCGATCTCGCGGGCGTCAGCCACGGTACAGTCTTCGGGCAGGTGATGACGCCGATAGACGGCAGGCATCAGCCGTTCGACGAGATACGGTCTGATCGGTCGATCCAACTCCACCCAGTCAAGGTCAGAAGCCTTGGCAATGTCAGCGCCATCGATGCTGAGAGCCGTAGCGAACTTCTCAACGACAATCGGATCGTGCAACGTGGCCCGTTCGTCTTCGAGCGTGTTTATGCGTCGAAGTCCCTTGCTGAGGTTCGTGTAGCCCGCAGCCAAGGCGACTTCCTTCGGCGTCAATCCAGCTTCCCGCCTTGCAGCCTTGAACAGTTGTCCGATGTGGCTCATCGGGCTTCTTCCGTTGTCGATGCGCGACTCAACCCACTCTCCTGTTGACCGCCGACCGCAGGTCTTCCAGGGTCACGTGGCTGTAGACCATCGTGGATCTAACGTCCCGATGTCGCATCAACGCCTTGGCTTCGTGCAGCTTCGCCCCTCGTCGGAACAAGTCCGTGCAGAAATGATGCCTCAGGCTGTGCGCGGTCTTGGTCGGAAAGCCGTAACGCGTGAGCAACATCGACAACTTCTTGGACATCTTGTTTGCCGTATACGGCGAGCCTGTCTTCGTGATGAACAAGCGGTCAAGGATGTCCGCGTTGCGGATCTGCGGTCTCACGTCACGAGCATACCAACGCACGATACGAACGCTGCGGGTGTCGAGAGGTATCATTCCCCGCGAATTCCATTTTGCCTCGGTCAGGACGACGCTTCCTGTTTCGAGATCGACATGGTTGGGCTGGTTTCGGTCGATGCTCACAGACGCGATCTCGGACGCCCTACAGCCAGTTGCCCAGGCGAAGGTAATCAGGGCATGGTCGATTCTATCGAGCGTGGTGCCGCGTCGTGCTCGCTCTCTGACGGATCTGAGGAGGCGTCGTACCTCTGCTTCGGTGAAGATTCGGTCGGGCTGTTTCATGGTTTCCTTCCAACTGGCACAAAACACTCAAAACCGATGTACCCCTGTCCCCCACTGGAGCATGCTTGAGGCTGGTTTTCGAGCAAGGAACTGGAACACAATTGCCAAAGGAGGCAAGTTCATTCTCCCGCCAGCAGCAGCCGCGCGACCTCGGGAAGCGCCTGCTCAAGCTCGGGGCGGTCACTGCCGAATGCCTCCCGCACTATGGCCGCTACACGCGAGGCGTCGAGCAGCTCCGCACCAACACCCAGCTGGCGACAACCCTCGATCAGTGATCGGAGGTACTCATCGACGGACGCCCCCCGTGACCGTCCGTTCCTCCTGTCACGATTCGCTTGCTTCTTCTTGGGCTTGCGACGATAGAACGAAACCTCTTCGCCAGAGATCCCAACGCCGCCTTTGAGAACGCCGCCGATCACGGACAGAAGCTCGAAGTCGTAGTAAGGGAGCCCTTTGCTGGTGCGCCTGGGCGGCGGGAAGACTCGACGGCGGACGAGACGCCGCAGGTGGCCGTCGTCCATTGAAAGTAACTCCGCAGTCCGCCGCATGTTCAGCCGGGAGCCCTCGTATTCCCTTGGAATTCTCATCTCAAATGCCTCACCAAACCCCGCTCAACCGCCGTCAAATGATCCATCATTCTCCGTACAAGGCCCGACGAAGGCCCGCCTCCTGGAGTCCACCTCGACAACAAATGCTCGACGAATGCCCGCCCGCGCGTCCGGTTCGCCTCGATTTCTGCCCATCAAATGTTCGCTCAATGAGCATCCAATGTCCGATCAAAGCCTGCATCAGAATAGCGTCTCGCTCATGCTGTCTGCCTCGCCACCAATTCGATGTGCTGCCGCCCCTTCTCGGTGAGCTTCCTGCCTCCAGCGCCGATCGTCACGAAGCCCAGCCGAACCAGCGTTGGCTCCAGGACCTCTGTGACCGTCCTGGTCGGCACACCCAACGCCAGAGCAAGGCTCCGCGCGGAGACAGGCCGTGGCTCAGCACTCCGGAGGGTCAGCAGGACCTTCCGATCGGCTTCGTTGAGCCCTTCGCCATCGATGCCCTCAAGTTGCATCGCCAGATCCATGTCGTCCGACGTCGCTCGGTTCGCTCCTCGCGCGTGAACCACATCTCGGACTCTCTCCGTCAAGCGCAGAGCGATTCGGGGTACGCCTCTTGCCCTTTGGGCGAGACCGATGCAGACATCCACGTCAATCTCAAGGTTCATTCGGTCAGCGATCGTTGCGATGATCGACTGCAACTCGTTAGGCGAGTAGAAGTCGAAACAAAAGTGCAATCCGAATCGCTGAGCCAGCGGCGCGGATACCGCCGAAGGTTGCGTGGTTGCAGCGACCAGCGTAAACGGTGGGATCGCAAGTCTAACGGGAGCAGTCCTCTCGCTGAGTTTGACGTTGAGGATTCCCTCCTCAAGCACCAGGAGCAGCTCCTCGGCAGCAACATTGCCAAGACAGTGGCATTCATCGATCAAGAGCATCGTTCCAGGCTTCATTCTGACGAGCACGCTTCGGAGGTCAGTCGCCGTGTTGATGCACTGCCCGCTTGTCGTGACGAGCGATGCATACATTTCATTTGCCAAGATCGACGCGAAGGTCGTTTTCCCCAGGCCACCGCCAGAGCTTGTCAGAAGGCAATGACCGAGAGGTTCGTCACGATAGAGTGCCGATGATATGGCAAAGCGAGCCTTCTGCTTCAGGCTTTCTTGTCCGATGAGTTCATCCAGGTACTTCGGTCGATAGTCCGTCGCTGTCGGCATCCGTTGTCTCCGAGGTTCTGCGCTCTTCGGTACGTGTGTTATCGCAATCGGCTTGCTTGGCCAAGTTCTTTTCCCACCTTTTTTGCGGAAAATAATGGAAGAAACGGGTTAGCGGAGGAGCACTTATTTCAGTTCGCGAGGGGTGACCGCGCGGTCACCGTCACATGCCCACGTACGACTCGTGAGGGGTCGTTTGGACGAAGTGTTGCGCGTGGCGTTCGCTTCAACGGCGAGGATTCACTTCCGTTTCTGCGAGTGTTGCGAAGCCTTTTTGCTGCACCGAACAGGATCGGTCAGAGCGGTACGTCAAGGTGCCGTTTCGAACAGGCGCTGAAGGACAGCGAAATCGGCCATATCTACATCGTCATCGCTGTCGGCGTCGAACGCGCTGCAAGTCGTGCTCACATCGGGACCGCTCATCGCTGTGACGAAGCCTGCGAAATCGTCCAACGCCACATTGCCGTCACAATCGAGATCTCCTGCCAGGCAGGGGCCGACCGCAACGTAGTGCGTTGCATCATCGAGATTGATCCAGCCGATGTTCTCCCCCCACGCATAGCCGAGGAAGCGATGATCACATTCGTCGAAGCGAGCACGTTCGTCACCGAAAGACCTTGTATCGAAGTTGATCCAGCCGACGTTCTCGCCCCAACCCCAGCCAAACAGGTCACCCGAAACGGGATCAACGTTGACTCCGAAGTCATCGCCGTCGATGTTGGCGTAGTGGACGCCGTCTCCTGGGATTCCGTCACCGAGATTGACCCAACCGACGTTCTCGGCCCAGACGAAGCCTGCAAGGAACGAGTTACCGACGAAGACGCCGTCACCTGGGTTTGGAGTGTCATGCTGCCAATTCGTCCAGCCGACGTTCTCGCACCACGAGGAGCGATGTTCAGGATCAACGGAGGAATCAGCGACGACGGTGGCCACCGCGATCAAGCCCAGGGCGACGACGAGTGTGTTGCGCGGCATGATCCGTCCCTCCTAGTTCGAGAAGTTGGCCCAGGCATTAGCGCTGATCGGATTGGATGTGATCGTTCCGACGAAGCTCGTGGGATGCACATCGTAGTTAGTGACATTGCCGATTGCGTTGTTCTTCACGATTGTGTTTCTACCCGTCACATCCCAGATGCCGCGTGGATTGTTCGACAGGTTGTTGCCTTGAATCAGATTCTCGTCACTCGTGACGCGAATACCGGCGTAATCGCCACTGGTTCCGTTTCCGTCACAGTTGTTGGCGGCGACTCGATTCCCGCTGCCCACCTCGATGCCGTTATGGGAGTTCCTGCTAGCTGTGCATGTAACGACCATACCCCTGGTCGTGAGACTGATCCCATTCTGGCCATTCAGCATCACGGCACAGCGGCTGATCGTGCTCCCTTCACCGCCGACGATTCCGTCCCGTCCGCTCCCGGAGACCGTAGAATCACGAATTATGCATCCCTCGTTGGAACCGGACGCATAGGAGATACCATCCCCCCCGCTGTTCGTAACTGAACACGCTGCCACAGTGCCACCGACCCCAATCCTGATCCCCATTGCACTGTTACCACCCACCGTACAGCCTCGGATTGTACTTCCGGCTTCCCCTACGATTCCGTCGCCGTTCGCTCTCGCTGAGCAGTTAGTGATCGTCGACGAAATCCCTGCTACTATGCCGTTTCCATGCCCATTACTATCGGCGGTGCAGTTGTTCACTGTGCTGCCGTCACCTACCCTGATCCCTTCAGCGTTTTGTGAGGCAGTGCAACCAGTCACTGTGCTGTCCTCGTCCGTTTGAATGCCCTGATCGTTTGAGACGGCCATACAGTCAATGATCAACGCGTTTCTGTCGAGTTCGAAACCATCGTCGCCGTTGGACGAGGATGTACATGCCCGAGCAGTACTATTCGGCCCTAAACGAAAGCCATCGGCGGTGTTTCCCGAGGCGATGCATCCGTCCGCGATAGTGCCTGAGCCTGCGTAGAATCCTCGCCCGCCGTTATCAGCCGCCCTCACGTGAGAGAGAGCCGTATGTGTTGCATTCCAGGCGTTAATCCCTTGCCCGCCCCAGCCTTGAACGCGTCCGTTTCGCACGGTCGCGTTAGCATGGGCGCCGGAAACGTTGATGCCATCAAGCGAGCCGGGAACACCGACAAGGGAGAAACCGTTGAGATCGACGGTCACATCGCTTGCAGCCACCTCGATACCGTTCTTTCCTGAGATGCCAGTGATGTTTCCTGTCAGGTAGTACGAGCCCGCTTCGCTGATGACGTGAATCGCGGTGCCAGAGCCTGGCAGCGATTGGACGGGCACTCGCGGCTCGACCTCGGTGAGCGTTTTCATCGTGGGACCGACCGGTCCTGGTGGCGGGTCGATGTCGCCAGCCCTTCCGAGTTCGCCGAAGCCAAGCAGCACCGTCAGGACAACCATGGGGATAACGAATGGTGTTCGTTGTCGCATCGCTTGTTCCTCCAAAATGGGTCTCATCTTTGACGCTCCGAAGGGCATTGCGGCTGTACGCCAGCCCTCGGGCCAGCCGTCTGACCCGCCACAGCGTGTCAAGGGACGCAAATAACACGGTAGCGAGTGTAACAGAAGCCAAGAAGCACTTCAAGGCGTGTGTCTAGAAAAAACCACACTTTTTATGATGCCAACGTTTGCCACGGAGGCATCCGAAAATGGACATCCAGAGGGAATTCGGGGCGAGAGTGCGAGAACTCCGACGCCGCAACGGGCTGACGCAAGCCGAGTTGGCGAAACATTGTGGCCAGGGCGTCGAGATGCAGCGGATCGGCGAGATCGAGCGGGGCGAGCAGAACTGTACCCTCAAAACCGTCGAGCGACTCGCCAAGGGGCTACGTTGCGAACCGGCTGAGCTTTTTCTTTTCCGCCCACAGCAGGTCGGGCGGGCGATGTCCGTCATTGATGCTCGCCTCCTTGACCTTTGGAAAGCCGCCGATGACGAGGCGAAGAAGAAGGTCCTCCGTATCCTGTCGGAACTCCTCTGAAGGCCCATCTACTCCGAACGGAGATCGCTGAAATCTCCAGGTATCTCCGCATCCCGTTCGTTGTCGTAATCGACCAGGGCAACTTTGACGTTGCCGTCCGTCACGTAATCCGCTATCCCGCCCTTCACCGTGATGAGCACACGAGCGGACTCACCAAATACAACGTGACCGAGTTGCTCTTCGCACTGCTTGCCGTCGAAGTACCATCGCCAAAGGGTTCCGTCTTCGCCGGACATTTCAATGAACGATCCGGCTCCAACAAACGGGGCGATGGCGTCAAAAAGCAGCCGGTCGTCACCAAGGGCATCACCCAAGCATTCGAGCCAACACGTGCCGTCGCCGCTGTCCATCAGCTGCCATCCCCATGCCTCCAGAGCCTCCTCGAAGGTTTCGAGCTTGGATAAGGTCTCGGCAAAGCTACGATGCTCATGCCCGGCGTCGGCGTTTTGTGCCCGCTTCTTGGCGGAGGCTTTGATCGCCGCCAGGGCGTCGGGCTTGAGATTCGGCTTCATCGTGAATCGTTGTTCGCGTTGCTGCATGCAATAAGTCATGGTATTCCTCGCTTTCTCTAGGAACTCTTGTGACCGCTCCAGATGCCCACACAACGGCACGTGCTGAGGCACACGAGTACGAAACCGCGATCCGCTCTCCAGAGTCTACCTCGACGTTACGCCCAACACGAGCGAACACAGGCAGCGTGGCGAGCGTCTCGAAAGCGGGCCTGCCTATTGGCGTGGATGCCCACGTAGGCGTCGTCGGTGCGGCGACCGAAGACTCTCGCTCTGATCGCCCTCAATCCCACCATACGTGGAGCGTTCCGTCGTCTTGCCATTTGACCAGATCCGCTTGGAAGTTGGCTTGGACGAATCCCTCGACTCGTTTCCGAAGCCCAGCCTTGTCGGGCACGTGAAGATAGACGCCCACAGAGTACTCCCGAGCGGGCGTTACCTCTATGCCACAATCAGCGAACTTGGCATTCAAGTCCACGATCATGTGCGGTCGAAACTCGTTGTAACCATCTACGATCTGCGCGTAGCAAACCGCAGCATCCTGCAACGGGATTCGACGTTCGCTCTTCCACTCCAGCGTCCTCTTCTGGGCAGCCTCTTCCCATGCCGCGTCGGTGAGGCACTCGACCACCGCATCGGCATAGACTGTCCTGAATTCCTTGACGATACTTGCCACATCTTTCACTTCCTTGCTGTTCTCACATGTTGCCATTGTCACCATTGTTGATTCTCCAGAAATGCCAAACCCCTGTCACATATAGAGTATACCGTGCGCAACGACCGAACGCAAGCCAAAACGCAGAACACCTGCAAAGAATCTTCGGAACAGTACAAGACGAGTGCCGCAACATGGCACTTATTTCAGTTAATGTAGGGCATTCTGTGATTGGCATGTGGCAGCTGGGAGCGTTCTACTCTCGCAGCCACGCGGTGATCGGCTTACCGTCGATGACATCAACTACTAGCCGTGGGTGATCCGCGATGCGATCAGGGTTGGCGAAGAAGTACGTCCACGCGGTTTCCTCTTCTCCGCCCTTGAAGAAGATGGTCACCTCCTTCCGAACGTAGAGGCATTGATCTCGATCGGGCGAATAGCCTTCGATCCTGTCGGTGATCTCAAGGGCAGCGGCGTCGAGTTCGAGCACGATGCCTCTCACGACTCCGTTGCCTGGTATAAGAGCGGGGAATGCTCCAAGATCGACAAGGACGCCTTCGACGGTTCCTGGCTGAGCCGCACGGACGTGATCTTCGATCTGGCGGTAGTTCGATTCGCCTGGCATGAGCGTGCCGTAGACAAAGAGGCGGGTTTTCGCTTCGACCATGATCATTCACCTGGCAAGAAGGACGCCGACGCCCTCAAAAAGCTGCCGCTATCGTTCAGTTCTTAACGTCTTTTGTCGCTGCTCGGCTCCGACCTGGTCTGTCGCACCCGTTATAACATGTGCCTGGCTCAACGCGCACACGTCCTGTCGGTAATGCCAGAGAGTCGCTTTTTGGCAGTATTCTTGACGTCATCGAGGGCGGGCTCGTTGCCTGACGCCATGACGGCGTTTGCGAAATACTCCTGATTCTGCTGAACACTGGAAGTAAATCGGCAGACAGTGTGTCGATCGCACTGTGCCAGAGGCTGTCGAGAGGTTCACGTCCTGGACCCGAACCAAGGTCTGCCCGAGACGGATCAGCTGTCGCCGGACGTTTTCAGCCATTCGTCGTACTCATCTTGGCTGGCGAACACATAGTCCTCGGAGGGCAACACCTCAAGATAGGTCATGTTGACCGCCACCTCGCAGAAACCCTGGTTGGCCGCCCACACGCGCTGTGCCAACTCGCGAGCGAACTCGTCCTCAGTCGTACCACCCGTAAGATTGCCGTCTGCATCCGAGGCAAGTCCGTCAGGGGTAGCGACTACATCCTCAAACCCCCAGAAATCCATCAGAGCTTCCGCGATTCCCGTTTCACAACCCGGATTTGGTTTCTTGATTCTCACGTTTGCTCGATACATGCGACTCATCGTTCGAGTCTCCTCTTATCTTGCGCCCTCTGTGGGCTAACCTTGGCGTGTCACGGGCTTCCGAGTAGCTCTAGCACCTGTCCTACAGTTGACTCTTTGCGCAACCGCCTCCGGTCGAACCAGCGTGTGTCCAATGTGGATCAGCCGCGAGTATTGGCGAGGAAAGCATTTGCGGAACAGATTGATCGACCATTTGCATGCCTCTTGCTCATCGAGTCCCTGAGCGTGACCGAACTCGTGCAGGAAGGTGACGACCGACAACTTGCCCATCAGGACGATCTGATGATCTCGCGGCAAGTAGTGGCTCGCCCCGCTGCTCTTGCCATCGAGGCGACCGAAAGTGAGCGACGGCGTTGCGATTCCACACGGTTGTGCAAGCATACGGTTGATGTCGCTGAACTTGCGTTTTCGAGACCGTATCGACCCGCTCCATGGCTTCGACGCTGCGAATATCCGAACAACGCAGAGCACCTCATCGGAGAAGGCGACATCGTTATCCAGGACTTCGATTACGGTCTCAGGGTAGTTCCTTACCATGGCTGATCCTTTCATTTTCCCCGCCGATTCTCACGCAGCGGCTGCTGCCTTGGAATCTCGCGGACAATTGAATTGCTTCCAGCGCTTGAGTAGATACTTGCCAACCTGCCGAAGGTCTTTGTCCACCTTGCGGTAGATTCGGGAGTTGCTCTTGAGGCCCGTCGTGACCAACAGCGCGTTGAGCCCGACCTGCGTGTTGGCGACTGGTTCAGGTTTGAAGTGACATGATCGCTTCACCGCGTGCTCGACCCACCGTTGCGTGGCTAGCACCCACGGGCGAATCTTCTCCCAGTCGGTTGTTCCGCCGTGCATACGCCACTCGACGGTCATACGATCACGGTTTCCAAGGTTCGTCAGATTGAGTCCGTGGTAGCGATCAAGCAGGTGCAGCTTTCCGCAGAGTGACGGATACGACCTACAATTGTCGAACCGCGTGGCATCGTCCCGCTGCGGTGGTCGGCAATACGTATTCGTCAAGCGGCTGGAAGGAACCAGCCCGAAGATCACCCTATGAAACCGCCACCAAAGATGCTGGAGGTTACGGACGACCTCGGGACGTTCTTCAGCCTCGGGCAAATGGTGGTGTACGTGGAGACCACAGGAAGCGTTGATCCTGGCTCCGAGGTATCGGATCATGTCCAATGCAGGTGGAAGAACTCGTTCGACTTCATCCCACAGCATGGGAGCCGTCTTGACTTCGATCTTCGACCAACTTAGGCCGCGATACTTCGACTCGTCATGCAGCGAGGCATCGTGTTCCACCGCCAGCTGGCAGGTGGCAGGCAATGGTTGCTGTGTGTATCCCCGCGAGCAGGACTGAATACCCTGGTTGGACAAAACTTGGGCGAGCAATTCTTGCACATCGCGGTTGGTTCCGCTCCCGACGATTGGAACAACGCATTCGATTTCGATACCGATCTTGCGACTTGCATTGACTTGGCTCTCCACACGCACAGTATACCACATCGTGCGGAGGGAGCAAGTTCATTCCGGACAATTCAATACCTATGTATTTCAGATGACCACTATGAGCCAGAGCGCGAGAGCTTCAACGGCGGAGCAGTGCGCAGT